>Ga0233366_1000090_pt1 | contig 40698 bp, 33 predicted proteins | sample ElkDunMinimDraft_23_FD_191536 | JGI IMG/M metagenome (GOLD analysis project Ga0233366, IMG submission 191536) | Fecal eukaryotic communites from dung pellets of Tule Elk in California, USA - Elk Dung C4 | ecosystem: Host-associated > Mammals > Digestive system > Large intestine > Fecal | place...
CGGCGGTGACGATCGCCACCGGATCCGGATTGGGCGCTGCGGTCGAGCAGGTCACCGTCTGGTCCTGCCCGGGCGCGGGGTTGTCGCAGCCGGCCCAGGCCGGCGCGGTACCGGCCAGCAGGACCGTGCCGAGCGCGCCCCCGCAGCTTCGACGCAACCAATATGAAATGCGGTCGGCCAGCACGGTGCGTGCCGGCGAAACGGACTTGGAGCGCATACGCCTTTCCTGTTCTACAAGAGGGGGGGGGTACGGCAACGGCCCAGTGCTTCTACGCAGACCGGCGTCAGTACTTTTACCGCCGCGCCGTGATGGGGGGGTAAAAGAATGTGATGCCAATTTTAGATTTTGAGGTAGATGCGCCGCGCGTCCAGCGCCCACACCACGCCCCACCACACCGCCACGAAGCCCACCGCACACAGCAGCGAGGCCAGCGCGGGCGCGGTCGGCAGCAGCGTCGATAGGGCGTGATACAGCCATCCCCACGCGCCGCTCGCCATCAGCAGCAGCGCCATCCCTGAGGAGCCGAGGTACGCGGCAATGGCGTTGACGCCGAAGCGTCGGCCCAGCGCCGGCGCACCCCAGCGATCCACCAGCAGGTGGGCCAGCAGCAAGGCCGCCACCGATATCCCGCCCGTCCACAGCACGAAACTGGGGGTCCACAGCTGCTTGTTGAGGGGCAGCCACAGCGTCGCTACACCGCCCAGGAACAGGCATGCCGTGGCCAGCGCCGCCAGCCCACCCACCTGCCCCGCCCGCAGCCACGCGCCCGCACGCAGGCCCAGCAGCGTGCTGGCGAGCGCGCCCAGGCTGCTCAGCAACCCTTCTGGGTCGTGGCCGAGCCCGGTCAGCGGGTCGTACTTGTAGAGCAGCGGCGCGAACAACGTGGTATCCAGGCGGCTGGCCGGGTTGACCCACGGTGCCAGCGAATCGGCCCCCAGCAGGATCACCGCGTACGCAAGGAGCAGCCCGACCAGCACCGCCCATTGCGTGCGCGCACGCGTCTGGATCGCGAGCAGCCCGACCACCGCCACGCACAGCGCAATCCGCTGCAGCACGCCCCACAGCCGGTAGGCCGGCAGGTCCATCAGCCACCACGCCAGCAGGTGCAACACCGCGCCGGCCACCGCGATGCGCAGCGCACGCTGCAACAGGCCACTACGCAGGGCCGGGCGCAACGCCGGCTCGCCCGCGCGCGGCGACAGGCTGAAGGCCATCGACACACCGGCAATGAACAGGAACAGCGGGAAGATCAGGTCGGTGGGCGTGAAGCCGTGCCAGTCCGCGTGCAGCAGCGGTGCATACACATGGCCCCAGTCGCCGGGGTTGTTGACCAGCAGCATCGCCGCCACGGTCAGACCGCGCAGGGCATCGATCGAGCCCATGCGCGGCGATGGGGCGGCGCTCATGCGTCCTCGCGCTCGCCGGCGATCCAGGTGGCGCGCACCTGCAGTGCGTCGTCGAGCAGCACCAGGTCGGCCTGGTAGCCCTCGGCGATCTCACCCAGGCGATCGTCCAGATTGAGGAACTGCGCCGGGTAACGCGAGGCCATGCGTGCAGCCTCGTCCAGCGGCAGGCCGAGCAGGTGCACCGCGTTGCGCACCGCCGTGGCCATGTCCAGCGCCGAGCCCGCCAGCGAACCGGCGGCATTGCGCACCACGCCGTCCACGGCTGTGATCACTTCGCCATACAGCTCGTAGCTGGGGCTGTCAGCGCCTACCGGCGGCATCGCGTCGGTGACCAGCATCACCTTGCCGCGCGGCTTGGCCGCCAGCGCCACGCGCAGGCTGGCCGCATGCACGTGCACGCCGTCGGCGATGATGCCGACCCAGCTGTCGCGGTCTTCCAGCGCCGCGCCCACCGCACCCGGCTCGCGCCCGGTCAACGGCGACATCGCGTTGTACAGATGGGTGAAACCGCGGATGCCGGCGTCCAGCCCGGCGCGTGCTTCTTCGTAGCTGGCCGCGGTATGCCCGGCCGCCACGATCACGCCGCGTTCGACCAGCGCGCGGATGCTCTCCAGCGGCACCCGTTCGGGGGCCAGGGTCAACAGGGTCACGCCGTTGTCGAGCGAGGCCGCCATCGCGATCTCGTCGGCGTCGGGCACGCGGAACTTGTTGGCGTCGTGGGTGCCCTTGCGCGCCGGCGCGATGTACGGGCCTTCCAGGTGGATGCCGAGCACGCCGGGCACGCCTTGCGCGATGGCCGCGCGGGTGGCGTCGATCGCGCGGCGCATCACCTGCACGTCGTCGCTGATCAGCGTGGGCAGCAGGCCGGTGGTGCCGAAGCGGCGGTGCGCGGCAGCCAGCGTGCGCAGGCTGTCCACGTCGGGCGTGTTGTTGAACAACACGCCACCGCCGCCATTGACCTGCGCGTCGATGAAGCCCGGCAGCAGCCAGCCATCGCCCAGGTCCACCTGTTCGTCGGCGCTGCCCAGCTGCGGGGCCGCATCGGACACCAGCGCGGTGATGCGGCCGTCTTCGATCACCACCGCCAGGTCGTCGCGGAACTCGTCGCCGGCCAGAATGCGGGCGTTGCGCAGGACGGTTTTCATCAGACGGTTTCCGTCACCTTGTTCAGATGCGGCGGCAGGTCCGGGTTGTGCCCGCGACGCAGCGCCAGCGCGTTGATCGCACGGTAGAACGCCTGCACGGTGAGCAGCGGTGCGCAGGCCGGGTGCGGCGCAACCGGCAGCGGCAGGTCGCCGTCGACATCGGCCAGCCACACCTGCGCATCGCGTGCGCCGAACTCCTGCAGCACCGCGCGGGTGCCCGCACCGGTTTCATCGGGCTGGGCAAACGCCAGCACCGGGAAGCCCGGCCCCACCAGCGCCATCGGGCCATGCTTCACTTCGGCCGAGCTGTAGGCTTCGGCATGCAGGCCGCAGGTTTCCTTGAACTTCAGCGCGGCTTCCTGGGCCGCGCCCAGGCCCAGGCCGCGGCCAAGCACGAACAGGTTGTGCGCCGACACCAGGCCATCGGTGAGCGCGGACCAGTCGCTGTTCCAGGCATGGCGCAACGCATCAGGCAGTGCACGCAGCGCGGCGATCAGCGCCGCGTCCTGGCTCCAGTAGGCCACCAGCTGCAGGATCGCCGACAGCGAGGCCAGGTAACTCTTGGTGGCCGCCACGCTGCGCTCGGCACCGGCACCCAGCGGGATCACCGTTTCGGCCAGCTGCGCCAGCGGCGAATCCTCCACGTTCACCAGCGCCACCACGCGCGCGCCGGCCGCACGCGCGGCTTGGGCGTTGCGCAGCAGGTCCGGGCTCTTGCCCGACTGCGAAATGACGATGTACAGCGCGCCACGCAGCTTCAGCGGCGCTTCGTAGACCGAGCCCACCGACGGCGAGGCCGAGGCGGTGACCAGGCCCAGCCGGGTTTCCAGCAGGTACTTGGCGTAGGTGGCGGCGTGGTCCGAGCTGCCCCGCGCGCAGGTCACCACGAACGGCGGCGGCGCCGCGCGCAGGCTGGCAGCCAGCGTTTCCAACGCCGCCTGGTTGCGCGAGAACTGCGCGGCAATCACGTCGGCGGCTTCGGCGGCTTCGCGGTACATCAGGGTGTCGTGGGGCGCAGGCAGGGACATGGGAACTCAGGTGGTTTCAGGAGTAGGAGGGCGCGCGCCGGTCGGGCGCATCGGCGCGGTGGAACCGCGTACCACCAGCTGCGGCACGAAGCCCTGGTTCTGCAGCTGCAGCGGTGCGTCGTCGTAGGCATCGCTGCGCAGCTGCGCGATCAGCAACCGCGCCGCATGCCGGGCGATGTCTTCGGTGGCCTGCTTGGCGGTGGTCAGCGGCGGCCACGACTGGCGCGAGAACGGGCTGTCCTCGAAGCCGGCAATGGACAGGTCGTAGGGCACGTTCATGCCGGCCGACTTGGCCGCGGCCAATACGCCGGCGGCGATTTCATCGTTGGAGCCGAAGATGGCAGTGGGCGGTTCGCGCAGCGCCAGCAGCCGGCGTGCGCCGCGGAAGCCGTCGTCGAAGGTGTAGTCGCCCTGCACCACCAGGTGCTTGTCGATGCTCATGCCGTAGTCGCGCAGCGCCGCTTCGTAGCCGGCATAGCGTTCGCCGCTGGACCGGTGCGAGGTGCCGCCCCACAGGAAGCCGATGCGCTGGTGGCCCAGCTGGATCAGGTGTTCGGTGATTTCATAGGCGGCTTCGCGGTCATCAACGAACACACATGCGCCGTCTTCGGGGTCGGCGGTGGCGGCGATGATGCGCACCAGCTTGATACCGCGCGCGGTCAGGGCCGCCACCAGGTCGCGGCGTTCGGACATCGGCGCGGTGAGGACCAGCCCGGCCAGGCGCGAACGCTGCACCCAGTCGGCCAGTTCTTCGGCCAGCATCGGCGAACTGGAATCGCAGGGATGGATCTGCAGCCCGAAGCCGGTCTCGCGGCAGGCGGCCAGCACGCCGTTCTGCACGCCGATGATGTGGTACGGGTTGGGGTTGTCGTAGACCAGCCCGACCACCAGCGTGGTGCCGGTGCGCAGGTTGCGCGCGGCGGGATCGGGCTCGTAATCCAGCTCGGCGATCGCGCGCAGTACGCGCGCGCGGGTGGCTTGCATCACCGACGGTTCGTTGTTGATGACGCGCGATACCGTCTTCAGCGACACCTTGGCCCGCTCAGCCACATCCTTGATGGTCGCTCTGCGCATGCTTTTTTCCTGCCGCTCCGGTTGGGCGTCCATGATCGCCGATCACTGACCGTCGCGGGGCAGCCCGGCCCGATGGCCGCGCACCGAATAGAACAGGATGTACAGGTAGCACGGCACCATCAGCCCGGCGAACACCCACTGGAAGTCGAAGTGCTGCTTGAGCACGGCAAATGCCTGCGGAATGATCGCGCCGCCTGCGATGGCCATCACCAGCAGCGCCGAGCCGGTTTCGGTGAACCGCCCCAGGCCGCGGATGGCCAGCGGGAAGATCGCCGGCCACATCATGGCGTTGGCAAAGCCGAGCGCGGCCACGAAGCCCACCGACACATAGCCGTGGGTGAGCAGCGCGCCGATGCAGAACACCACGCCCAGGCTGGCCGACAGGCTCAGGTAGCGCGACTGCGACACCACGTGCGGGATCAACGCCAGCCCGGCCAGGTAGCCGACCAGCATCGCGCCCAGGGTGATCGAGGTGAACATCTTGGTCTGGTCCAGCGGCAGGTCGAAGCCGTGCCCGTAGGTCCCGATCGCATCGCCGGCCATCACTTCCACGCCCACGTACACGAACAGGCACAGCACGCCCAGCCACAGATGCGGGAACTGGAAGATGCTGGTGCGTTCGGCGGTGCCGGGCGCGCGCGCCGGGGTGGCGTTGGCTTCGGCTGTCTTCAGTTCGGGCAGCGGCGAGAACAGCACGCCCACGGCCAGCACCACCAGCAGCCCGGCCATGGCCATGTACGGCATCTGGATCTTGGCCGCGAAGGTATTGAGCAGCAGCGTCTTGGTGGCGGCATCGGCCACCTTCACCTGCGCGTCCAGGTCACCGATGCCATGCAGCACCAGGGTGCCGATCAGCACCGGGGCCAACATGCCGGCGATCTTGTTGCAGATGCCCATCAGCGCGATGCGCCGGGCGGCGGTCTCGATCGGGCCCAGGATGCTGATGTACGGGTTCACCGCGGTCTGCAGCAGGGCCAGCCCGCTGCCGATGATGAACAGGCCGCTGAGCGCGCCCGGGTACCAGCGCTGCTGGGCGAAGTGGGCGAAGACCACCGCACCGGCCGCCATCACCAGCAGGCTCAGGCTCAAGCCCTTCTTCATGCCGGTGCGCTTGAGGATCCAGGAGGCCGGCAGCGCCAGGAAGAAATAGGACAGGTAGAACACCATCAGCACCAGGAAGGCGCCCACCTCGTCCAGCTCGAAGGCCAGTTTGACGAAGGTGATCAGCGGCCCGTTGAGCCAGGTGAAGAAACCGATCAGGAAGAACAGCACGCCGATGATCAGGATCGACGTAAGCACGCTCGAACGCGCGGAGGCAGCAGGCACGGCAGACATCAAGAAAGCTCCTGCATCGGCGGGCCACGGGGGCGTGCCGGAAGAGTGACTGGGAACAACGTTGTCACATTTATTCGTCGCCGCTGCCGCGTTTGTCAACAAGCGGTTTTCATCGCGGTGCCGATCCACGCCGTGCTGCACCTGCGCAGATCGCACGCCCCGCCACGCTTGGGGGTCCCCGGCCCCGGCATTTCAGGCACGTTGCAAAAACATGGTGGGCAGGGGATGAAAACGTTTTCTGATGACAGCGCCCGTTGCGGCGCAACATCGAAAGTCTGAGGTTATCGTTGACATCGTTGTCAGAACGATTACAGACTCCGCCTCAATCGCCGGGTCGGACCGGTCCTGCACAATCCAAGGGAGCCCGTGTGACCGCAGCCGCCCACTCTGTACCGGCCCATGTCCTGCCCGCTGCGGTGCCGCCGTTCCTGGCCGCCGATGTGGGTGGCACGCATGTCCGGGTGGCCAGGGTGCAGGCAGGCGCCCAGCCGGACCATCCGGTGCAGGTGCTGGAATACCGTAAGTTCCGCAATGCCGATTACCCCGGCCTGAGCGCGATCCTGGCCGAGTTCCTGGGTGCCGGTGAGCGTCCGGCGCACTGCGTGGTGGCCACCGCCGGCGTTGCCCGCCTGGACGGCACCGTGATCAGCGCCAACCTGCCGTGGCCGTTGTCGGCGCGCCGGATCGAACAGGACGTGGGCCTGGATCAGGTCTACATCGTCAACGACTTCGAAGCGGTGGCCTACGCCGCCGCGCAGGTGGACGCCAGCGGCGTGCTGCAGCTGACCGGCCCGACCAGCGCCCCGCGTGGCCCGACCCTGGTGGTCGGCCCGGGTACCGGCCTGGGTGCGGCCGTATGGATTCCCACCACGCACGGTGCGGTGGTGCTGGCCACCGAAGCCGGCCAGCCCACCCTGGCCACGACCACCGAACTGGAAATGGCGATCGTGCGCCAGATGCAGCGCGAGCATGCGCATGTGTCGGTCGAACACGCCCTGTCCGGCCCGGGCCTGATGAATCTGTATCGCGCGCTGTGCGCCCTCAACGGGCAGGCACCCACGCTGGCCACGCCCGATGCGATCACCGCCGCGGCCATGGCCAACCAGGACCCGCTCGCACGCGAGAGCCTGGATGTGTTCTGCGGCCTGCTCGGCAGCACCATCGGCGACATGGCCCTGCAGTACGGCATCACCGGCGGGGTCTACCTGGCCGGCGGCATCCTGCCGCAGATCCGCGAATTCCTGTTGAACAGCAGTTTCGTGCGCCGGTACCTCAACAAGGGGCCGATGCGCGAGGCGCTGGAACGCATTCCCGTGAAGGTGGTCGAGCACGGGCAGCTGGGCGTCATCGGCGCCGCCAGCTGGTACCTCGGTCATAGGGACGACCCGCGCGCCTGACGGCGCGGCGGGGACGCACGAAAAGGCAGTACGTGGCACCCAGGCGCACCCCGGCAAAGGGCGCGCGGCAAAGTCGTACCAGACGCAAGAAGACACGCCGTCGCCGGCGAACCATCGGATTGATGAGGAGAGACATCATGAACCACCGCAAGAGTCTGCTTTCGGCAGCCATTTTCAGCTGTCTGGTGTTCGGCGCGCAGGCGCAGGAAACCGCTACCCCGACCGACCTGGACACGGTCAGCGTCGTGGGTATCCGCGCCAGCCTGGAAAAGTCGCTGGACACCAAGCGCAACAACGTGACCATTTCCGAGGCGATCACCGCCGAGGACATCGGCAAGTTCCCCAGCACCAACGTGGCCGAAGCGCTGTCGCAGCTGCCGGGCATTTCGCTGGATCGTCGCTTCGGCCAGGGTGAGCGCGTCAGCATCGACGGCACCGATCCCAGCCTGAACCTCTCGTTCCTGGATGGCCATCCGGTCGCGCAGGCGATCTGGCTGTATGGCGAACAGCCCAACCGTGGCTTCGACTACACGCTGCTGTCGCCGCTGATCCTGGGCCGCATGGAAGTGATCAAGTCCTCCGAAGCGCGCCTGACCGAAGGCAGCCTGGGCGGCACCATCCTGATGCACACCCGCCAGCCGCTGGACATGCGCGCCAATGAAGTGGCTGCGTCGGTGGGTTACAGCTACAGCGACCAGGCCAGCGAAGGCAAGCCGAACGCCTCGGCGATCTACAGCTGGAAGAACGACGAAGAAACCTTTGGCATCAACGTGGCCGCGCAGCACTATGAAGAGCGCGTGGACCGCCAGGGCATGGAAGTGTTCGGGTACGCCAAGGCATCCACGTTCACCAATGCACCGGGCGTGGATCCCAACGCCGACGTGCCCAACTCGGTCAACGCCGCATGGTTCCAGCAGGACCGCAAGCGCGACAGCGCCGTGGTCAACCTGCAGTTCAAGCCGACCGACGAACTCGAGTTCAACCTGAGCGGCCTGTACATCAAGGAGAACTTCGACAACTACAACCAGTCGATGTACTCCTTCCTGACCTGGAACCCCGGTACCGTGGGTGCGGTCAACCAGCTCGGCGACGTGCGCAACGGCGTGGTCAACAGCGGCCATTCCAACGCCAGCGCCACCGCCAACAGCGGCACGGTGATCTACGACAACAACGTGCGCGAATCCGAAGTGACCACCAAGGGCCTGGACCTGCGCGGCGCGTGGAAGGGCGAAAGCTGGGGCATCAGCGGCCAGGCCGGCCAGAGCAAGTCCGAGAACAAGGACCTGGCCCAGTACTTCATCGAACCGTTCTACAACGGTGGCTTCAGCTGGAACCTGGACAAGGGCATCACCTTCGACAACCCCGATGCGGCGCGCAACCCGGCCAACTGGGGTTCGGCCGGCGGCTGGTTCGGCAACAACGGCATTTTCTCCACGCAGAGCAAGGACACCTACGCACAGCTGGACTTCAACGTGCAGTTCGACAGCATCTTCAACCAGCTGCAGTTCGGCGCGCGCCACGGCAAGCATGAAGAGAGCTTCGACCTGAACGTCTACGGCGGCGTGCGCCCGGGCACCCTGGCCGACGTCGGCACCATCGGCCTGACCGACATCCAGGGCTTCAGCGATGGCCAGGGCCGCCATGTCCAGGCCGGGCGCAACAACGTGCTGAACTGGGTCAAGGGCAGCCCGCTGGATTACGCCAACCCGGATCCGGCCAGCTACCTCAACAACACCTGGGCGCTGGAGCAGACCAACAACGCCGCCTATGCGCAGCTGAACTTCTCCAACGGCCCGGTCCGCGGCAACGTCGGCGTGCGCTATGTCGATTCCAAGACCGACGGCAGCGGGTTCGTCTACGGTGGCACCCCCACCCTGACCGACCTGGACAGCAAGTGGCAGACCCAGACCAAGAAGGAAGATTTCCTGCTGCCCTCGGTCAACCTGGTCTACGACACCGCCAATGACTGGGTGTTCCGCTTCGGCGCCAGCAAGGTCATCGCCTGGGCCCCCTACAACCAGATGGTGAACAACACGTTCCTCAACGACACCACGCTCAACGGCAGCGGCGGCAACGCCGACCTGTCCCCGTACGAGTCGTGGAACTACAACCTGTCGGCCGAGTACTACTTCGCCCCGCAGTCGGTGGTGGCCTGGTCGCTGTTCTACAAGAAGATCGACAACTACATCGACAGCAGCGCGGTCATCGAGCGGCAGTACAACTCGATCCGCGACACCTCGCCGGCCACCTGGGCCAACGTGGTGGGCACCAACGGCTGCACCGCCGACGGCTACTGCGACTACAGCATCCAGCGTCCGCGCAATGCCGGCGGCGGCCACGTGAAGGGCTTCAACCTCAGCTTCCAGCAGCCCTTCGGCGAAAGCGGGTTCGGCCTGACCGCCAACTACACCTACGCCAATGGCGAGAACAACTCCGGCGACCCGCTGCCGTACCAGTCGCGCAACTCGGTCGCGTTCAGCCCGTACTACGAGAAGGGCCCGATCAACGCACGCCTGACCTACAACTGGCGTGACAGCTACCTGGCCGGCGGCTACGTTGCAGGCTCGGCCCCGGCCAGCGTGGACGATTACGCCGAACTGGGCGCCAGCTTCGGGTACACCTTCAACGACAACTGGTCGCTGACCCTGGACGCACAGAACCTGCTGAACGAAGAGTATTTCCAGTACCTTGGCGACAAGGACCACCTGGCCTCGCGCTACAAGAGCGGCCGCCGCTACATGGCCACGGTGCACTTCAAGTTCTGATCACCGCCGTACCCTGCTGAACGCCTGATCGACGGGCCCGGACCTCCGGGCCCGTTTTCACAGGTGGAACCCGATTCGCTACAAAGGAATGACCCGATGCACACCCGCACCCGTCGTACCTCGCTGTCGCTGCTGTCTTTCGCACTGGCCCTGTCCCTGGCACCGCTCGCGCACGCCACCGATGCACAGGCGCCCGATGGTCCGCGCGCCCGGCCCGGCGCACTGCCGCTGATCCCCGCACCGGCCCATGTGGAACGCCTTGAGGGCGCGCCCTTCACGATGGCCGCCAGCACCCCGGTGTGGGCGCGCGGTGAAGCCGCCACGCGCGTGGCCAGCCAGTTCAGCACGCTGTTGCGCAGCAGCGGCGGCCCCACCCTGCAGGTCAGGAACGGGAACGGAAAGAACGGCGTCAACTTCGTACTGAACACCGCGTTGAAGACCGGTGCGGAGGGATACCAGCTGCGCTCCAACGGCGATGGCGTGACCGTGGCCGCGGCGACCGAAGCGGGCTTGTTCTACGGTGCGGCGACGTTGTCGCAACTGTTCACCAGCAGCACCGAAGGCGCCCTGCCGGCACTGCGCATCGACGATGCCCCACGTTTCAGCTGGCGCGGCCTGATGCTTGATTCGGCCCGCCACTTCCAGAGCCTGGACGAGATCAAGCGCGTGCTCGACGCGATGGCCGAACAGAAGCTCAACACCTTCCATTGGCATCTCACCGATGACCAGGGCTGGCGCATGGAAATCAAGCGCTACCCGAAGCTGACCGCGGTGGGCAGCTGCCGCATCCCGGCCGGCGATGGTGGCCGCGACCCCGCCACCGGCGCCGAGCGTCCGTACTGCGGGTTCTACACCCAGGACCAGATCCGCGAAGTAATCGCCTATGCGGCCGCGCGCCATATCCAGGTGATCCCCGAGATCGACGTGCCCGGCCACGCCACCGCGGCGATCGCGGCGTATCCCGAACTGGGCACGCTGGATACGCCGCTGAAGCCACTCAGCGAATGGGGCGTGTTCCCGAACCTGTTCAATACCGAAGAAAGCACGTTCACCTTCCTGGAAAACGTGTTGGAAGAAGTGATTGCGTTGTTCCCGGCCAAGTACGTGCACGTGGGCGGCGACGAGGCGGTCAAGGACCAGTGGGAAGCCTCGGCACGCGTACAGGCGCGCATGCGCGAGGTGGGCGCGACCAATGAAATGGAAATGCAGAGCCACCTGATCAAGCGCCTGGAGAAGTACCTGGAGCAGCACGACCGGCGCCTGATCGGCTGGGACGAAATTCTCGAAGGTGGCCTTCCGCCGGAGGCCACGGTGATGTCGTGGCGTGGCACCGAAGGCGGCCTCAAGGCGGCCAGCGAAGGCCACGACGTAGTGATGTCGCCGGTCACCGACATGTACATGGACTACCTGCAGACCACCTCGGACAACGAGCCGCCCGGGCGCCCGCTGGTCACCTCGCTGGCGCGCGTCTACGGTTTCGAGCCGGTACCCGATGCGCTGGCCAAGGACAAGCAGCAGCACATCCTGGGCCTGCAGGCCAACATGTTCACCGAGCACACGCGCACCTACGCGCGCCTGCAGCACAACCTGTTCCCGCGCCTGGCCGCCGTGGCCGAAACCGGCTGGTCGCCGCGCGAACGCCGTGACTACGCCGACTTCCTGGCACGCCTGCCCAGCCAGCTGCAGCGCTGGCAGGCCATGGGCATCGCGTATGCACAGACCCCGTTCCAGGTGGAGCAGGACAGCCGCGATGACCGCAAAGCCGGCACCGCGACGCTGGCACTGAGCACACCGTTGGGCTACGAGATCCACTACAGCGTGGATGGCAGCCCGGTCACCGCGCAGTCGCCGCGCTACACCGCGCCGCTGACCCAGCCGCTGCCGATCACGCTGCAGGCGGCCACGCTCTTCAACGGCAAGGCCCTGGCCAACGCCGCCAGCCGTTTCGACATCACCGCCACGTCGCTGCTCACCCGCAACGATCAGCAGCTGGCGATGTGTCCGGGCGAAGGCAAGCTGCTGCTGCGGCTGGAAGATGACGGCCCAGCCGACGGCGAGCGCGCCATCTTCAACGTCAACATCTTCAACCCGTGCTGGTTGTGGCAGCAGGCCGACGTGGACGGCATCGCCAGGCTGCGCGTGCGTGCCGGGCAGATCCCGTATTACTTCCAGCTGGCCCACGACGAACCGGCGCGGAAATTCAGCCCGGCGCGCAGCGCGCATGGCGAAATGGACGTGCTCAACGGCACCTGCGACGGAAAGCCGCTGGTCAGCGTGCCGCTGCCGGCCACGCCGGGCGCCGATGGCTTCATCACGCTGGACGCCGCGCTGCCGCGGTCGTTGATGGGCACCCAGGACCTGTGCGTGCGCTTCACCGGTGACACCCGCCCGACCATGTGGGTGGTGGATGAGGTGACGTTGCAGCCGCGTTGATCCGGGCGCGTACCCACCCACGGTGGGTACCTACCGGTAATTCGGCAGGTGACCACCGTGGGTCGTCAGCGCCGGTTGCCCTGTGGGTAGGTGACAACCGTTGGTCGCCACCGCGTGGATCCGGCACCGGCCGCGTCCCTCGGTAGTGCCGGCCGCTGGCCGGCTCCTCATGACCCCACCGCGTCAGGTTGCCGGCCAGCGGCCGGCACTACCGGGTGCGCGCTCTGGAGGCCCTTGGTTCGTTCCCGCCGGAGACAGCACCCGTTGCGCTACCGACACCCGCCGAACCTGCACTACCGGTAGGTGACGACCGTTGGTCGTCACTACCTGTCACCCCCGCAACCGCACCAACAGGTCGCGCAACGGGGTGAACGTAAGCGACAGGCCGGCGACAACGCCGATGCTGTTGGCCAGCACGTCCATGGGGTCGGCCATGCGGGTGGCGGTCAGGGCGCCCTGGGCGAACTCGATGCCGATGCCCAGACCGACCAGGCCCACCCCCGCCCACGCCAGCGCCGCGCGCGTGCGGTAGATCTGCACCGCCGAGCCGGCCAGCACGAAGTACGCCAGGAAATGCTCGACCTTGTCGCTGTTGTCCGGCAGCGCCATCGGCGGCAGCCGGACCAGGCAGACGGCGATGGTCGCGGCAATGGCCATCCACCACAGCGCCAGCCAGAACCGCGCGAACCGCAGCGGCTTCAACATCCCTGTCGTGGTCATCTCAGAGCCGCCAGGTGAGATCGCCCAGCGTGAAGGCAGGCTCGAAATCGACATCGCGCTGGAAGCCCATCACCTGGAAGCGCTCCCCCATCGCGGTAGGCAGCGTGAGTTTCTTGACCTGGTCACGCAGGCGCACCTTGCCGAATTCATCGGTCCGCGCATCGGCCTTGGCCAACAACGCATCCAGGCCATTGCCCAGCAGGAAGTTGGCCTGCGTGCAGTACCCGGCCAGCTCGAAGCCGGCGCCGGTGCCGGCTTCGGCCAACGCGGTGAAATCCACCGAGGCGGTCAGGTCCTGCAGGCCCGGCCAGCGGTACAGGTCGTTGTGCACCTGGTGGCGGTAGAACGCGCGCACCGTGCCGTCGTCGCGCTCGTCCTGGTAGTACTCGCCGCGCGGGTAGCCGTAGTCGACGAACAACATCGCGCCGCGCTGCATGCCGCCGGCCACGGCCTGGATCCAGTACGGCAGCTGCGGCAGCAGTTCGGACCGGTAGCCATCGGCGAACGGCTTCTCGCGGTAATGCTCGATATGCCGCACCGCCGCGCTCAGCATGGCGTCGGCCGGCTGCGCGCCGCGCATGAAGGCACCGTCGGCATCCAGCTCCACGGTTTCCTCGAAGACCATGCCGTCACGGGCCAGGAAACGCGGGGTGGGCAGCGCGTCGATCACCTCGTTGGCGAACACCATGCCGTCCCAGTCGTCGTCGAACGGGCCGTCCAGCCATTCCACCAGTGCGAACAGCGGCGGCACCAGTGTTTTTTCCAGACGCTCGCGCTGACGCTCGCGCAGGTCAGCGCTGGGTTCCAGGATCGCGTAGCGGTCGGGCAGCGCGTCCAGTTCGAGCATGCGCTTGAGCAGCACCTCGGCAAACGCGCCGCTGCCGCCGCCCAGTTCCATGAAACGCGCCTGCGGTCCCAGCTGCTGCATCACCGGCGCGATCGCGTTGGCCAGGGTGGCGGCGAACAACGGGCCCAGTTCGGGTGCCGTGGTGAAGTCGCCGGATTGGCCGAACTTGCTGGCGCCCGCGCTGTAGTACCCCAGCCCCGGCGTGTACAGGCTCAGTTCCATGAACCGGGCAAACGGCATGGCACCGCCATTGGCCAGGATTTCAGCGCGCAGTGCCGCGGCCAGCTGATCGCTGTGGGCCAGGGCGTCGGTATCGGGGGTCGGCAGTGGGGAATGCATGGTGCAGGCGATTGCGGTGACAATGCACAGCATAGCCGAGCCCGGAGTACCCCCGATGACCGATACCGCACCCGTCGTGCTGATCACTGGCAGCGCACGCCGGATCGGCGCGGCGATCGCCCGCCAGTTCCATGCCTGTGGCTGGTCGGTGGTGCTGCACGCGCATACCTCCACCGCCGAACTGCAGCAGATGGCCTTCGACCTGGACATGCTGCGCCCGGGCAGCGTGCTCGCGCTGCAGGCCGACCTGCGTGACGCCAACGCCCTGCCCGACCTGGTCGAGCAGACCGTGGCCCAGTTCGGGCGGCTGGACGCGCTGGTCAACAACGCCTCCAACTTCTACCCCACCCTGCTGGGCCAGATCACCGCCGAACACTGGGACGACCTGTTCGCGGTCAATGCGCGCGCGCCCCTGCTGCTGGCCCAGGCTGCGGCCCCGCAGCTGCGCCGGCATCAGGGCTGCATCGTCAACCTGACCGACCTGCACGGCACCCAGCCGATGCGTGACCACCCGGTCTACAGCGCGGCCAAGGCGGCGCTGGAAATGGTGACCCGGTCCCTGGCGCTGGAACTGGCCCCCAAGGTGCGGGTGAACGCGGTGGCGCCCGGCGCGATCCTGTGGCCCGAGCAGGGCAAGGACGACTACGCCCAGCAGGCCCTGTTGCTGCGCACGCCGCTGGCGCGTACCGGCACCGTGGAAGAGATCGCCGAGGCGGTGTACTGGCTGGTGACCGACGCACCGTTCATCACCGGGCATACCCTGCGCGTGGATGGTGGGCGGACGTTGTCCTGATGGATGCGTACCGACCAACGGTCGGTACCTACCCCGGCAGCAGGTCCATCGTCTCGAACGTCTCGCCAAACTGGCGGTGCGCGCGCCACAGCGTGGCCAGGTCCAGGCCGCTGACCGGGTCGATGAAGGTCGGTGCGATGTCGGCCAGCGGCTTCAGCACGAAGGCGTGCTTGAGCTCCGGGCGCGGAATGCGCAGATGGCCGGGGCCCTCCACGATCAGGTCGCCGTAGAACACCACGTCCAGGTCCAGGGTACGGTCGGAGAAGCGCGGGCCGCTGCGGTCGCGGCCGTGCGCGTCTTCCAGCGCATGCAGCCAGGCATCCAGCGCGTCCAGCGGCAGGTCGGTCTGGATGGCCACCGCATTGTTGAGGAAATCCGGGCCGTCAAAACCGACGGCGGCGGTGCGGTAGGCCGGGGAGACCGCAATGGCGCCGAAGCGCGCGCGCAGGGCCTCCACCGCGGCGTGAAGGTGCTGTTGCGGCTGCAGGTTGCTGCCCAGGCTCAGGAGCACAGTGGTCATGGTATTCAGCATGCGTGGGGCGAATCCACACCGGGCCAACAGGGCCAGCGCATAGAATCGGGGTGCACATCATAGGACACCGACATGACCTATTGCGTCGGCATCGAGGTGGACGAAGGCCTGGTCTTCGCCGCCGACACCCGTACCAACGCGTCGCTGGACGACGTGCGGGTGCATCGCAAGCTGCACGAATTCGAGTTCCCGGGCCAGGCCGCCTTCGTGATCATGGCCGCCGGCAACCTGGCCACCACCCAGTTGCTGATCTCGCGGCTGCGGCGTGACGTGGAGGAACAGCGCGCGGAGAACCTGCGCGCCTACCGGCACCTGTTCGAGGTGGCCGAGTACGTGGGCCGCATCCTGGTCGACAGCCAGGTCAAATCCAGCACGCCCGAGCACGGCCACGACGGCGTCAACACCCAGGCCACGCTGATCCTCGGCGGCCAGGTGGGCGGCGAGCAGCCGGGCATGTACATGATCTACCCGCTGGGCAATGCCATCGCTGCCTCGCCGGAAACCCCGTTCCTGCAGATCGGCGAATCCAAGTACGGCAAGCCGATCCTGGACCGCATCATCCGCCCGCAGACGCGGCTGGAAGACGCGGCGCGCACCGCGATCGTGTCGCTGGATTCCACCATCCGCTCCAACCTGTCGGTCGGCCTGCCGGTGGACCTGGTGTTGGTCCGCACCGGCGACCTGCGCATCAGCCAGCGCATGCGCCTGGCCGGCGATTCGCCGCTGTACGCCGAAATCCACGGGAGTTGGTCGCACAAGCTGGAACAGGCCGTGGCCAGCCTGCCGGGGTTTCCGTGGGAAGCGGGATGACCGCGTCCGGTTACGCCGTCTCCAGCGCCTCGGCGACCGAGCGGAACACCTGCTGCATCTCCAGCGGCTTGCGCAGCACGTGCACGTTGATGATCGGCGGGAACACCGCCAGCGGCACGGTGACATCGGCCTCTTCCAGCACCAGGGCCGGACCGCGGTAGCCCAGCGTGGCCATCTCGCCCAGCAGGTGCCTGGCCGACAGCAGCTTGGAGCCGGCGTCGGCAATCACCAGCGCCGGCATCGCTTCCTGCTGCATCCAGCGCAGCGCCGCGGCGCCGTCCGATGCCAACTGCAGGTGGTAGCCCTGGCTGGACAGTGCATTGCCCAGCAGCGACAGCCGCGTGGCTTCGCCATCCACCACCAGGATGGTCTGGCCTGCACCCGCAGCAATCGGCGCGTCGATCGCCTCGCCTTCGGCCGGCACTTCGCGCATCGGCAGCAGCAGGTCGAAGCGCGTGCCCACGCCGGGCGTGCTGTCCACGTGGATGGTGCCGTTGGCGCCTTCCACGATCCGCTTGCACGAAATCAGGCCCAGGCCGGTGCCGTTGGCCTTGGTGGTGAAGAACGGATTGAACAGGTGCGACAAGGTTTCGGCATCCATGCCGGTGCCTTCGTCGCTCACCGAAATGCGCAACCACTCTTCCCCGTGCCTGCCCGCGTCGGCAGACGCGCGCAGGGTCAGGCGGCCGCCGCTCGGCATTGCCTGGATGGCATTCAATGACAGATTCAGCAGCACCTGCTGCAGCTCGGTGTAATTGGCGTCCACGCCGAGGCCTTCGTCGGCCACGTCCAGGTGCAGGCTGACCTTGTCGGGCAGGTTGCTGCGCAACAGCAGTTCCACGGCCTCGAACAGGTGCGCGATGCAGATGTGCTCGCTCGGCTTGCGCGACCCGCGCACGAACGACAGCATCGATTCGGCCATCTCGTGCCCGCGCCGGCCGCACTCGGCGATGATGTCGGCCAGGTGATGCAGCTGCGGGTCGTCGCTGCGCGCCTTGAGCAGGTCCGGCATGATCAGCAGCGGCTGCAGGATGTTGCGCAGGTCGTGGCTGAGCCCGGCCGCCAGCAGCGACAGGCTTTCCAATCGCTGCGCGCGCATCAGTTCGGCTTCCACCCGCTGGCGGTCCATCGTGCTGCGCGACTCGCGCACCGCGCGTGCCACCGCCGAAGGCAGCCGCGCCGGCTGGTGCTTGATGATGTAATCGTTGGCGCCCTGGTGCAGCGCGGCCACCGCGTTTTCCTCGCCCATCGTGCCGGACACGAAGATGAACGGCACATCGGGATGCCACGCACGCACGATCCGCAGGGCCTCGTTGCCGGAAAAGCCCGGCATGCTCAGGTCCGACAGCACGATGTCCGGCGAGAAACGGGTCAGGGCATCGCGCAGTTCGCGCGCGCTCTCCACCCGCTCGAAGCTCGCTTCAAGCCCCGCATCGAGCATCTGCTCGCACATCAGTTCGGCGTCCTCGGGGGAATCTTCCACCAGCAGGACGCGCAACATACCCAGGGAGGGGCCAGTCAGCGGCATGGATTATTCGACTTCCGGCGCCTGGTTGATGACGGCCCAGAACTTGCCCAGGGTCTGCACCGCACCGAAGAACTGGTCCACGTCCACCGGCTTGACCACGTAGGCGTTCACGCCCATGTCCCAGCTGCGGGCCAGGTCGCTTTCTTCGCGCGAGGACGACAGGATCACCACCGGCAAGCGCTTGAGCTCGTCGGTGTTGCGGATTTCCTTGAGGACTTCCAGGCCGTCCATGCGCGGCATCTTGATGTCCAGCAGCAGCACCGCCGGCAGGCCTTCCTCGCGGTTGGCGTAGGCGCCGCGGCGCAACAGGTAGTCCATCGCTTCCACGCCGTCTTCGACGTGCACGATGGGATTGGCCAGACGGGCCTCTTTCAGGGCATCGACGGCCATCTCGGCGTCGGCAGGGCTGTCCTCGGCGAGGAGGATGGTGCGGAGAGCGGTCATGCGGCAGAGCCTTTATTGATTGCGTCGAGCGCAGGAGGAAGCAGGAAGTGGAAGGAGGCGCCCTGGTCGACGGCCGATTCGGCCCAGATGCGGCCGCCGTGGCGGGTCAACACGCGGCGCACACTGGCCAGGCCAATACCGGTGCCCGGATATTCGCTGGCCTTGTGCAGGCGCTGGAACACGCCGAACAGTTTGGCCGCGTAGGCCATGTCGAAACCGGCGCCGTTGTCGCGCACCGTAAACAGGTGGCCACCGTCGGGTTGTTGCTGGTACTCGACCTCGATCCGGGCCGGATCGCGGTTGGAGGAGTATTTGATGGCGTTGCCGAGCAGGTTCAACCACACCTGGCGCATCATGTTTTCGTCGGAGACCAGGATCGGCAGCGGCGCGATCTTCCACTCGACATGGCGCGGTACGCCGGTCTCTTCGGCCTCGGTCTGCAGGTTGGCGTCCAGCATCGCGCGGGTATCAGCCACCAGCGACTGCATGTCCACCGCCTGCATGCGCATCGCGGCGCGGCCCAGCCGCGAGTAGACCAGCAGGTCGTCGATCAGCGCCGCCATGCGACGCGCCGAATTGGAGATGACGCCCAGGTAATGCAGCGACTTTTCGTCGGCGTCGTCGCCCAGGTGGCGCGCAAGCTTGTCCGAGAAGCCGCCGATGTGGCGCAACGGGGCGCGCAGATCGTGCGAGACCGAGTAGCTGAAGGCTTCCAGCTCGCGGTTCACTTCGGACACCTGCTCGACCTTGCCTTCCAGCTGCCGGTTCAGTTCTTCCACGCGCTGCTGCACGGCGCGCTGCACGGTGACGTCGCTGACGGTCATCAGCACCACTTCATCGTCCTTGTCGGGCAAGGGCATGCGGCGGGCGTTGATCAACATGGTGCGCACCTGGTCGTCGGCGGTGCGCTGTTCGTGTTCGTAGTCCCACAGTTCGCGGCCGCGCAGCAGCACGTCGGTCAAGCGCTGACGCACCACCGCATCGGTCCAGGCACCGTCGCCGATGCTGTCCAGCGACCGCACTTCGCCGCTGTCGTCCTCCAGGCCGTAGAGCTCGGCGAAGGCCGGGTTGTGCAGTTGCACCTTCAGTTCGCGGTCGAGCAGCACGATCGGCTCGCGCACGGTATGCAGCACCGATGCGGCACGCGCGGCCGAACGCAACGAGGCGCGCTCGGCGGCGGCACGATGGCCGGCCTGGCGATAGAGCAGCCACAGCACCAGGCCCAGCAGGGCCAGCTGGATGGCCAGGGCAGTCCATGACACGAACTCGCCCCGGCGCTGCTGCTTCTGGAAGGTCGCGGTGCGCTGCGCCAGCAGCTTCTCTTCGCTGGCCTGCAGTTCCTCGATCAGGCCGCGGATCGGGTAGCGCGTGGTCAGGTCCTGGACCAGCTCGCGCTGGTCGGAATTGGGCGAGGTTTTGGCCAGCTGCCTGGCCACTTCCATGCGCCGCTCGACCATCGACTGGATGCGTCCGATGCGCACCAGCTGTTCGGGGTTGTCGCGGGTCAGTTCAGCCAGCCGCTGAAGGCGCTGCGGGATCTCCTTGGCCTTGCCCAGGCGCTCACGCAGGCCTGGTGCGTCGATGCCCTTGGACATCGTCAGCGCGGCCGATTCCACATCGCGCACATCGGCCTGCAGCTGGTAAACCACCACGCCTACGTCCTGGGTATGGGTGACCCAGCGCATGGCCTCGACATTGTCGTCGGACAGTTGTCGCAGGGTGACCCACGGCACCACGATGATCGCCGCCGCGGCCAATGCCAACGCCGGTAAACGCCACCGATCCCAGATTTCATCACTGAAAGCCAGCGCCATAGTTCCTCTTCACCGTGCGATGCCGTTGCCGGCGGTGCCTGTCGCGGCCGCCTCGGCTTCCTTGGCACGCCGTCGCGGGCGAAGACGTCAATATACCGCAGCGCATTGTGAATAGGATGCGCCGTATTTTCTGAACAATTAAGCGAACGCGGTCCGTGCGCAGCCGACCATAAAAAAGCGTTCTTCGGGCACGACGCAATGCGGGGGGCCGGGGGTGTTCAGATCGCCTGGCTTCTCCGATCCGGGCCGGTCGCGAGCGTCTGGGCCCCGTAGCAGCCGGTAGGCCCCTGGTGCAAATGTCCCCCGGCCGCGTGGCGGCCTCCTCCTTTATTTTGCCCAGGAGCCTACCGGCTGCTACGGGGCTCGGTTTGCGGTAAGGAAGGGAAGCAAGGCTTTTCTGGCGCTGTCGGTGGGTCGGGCGCTGGGGCCCCATGCCCTTGGAGGCGAAATAAAGGAGGAGGCGGCGGCCGCAGGCCGACGCCGGGGGACATTCGCCGGAAAGGGTCTGGGGGCCCAGCGCCCGACCCGCCGACGGCGGCGCCTTAAAAGCGTCAAAGCACGGTTCTGTCTACCCGCAGATGGAAGTAAAAAAAAAGCGCGCCCGAAGGCGCGCCCTGTTGCTTGCAACAGCCGCTGGAATCAGCGCTTGGCCGCGGCGGCAGCGACCTTCAGACCGCTGGCATCGACGCTCTTGACGCCCTTGATGCCCTTGGTCACGCGCAGTGCCTTGTCGTGCTCGGCCTGGCTGGCCACGGTGCCGGTCAGAGTGACGACGCCGTTGACGGTCTCCACCTTGACTTCGGTACCCGGCACATTCTTGCTCGTGAGCAGGTCGGTCTTGACCTTGGTGGTGATCCAGCTGTCGGTAACCGGCTCGGCCGAATCGTGCGTATCGGCATGGGTCATGGCGGCATGATCGGTGGTCTTCGGCGGGTCCTTGGCCATGGCCGACGACGTGCCCAGCACCATGCCGAGGGCCAGCGAAGCAGCAAGCAGATTACGGGTCGTGTTGGTCATGTTCGGTGTCTCCTTGGGTGTGTGGCCAGTCTCCGTGTCGGGCTGTGTGCAGTACGTGCGCAAGACATAACGCCGCCGTGAACCGCTCAGGTTGATGCACAACCGTTCATGGTTCCGCACTGCAACAACCCGCGCTACGCTGTGCAGCCCGCATGCCTGGAGTCCCCGTCATGACCACGCCCCTGCAGGTTGGATTGATCGGTTACGGGCTGGCCGGCAGCGTCTTCCACGCGCCGCTGATCCAGCACACCCCGGGGCTGGCGTTGCACAGCATCGCCAGTTCGCAGCGCGATCGCCTGCTGCGCAGCTTCACCGACGTGCGCATCTGCGATCACCCGGCCGAGCTGTTCGCCGATCCGGCGCTCGACGCGGTCGTCATCGCCACGCCCAACGCCGAACACGCGCCGCTGGCGATTGCCGCGCTGCAGGCCGGCAAGCACGTGCTGGTGGACAAGCCGTTCGCGCTGGACCTGGCCCAGGCCGACGCCGTGGTGCGTGCCGCGCAGGCCGCCGAGCGCGTGGTCACGGTGTTCCAGAACCGCCGCTTCGATGCCGATTTCCTCACCCTGCAGCAGCTGCTGGCCGATGGCGTGCTGGGCGAGGTGGCCGAGTGCCATTCGCACTTCGACCGCTACCGCCCGCAGGTGCGTGACCGCTGGCGTGAGAGCGATGCGCCCGGGGCCGGGTTGTGGATGGACCTGGGCCCGCACCTGCTTGACCAGATGCTGCAGCTGTTCGGCTGGCCGCAGGCGATCAGCGCGGATCTGATGGCGCAACGCGACGGTGCGCGCAGCGACGACTATTTCCATGCAGTGCTGCATTACCCGCGGCACCGAGCCATCGTGCATGCCGGCTCGCTGGTGGCCGCCGCCCGTCCGCGCTTTGCCGTGCACGGCAGCCGGGGCAGTTACCTCAAGCAGGGCCGCGACGTGCAGGAAGACCAGTTGCGCGAGGGCATCGCCCCGGGCGCGCCGGGTTGGGGGCTGGACCCGGTGCATGGCCAGCATGTCACCGTCGATGCCGCGGGCCACGAACACCCGGCCAGCGTGGACAATGCCCTGGGCGACTACCGGCGCCTGTATGCGGCGTTCCGCGATGCGATGCAGGGTTCCGGCGCGCCCACGGTGAGCGCGGCCGAAGCGCTGCAGCTGATGCGGTTGCTGGAGGCCGGCACGGAGAGTGCGCGCAGCGGGCGACGGGTGGATCTGGGTTAGCGTCCCACCGCCCTGCGCGCGTTGGCGCAGGGTGGTGGGTTGGCGGGTTGGCGGGGAGCCGGCCAGCGGCCGGCACTACCTTGTTTTGATGGCGTGGCCGCCGAACTCGTTGCGCATCGCCGCCAGCAGGCGGTCGCTGAAGGAGTTCTTCTCGCGCGAGCGCAGGCGCTCCAGCAGGGACAAGGTGATCACCGGGGTCGGGACGTCCAGGTCGATGGCTTCGGCGACGGTCCAGCGGCCTTCGCCGGAATCCTCCACGTAGGGCGCGATGCCGTCGAGCTGCGGGTTGCGCTGCAGCGCGTCGGCGCTCAGGTCCAGCAGCCACGACCGCACTACGCTGCCGTGCTGCCAGGCCCTGGCCACCTGGGCCAGGTCCAGGTTGAAGTCGGTCTTGTGCTGCATCAGCGCGAAGCCTTCGGCGTAGGCCTGCATCATCCCGTACTCGATGCCGTTGTGGACCATCTTGCAGAAGTGGCCGGCGCCACTGGGGCCCACGTGCGCCCAGCCGCGGTCTTCGCCCGGCGCGAGGGTGCGGAAGATCGCGCCCACCTGCGCCACGGCCGCCGCCTCGCCCCCGATCATCAGGCTGTAGCCTTCCTGCAGGCCCCACACGCCGCCGCTGGTGCCGCAGTCGATGTAGCTGACCTCTTCGCCCTTGAGCTGTTCGGCGCGGCGCATCGAGTCCTTGTAGTACGAGTTGCCGCCATCGATCACCACATCGCCCTCGGAGAGGTGCGGGGCCAGCGCGGCCAGGGTCTGGTCGACCACGCCGGCGGGCACCATCAGCCACACCACGCGCGGCACCGGCAGCGCAGCAAGCGTATCGGCGATCGAGGCGCTGACCTCAAAACCACGCGCGGCCGCCGCGGTGCGTGCGGCCTCACCGGGATCGACCCCGATCACGCGATGACCGCCGCGGTGCAGGCGCTCGGCCATGTTGGCTCCCATACGGCCCAGTCCAATCATTGCAATATCCATGACTCACCTTTGCTCAGCTTGCGAATACGGTTGTGTAACGGGAGAGACCGGCGCGGCCGCGCACTGCTGCAGCTGTGCGTCGATCCAGCGCCGGTACAACGTGGTGTGCAGATTGTGCAGCCCCAGCTCGATCGCGAACGGCGTACGCGGATTGCGGTCGAGCAGGCGCGCGATGTGATATCCGATAGGACGTATACCGCGTGGATGCACGTAAATCAGGAACCCCTGGTAGAACGGATCGTCCAGCAATGCGTCAAGTTCCTTCAGCAGCGGCTCCTGCGCGTCCGGCACTTCGCGCCGCCAGATCGGATCACGCTCGATCAGCAGGCGCTCGAAACGGCGCGGGCCTGGGCCCGGCATGCGCTGGGCCAATGACCAGATGCGCCGGTTGATCCGGTCGTAGTGCGCGAAGCCATCGTGCTCGCGCAGCGCGCGCGCCGCCGCATCACTGACATCGACCACCACGAAGTTCTCGGCCTGGTTGTTGACGTCGTCCAGATACGCGCGCTCGAACACGTGTTCGATGAAGCCGGGAGCACCGACGAAGGCCTGTCGCCCGCGCTGGGCGGTCTTCGTTGCCTTCCCATCGGCGAGGAACTCGCCGGCATGCCGGCCGAGCAGGATGCTGTCGGTCTCGTGCAGGGTCAGGAAGCTGCCGATGGACAGCTCTTGGGCCGAGAACGCGCGATCGAACGCGGCATCGCCGTACAGCTCGCGCTGGGTCGCCAGCTGCGCGAGCTGGCGGCCGACGCCGCACTCGGCACGCACGCGGCCGTCGTAGAAGGTCTGGAGCGCCGCACTGTTGGCCCCGGCCGGCTGATAGCCGCGGCCGAAGCTGCGGAAGCGCTCCCAGCCCTTGGCCTGCGCGCCGCCGACGCCGAAGCCGATCCAGCCCAGCTGCAACGCCGAGAAGCGGAAGCCGTCGTTGTCCTGCAGGGCGGTGGTGGCACGGCGGGTGGCGGCGCCGAGCTTGAACGCGTAGGCGCAGACCGTGGCCGGATCATCGAACAACGTGGGCAGCCAGGCCTGCCGCTGCGCCTCCGACCATTGACGCGGTAGCTGCACGCGCAGGTCGCCGGCCGCCTGCGCCTGGCGCAGGTCGGCGCGCTCGCAGACCGGCCCGCCGTGCACCTTGGGGGCGTCGAGGTCGGCTGCAGCGATCTGCCAGCCGAGCTCCTCCAATACGCCCTGCGCGCAGGACGACGCGCTCCACGCGCGGCCCGCAGGGATCAGCCCCAGCAGTGCCGCAAGCACATGACGGCGCCAGTGCCGCGATCTTGTTGTCATGACGACCTGCCGCATCGCAGCCCGCTCAGTGGAGAGGGGCCGGAGTATTGCTCACCACCTTGATCCACGTCGGCTCTATGGCTGGCGCCGGCAAATAACGCTGCAAACGCTCGAATAAGCGTGGGTAGAACGCGGGGATTTGGTCAGCGTCATCAGCAGCGCGGCTACCGCAGCCGATGACATGCCTACCAGCATGTCCATCGACAGTGCGCGTTACGGCCACCTGGGTACTCCAACGCGGGAATCGTGCGCTGATAGTAGCTGTTTTCCGTAAGCACCGCGTTTCCACCGCCGAGACCGGCACATTGGCCGCCCCTCGGCGGCGGTGAGAGGATCATCCTACGCGAAAGTGCTTAAGCCTCCGGACACACATCATGATCAACTAGCACAAGTTAATAATGCCAACACTTACCAACTGAACCCCGCACCGGCTGCAAGACTTTTATCATCACCACTGAAGGCGCCACCTAATGAAACGCTCGCGTTGTTACCCTGTCCCACGATGCGCTGATATCCCACCGCTAATGCTTCGCGCCCATTCTGCGCCCCCAAGCCCACGCCCATGCGATTACGTCCCTGCAGCCCCGCAGTATTCATCGCCATTCCAGCATAGGCTGCGCTGACTGCGGCCATTCTATCCATCCGCCTATCAACGCCGCGCAGGCGGTTGTCGGTGTAATCACGAGCCTCTTGGAACCGATCGTCCAACTGCTGCAGATTCACTGCGTCTGTTGGACGCGTACCCGCGGCAACACTACTAACGATGCGTTCATTACCTGACGAACCAACGGCAACTTCATTATCCCGATCTGCGACCGAGCCATTGCCAAGTGCCATAGAGTTTGAGCCACTTGCAGAGGCGCCCTGACCGACCGCCGCAGAGCCATTCCCCGTTGCCGATGCGCCGCTGCCGATGGCCAATGAGTCGTTTCCGGTAGCACTGCCCCCGGGAGTGGCGAACGAGTTATCGCCGGTTGCGGCAGCGCCCGGTCCAATCCCTACTGACCCCGTTGCTTCGTTGTAATTGATGAACGCGGCATCCCCACCGCCACCACCACCGCCGCAGCTGTTACATATCGTGCCATCGGCAATACTTTGTTCGACATCTCCCACGCGACCTCCCATTTGATTCAATTGGTCTTGTAGATTATTATTGACTTCAAATAATTGACCACCATTGATGGATTCCAGGCTACCCGCCCCTATCCGGCCGTTGGCAACGTTGGTCAATGTTCTTGCGCCAGCTGTCCCCGCGAAGTCAACTACCAGCCCGGCCTGTGCAGCAGCGACTTTGACCGTACCGGTGGGTTGGTCATACGTCACGATTCCCAACGTTCCGTCGGCGAGACTGCTAACGGCGGTATTCAGAGTGTTGATTTCGCCTTCATTGATGGTGATTCGATCACCTTGCTCAGTCAGGGTTCCGTCCACCGCTGCGACTGCCTCACCCACGCTGCCGTAGTTTGATCCGCCTACGCTATAAGAGGGTGAGGACAGGGTTCCATCCGCATTTACTGCCGAGCCTCCCCCCAGAGCACTGGCAATGCTTTGTGCAGTGCCAGTAAGTTGGCGAACGTTGACGGCATCCTGATCAGCAACGCCGTTAGCGACATTTCCCAATACCGTCCCACCGGTTCCACCCAAAGTGGCCCGACCTAGGCTGATATCGTCATACGTAACGACGGTGAGGATGTCGCCACTGACGGGATCGAGCGCCCCGGCTGCCCTGAGTTGTGCAATGCTGACAGCGTCTGTATCAACCACGCCATTACCGATACCCGACAAAACACGGGTACCGTCACCACCGCGAAAGTCCACTACACCACCGCCCTGCACTTCTGCAACCTTCACCGTTCCGGTCGTTTGATCGAAGGTAACAATACCTTCAGCCCCAGATACCAGATTGGTCACCTGCTGGGTTAAGTTGGTAACGTCTCCTTCATTAGTGGTAACCCTGCCATCCAGCGCCATGATATCTCCCTCGGCAGTGGTCAGTCGCTCATTGGTCGCAAACAACTGTGAACCGTTGATCGCCTCAAAGCTGTCCGCTGCCAAGACACCCGCGGAGACACCGGTCAGCGTACGATTGCCTTCTACACCAGCAAAACTCACTGTGCTTCCGCCCTGCGCCATCGCGACGTTCACCGTTCCGGATGGTTCATCGAAGGTAACAATACCTTCAGCCCCAGATGCCAGATTGGTTACCTGCTGAGTTAAATTGGTAACGTCTCCTTTATTAGAGGTGACGCGGTCATCCAGATTACTAAGTGCCGAGCCAATGTTGGTCACTGTGGTTCCGCCAATTGTATAACTTGGACTGCTTACTGCGCCGCTAGTTGGGTCAATGGACGCCCCACCACCCAATGCGGTGACGACCGGCGTCAGTTGGCTGACGTTCACCGCGTCAGTCCCCTGTACACCGGCCGCCATGTTAACGATCTGGCGTTGTTGTGTTGCAGTACCAATGGAGACGGTGTATCCGCGGTCGGCCACCGCCCCTTTGCCGAGCGCCACGCTCCCGGCGGCCCGCGCTTGAGCGGTGTTCCCCAATGCAACCCCATCAGCCACATTGGACAGCGCGGCACGACCTACGGCAACCGAGTTGCTTGCGTTCGCACTTGCCGACACGCCCACGGCAACAGACTCCGAGCCAGTGCGGCTGAGCGTACCCACCGAAACGGCGTTATACCCGGCGACAGTGTTACCTCCAATGGCAACGGCAGACGTGTTATTCGCGTTGGCATTCGCGCCCAGCGCCACAGCACTATCAGCTGAAACCGCCGCGACATCTGCTGCGTAGGTCCCGGTCTTAATCTTCAGATACTTATCATCTACCGCCGCCATTATTCCGACGTCACCCCGCCCCACAACTCGACTGCGTCCCAGCGCGGCCTCACTTTCACAGCGACGGCCGTCGGATGAGAATCGCTGTCCGAATGGGCAGTCAACAAGCGATCCCGCCTCCGCCGCCGCCGGGCCTGCTACCCCCAGACTGGATGCCACCCCGATGCCCAATGCCCTCAGCTTGAGACTGCTGGGTATGCTCAACTTTCTTTCCGACAAACTGTGGGGTGTACGCCTGTCCCGCGCCAGCAACTTGGTGGAAGCCTTGTCGGCGACTTTGATTGGTTTTTCAGTCTCTCTGCCGAAATGACGGGCGGCAACAATGATAAGCCGGGCCAATAAGCCCGGGCCAATCTCCGTCATCGTATATTTTTTATCGGTCAACATCCGGCACCTCGTAGAGTTAGGACGAATGTGAATTCGTCTGGGAATTCGTCGCGCCACTGCCTGCACGACACTCCATTGCTACCACGCTGGATATGACGACCGAGTCATTGTCGTAGCTGTCCGCCTTCACAACACCTCGACAGGCCGCTGCCGGGCTTGATGCCCTGGCTTCTAAATACTCGTTCTGCTGCTATTTCCGCGCAGATATGACGTACAACCTTCATAGCATCAACGCTGCGCGCAAGAAGCCATTTGCGCCATCAATGGGTCGTATGGGGTGGTTTATTGCCCTCCCACAATGAGCCGCGCGTCACACTTTTTAACGCTTAAAACGCTTTGTACAACTCCAACGAAATTGTGCGGTAGTGCCGGCCGTCAGCAACATCATGGACAAGGCCGGCCCACGTTGAAGGCACCTCAATGCAACTGACATTTGGTGGCGCCCGAGGCCTGAGCAAGCGCAAGTAGACCCGGCGAGAAATGTTCCTTTGAATCGCCCCGACTTCCGTGGAGGCCAGTTGGTTTAAGTCAGGTGTTATTCCCCGCAGGTTAGCTGAAGCCAGAAGTGGAATCTTCTCGTTGCCTAAACCCGAGGCGATCCCATGAAGAAGTCACGATTCACCGACAGTCAGATCATTGCCGTACTCAAGCAGGCCGAGGCCGGCACGCCTGTCCGTGACCTTTGCCGGCAGCATGACATCAGCTCAGCGACGTTCTAAAAGTGGCGCAGCAAGTTCGGCGGCATGGATGCGACCATGGTGTACGAGCTCAAAGAGCTTCAGGACGAGAACCGACGGCTGAAGAAGATGTATGCCGAAAAGCCCAGTGCCCAATGCTGAAGTGGTCTACGACCTCTTCCACGTGGTGGCCAAGTACGGGCGCGAAGTCATTGATCGGGTGCGGGTGGACGAGGCCAATCGTCTGCGCACCGACAAGCCCGCGCGGCGGGTGGTGAAGACCTCGCGCTGGCTGCTGCTGCGCAACCGGCACAACGTCCCGGCCGAGCATCGTTCACCGTCCCGAGGAGGTGGAGCAGCGCCTGGTTCCAGGACACTGGGAAGGCGACCTGATCAAAGGGGCATTCAATCGATCTTGCGTGGGCACGCTGGTGGAACGGAAGACGCGCTTCGTGGTGCTGTGCAAGATGGATAGATGCACCGCTCAAGATGCACTGGAAGGCTTCACGCGACAGATGAAGAAGCTTCCTCATTTCCTGTTGGGAAGCTTGACCTACGATCGCGGTACGGAGATGACGTGCTATCCAGAGCTGATGAAGCGTTTGAACATTGATCTGTGGTTCGCCGATCCGCACGCGCCCTGGCAGCGCGGTAGCAACGAAAATACCAATGGTCTGCTGCGCCAGTTCATGCCCAAGGGCGCGGACCTGTCCAAAGCAAGTCAGGAATACCTCAACAACGTTGCCGACCTGATGAACGCCCGCCCGCGCCAGACCCTTGGCTGGAAGACGCCCAATCAAGCATTGGAAGAGGAATTCGCTCAGTTCAACTCACGTGTTGCGCTTGCAAGTTGAGAACGCCAAGCCCTGCGGACCACTTATCTGCTCAAAGACGACCTGAAGCAGCTGCGGCGCTACCGAAGCCAGAGCTGGGCGGAAAAGGCCTGGCGGTCATGGAAGCATCGTGCCCTGCGAAGCGGGCTGGAGCCGCTGCGCATCTTTGTCCGCTGTCTGCAGCCGTATCTCCCGGGCATCCTGGCCCACTGCCGGTGGCCTCTCGGGACGAACCTGGTGGAAGGCATCAATAACAAGATCAAGGTCATCAAGCGCGTCGCCTACGGATACCGAGACGATGCGTACTTCTTCCTGAAAATCCGGGCGGCCTTCCCCGGAGTTGAGTGAACAACCAAAAAAATGGGGGATCACCGCTACGCCACTGTCGCCGTCGATCCGAGCAGTCGCCAAGTGTTCTGGATCGGCAACGGCCGCTCACGGGACACCGCAGCGGCCTTCTTCAAGCAGCTTCCCGCCGGTGTTGCCGAGTAAATTCGGGCCGTGGCCATCGACATGACGACCGCCTATGAATTGGAGAGTCAGGCCTACTGCCCCAACGCTGAGATCGTCTTCGACTTGTTTCATGTAATGGCCAAGTACGGCCGCGAAGTGATCGACCGCATTCGTGTCGAGCAGGCCAACAAGCTGGGGCATGACAAGCCGGCCCGCCGGGTATTCAAGTCCAGTCGCTGGCTGCTACTACGTAACCCGAAGAACCTTGATGGGCGTCAGACGGTGCAGCTGAGCGAGCTGCTGGAAGCCAACCCACCCCTGCCCACCGCCTATTTCATGCGCGATGAGCTCAAGCGGCTGTGGTTCCGCCGGCGCCCCGGCAGGGCCTGGCAGGCATGGGGTCACTGGCTCGAACAAGCCCAGGGCAGTGGATCTCCGCCCCTACCCTGTTCGCGCTCCGCGTCAAGGCTTATCTGCACGTGATCCTAGCTCGCTGCCGACACCCGCTCAACACCAGCATCGTCGAGGGCATCAACAACACCATCAAGCTCATTAAGCGCCACGCCCACGGCTACCGGGATCAGGAGTACTTCTTCCTGAAAATCCGCGCAGCCTTCCCCGGTATTCAGCGATGAACCGAATTTTTTGCGTCGCGTGAGCGATCTCCGTCAGAAGGCCAGCTATATCAGTAGTTCGAACGCACAAAGCGATCACCGCAAAACACCGCGAACTGGTTCATTTGCCCACTTCCATCCGTAACAGGTCCGCATCCATTTGGCGGTGATGTTGCGCGCCCGCAGCCAGATCAGCTCCGCGGCAGCGCCGTCTGTAGGGAAGTGGCCGATACATCAATAAAACCTTGCGCCGACAATCGATCGATCAGTTCCTAGAGGGTATAACTGGGCCCCGGGTATATTTTATGCCGCGCGGCGAACACGATGGCGGCAACTTCGTTGTTATCGGCCATCATCATTTGCACGCCGGTGTAGTCAGCAGCATCGAAGTCCACACACCCCTTTTCTCCGTTTTCATCCACATAGTGCAATCGCGTTTCTGTGAACCAGTAGGTGTACGCCAGAGAGCTTGGCTGGAGAAGGGGCGTCCTCTCCCGCCCGCCACTACCATCGGAAAACAGTTGGAAATTGTCCAAGCGCCCGTTATCCCTCCCTTGGTGTTCATCTTGTTCGTACGACTGCCGTGGCTCAAATGAAAGTTCGGTCATGCCGTAATTCTCCAGGATGGCAACGATCTCCTCAAACGCATAATGCTTTCCCGCCATCAGTCCGTGCTCTCGCATGAACTGGGCTTCTTGCCCTTGGGAAGGCCGCAGCTGCATGGGCCGATCCGGCTGACCAGACAGGCCAAACCGAAGCATGCCCTGCTGCCGCTGGTTGTCAACGAAGATGACCTGATCTTCAACGATGGCAAAACATGTCGAGAACAACGTCCCATGCCTCCTGCCATCGGGCATGTCAAGAGCTATGTCAACCGGCGAAAAGAAGTTGAGCGCGTTGTCGAATGAGGTGCTGCTCCGGGAGGTCGCTCCTCCGCGAGCAGCAGCGTCACCAATAAACAGGTTCAATGCCTCGGTGGTAGGGACATCGGGCGGACGGGAAAGTGGAACAACATTCGCATCCGGGCGAAACCGGCACCCTGAGATTCGTTCCACGCCTGCCACAAAGTCATCGAGCCTGTCGCTGGAGAACGCGAAGCCGATTTCACGGTCGGAAACTCTGAAATTTCCTTGCTCATGCTGCACTTCCAGAAATCCCGCTTTCATCACCGGTTCCGGTCCATCGCGATGGATGAAATAGGTCAGGAACATACGCTGCCGCCCGTCCAATTGCGTGTACCGCACGATCTTAAAGCTGTTACGTGGCAAGATTCTATCGCCACTGATTCTGTGCTGATCGAGACTATGCTCAGGTAGCAGGGAGATGGTAAGCATCGCAAGAACCTGCCCGTCACCCAAGGGCATTTTTCTCCGCGGCGCACGGCGTTGCATCTGCCCCATACCTCTGTATTTTCGTATCCCTCGTATCGGGCGCACGCCTGCCAGATCCTCGCGGATGCTAACGGAAACGATCAGGTCCGGGGCGCTGACGCGCCCTTCGCCCATCTTTGCGAGGGCCGCCTCAAACACGGGCACGGCGGGCCCATGTACACAAAAACGGATAGGCTCCGACGCAAAGCGTGCTTTATGCATCTGTCGCGACGCAATACGCGTCGCGCTGAAACCTATACATTGGGCCGTGGGGAGGAGCGCCCGGGGCGCACCTAGCGCTGGCCCCGACGTGACGCTCTCCTTGTTCGTCGGCTCCTGCTGGCTCCCTGGCATTGCCACGGCACCACTCTCGTTAAGCAGGGCCGCCCCGAGATCGTCAACGGCACTGTCAGCAACCACAGGGGCATCATGGTCGCCTCCTGCCCCCCTTGCGTGCCCTTTAGTGTTGGCCACGCCACTTTGGTGGGTACGCGGGGCGGAAATACCCTCTTTGTTTCCTTCATCGTGCCCTTTGCCATGCGCCCTATGTTTGCCGACCGTGGCGCCCGATGCCGCCCCCGCTGCCTGCTGTCGACCACGGGTGCGCGTGCTGTCCAACCCGCCGCGCTCACGTTTCACCTGAAAACCCTTGGTCGACTTTTTTTGCCCTCCCAGTGGACTCCCACCCGATAGGGGCGGGCGAGCAGGCTTGCGAAGCCGTGACTTGGCTGCCCCGTGTGCAGAAGGGAACCAGCCACCTAAGGCGGATTCGGGTCTACTCCCCGCTGCCCTATCCCACATCCTGTCTGCCGCGCAGGGGAACGTTTTGTCAATGCTGTCCCTGACGGCATCGGTGGCAACCGAATTCAGCGAAGTCAAGGCGCTGGAAAAGGGTGACCGGTCGTGGAGGTCGTGTGCAGCGATCCTGCGCGCTACGGCCTCGGGTGGACTCCCCGTAGCTTGCGTCGATCCCGCCGTCTCCTTCAGCAGTCCCTCAAGACGCGGCAGGACACTGCCTGCATACAACAGCACCGCACACGTATTAACCACACTGCTCACATTCAGGGCCTGAGCACGCGCGCCGAATTCCAACCGACAACGAGCTGCGTGAGAGGGGCCATCCAGTCCCTTCTTACGCATTTGATACCGTCCTAGTAGATGGCACACGGTGGCGGAGTCAACCTGGGGCATGACGTGCTCCCAAACGGCCAAGGACATCGGACCATACCCCGAAGCGCATTTCACCAAAAGAACGGTAGCGCCGCCCGAGTCTGCGTGGGGGACGTCGGACGAGAACCGGCGGCTGAAGAAGATGTACGCCGAGGCGCAGCTAAGCGCTGACCTGTTGAAGGAAGCACTCGCAAAAAAAATGGTGAAGCCATCTCAGCGTCGCGAGATGGCCCAACAGACGGTCCAGGCAGGCATCACAAGCATCGATCATGCGTGGAGGACGTTCGAGGTGAGTCAGACCTGCTACCGCTATCAGGCCAAGGCCAGCCAGGAAAACGCGATCATCGCAGACTGGCTGCTCAGGCTGAACAGCGCCTACCGCGATTGGGGGTTTGGGCTGTGCTTCCTGCACCTGCGTAACGCCAACCAGACATGGTCGATGGATCTCATGCCCGATCAGCTGGCTGATGGACGCAGCTTCCGGATCCTCAACGCACTGGATGACTTCAACCGCCAGGGACTGGCGATGGAGATCGACATCTCCTTGCCTGAGGCGCGCGTCATCCGCAGCTTGGAACAGGTCATTCAATGGCACGGAAAGCCCCGCGCCATACGCTGCGACAACAGGGCCGAGTCCATCAGCGGAGCGCTGCAAGCATGGGCGGAGCGGCACGATATCGCGCTGCTCTACATCCAGCGAGGCAACCCTCAGCAGAACGCGTACATCGAGCGCTACAACCCAACAGATCCAGGACATCGCCGCCCGTTGGCTATGAACTTACAACCACGAGCGCCCAAACATGGTACTCGGCGGCATCACTAACATCGCACATGAGGCCGGCAGCAGTCGTGCCGCTAATTATTGTGAGAGCTACCAGCTTATCGCCGTCTGCCGCCCTCACCACCTCCGGTGAATGTCAACCCGGAACTTACCGCTTATCCGCGAAGAACCTCATTTTTCAGCTGCAAGCGCCAACGGCGCATCCACGACTGCTTCATGTTTTGTCCTGAGCCACGGCTATCGTCGTTGGATGGTGACCGTTGAACCGTCGACTCGCAGACCCGACGATCTGAATGAGTATCAGTCCGCCCAGCGGCCGACGCGGGTCGACTGAGGCAGGACCTGCGCCGACAGCGGGCGGTCGGTTTCCAGCAGGTTCACCGCGTCGGCCAGAATCGCAGCCGATTCGCGCAGCAGCGGGTCCGGGCGCTTTTCGGCGGCCTTCTCGCGGGCGGCATCCTTGACGATGTCACGCTCGTTGCCGGTCAGGCCGTCGTCATTGCTGTCATCGGCCAGCGGGTCCAGATCCAGGCCCAACTGCTTGCGGATCACCTGGCGATCCACCCGCTGCTTGTCCTGCTTCTCACGCTCGGCGCGGCGCTCGGCCTCGTTGAGCGAGATGTACTTCTTGGCCTTCTCGGCACGGAACTGCTCGACGTCCTCGTTCCACCACTGGAACTCCTTGTCGGCCGCGATGCGCGAGGCATGGCGGGTTTCCAGCTTGGGCAGCAGCGGGCCGAAGTTGCCGTACTGGGTGTGCGGCACCGCGGCGATGCGGGTCCACGGCAGCGCGTTGTCGTAGGTGCTTTCGCCGTACTCGCTGGCGTCCACGCTGGCCGGGAAGGCCAGGTCGGGCACCACGCCCTTGTGCTGGGTGCTGCTGCCGCTGACGCGGAAGAACTGCGCGATGGTCAGCTTGACCTGCCCATAGCGCTGCGCTTCCCCGGTGGGCCAGCGATCCAGGTCCACGATGTTCTGCACGGTGCCCTTGCCGAAGGTGGTCTCACCGATCACCAGGCCACGGCCGTAGTCCTGGATGGCGCCGGCGAAGATCTCCGACGCCGAGGCCGAACCGCGGTTGATCAGCACCGCCAGCGGGCCATCCCACGCCACCGCTTCGCTGCGGTCGCTGTTGACGGTCACGCGGCCGCCGGACTCGCGCACCTGCACCACCGGGCCCTGCTCGATGAACAGGCCGGTCAGTTCGATCGCCTCGTCCAGCGAACCACCGCCGTTGTTGCGCAGGTCCAGCACCACGCCGTCGAGCTTGTCAGTCTTGAAGCCGGCCAGCAGCTTGGCCACGTCACGCGTCGCGGACGCATAGTCGGTGGCGTTGCGGCGACGGCCTTCGAAATCCTGGTAGAACGTGGGCAGCTTGATCACGCCCACCTTGCGCGCCGGTTCCCCGTCCTTGGCCGGAATGGTCAGCGTTTCGCCCTTGGCGGCCTGCTCGGCCAGGCGCACCTTCTGGCGGGTCAGCACCAGCGTGTGGTGCTTGCCGTCCACGCCTTCCTCGGCCGGAATGAATTCCAGCCGCACCTGGGTGTCGGCCTTGCCGCGGATCTTGGCCACCACGTCATCGATGCGCCAGCCGATCACATCCTCGATCGGCCCGGACTTGCCTTGGCCGACGCCGACGATGCGGTCGCCCGCCTTGAGCGTGCCGTTGACCGCCACCGGACCGCCGGCGATGACCTCGCGGATCACCACCATATCGTCCTGGCGCTGCAGCTGCGCGCCGATGCCTTCCAGCGACAGCGACATGGCCTGGTTGAAGTTCTCGGCGGTGCGCGGGGTGAAGTAGTCGGTGTGCGGATCCACCGCGCTGGTGTAGGAATTGAGGAAGAACTGGAACACGTCCTCGCCCTTCAACTCATTGACCGACTTTTCCAGCGTCGCGTAGCGCTTGTCCAGCGTCTTGCGGATCTCGGCCGGCTGCTTGCCGGCCAGCTTCAGGCGCAGCCAGTCGTTCTTGACCGACTTGCGCCACAGGTCGTCCAGTTCGGCATTGCTGGCTGCCCACGGCACGTCCTTGCGGTCGTACTCGAATTTCTCGTCGCTGCTGAAATCAAAGTCCTGCTTGAGCAGCTTGCGGGCATACCCCACCCGCTCGCCCACGCGCTGCTTGTACACCGCAAACACCTGGAACGCCGGCTCCAGCTCGCCGCCGCGGATGGCGGTGGCGATGTTCGCCTCGAACGGCGCGAACCGGGTGATGTCGGCCTGGGTGAAGAACTGCTTGCTGCCGTCCAACGCCTCCAGGTACCGCTTGAACACATCCTTGGAGGCGGCCGCGTCCAGCGCGCGCGGACGGTAGGCATAGCGGCTGTCCGAGAGCAGCCCGTACACCAGCTTGGAGGTTGTCACCTGGTCGGGCGTGGCCGCCGACGGCAGCGCCGGCGAATCGGCATAGGCGGCCAGTGCCAGCGGCGCGGAGAGCGCCAGGGCCATCAGGAATGCGGGGGCTTTGAATTTCATCAACTTGCTCATGGCACCTTGCCAAGGGGGAGACTGCGTGCGGATCAGACCACACGACAGTGCCGAAAGTTGCGGGCTTTGTCATCCATCGCCGCGCAACACGTTTTTCCAGCCTAAACCGGGGTCTGTAGCAAATTGTGAATGTGGGGCAGCGCCGGGGAGCCACCGACCGTTGGTCGGTGGAAACGCGCGGATCGAGGGGGTTGAACGTGAGGTGGCGGCACACCCGGCGGGCCAGCCAGTACCGACCAACGGTCGGTACCTACCGGGGTGGCGTTTGGCCACCGCCGGCGCGGGACACTGTCGGGGAGGGGCAGCCTGCCCCGTCCGGTCATGTGGAGAACTGAAGCGCTGCTGTGTGCTGTTGGCTGGATGCCGGGCAGAGCCCCGCACTACGTGCAAAGCGATGCCGGGCAGAGCCGGGCGGGATCAGGCTACGCCTGCGCCTTTCGCCTGCACGTCGGCATGGTACGAAGAACGCACCATCGGACCCGAGGCCACGTGGCTGAAGCCCAGCTCGTAACCGTAGACCTCCAGCGCCTTGTAGTCATCCGGCGTCCAGTAGCGCAGCACCGGGTGGTGGTGGGGCGTCGGCTGCAGGTACTGGCCGATCGTGATCATGTCCACGTCGTGCGCGCGCAGGTCGCGCATCGTCGCCCGCACCTGGTCCAGATCCTCGCCCAGGCCCAGCATGATGCCGGACTTGGTCGCGATCGACGGATGCTGCGCCTTGAAGTTCTTCAGCAGCGTCAGCGACCACTGGTAGTCCGCACCCGGCCGCACATTGCGGTACAGGTCCGGCACCGTCTCGATGTTGTGGTTGAACACGTCCGGCGGGTTGGTCGCCAGGATGTCCAGCGCGCGCTCCATGCGGCCCTTGCCACGGAAGTCCGGGGTCAGCACCTCGATACGCGTGTTCGGCGACTTCTCGCGGATGGCCCCGATGCAGTCGGCGAAGTGCTGGGCACCGCCATCGCGCAGGTCATCGCGATCCACGCTGGTCACCACCACGTACTTCAGGCCCATGTCGGCCACCGTCTGGGACAGGCTGGCCGGCTCGTTGGCATCCGGCGGCTTCGGCCGCCCGTGGGCCACGTCGCAGAACGAACAGCGCCGCGTGCACACCTCGCCCAGGATCATGAACGTCGCCGTGCCATGGCTGAAGCACTCGTGGATGTTCGGGCAGCTGGCTTCTTCGCAGACCGTCACCAGACGGTTCTCGCGCAGCTTGGCCTTCAGCGTCTGCACCGCGTTTCCCGACGGAATCCGCACCCGGATCCACGACGGCTTGCGCAGCACCGGCGCATCGGCGAACTGCACCGGCGAGCGGCCGATCTTGTCCCCGCCCAGCTGTTTGACGCCCGTCTGCAGCGGCGCAACGGACGGCGTGTCGCCCTGCACGATCTGCAGGGGAATGAGGCGAGCGGTGGTTTCAGTCATGGCCTTGGTCGGCGGCGTTACGCCGCCTCTGTCAGATCGGGCAAATCAGTGGTCGGCTGGAGGTCCAGGCCGAACTGGCGGGCCAGATGGCCCAGCAGCACCGGCGTCACGGCCGCCATGCCGGACGGTCCCCCCAAGTCTACCACCGAGGTCACCTGCAGCCCTTGGTAGCCACAGGGGTTGATGCGGTGGAACGGCTCCAGGTCCATGGCCACATTGAAGGCCAGCCCGTGGAAGGTGCAGCCGTGGCGGACCCGGATGCCCAGCGCGGCGACCTTCGCGCCGCCCACGTAGACCCCGGGCGCACCGTCCAGCCGTTCAGCGCCGATATTCCATTCGTCGAGCGTATCGATGATCGCCTGCTCGATCCGGCACACGTAGTCGCGCACCCCGATTCCCAGCCGGCGCAGCTGCAGCATCGGGTAGACCACGATCTGGCCCGGCCCGTGGTAGGTCACTTGGCCGCCGCGGTCCACGTGCAGCACCGGGATGTCGCCCGGCGCCAGCACGTGCTCGTCCTTGCCGGCCTGGCCCAGGGTGAACACCGGGTCGTGCTCGACCACCCACAGCTCGTCGGTCGTGCTGTCGTCGCGGTTGTCGGTGAACCGCTGCATGGCATGCCAGACCGGCGCATACGGCTGCCGGCCCAGCTGGCGTACCCGCGCCGGCTGCGGCGGACGGGCACCCGGGCTGGGAACGCTGTCGCAGGCGGCTACAGCGTCCACTTCACTTCCGGGTGGTCACGCAGCGCGGCGTGGGCGGCGTCGTACTGTTCGCGGCTGTCGGCCTTGAACACCAGCCGCACCGACACATATTTGCCGTTGGACGAGTGTTTCCAGCTGACCCGCTCGGTCAGTACTTCAACGCCGGCCTGCTCAAGCAGGCGCGGCAATTCGCGTTCAAGCTCCTGGCCGGCCGCGCCCATGGCGCTGAGTTCGAACTGGCCGGGGAACTGGAAGCCGTGGTCGGGGTTGTCAGACGTGATCTCCATGACCGCGATTATGGGGACGCCAGCGGCCGAACCCAAGCGCTGCATGATCGTGCCCATAGCTGCACCCAACGCCACGTGAAAATCGGCCTTCACCAGCAAACGCTCCAGTGCGTGCGCGGGTATGGTCAGTACATCACGCGTTCACTACGCTGCATGCGCTTAAAAACAAAACAAATCCTGAGCGGGAATTTCATGTCGTTGAAGCCCTATGCGTTGTCGGCCGCACTTGCCGGCGCCCTGGCGTTCGTCGCCCCCGCGGTACAGGCCGCCAACCAGTGCGGCCCCGACGCGATGCGCGTGCACCCTCCGCAGGTCAACTTCCGCGTCGACAACGACCTGTTCGGCGGGGCCGACCAGGACCAGGGCTACACCAACGGCGCCCAGCTCACCCTGGTCTCGCCCAATCTGGTGGACTACACCGACGATCCCTGCCTGCCGCGCCTGGCGCGCTGGGTCAACCGGCACCTGGAAAAGCTGCACCCGGGCGAGTTCGAGCAGCAGAACATGATCTTCAGCCTGGCCCAGGGCATCTTCACCCCCACCGATTTCACCCGGAAGGACCTGATCGAGGACGACCGGCCCTACGCCGGCGTGCTGATCGGCAGCTTCGGCTACAACGCCCGCCGGGGCGACCGCCTGCAGACCACCCAGCTCGCCGTGGGCGTGGTGGGCCCGTGGGCGCAGGGCAAGCAGGTGCAGAACGCGGTGCACGAACTGCTGGGCGACGAGAAGTTCCAGGGCTGGGACAACCAGTTGCACAACGAACCGGTGTTCATGCTCACCCACGAGCGCATGCGCCGCTGGCCGGCCGATGCCACCGACAACGCGACCGGCTGGGGCTGGGATGCGATCAGCCATTACGGCGGCGCGGTGGGCAACCTGGCCACCCACGTCAATGCGGGCGGTGAAGTGCGCTTCGGCTGGAAGCTGCCCGACGACTTCGGCAGCACCCCGCTGCGGCCGGCCGGCGAGAACACCGCCCCCACCCGCGGCGGCAAGCCGGCCGGTTGGTCCTGGCACCTGTTTGCCACCACCGACGCCGCCTGGGTGATCCGCGACATCACCCTGGACGGCAACACCTTCCGCAACAGCCACAGCGTGGACAAGCGCCACGTGGTGGGCCAGGCCGGCTACGGCGTGGCGGTGATGCGCGGCCGCTGGAAGTTCGCCGTGGCCCGCTACCACAGCACCCGCGAGTTCGACGGCCAGCGCCAGTCGCCGGTATTTGGCAGCTTCACCATCAGTCGCTCGCTGTAGCGAGCGACTGATGGTGAAGCGGGTAGCTGCCGACCGTTGGTCGGCACACCAAAGAGAAAAAGACCGGCACACGCCGGTCTTTTTTTGCCTCGGCTGTCCGCCGGCTCGGTAGTGCCGGCCGCTGGCCGGCTCCCCATGACCCATCCAAACACCGGTAGCCGCCGACCGTTGGTCGGCGCCCCCATGACCCCAGCAGGGTGTGCGAGGAGCCGGCCAGCGGCCGGCACTACCCGGAATCGCACCGTTTCGCCCGGGATTCGCAGCGGTTCACGCAGATTCCCAGCGGTTCGGCCGGATAAACGCACCGGTTCACCCTGTAGCTGCCGACCGTTGGTCGGCACACCATCAATCGGCCCATCGCAGCCCTGCCCCGTCCTGCCATAGGTTGACACCTGTGGCGGATGGACTGGCCGCCGTCAGGCGGCCAAAGACGCTCGATGCACCGCATCGGGCGTCTGCATTTTAAGGGACAGATGTGGCCGCTCGGCGTTATAGA
>Ga0233366_1000091_pt1 | contig 40421 bp, 36 predicted proteins | sample ElkDunMinimDraft_23_FD_191536 | JGI IMG/M metagenome (GOLD analysis project Ga0233366, IMG submission 191536) | Fecal eukaryotic communites from dung pellets of Tule Elk in California, USA - Elk Dung C4 | ecosystem: Host-associated > Mammals > Digestive system > Large intestine > Fecal | place...
GCGGGCAGGCCGAGGGCCTGTACCGGACCGACGTCCCCATGGGCGTGCTCGTCGCCCACTTCTTCTCCGACGTGCACTACCTGTCCACGTGGTACTCGCCCACGGGACCCGAGACCAAGGACCAGGTGGCGGAGCAGCTCACGGACATGTTCCTCGTCGCGATCGCCGCGGAGAACGCGGGCCGCAGCGTCCTGCCCGAGGCGGCGACGGGAGCGGCCGGATGAGAATCAGAACCTGGCACGTGACGAGCCTCGGCGAGCCGCGCGACGTGCTGCGCGTCGTGGAGGTGCCCCAGCCCGTGCCCGGGCCGGGCGAGGTGGCCGTGCGGGTGCGCGCCGTCGCGGTGAACTTTCCCGACGTGCTGCTGGCGCGCGGCGAGTACCAGGTGCGCCCCGAGGTGCCGTTCACGCCGGGCATCGAGCTGTGCGGGGACGTCGTCGCGGTCGGGCCGGGCGTCGAGCGCGTGCGGGTGGGGGAGCGCGTCGTCGGCTCGCGGATCGGCGTCCTCGCCGAGGTCGCGGTCCTCGCTGAGCAGGAGGTGTTCCCCGCGCCGCCGTCGCTCGACGACGCCGAGGCCGCGTCCCTGACGATCGCCTACCAGACCGCGTGGTTCGCGCTGCACCGCCGGGCCGCGGTGCGGGAGGGCGAGACGGTGCTCGTGCACGCCGCCGCCGGCGGTGTCGGGACGGCGACCGTACAGCTCGCGGCCGCCGCCGGGGCCCGGGTGATCGGGGTCGTCGGGAGCGAGGCGAAGGCCCAGGTCGCTCGCGACGCCGGCGCGCACGTCGTGCTCGACCGCACGCGCGACGACCTCGTGGCCGCCGTCAAGGAGGCGACCGACGGGAGCGGGGCCGACGTCGTCGTCGACCCGGTCGGTGGCGACGCGTTCGACGCGTCCGTGCGGTGCGTCGCGTTCGAGGGTCGCATCGTCGTCGTCGGCTTCGCCGGCGGACGCATCCAGTCCGTGCGCCCCGAGCACGCGCTCGTGAAGAACTACGGAGTCCTCGGCCTGCACTGGGGGCTCTACGCGCGCGTCCGCCCCGACCTCGTCGCCGAGGCCCACGACGCGATCTCCCGGCTCGTGGCGGACGGCGTCGTCCGCCCGGTGGTCGGAGACGTCGTGCCGTTCGAGGACGCCGCAAAGGCCGTGCAGCGTCTCGCCGAAGGCTCGACGACCGGGCGCCTCGTCGTGCAGGTCTCCTGACGACCGAGACACATCCCTGAGACGGAAGGACCGTTCATGGCTCGGCTCGACGGCAAGGTCGCCCTCGTCACCGGAGGGGCCCGCGGCCTCGGCGCGGCGTACGTCCGTGCCCTGCACGCGGAGGGGGCGAGCGTCGTCGTCGCCGACGTGCTCGACGACGACGCGCGGGCGCTCGCCGACGAGCTCGGCTCCCGCACCCTCGGAGTGCGGCTCGACGTCACCGACGAGGAGAGCTGGACCGCCGCCGTCGACGCCACCGTCGAGGCGTTCGGTGCGCTGCACGTGCTCGTCAACAACGCGGGCATCGCCAACGCCGGCCGGATCGAGCGGTACGGGCGCGAGAAGTGGGACGCCGTCATCGCCGTCAACCTCACCGGGACCTACCTCGGCGTGCGCGCCGTCCTCCCCGCGCTGCGGGCGGCCGGCGGCGGGTCGATCGTCAACGTGTCCTCGGTCGAGGGCCTGCGCGGCAGCCCCGGCCTGCACGGCTACGTCGCGTCGAAGTTCGGCGTGCGCGGGCTCACCAAGTCGCTCGCCGTCGAGCTCGGGCCGGAGCAGATCCGCGTCAACTCCGTCCACCCCGGGTTCGTCCTCACGGCCATGACCGAGCGCCTCGACCCCGACTCGCCCCACATCCCGCTCGAGCGCCCGGCGCGCCCCGAGGACGTCGCCGGCGCCGTCGTCTACCTCGCCAGCGACGAGTCGGCGTACGTCACAGGCACCGAGCTCGTCGTCGACGGCGGCATGATCGCGGGCATCCCGCACTCCTGATCTGTGGGCGCCCTGCCCGCTCTCGTGTCGCCTGCTGTGGCCGTCGGCTACGGCCGCCCCGCATACCGGGCGTCCACGTCGCCGCCGTACAGGCGCCAGCAGAAGTCGTTCATGCGGGCGGCGGCGGGAGCGTGCCGGGCGAGGATGCCTGCCACTGCCTCCGGGACGTCGTCGGGGATCTCGCCGTCGGCACATCGACGCACGTAGGCGTTGCGTGCGACCGGACCACCGCTGGCCGGCATCGGCACCCCGCACACCGTGGTGACGAGCCAGTTCACGAGCCGCATGGCCGCGTAGTCGGCGTCGTGGTCGACGTTGCGCGCGACGAACCCCCGCTCGGCGTCGGACAGCTCGAAACGCGGCGAGGTGGCCAGCCCGAGGTCGACGAGGTAGATCTGGTCGTCGTCGGCCCGCATGTTGCCGAAGTGGCCGTCCATGTGCAGAACGTCGCGGCAGCGCAGGAACGCGACGGCCTCGAAGAGCTGCCGCTCGACCGTCTCGGCGTGGGCCACCGGGTCGTTGAGCCAGGAGGGAAGCCGGTCGGGGAGGTGCTCCAGGAAGAGCACGAGGCTGGAGGGGGCGTCGGCCAGCTCTTCGAGCCGGGTCCGCACGGCAGGGTCGCCTCCGAACTGCGCGACGACCGCCTCGATGTCCTGGTGCTCGGGTGCGACGGGCGGGCGGCCCGGCAGCACCCGCCAGTGGTGCAGCAAGGCGAAGGCCTGGGTCTCGCCGGCGAGCACCCCCTCGGTGACGACGACGTTCGCGGCCAGCTCGCGCCATGCGCCGAAACCCGGTCCGGCCAGGCGGTGCATGCCGTACTGGCACGACATCGGCAGGCCGAACAGGTTGGCCGTGCTGTGCGGGTGCGCCAGCTCGCGGTCGGTGATCGGTATCCGCTTGGCGAACACCGCGACGCCGTCGACGTCGAGCACCGAGGACCCACCGCCCACACCCACACCGCTGGACGGCGCGGCCTGGAGCAACGCCATCAGCTCGTCGTCGTCGCGAGCGGCGAGCGCAGCGGACACGAGCTCGTGGCGGGCACGCCGGGTGCTGAGCATGGGCGCCATTCTCTCGTGCGGGGCGATCGCGGTGTCGTACGGCTCGGCCGGACCGGACGAAGGGAGGGCCGGGAGACGAGAGATCGTTGCCGAATCGACATACCGGCCGGTCGGTCTCTGTTGTATCGTGGGCGTCATCCGACACGAAGAGGTGCCGATGTCCGCCACCGCTGCTCCCCCTGCGACGCTGGTCCCGCGGCTCGCCGTGCACGGTCTCACCGTGCGGTTCGGCGGGCTCACCGCCCTGGCCGACGTCTCGCTCCACGTCGACGAGGGCGAGGTCGTCGGTCTCATCGGCCCCAACGGGGCCGGCAAGACGACGCTGTTCAACGCCGTGTGCGGGCTCGTGGCGCCGACCGCGGGCACCGTCTCGTTCGGCGGTACCGGCGGCCCGCGCGCACCACGCCCGTCGCGGCTCGTCGGGCACGGTGTCGCACGCACGCTCCAGGGGCTGGGACTCTTCGCCGGGCTCTCCGTCCTGGAGAACGTCGTGGCGGCGAGCCCCGAGCGCCACGCCGCAGAGCGCACGCGCGCGGCGCAGGAGCGTCTCGACGACCTCGGGATCGGCCACCTCGCGGCCGTCCGTCCGACGACGCTGCCCTACCCGGAGCAGAAGAAGGTCGCCCTCGCGCGGGCGCTCGTCTCGCGCCCGGGCCTGCTCCTGCTCGACGAGCCGGCCGGCGGGCTCGGCTCCGACGACATCGCAGAGCTCGCGACGCTCGTGCGCCGGGTCGCGTCGTCGGGCTGCGCCGTGCTCCTCGTCGAGCACCACGTCGACTTCGTCATGAGCGTGTGCGACCGCGTCGTCGTGCTCGACTTCGGCCGCGTGATCGCGAGCGGGACGCCCGCCGACGTCCGCGACGACCCGGCGGTCGAGGAGGCCTACCTGGGCACGGAGGTCGACCGGTGACGGCCGCGCTCGAGATCGACGGCCTCACGGTCGGCTACGGCGGCGCGCCCGTGCTCCGCGACGTGCGCCTCGACGTCCCGCACGGACGGATCGTGGCGCTCGTCGGCGCGAACGGCGCCGGCAAGACGACGCTGCTGCGCACCGCCTCGGGACTCGTGCCCGCCGCGCGGGGAACGGTCCGCCTCGACGGCGACGACCTCGCGGGCGTCAGCGTCGAGGACCGGTCCCGGCGCGGGCTCGCGCACGTGCCCGAGGGGCGAGGCGTCGTCGTCGAGCTCACGGTCGAGGAGAACCTCCGCCTCGGCGCGCTGTGGCGGAGCCCTGCGGAGCGGCGCGCCGCGATCGCCGACGCCTACGAGCTGTTCGAGCCGCTCGCTCGGCGGCGCACGAGCCCGGGGCACCAGCTCTCGGGCGGCGAGCGCCAGATGCTCGCGCTCGCCCGCGCGCTCGTCGCCGCACCGGGCGTGCTGCTGCTCGACGAACCGTCGCTCGGGCTCGCGCCGCGCGTCGTCGCCCAGATCATGGCCGTCCTGCGACGGCTGTGCGACGCGACGGGCCTCACGGTCCTGCTCGCCGAGCAGAACGTCGCGAGCGCGCTCTCGGTCGCCGACCACGGCGTCGTGCTCGGCCTCGGGGAGGTCGTCGCGAGCCGGCCCGCCGCCGAGCTCCTGCACGACACCACCCTCCGCCACGCCTACCTGGGGTTCTGATGGACCGACTCGTGTTCCTGCTCGGCACGGGCCTCGCCCGTGGGGCCGTGCTGGCCCTGTTCGCGCTCTCGCTCGTCCTCGTCTGGCGTGCGGCGCGCGTCGTGAACTTCGCCCAGGGGGCGATGGCGGTGACCGCGACCTACGTCGCGTTCGTCGTGACCGGCCTGACGGGAAGCTTCGTCATGGGCCTCGTCGCGGCCCTCGTCGCCGGCGCGGCGCTCGGCTGGGCGGTGGAGCGCGGCCTCATGCGTCGCATCGCCGGCCGCTCGCCGCTCGCCGGGGTCATCGTGGCGGTGGGCCTCGTGATGATCCTCCAGTCCGCACTCGGCATCCTCGTCGGCGGTCGGACGCTGCCCGTCGAGGCCCCCTTCGACGAGACGCCGATCAGCGTCGGCGGCGTCCCGCTGCTCTCGCCGTACGACCTGTTCGTCCTCGTCGCCGCGCTCGTCGTCATGGCGGGCCTCGGTCTGCTCTTCACCCGCACCCCGCTCGGCCTGCAGATGCGGGCGGCGGCGTTCGCACCCGAGGTGTCGCGCATCCTGGGCGTCCGGGTGTCCAGGCTGCTCACCCTCGGGTGGGCGCTCTCGTCGGCGGTGGCCGCGCTCGCCGCGGTGCTGCTCGTGCCGACCGAGCTCGGCCTGACGCCGCACGCGACCGACATGCTCTTCGTCCTCGGCTTCACCGTCGCCGTGGTCGGCGGCCTCGACTCGCCGGTCGGCGCGCTGGTCGGCGGCGTGGGGGTGGGCGTGCTCATCAGCCTCGTCACCGGGTACCTGGGCGCGAGCGTGGCGCCCCTCGCCGTCCTCGTGCTCCTCGTCGTGGTGCTGCTCGTGCGGCCCCAGGGCCTGCTCGCGGTGGGGGAGGCGAGGCGGGCATGAGCACTCCCGCCGCCCCTCCGGCCCGCCGTGTGCTGCCCGGCCTCACCGGTGCTCGCCGCACCCTGCTGCTCGCCGCACTGGTCACGCCGGCCGTTCTCGTCGCCGTCCTGTTCCTCGACCCGTTCCGCAGCTACCAGGTCGCGCTCGTCGCCGTCTACCTGTGCGCGACGGCGGGGCTCACCCTCGTCGTCGGCCTCGCCGGGCAGGTCTCGCTCGGGCACGCCGCGCTCATGGCGGCGGGCGGCTACGGCTACGCGCTCACCGCGAACGCGCTGACCGAGGCCGGGCTGGAGGGCGCGGCACGGGTCGTCCCGTCGGTGCTCGCCGGTGCCCTGGTCGCGGGGGCGCTGGGACTGCTCCTCGGGCTCGCCGGTGCACGTCTGCACGGCCCCTACCTCGCCGGGCTCACCCTCGCTCTCGTCCTCGCGCTGCCCGCGCTCGCGACGACGTGGAGCACGGTCCTCCGTGGCGACCAGGGCATCCAGGTCGCGTTCGACGGCGTGCCCGAACCCTTGCAGGGGTTCGTCGCCCTCGAGCAGTGGCAGGCATGGGTCGCGGTCGTCGTGGCCGCCGTCGTCGTCACGGGCCTGGCGCTGCTGCGCGACGGCCGGCTCGGCCTGCGCATCCGCGCGGTGCGGGACGACGCCGTCGCCGCCCGGCTGGCCGGCATCCCCGCCAGGCGGGTCATGGTCGCGACCTTCACGGCGAGCGCCGTCGGGGCAGGCCTGGGCGGCGCCGTGCTCTGCTACGTGACCCAGTCCGTCGCCCCGGGCGGCTACGGGCTGGCGCTGTCGCTCCTGCTGCTCGTCGCCGTCGTCCTGGGCGGCCTCGGCAGCCTGCGCGGCGCGATGGTCGGCGCCGTCCTGCTCGTCCTCGTGCCCTGGCTCGCCGGCCTCGCGGCTGACGCCCTGCCCGTGCCCGCGGACCTGGCCCAGCGGCTCGACGGCAACCTCGCCGTCCTGCTGTTCGGCGTCCTGCTCGTCGTCGTCATGGTCGCCGCCCCGGGTGGCGTCGTCGGCGCCCTGCAGTCCCGATCGAGGTCCCGGCACTCGTCCCGGCCGAGCCGCGCGCCGTCGACCCCGGCCCCCGACCCGGCCGACGACCCTGCCGCCGTCGGACCAGCCGCCGCCGAGCCGGACCCCGCAGAACCTCCCGCCGAACCGACCTACGCCGACACAGAGAGGTGACGTCGATGTCACTCACCACCCGCCGCCCGCGCGCGGCCGCAGCTCCCGTGCTCGTTCCCCTGCTGGCCCTCGGCCTCGCTGCCTGCAGCGTCCCCGGGTCCACCGCGACCGACGACGGCGGCGGCGACGCCACCGGCGTCACCGACAGCACGGTCACCGTCGGGACGCACACGCCCCTGACCGGCCCCGCCGCCGCGGGGTACTCGTCCATCTCGGCCGCGGCCACCGCCTACTTCGCGTACCTCAACGAGAAGGGCGGGATCAACGGCCGGACGATCGAGTACGTCGTCAAGGACGACGGGTACAACCCCGCGAACACCCAGACCGTCGTGCGCGAGCTCGTCCAGGAGGACGAGGTCTTCGCCATCCTCAACGGGCTCGGCACACCGACACACTCCGCGGTCCTCGACTACCTCGACCAGAACGAGGTGCCCGACCTCTTCGTCGCGTCCGGCAGCACGAGCTGGGACCAGCCCGAGGAATACCCCTGGACGTTCGCGTTCAACACCGACTACGTGGTCGAGGGCAAGGCCCTCGCGCACTACGCCCAGGAGGAGCTCGACGGCACCACCTACTGCGTGCTCGGCCAGGACGACGACTTCGGGGAGGAGTTCCAGCAGGGCCTCGAAGCGGTCCTCGGCGCCGACGGCCTCGCGTCCGTGCAGACGTACTCCGTCTCGAACCAGGACGTCTCCGCGCAGATCGGCGCCATGCAGGCCGCCGGGTGCGACACCAACTTCCTCGCGACCGTCAACGGCTTCACGGCGCTCGCGCTCGGGACCGCGGCCAAGCTCGGCTACCAGGCCCGGTGGCTCTCGTCGTCGTCCGGCGGCGACTACCCGACCCTCGCGGGCTTCCTCGGCGAGGACGTCGCACCGCTGCTGCTCGAGGGCTTCGTCTCGACCAACTACCTCTCCTTCAGCCCCGACGACCCGTGGGTCGCGCACTTCCGCGAGGTGAACGGCGAGTACAACGACGGCGCGCCGTTCGACGGCAACACCGTCTACGGGATGTCGGTCGCCTACACGTTCGCGGAGGCGCTGGCCCGCGCCGGCGACGACCCGACGCGCGAGAGCCTCGTGGAGGCACTGCAGTCCGGAGACGTCGTCGGCGCGGGGATCATGCCGCTCGGCTTCTCCGCGGACAGCCACTCCGCGTACGACGGTGTGGGCATCACGGTCGTGGCGAGCGGCGTGCAGGACTACGTCGGCCCCGTCTACGCCACCGACTCCGCCGACGGCCCGGTCGAGGACTTCACCGGCGACCCGGTCCCGTTCGAGAACGACGGCGTCCCCCAGCCCTGACGAGGGAGAACCCTGGGTAGGCCGAAGTAGAACCCCGGTCCGTCGAGGTAGAACCGTGGTCCGCCGAGGTAGAACCCTGGTCACGCGAGATAGAACCCTGGCCGCGCGAGGTAGAGCCGTGGTCAGGCTGCCCGACGCCGCGTGGTCGCCCTGGGTGTCGGGGTGGGTGGGGGCGCCGCGTCTACCATCCGCGCCGCTCGTTCCTCGCGGCGCTCCCGCCAGGCCCGACCACGACGCGGCGCCCCCGCCCACCCCTCCCGGCGTCGTCCCACCCGGTCCTCGCTCGCCTCGGGCGACCGCCCGGATGCTGGGTCGAGCGGTAGGGGGCTCACCCGGATGGTGCTGACGGGGCCTCGGCGAGCTGGTGATCAGTCGACCCGCCCGCAGCGGGCTCGCGCACCCGGCTCCCGCACTTCGGCGCCGGACCAGGGCCGGACACGGCTCTACCTCGCGCGGCCAGGGTTCTATCTCGCGCGACCACGGTTCTCCTTCGGCACACCGGGGTTCGGCGGACCAGGGTTCTACGTCGCGCGACCGGGTTCTCTCTCGGCGGTCCAGGCCCGGGCGTTCGCTCGGGTGAGGTGGTGGTTGAGCGGGTGGGGCGGCGTCGGATGCGAAGGGCGTCAAGGCCGCGCTCCTCAAACCCAAGCCCGAAAGGCCAGGGTGACGGCGCGGACAGCCCGAGCACCGACGCCGCCCCGCACGCGGACCCGACCACCACCGCCCGCGCCGCCCGACCGAGGTCGTACCTGGGCGGACCAGGGTTCTACCTCGGCCGACCAGGGTTCTACCTCGGCGGGGCTACGCGCTCTCGGTCGTCCGAGCGGCCTCGAAGGTCGCGACGAGCTCGCGCTTGAGGACCTTGCCCGAGCCGCCCAGCGGGAGGGACTCGACCAGGTGCACGTGGCGCGGGAACTTGTACGCGGCCACGCGCTGCTGGGTGAACTCGATGATCTCCGTGGGGTCCGCCGTCCGGCCCGGCATGAGCACGACGGCGGCGTGCACCTCCTGCCCGCGCGTGTCGTCCGCGAGGCCGAACACCGCGGCCTGGGCGACGGCGGGATGGCCCGCCATGACGTCCTCGACCTCGCTCGGGTACACGTTGTAGCCGTTGCGGACGATCATGTCCTTCTTGCGGTCGACGATCGTGACGATGTCGTCGGCGTCCTTGGTGCCGAGGTCGCCGGTGCGGAACCAGCCGTCGACGACGGTCTGCGCGTTCGCCTCCGGGTTGCCGAGGTACCCCTTGAAGAGGTTGTGGCCCCGGATGACGATCTCGCCGAGCTCGCCGGGGCCCAGGAGGTCGACGCGGTCGTCGACGTCGGCGGCGGCGATCTCGACGTCGACGCCCCACAGCGGGCGCCCGACCGTCCCGGGCCGGATGGGCTCGCCGACCGGGTTGAACGCCGCGGTGGGTGACGTCTCGGTGAGCCCGTAGCCCTCGTGCACCTCGGCCCCGAACGTGCGCGAGAACGCCTCGAGCAGCGGCACGGGGAGCGCGGCACCGCCGGACACGGCGTAGCGCAGCGGCGGCCGGTCGGGGTTGCGCTCGGCGGCCTGGACCATGCCGACGAACATCGTGGGGACGGCCGTGAACACCGTCGCGCGGTGCCGCACGAGGAGCGCGAGCGCCTCGTCCGGGTCGAACTTCGGCAGCAGCACGATCGCCGCGCCCTTGCGGAACGCGATGTTGAGCACCGCCATCTGCCCGAACGTGTGGAAGAACGGCAGCCCGCCGAACACGACGTCGTCGGGCCGCAGGTCGAACGTGTCGATGAGCGCGACGTGCACCTGCTCGATCATCGCCAGGTGCGAGCCGACCGCACCCTTGGGGCGCCCGGTCGTGCCGCTCGTGTAGAGGATCGTCGCGGCGGCCAGCGGGTTGACCGACGCGTACGTGCGGACCGGCTCGGCCTGGGCGGCCTCGTCCTCCAGCCGCGGGAACGGCACCTGGTCGCGCAGCGCGTCCGGCACGAGCACGGTCACCGTCGGGATCCCGGCCGCGTCGGCCGCGGGCCCGGCCTCGGCGAGGAACGGCGCGCCCGCGACGAGGAGGCTCGCCCCGGCGTCGCGCAGCACGAACTCGATCTCGGTGGCCTTGAACAGCAGGTGGATCGGCACGACGACGGCGCCGATCGACAGCGCCGCGTAGTAGACGCGCGCGAAGTCGGGCACGTTCGGCACGAGCATCGCGACGCGGTCGCCGGGGCGCACGCCCCGGGCGAGCAGCGCGCCTGCGTACGCGCGCGTCTGGTCCCACAGGTCGCCATAGGTGACGACGGCGTCGCCCACGAGGAACGCCGTCGCGCCCGGCCGACGGTGCGCGGTCTCCGCGAGGTTGGCCGCGATGGACAGCGTGCCGAACCCCGGGCCGGAGAGCACGGGGTCGGGCACGGGGCCGGCTGCGGCGTCAGGGGCGGTGGACGACGGGGCGGGCGCCGGGCGGGTGGCGTCGCGCGGTGCCGGGGCGGGGGAGAGGTCACGGTCGAGGTCACCTGGAGCAGTCATTGGTCGAGGTCCCTTCGGTGTCGGTGGTGGGGGCGTGCGGGGGTCGTCGTGCGGTTCAGCGGCGCCCGGACGGCGCCGGTGGTGCGGGGGTCGCGAGCTCGGCCCGGCCGAGCGTCGCGAGGTGGACCTCGTCGGGCCCGTCGGCGAGCCGCATGGCGCGTGCGGCGGCGAACATCTCGGCGAGCGGCTGGTCGCCCGATAGACCGGCAGCGCCGAAGACCTGGATCGCGCGGTCGAGGATCTGCTGGACGGCGCGGGGCACGGCGATCTTGATGGCCTGGATCTCGCGCATCGCCGCGCGGTTGCCGACCGTGTCCATGAGCCACGCCGTCTTGAGCACGAGCAGGCGCAGCGCCTCGAGCTGGACGCGCGACTCGGCGACCCACTCGCGGACGACGCCCTGCTGGGCGAGCGTGCGCCCGAACGCGGTGCGCGTCGTCGCGCGCTCGCGGACGAGGTCGAGCGCCCGTCCGGCCATGCCGAGCGCGCGCATGCAGTGGTGGATCCGGCCCGGACCGAGCCGGGCCTGGGCGATGCGGAACCCGTCGCCCTCGCCCGCGACGAGGTGCGACGCGGGGACGCGGACGTCGTCGAGCACGATCTCCGCGTGGCCGCCGTGCTCGCGGTCGTCGTAGCCGAACACGGTCAGGGGCCGCACGACGTGCACGCCCGGTGCGTCGCGCGGCACGAGGATCATGCTCTGCCGGCGGTGCCGGTCCGCGTCCGGGTCGGTGGCGCCCATGACGACGAGGACCCGCGCGTCGGGGTTCATCGCGCCGGTCGACCACCACTTGCGGCCGGTGATCACGTAGTGGTCGCCGTCCCGGCGGATGCGCGTCGCGATCTGGCTCGCGTCCGACGACGCGACGTCGGGCTCGGTCATGCAGAACGCCGAGCGGATCTCGCCACGGAGGAGCGGGGCGAGCCACCGCTCCTTCTGCGCGGGCGTGCCGAACTCGTGCAGGAGCTCCATGTTGCCCGTGTCGGGTGCGGCGCAGTTCATCGCGACGGGCGCGAGGCGTGGGCTGCGGCCGCTGAGCTCGGCGACCGGCGCGTACTGGAGCGTCGTGAGGCCGCCGCCGTCCGGCCCGGGCAGGAACAGGTTCCACAGGTCACGCTCGCGCGCCTCGGCCTGCAGCTCGCGCACGACCGGCCGGAACGACCAGTCGTCGGGGGTCGCCTCGACCTGGTGGGCGAGCACGGGCTCGGCGGGGAGCACGCGCTCGTCGAGGAAGGCCTGGGTGCGCTCGACGACGTCGCGCGTCGTCGCGTCGGGCTCGAAGTCCACGCCTCATCCCCTCCGGGCGCCCGCGAGACGCGCGAGGCCCTCGTCGGCGAGCGGGGTGACGAGATCGCCGATGACGTCGAAGCCGTCGCCGACCGTCTCGCCCGCCCGGTAGCGGTAGTGCACGCCCTCGAGGATCACGCCCAGCTTGTACGCGCCGAACGCGCGGTACCAGGACAGCTCGGGGACCGGCCGGGCCCGACGGGCCTCGTACGCGTCGACGAGCTCCTCGAACGCGGGGTACCCGGCCCTGGCGTCGACGGCGCTCGTCGCGACGCCCGCGGCGGCCTCGCCCAGCGCGCGGATGTCCCAGTACAGGCCCAGCATGCCGAGGTCGACGGTCGGGTCCCCGAGCGTCGCCATCTCCCAGTCGAGGATCGCCGCGACGCGGGGGGCACTCCCGGCCTCGCGGCTCACGATGGCGTTGTCGAGCCGGAAGTCCCCGTGCACGATCCCGGCCGCCTGCTGCTCGGGGACGTGCTCGCGGAGCCGCGCGCCGAGCTGCTCGAGGGCGGGCACGTCGCGCGAGCGCGACGCGTCGAGCTGGGTGGCCCACCGGCGCAGCTGGCGCTCGAGGTAGCCGTCGGGCCGGCCGAAGTCCGCGAGCCCGACGGCGGCCGGGTCCACCCGGTGCAGCTCGGCGAGGGTCTCGGCGAGCTCGAGCGAGAGCGCGCGCAGCTCCGTGGCGGAGTACGTCGCGTTCTGGGCCGGGTCCGCCAGCACCTCCCCGGACACGTGCTCCATGACGAAGAACGGTGTCCCCGTCCCGGCCGCGCCGTCGTGGTCGTCGACGAGGTCGACGACGCGCGGCACCGGGACGGGCGTGGGCTGCAGCGCCGCGATCACGCGGTGCTCGCGCGCCATGTCGTGCGCGGTCGACAGCACGTGGCCGAGCGGGGGCCGGCGCAGGACGAGCGGCACGACGGCGCCCTCGACGCGGTAGGTGAGGTTGCTGCGGCCCCCGGCGATCACCGTCGCGGACAGCGGGTCCTGCGTGGCGAGCTCGGGGTGCGTCCGGCGCAACCACTGGTCGAGCCGGTGCACGTCGAGCCCGGGCGGGCTCGCCGTCGGACGGGTCATCGTCGACCACCTCTCCGCGCTGCGTCGCGCGACGTCTGGGCGCCGGGCGACCCCGGCTCCGACGATCATACCGCGCGGTCGGTATGGTGCGTTCGGTCCTCTGTCGACCGCTGAGTGCTGAAAATCTGTCGTCGTCGCGGCCTCTCGGCGACAAGAGCCCGCACTCAGCGTGCGGGTCGGAGGAGGTCGCGCTCGATCGCGGCACGGATCGTGCCCGGGACGGGCGTCGGGCGTCGCGTCTCGCGGTCCACGAACACGTGCACGAACCGCCCCTCGGCGATCGGCACGTCCTCGCCCGCGCGGAGGATCCCCAGCTCCCACACGACGCTCGACGTCCCGAGGCGCCCCGCCCGCAGCCCCACCTCCAGCGCGTCCGGGAAGGACGCCGACGCGCGGTACTCGCACGAGCTGCTCACGCACAGCCCGATCGCCGGACCGGTGAGGCGGTCGAGCCCGGCGACGCGCACGAGCCACGTGTTGATCGCGGTGTCCATCGCCTCGTAGTAGACGGTGTTGTTGACGTGGCCGTAGACGTCGTCGTCGTTCCAGCGGGTGGGGAACGGCGAGCGATGTCCGTAGACGGGGGGTGCATCGGTCACGGGCTCCTCCGGGGCGGTCACGCGGGCGAGGGTGCGCCCGTACCGGGGCGGTCGAGGTGCAGCACGAGCTCGAACGCGGTCCGCGCGCGCGTCGCGCTCGGCACGTCGCCCGCGATGAGGTCGGCGTACGTGAACGACTCGCTGATGCGGACGAGCAGGTAGGCGATCTCACGAGCCTCGATGTCACGGCCGAGGGGACGCGGGCCGAGCTCGGTGTCGACGAGCGCCTCGACCTCGGCGACGTAGCGCCGCTGGATCTGGCTCTCCTTCGTCGTGAGGAGGCGCAGGGCGCGCGCGGGCTCGCGTCGCAGGAACGTGCGGAAGTACTCGGCGGTGATGAGGTCGTGGACGAACGTCGTCAGCACCGACGCCACGCGCTCGGCCCCGTGCATCCCGGCGGCCGCGGCGTCGGCCTGCTCGAGCGTGGGTACGGCGAGCGACCACAGCACCTCGGAGAGCAGGGCGTCGCGGTTCCCCACCCAGCGGAACAGGCTCGTGCGGTCCACGCCGAGCGACGTCGCGAGACGGCCCATGTCGATCCGCTCGCCCGCGATGAACGTCTCGCGCGCCCGTCGGAACGCCGTGACGGTGTCGGCGTGCGTCCCGGAGACGAGCCGCTCCGACAGCCACGACGGCGCCGCCGCCGTCCCGACGTGCCCGAGCCGAGCCTCCGGCCGGGGTACGCCGGGCGCGGGGGCGGGCGCGCTCGCCGCCAGGACCGCCGAAGGGGCGGCCGCTCGGGTCGGCTCCGTGCCGGGGGCGTCGTCGTCACCTGCCATGCGGGCACTCTACCGGCGCGAGGACCGATGCGTGCAACATTTTGGATTTTGATGCACACTGGCAGCGAGGAGATCACCGTCGATCCACGGAGGCACGCATGTCCACGACCACCGCGGCACCACCCGCGACGCTCGCGACGCTCGCGAGCGACTTCTACGGGGTGCAGACCGAGCTCGCGCCCGCCGAGCAGGACCAGGTCCTGCGCATCCGCGTGTTCCTCGAGCGCGAGGTGCGCCCCATCGCGGACGACTGCTGGGACCGCGCAGAGTTCCCGCACCACCTGATCCCCGGGCTCGCCGACCTCGGGCTGTTCGGCGCCCACCTCCCGGAGACCGCGCGGTTCGAGAACGGGATGCTCTACCGCGGCTGGGTCGCGCTGGAGCTCGCGCGGGTCGACCCGTCGATCGCGACGTTCGTCGGAGTCCAGACCGGGCTCACCATGACCGCGATCGCCGGTGGTGGCTCCCCGGAGCAGCGCGAGCAGTGGCTCCCGCCGATGGGCCGGGGCGAGTTGATGGGGGCGTTCGGGCTCACGGAGCCGTACTCCGGGTCCGACACGTCCCGCGGCCTGCGCACGACGGCCGAGCGCCGCGGCGACACGTGGGTCCTGCACGGGGCCAAGCGCTGGATCGGCAACGCGACGTTCGCCGACGTCATCGTCGTATGGGCCAAGGACGTCGCCGACGACCAGGTCAAGGGCTTCCTCGTCCGCACGGGTGCGCCCGGCCTGACGGTCACGAAGATCGAGCGCAAGCAGGCCCTGCGCACGGTCCAGAACGCCGACATCGAGCTCGACGGCGTCGAGGTCGCCGAGGAGGACCGCCTGCAGCGCGTCTCGTCGTTCCGCGACGTCGCGGCCGTGCTGCGGCCCACGCGCGCCGAGGTCGCGTGGCAGGCGGTCGGGCTCGCCGTCGGGGCGTACGAGGCCGCGGTCGCCTACGTGGCACGGCGCGAGCAGTTCGGCCGCCCGCTCGGGTCGTTCCAGCTCGTCCAGGACAAGCTCGCCGAGTCCCTGGCCGACATCACGGCGAGCATCGCGCTGTGCCGCCGGCTCTCGCTGCTCGCCGAGGAGGGCAACCAGCGCGACGAGCACGCCGCGCTCGCCAAGTCGTTCGCGACCACGCGCATGCGGGCGACCGTCGCGCGCTGCCGCGAGGTGCTCGGCGGCAACGGCATCCAGCTCGACCACGGCGTCGCGCGCTACTTCGCCGACGCCGAGGCCGTCTACACCTACGAGGGCACGCGAGACATGAACACGCTCATCGTCGGGCGCGCGATCACGGGCGTCCAGGCCTTCGTCTGAGCCACCACCGACACCACCACCGGAAGGAGGCCACCGTGCAGGAGGCCTACGTCGTCGCCGTCGCCCGCTCACCGATCGGGAGAGCGTTCAAGGGGTCGCTGCGGGAGGTGCGCCCGGACGACCTCGCCGCGGACATGGTCCGGGCCGCGCTCGCGCAGGTGCCCACGCTCGACCCCGGCCGGGTCGAGGACCTGCTGCTCGGGTGCGGGCAGCCGGGCGGCGAGCAGGGCATGAACATGGCCCGTGTCGTCGCCGTGCTGCTCGGGCTCGACGGTGTGCCCGGCACGACCGTCAACCGCTACTGCTCGTCGAGCCTGCAGACCACGCGCATGGCGTTCCACGCGATCCGCGCGGGCGAGGGCGACGTGTTCGTCTCCGCCGGCGTGGAGTCCGTGAGCAGCACCGCGCGCGGCACGGCCGACCACATCCCGGGCGAGGACCTCACCAACCCCCGGTTCGCGACCGCCGTCGCGCGCACCGCCCGGCGCGCCGGGTCCGGTGCGGAACCGTGGTCCGACCCGCGCCTCGCCGGCGAGCTCCCCGACGTGTACGTCGCGATGGGCCAGACGGCGGAGAACGTCGCCCAGCTCACGGGCACGTCGCGCCGCGAGCAGGACGAGTACGCGGCGCTGAGCCAGCAGCGTGCGCAGGCGGCGCTCGCGAGCGGGTTCTGGTCCCGGGACATCACTCCCGTCACGCTCCCGGACGGCACGCGCGTGACGGCCGACGACGGACCACGCCCCGGGGTGACCGTCGAGTCGCTCGCGGGGCTGGACCCCGTGTTCCGCCCCGACGGGACCGTGACCGCGGGGAACTGCTGCCCCCTCAACGACGGCGCGGCGGCCGTCGTCGTCGTGAGCGGGCGCGTCGTCGACGAGCTCGGCCTGCAGCCTCTCGCCCGGATCGTCTCCACCGGCGTCAGCGGGCTGTCGCCGGAGATCATGGGCCTCGGCCCTGTCGATGCGAGCCGCCAGGCGCTCGCGCGCGCCGGGCTGACGATCGACCAGGTGGACCTCGTCGAGATCAACGAGGCGTTCGCCGCGCAGGTGCTGCCGAGCGCGAAGGAGCTCGGCGTCGACCTCGACCGGCTCAACGTCCACGGCGGTGCGATCGCCGTCGGGCACCCGTTCGGCATGACGGGCGCGCGCATCACGTCGACGTTGGTGAACGGCCTCGCCGAGACCGGGGGGCGCTACGGGCTGGAGACGATGTGCGTCGGCGGGGGCCAGGGCATGGCGATGGTCCTCGAGCGGATCTCCTGACGGGTCAGGCGCTCGCCGCCCGGACCTGGTCGGCGAGCGCCCGGATCTCCCGCGCGTACTCAGCCCACCAGGGCGCAGGGAGGTCGTGGCCGACGCCGGGGAAGATCCGGAGGCGCGCCCCCGGGATCGCGCCGGCGACCGCCCGCGCGGCGCTCGGCCGGACGAGCGGGTCCGCCTCCCCGTGGACGACGAGTGTCGGGGCGACGACGTCGGCGAGGCGCCCCCCGCTCCAGGACGCGCCGATCTGACGGCTCTGCGCCTTCCTGTCACGAGGGCCGCTGTCGGCCTCGAGCTCCGCCCAGGTCCGGACGGCGACCTCGTCGGCCGGGTACGCGGACGAGGCGATGAGCCGCGCCAGGGCGACCGAGGCGTCGATGTCGCCCTGGCGCCCTTCGGGGAACGACATCCGGGCGAGACGAGCCATCGTGCGCATCCGCAGGTGCCGCCAGGAGGAGAGGCCGGAGGCGTCGGAGGGGACGGCGCCCCCGGTGACCATCCCGAGCACCCGGTCCGGGTGCCGGATCGCGAGCCGCTGGGCGAGCAGACCCCCCATCGAGTGCCCCGCGACGAACGCGCCGGGGATGCGAGCCGCGTCGAGGACGGCGACAGCGTCGTCGACCATGTCCTCCGCGGTGTAGGACTCGCTCGAGCCGCGGGTGAGCGCCACGAACGGGTTCGTGGTCCGCACGTCCGGCATGCGCGTCGACTCGCCGGCGTCGCGCTGGTCGTAGCGGAGCACCTCGAAGCCCACGTCGGCCAGGGCTGCGCACAGACCGTCGGGCCACCAGAACCTCGACGTGCCGAGCCCCATGACGAGCATCAGCGGGTCGCCGGAGCTGCCCCTGAACGTGTCGTACGCGATCCGTACCGGCCCGTTGTGTGCGTACCGGGTGGGAGTCCACAGCGTGTTGCCGTCCATGCCGACCTCCTCTAAACTGCGATCAAGGTTCGCAGTAAAGGTATCAGCATGACGGAGGACGACGTGGCACCGACCGTGTGGGACCGTCCGGAACGTGGCGCTCGCGGCCCTGCCCCCGCACTGACGCGCGAAGGTCTCGGCCGCGCGGCGGGCGGCGTCGCGGACACCGACGGGCTGGACGGTGTGACGATGCGGTCGGCGGCTGCCGCTGCGGGGACGGCACCGGCCTCGCTGTACCGCTACGTCGCGGGGCGGGGGGAGCTCGTCGACCTCATGGTCGACGAGGCGTTCGCCGACCTGGACCTCACGCTGGAGCACGACGGCGTCGACGGCGTCCTCGAGCTCGCCCGACGGGTACGCGCCCTGCTGCTCCGTCGGCCGTGGCTCCTCGACGCGCTCGGGAGCCGGGCCGGGACCGGGCCGCGGACGATGGCGTACGCCGAGCGTGCCCTCGCGGCGCTCGCGCCCGTCGACGCGCCGGGACTCGCGAAGCTCGAGGCCTTCGCGATCGTGAACACCGTCGTCCGCTCGCTCGTCGACGCGGAGGTGCGACGAGGTGCCGACGCGGAGCTGGCTGCCCGTCTCGCTTCCGTCGCGGCGGACGGCGAGCACCCGAGCATCGCCGCCGCGCTCGGCGCGGCATCCTCCACGGACCCGCCGGAGCCACCGGACCTCGAGGCGCGCTTCGACCGGCTGGTCCGGGGTGTGCTCGTGGGGCTCCTCGGGCACGACGCCCCGAGGTGAGGCGGCCCGAGAACCTCGGGCGCACGGACCGCCCCGGTGGGAGTCCTGGTCCTCTGGCCCTGCCGGGCCGAGGCTCGTCGGCGACGACGGCCCACAGGCGGGCGGACGAGGGTCGCCTCGCGTGCTCCGGGGCGGGCCTCGTGGCGTTCGCGCAGCTCGTGGCCTGCGGGCTCCAGGACGCCCGGCCGGTCAGTGAGGGACGACGAGGACGACGGTGTCCGCGACGAGCGCGGGCTTGTCCGAGCCGTCCGAGCCGTCTGAGCCCTCCGAGCCGTCTGAGCCCTCGACCTCGACGCTGACGCGGATGCGGACCTTCGCGCCCCGGGGGGAGTCGTCGACCCCGGTGACGGTGGACGTCGCACGCACCCGCGAGCCGGCACGGACCGGGGCGATGAAGCGCACCGAGTCGAGGCCGTAGTTGACGTGCATCGCGACGCCGCCCACGTCGAGCAGCCCCGCGGTGAGGACGGGCAGGAGCGAGAGCGTGAGGTACCCGTGCGCGACGGGCGCGCCGAACGGGCCTGCCGCCGCGCGCTCGGGGTCGACGTGGATCCACTGGTGGTCCTCGGTGACGTCCGCGAACGCGTCGATGCGCGCCTGGTCGACGACGACCCACCGCTCGGAGGTGGCCGAGCGCCCGACGGCGGACGGCAGGTCGGCGACGGACGCGACCCGGATCACGGTGTCCGTCGAGGAGGTCGACGGGGACGCCGTCGGGCCGGACGCCGTGGCGCTCATGCGCGCGGCCCTCCCGCCGCGTAGACGACCTGGCCGGAGACGAACCCGGACTCCTCGGAGCACAGGAACGACGCGAGCGCGGCGATGTCCTCCGGCTGCCCGGCCCGGCGCACCGGGATCTCCCTCGCCGCGGCCTCGACGAAGTCGTCGAACGCGACGCCGAGGCGCTCCGCCGTCGCGCGCGTCATGTCGGTGACGACGAACCCCGGGGCGATCGCGTTCGCCGTGACGCCGAACGGGCCGAGCTCGAGGGCGAGCGTCTTGGTGAACCCCTGCATGCCCGCCTTCGCGGCCGCGTAGTTCGCCTGGCCGCGGTTGCCGAGCGCCGACGTGCTCGACAGGTTCACGACCCGCCCCCAGCCGGCCCCGACCTGGTGCGCCTGGACGGCCCGCGCCATGAGGAACGCCCCGCGCAGGTGCACGCGCAGCACGGTGTCGAAGTCGTCGTCGGACATCTTGAACAGCAGGTTGTCGCGCAGCACGCCCGCGTTGTTCACGAGCACGGTCGGGGCGCCGAGCCCGTCGACGACGCGCGCGACCGCGGCCTCGACCGCGTCGGCGTCCGCGACGTCGGCGCCGAGCGCGAGCGCGTCGCCGCCCGCGGCGGAGATCTCCTTCGCCACGAGGGCGGCGTCGTCCTCGCGCAGGTCGAGCACGGCGACCCGCAGGCCGTCGCGGGCGAGCCGCCGCGCGATCGCGGCACCGATGCCGCGCGCGCCGCCGGTGACGATCGCGGTGCGAGGAATGGGTTCGGTCATGAGGGTGTCCCTTCGTGAGGCCGGACGAGCTGGCGCAGCTCGGCGCCGGTCGCCAGGCGGTCCATGGCGGAGCAGAGGTCGTCGAGCGCCACGTGCGCGGAGACGAGGCGCTCCAGGGGGAGCGCGCCGTCGCGCCAGAGCTGCACGTAGCGCGGGATGTCGCGCGCGGGCACGGCCGAGCCGAGGTAGCTCCCGACGACGGTGCGCGCCTCCGCGGTGAGCGTGAGCGGGGAGACCGACGACCGGGCGTCGGGGGCGGGCAGGCCCACGGTGACCGTCGTGCCGCCCGGCGCGGTCGCGGCGAACGCGGTCTCGAACGCGCGCGCGCTGCCCGCCGCCTCGACGACGACGGGCGCCCGGAGCCCGGCCTCGGCCAGCGACGCGGGCGTGTGCACCGCGGTCGCGCCGAGCGCACGGGCCGTGGCGAGCTTGTCCTCGACCGCGTCGACGCCGATCACCTCGTGCCCCAGCGCGCGCGCCACGAGCAGCGCGGCCATGCCGACGCCGCCCAGCCCGACGACGAGCACCGGCTCGCCCGGTCGGGGGCGCCCGGCGTTGACGACGGCCCCGCCCCCGGTGAGCACCGCGCAGCCGAGCAGGGCCGCGACGTCGGGCGGGACGTCGCCGTCCACCGGGACGACGGACGTGCGGCTCACGACGGCGTGCGTCGCGAACGCGGAGACGCCGAGGTGGTGGTGGACCGGGACGCCGTCGCGGTGCAGACGGCGGGCACCGCCGACGAGCGTCCCGGCGGCGTTCGCGGCGCTGCCCGCGCGGCACGGCAGGCGTCCGTCGGTCGCGCACTCGGGGCACGCGCCGCAGCGGGGGAGGAAGGTCATGACGACGCGGTCCCCGGGCCGGACGTCGTCGACACCGTCGCCGGCCCGCTCGACGACGCCCGCTGCCTCGTGGCCGAGCAGCATGGGCACGGGCCGGGGGCGGTTGCCGTCCACGACGGACAGGTCGGAGTGGCACAGCCCCGCGGCCTCGATGCGCACGAGGAGCTCGCCCGGCCCGGGCGGGTCGAGCTCGAGCGTCGTCACGCGCAGCGGGCGCGACCCGGCGAAGGGCGGCGGGGCGCCCGTCCGTTCGAGCACGGCACCGAGGATCTCCATCCCTGGTCCACCTCTCCTCGACGTCGTCGTCGCGACGTACCGACCGCGCGGTATGTCGCTCCGACAGTACACGACGGCACTCCCTCGCTGGTACCCGCCCGGCGGGGCCGCCCCAGCGGTGGGAGAGTGTGCGCATGCTGGTCACCGGGCTCGTCCTCGCGGGTGTCGCCGCCGCGATCCACGTCTACATCTTCGTCATGGAGTCGCTCACCTGGACGAGCGACCGCACGCGCGCGACGTTCGGCACGTCGCGCGCCGAGGCGGAGGCGACCAAGGAGCTGGCGTTCAACCAGGGCTTCTACAACCTGTTCCTCGCGGTGCTCGTCGCGCTCGGCATCGTCCTGCACGCGGCCGGCTGGACGACTGCGGGGGCCACGCTCGTCCTCGCCGGTGCCGGGTCGATGGTCGCGGCGGGCCTCGTGCTGCTCGTGTCGTCGCCGTCGAAGGCGCGCGCGGCGCTGGTGCAGCTCGTCCCGCCGCTCCTCGGCGTCGGCGGGGTCGTCCTCGGCCTCGTCGCCTGACGCTCCGGGCCGTACGGCGTGACGGGTCGGCGAACCGCACGCCGGACGGCACCCCGACGTCCGGCGCGACGCCGGTAGACTGGCCGCGCGCCGTCGTGCGCTCCCCGCTTCAGCGCCCACCCGAGGGAACCGATGACCGCCCCCGCATCCCAGGCTTCTGCACGCTCTGACGCTCGACCGACGCTCGACACCGTCGAGCACGCCTCCGCCACCCCGGACGAGGTCCAGCCGTACGCCGAGCTCGGCCTCAAGCCCGACGAGTACCAGCGCATCCGCGACATCCTGGGGCGCCGCCCCACGGCCGCGGAGCTCGCGATGTACTCCGTCATGTGGTCCGAGCACTGCTCCTACAAGTCGTCCAAGGTGCACCTGTCGAAGTTCGGCGCGGCCACGACGGACGAGATGAAGAAGCACCTGCTGGTCGGCATCGGCGAGAACGCCGGCGTCGTCGACATCGGCGACGGCTGGGCAGTGACGTTCAAGGTCGAGTCGCACAACCACCCGTCGTTCGTCGAGCCCTACCAGGGCGCCGCGACGGGCGTGGGCGGCATCGTCCGCGACATCATCTCGATGGGCGCGCGCCCGGTCGCCGTCATGGACCAGCTGCGCTTCGGCGCGGTCGACCACCCGGACACGGCGCGCGTCGTGCACGGCGTCGTGAGCGGCGTCGGAGGCTACGGCAACTCCCTCGGCCTGCCGAACATCGGCGGAGAGCTCGTCTTCGACTCCTCGTACCAGGGCAACCCGCTCGTCAACGCGCTGTGCCTGGGCGTGCTGCGTCACGAGGACATCCACCTCGCCAACGCCTCCGGCGTGGGCAACAAGGTCGTCCTGTTCGGTGCCCGCACCGGCGGCGACGGCATCGGCGGCGCCTCGATCCTCGCGTCCGAGACGTTCGAGGACGGCGTGCCCGCGAAGCGGCCGAGCGTCCAGGTGGGCGACCCCTTCATGGAGAAGGTCCTCATCGAGTGCTGCCTCGAGCTCTACGCGGCGAAGGTCGTCGAGGGCATCCAGGACCTCGGTGCAGCAGGCATCTCGTGCGCGACGAGCGAGCTCGCGTCGAACGGCGACGGCGGCATGCACGTCTGGCTCGACGACGTCCTCCTGCGCGACCCGACGCTCAACGCGGGCGAGATCCTCATGTCGGAGTCGCAGGAGCGCATGATGGCCGTCGTCGCGCCGGACAAGCTCGACGCGTTCCTCGCCATCACCGGCAAGTGGGACGTCGAGACGGCCGTGATCGGCGAGGTCAACGACTCGGGTCGCCTGACGATCGACCACCACGGCGAGCGGATCGTCGACGTCGACCCCCGCACGGTCGCCCACGAGGGCCCGGTGTACCACCGCCCGTACGCGCGACCGTCGTGGCAGGACGGGCTCAACGCCCGCACCGCCGCGGACCTCGCCCGCCCGGAGAGCGGCGACGACCTGCGCGCCACCGCGCTGCGCCTCCTCGCGTCGCCGAACCTCGCCTCGAAGGAGTGGGTGACGAACCAGTACGACCGGTTCGTCCAGGGCAACACCGCGCTCGCGCAGCCCGACGACTCGGGCGTCGTGCGCGTCGACGAGTCCACGGGCCTCGGCGTCGCGCTCGCGACCGACGCGAACGGCCGCTACGCCAAGCTCGACCCGCGCACGGGCGCCCAGCTCGCGCTCGCCGAGGCGTACCGCAACGTCGCGACGACGGGCGCCCGCCCGCTCGCGGTGACCGACTGCCTCAACTTCGGCTCGCCCGAGGACCCCGACTCGATGTGGCAGCTGGTCGAGGCGATCGAGGGCCTCGCGGACGCGTGCCGCGAGCTCGGCGTCCCGGTCACCGGTGGCAACGTCTCGCTCTACAACGGCACCGGCGAGCCCGGTCAGATCGACTCGTCCATCCACCCGACCCCGGTCGTGGGCGTCCTCGGCGTGCTCGACGACGTCGCGCACGCCACGCCGTCGGGCTGGCGCGAGACCGGCGAGAGCATCTACCTGCTCGGCACGACGCGCGCCGAGCTCGACGGGTCGGCGTGGGCCGACGTCGAGCACGGTCACCTCGGCGGCGTGCCGCCCCGCGTCGACCTCGCGGCGGAGAAGGCGCTCGCCGGCGTGCTCGTCAACGCGAGCCGCGACGACCTCGTGTCCGCCGCGCACGACCTGTCCGAGGGCGGGCTCGCGCAGGGTCTGCTCGAGGCGTCGCTGCGCTTCGGCGTCGGCGCCACCGTGTCGCTCGACGCGCTGACCGAGCGCGACGGCGTCACCCCGTTCGAGGCGCTCTTCTCCGAGTCCACGGCCCGCGCGCTCGTCGCCGTGCCTCGCGGGGAGGAGTCCAAGCTCGTCGACGCGTGCGTCGCGCGCGGCGTCCCCGTCCTGAAGATCGGCGAGACGGGCACGGAGCCTGGCGCCGTCGCCGAGTCGGGCGAGGCGCTCGAGGTCGCAGGCCTGTTCACCGTCGCGCTCAGCGAGGCGGACGCGGCCTTCCGCGCCACCCTGCCGGCGATCTTCGGCTGACACCCGGTCCACCGACGCCCCGGCCACCCCGCACGTGACCGGGGCGTCGTCGTGCCCGCAGCGTGTCTGGCGGGTGGGCGGGTGTGGTGGAGGTCTGCGGGCGAGGTGGTGCGGCGGGTCGCGGTGGTGGCTCCGGCGCTGCGAGAGTCCCGGCATGAGCTCGGCGTCCACGACCGACCCGCCCGCGCGCGTCACGACCCGACGGCGCGCGGGCGGCCCGCTGCTCACGGTCCTCCTCGCGGCGGGGACCGTCGTCGCCGTCGCGCTGACGCTCGTGCGCGCCGTCCCGTACGACGCCGTGACGCCGCTCGCGCAGGTCGTCGGGTTCACGCCGTTCGTCGCCGTCGGGGCCGTCGTCGGGCTGGTGCTCACGCTCGTCGCGCGACGGTGGGTCCTCGCGGCGCTGCTCGCCGTGTGCGTCGTCGCGCAGGCCGTGTGGCTCGTGCCGGCGTTCGTCCCTGGCCCGGCCGCGCCCGACGACGCGGCGTCGCTGCGCGTGATGGGCGCCAACGCGTGGCTCGGGTCGGCGGACGCGGACGCGCTGGTCGACCTCGTGCGCGACCAGGACGTGCAGGTGCTCGCGGTGGTGGAGCTGACGAAGGACCTGCGCGAGCGGCTCGTCGCGGCGGGGGTCGAGGACGTGCTCCCGTACGCCGTGGACGCGAAGGTCGGGTCCGGGGCGCTGGGCAGCGGGCTGTGGAGCGCGCTGCCGCTCCGGGACGTCGACACCGAGCCGTTCTCGAACGACGCCATGCCCGCCGCGACGGTCGAGGTCGACGGCGTGCCGGTCCGGGTCACGGCCGTGCACCCCATCCCGCCGATCCCGGAGTACGTGCGGGTCTGGGGCGAGGAGACGGCCGCGCTGGCCGAGCGGGCGGAGGCGGATCCGCTCCCTCAGGTGCTGGTCGGGGACTTCAACGCGACCCACGACCACGCGACGTTCCGACGGTTGCTGGGCGACCGGTTCCACGACGCCTCGCGCGCGTCCGGCGGTGGGCTCGACCTGTCGTGGTCGCCGCAGCCGGGCAGGGTGCCGCCGGTCCTGAGCCTCGACCACGTGGTGACGGACCGGGAGAACGTCGTGACCGACGTCGGCTCCCTGCACCTGCCGGGCAGCGACCACCGCGCGATCGTCGCGACGGTCCACGTGCCCCGCCCCTGACGCCGAACCCGGGTTTGCGTGTCAGCGAGGACGAGCGCTGACCGGTAACCCCGGGATCGGCACCGCGGGTGGGCGGTCAGCCGCGCGCGGGCGCTGGCTCGGCCTCGTCGGGGCCCGCGGCGGCCTCGTCCGGCACGGCACCCTCGGCGAGGGCTTCGTGCTCGTGCGGGTGCCGGCGCTCGAGGGCGGCGCCCTCGACGTCGACGTCGGGCAGCACGCGGTCGAGCCAGCGCGGGAGCCACCAGGCCTTGTCGCCCGCGAGGTGCATGAGCGCCGGGACGAGCAGCATCCGCACGACGAACGCGTCGACGAGCACGCCGAACGCGAGCGCGAACCCGATGGGCCGGATCATCGCGCTGTGCGAGAAGACGAACCCGCCGAACACCGAGATCATGATGATCGCGGCCGCCGTCACGACCGACCGGCCCGCGCGCAGACCCTGCGCGATCGCGACGCGCGCCGGGGCCCCGTGCGCGTACGCCTCGCGCATCCCCGACCCGAGGAACAGCTGGTAGTCCATCGCGAGGCCGAACAGGATGCCGACCAGGATCGTGGGCAGGAAGTTGAGGATCGGGCCTGGCGTCTCGACGCCGAACACCCCAGCGAGCCAGCCCCACTGGTAGATCGCGACAACCCCGCCGAGCGCGGCGAAGTAGGACAGGATGAACCCGAGAGTCGCGACGACCGGCACGAAGACCGACCGGAAGACGAGGACCAGGATGATCAGCGAGAGTCCGACGACGACCGCGAGGTAGACGGGCAGCGCCTGCGCGAGCTTGTCGGAGATGTCGATGTTGCCGCTGGCCGAGCCGGCCACGCCGATCGTCACCGTGCCGTCGAGCGGCTCGAGGGCACGCAGGTCGTGGACGAGCTGCGCGGTGGACTCGCTCGTCGGGCCCTCGGCGGGGACCACCTGGAACGCCGTGACCGTGCGGTCCTGCGACGACCCGATCGGCGCGACGGCGACGACGTCGTCCTGCGCGAACAGCTCCTCGGCCACGCGGACCTGGTACTCGAGCAGCTCGGTCTCCGTGGGCTCGCCCGGGAGGTCGGCGACGACGAGGAGCGGGCCGTTGGTGCCCTCGCCGAACTGCTCCGCGACGGTCGAGTACGCGCGGTACTGCGTGGAGTCGTGCGCCTCGGACGACCCGTCGGGGAGGTTGGTGCGCAGGTCGAGCGCCGGCACGGCGACGACGCCGAGCGCGACCACGCTCACCAGCGCCGTGCCCACGGCGCGCAGGGTCGTCGTCGGGCGCAGGGGCTTCGCGGCCGGGGTCGCGGCGGTGGTGCCCGACGACGCGCCGTCGGGCGTGGCGCCCGTCGCGCCCTCGGCGTCGCTCGGCCCGGAGAGGCGGGCGCGCTCACGCCTGCTGAGGATCCGGGTCCCGAGCATGCCCAGGAGGGCCGGGGTGAGCGTGACCGCGATGAGCACGGCGATCGCCACGCACAGCGCGCCGACCGTGCCCATGAGCCCGAGGAACGGGATGCCGGTGACGTTGAGCGCGAGCAGCGCGATGAGGACCGTCGTGCCGGCGAACACCACGGCGTTGCCCGACGTGCCGTTCGCGAGGGCGATCGACTCGTGGACGTCGTCGCCCTGCTTGAGCTGGCGGCGGTGCCGGTTGACGATGAACAGCGAGTAGTCGATCCCGACGGCGAGCCCGAGCATGAGACCGAGGACGGGCGTCACCGACGACATCTCCAGGACGCCGGACAGCGACATCGCCCCGAGGGCACCGATGCCCACACCGATGAGCGCGGTGAGGATCGGCAGCCCGGCGCCGACGAACGTGCCCAGCATGACGACGAGCACGACCGCCGCGACGACGAGCCCGATCGCCTCACCGACCCCGAAGACCTGAGGCACGCCCTGGGTGATGTCGGACGAGAAGTCGGTCAGCACGCCGTCGACGGGCGCGTCGGTGAAGACCGCGACGAGGTCGTCCTGGGTCTGCGGGTCGATGCTCATGTTCGGCTCGGTGAACGAGACGCTCGCGACCGCGGCGCTGCCGTCCTCGGACACCAGGCGGATGCCGGACGCCATCTCGAGCAGCGGCGCGCCCAGCTCGAGCTGCGCCGCCTGCTCCTCGAGGGCTGTGCTCTGGTCCTCGAGCGCGGCGACCTGCTTCTCCAGCGCGGTCGCCTGGGTGTCGAGCGCCGCTCGGCCCGCGTCGATCTGCGCCTGCTGGGCGTCGAGCTGCGGTGCGGCCTGCGCGAGGAGACCTGCGGCCTCGGCCTGCGCGCGGGCCTCGTCGAGCTGCGACTGGCCGGCGTCGAGCTGCGCCCGGGCGTCCTCGACCTGCGCCTGGCCGGCCGCGAGCTGCGCACGGCCGGCCTCGATCTGCGCGCGCCCGTCGGCGATCTGGGTCCGTCCGGCCTCGACCTGGTCGGCCTGGGCGGCGAGGTCGGCCTGCGTGGCGAACGGGTCGATGACGTCCTCGACGCCGTCGACCTCGCCCGCCGTCGCGACCCGGTCCGCGATCTCCGCCTGCTGGTCCGCGGTGAAGGCCGCGCCGTCCTCGGTCGTGAAGACGATCGTCCCGGTCCCGCCCGACGCCTCGGGCAGCGAGGTCTGCAGGCGGTCCGTCACCTCCGCGGTCGGGGTGCCGGGGATGGAGAAGCTCGTGGCCAGCGTCCCGCCGAACGCGGCGAACGCTGCCCCGGCGAGCACGAGCACCGCGAGCCACGCGGCGAGGACGGTCCGCGCCCGGCGCGCCGAGGCGCGGCCGAGGCGGTAGAGGAGTTCAGCCATGAGGGTCCTTCGGTGGGAGGTCCGGGCAGGAGCGGCCGTGCGTGGCCGCGGGAAGGTCAGGCGGTGGTGGCGTAGCCGGCGCGCGTGCGCCTGACGAGGCGGTCGAGGAGCTCCGCCCACACGCGGCGCGACGCGTCGTCGTCGGCGGCGCCGGTGACCTCCCACCAGCGCCGCTGGATGACCAGGACCCCGGCCATGAGCGCGCCGACGAGCATCTCGATCTCGAGCGGGTCGACGTCGGGGTGACGGCGGGTCGTCTCCGCGACGAGCCGCCCGGCGAGGTGCGTGACGGCGCGCACGACCATGGTCGTCACGCGCGGGGTCGGCTCGGTCGCGGTCCCACCGAGGGCGCGCGTGAGGTACGTCATCGGCCCGACGAGCTCCGTGCCCTGCAGGGCCGCGGTGAGGTCGTCGAGCGGCGTGCCGGGAACAGGTGGCGTGCCGTCGTCGGGGGCCGCGGCGCTCGCACCGAGGCGGTCGACGACGGCCCCGAGCACGTCCTCGCACACCTCGACCACGACGTCGTCGAGGGACGCGAAGTGGTTGAAGATCGTGCGCCGCGCGACGTCCGCACGGGCCGCGAGCTCGTCGACCGTGAAGCGGTCGCCGCCCTTCTCCTCCATGAGCGTCGCCGCAGCGTCCACGATCGCGCGGCGGTGGCGTGCACGGAGCGCGGCGCGACGGTCGGCCGTGGGCTCGGCAGGGGCGGTGGGAAGCACCTCGTGACACTAGATGCATCGATGCACTGAGTGCAAACGTGCCCGCGAGACGGCGAAAGTTGACTGGATCAGTCCAGTATGTGGGAACGTCCCGTCGTGGCGTTGACACCCCTGGTGCGCCCTCGTAGGTTCCGGCGCACCGAGGTTCTCGACCTCGGCGACACGACACGGTCATGAGCTCCGACGTCAAGCCCCGGCTCGTCGGACGGCAACCCTCCCGCGCGGCGGGGTGCCCCGGGTGAGGACCTGGTCCCGTGCCGCGCGCACCTCGCGCGAGGCAGGGGGCAACGACGCGGAGCCCGGCGACGGGCACGAAGGAGACGGACGATGGACCGGCGAGAGTCGAGCACCGCGGTGACCGCACCGCTCGTGTCGACGTGCCCCTGTCCGCCCGTGGGCGTTGCCGTCGCCCACGCCCTCGGGGCCCCCGGCCTCGCGCGCGTCGCCTGTTGTCGCTAGCGCCCACCCGGTCCTGACGCCGCGCCGGCCCGGCGCACGCTCGACCCCGGGCCCACCGCTCCGGCCCTGCCCGGCCACGTCCCGCCGCCGCGCGGCGGGACGCCCCCGCCCACCTCCGGCACCCCGTCGCGCCCTCGAGCGCGCGGTCGGCGCTCCCCTGAGAAACGGATCCTTGCGATGTCCGACCCCCGCTCCTCCCGCTCCCTGCACCTCGGCGTCGACCTCACCGACGCCGGGGCGCACCCCGCCGCCTGGCGGACCGCCGGCTCCCAGGCGCAGCGGCTCTTCGACGCCCAGCGCCTCGTCGAGCTCGTCGCCACCGCGCAGCGCGGCCTGCTCGACCTCGTCACCCTCGACGACGGGTTCACGCTCCGGCCGGGGCGGGACGGGTCCGTGCGGGGCCGTCTCGACGCCGCGCTCGTCGCGTCACGGCTCGCCCCGCGCAGCGCGGGCATCGGCCTCGTCCCCACCGTGACGACGACGCACACCGAGCCGTTCCACGTCTCCAAGGCGATCGCGACGATCGACCACGTGAGCAGGGGACGCGCCGGGTGGCAGGTCGGGTGGTCGACGACGCCCGCCGAGGCCGCGGCGTTCGGCCGCAAGGGCGTGCAGGACGAGCCCGACGCCGTCGCGGAGGCCGACGAGGCGGTCGAGGTCGTCACGCGCCTGTGGGACTCGTGGGAGGACGACGCGGAGATCCGCGACGTCGCGACGGGCCGTTTCGTGGACCGCGAGAAGCTCCACCACGTCGACCACGAGGGCGTCCGGTTCGCGGTCAAGGGACCGTCCATCACGCCGCGGCCCCCGCAGGGCCAGCCGCCCGTCGTCGTGCGGGCCGGCACCCCCGCCTCGCTCGACCTCGCCGCCCGCCGGGCCGACGTCGTCCGGGTGCGCGCCGCGACGCGCGACGAGGCCGCGGCCCTGCGGGCGCGCGTGCGCGACGCCGCGGCGGACGCCGGGCGCGACCCCGACGACCTGCGCGTCCTCGTGGACGCGTACGTCGTCGTGGGAGACACCCGCGCGAGCGCCCAGGCCCGCCTCGACCTGCTCGAGGACCTCGAGGGCGTGTCGTGGGACACCGACTCGCTCACGCACGTCGGCACGGCGCGCGACCTCGCGGTCACGGTCGAGGAGTGGGCGCACGCCGGCGCGGCCGACGGCTTCCTCCTGCGCCCGTCGTCGCTGAGCACGGACCTCGACGCGATCGTCGACGGCGTCGTGCCCCTGCTCCAGGGCGCGGGCCTGTTCCGCGCGCAGTACCCGGGGACCACGCTGCGCGACACCCTCGGCCTCCCGCACCCCGCGAACCGCTACGCGGCGATCGCCTGAGCCGGACGGAGCCACGACGTGAGCACCTCGCACCCGCGCCCCCGCCCCCGCAAGCAGATCCACCTGGGCGCCCACTTCCCGGGCGTCAACAGCACGACGGTGTGGAGCGACCCGCGGTCGGGCAGCCAGATCGACTTCACCTCGTTCGAGCACCTCGCGCGCCGCGCCGAGGAGGCCCGGCTCGACTTCTTCTTCCTCGCCGAAGGGCTGCGCCTGCGCGAGCACAAGGGCCGCATCCACGACCTCGACGTCGTCGGCCGGCCCGACACGCTGCCCGTGCTCGCGGCGCTCGCCGCGGTCACGGACCGCCTCGGGCTCGCGGGGACCATCAACACGACCTTCAACGAGCCGTGGGAGCTCGCGAAGCAGTTCGCGACGCTCGACCTGCTCTCCGGAGGGCGCGCCGCGTGGAACCTCGTCACGAGCCCCGACGCGTTCACCGGCGCGAACTTCCGGCGCGGCGGCTACCTGCCGTACCCGGAGCGGTACGCGCGGGCGGCGGAGGTCGTGGAGGTCGCACGCGCCCTGTGGGACTCGTGGGACGACGACGCGGTCCTGGCCGACCCGGCCACGGGCACGTTCCTGCGGCCGGGCTCGGTCTGCCCGGTCGCCCACCACGGGAGGTACGCGGACGTCGTCGGGATGTTCGAGACGCCGCGGGGCCCGCAGGGCCACCCCGTCCTGTTCCAGGCGGGCGACTCCGCCGACGGGCGCGACTTCGCCGCGGCGACCGCGGACGTCGTCTTCTCCGCGCACTCCACGTTCGAGGCCGGCCGCGCGTTCTACGAGGACGTCAAGGGCCGCCTCGCGGCCCACGGGCGCGCCCGCGACGCGTTGAAGATCCTGCCCGCGACCGTCGTCGTGCTCGGGGACACGCCTGCCGAGGCGGAGGAGCGTGCCCGCGAGATCCGGCTGCAGCAGGTCTCGGGCCCGACGGCGATCGCGTTCCTCGAGCAGGTCTGGGGGCGCGACCTCGAGGCGTACGACCCCGAGGGGCCGCTGCCCGACGTCGACCCCGACCCCGGGAACCTGTCGATCACGCGCGGCCGCGTGCGTCACGCGAAGGACCCCGCGGCGGTCGCCGCCGCGTGGCGCGAGCAGGCCGCGGCGAACGGGTGGTCGATCCGGGAGCTGGTCGTCCAGGTCACCTCGCGGGGGAGCTTCGTCGGCACGCCGGAGCAGGTCGCGGACGACATCGACCGGCACGTCCAGGAGGACGCGTCGGACGGCTTCATCCTCGTCCCGCACCTCACGCCGGGCGGCCTCGACGACGTCTTCGACCGCGTCGTCCCGCTCCTGCAGGAACGCGGGTCGTTCCGCACCGAGTACGAGGGCACGACCCTGCGCGAGCACCTCGGCCTCGCCCGGCCCGGATCCACGACGCGCGTCGGCGGCGACGAGCCCGCCGCCGAGCTCGTCGGCTGACCCGCACGCCTGTCCGAACACCTCGACCGCACCGACCTCGGAGGACCCATGAGCCAGAGCACGTCGACCGCCACGGGCGCTGTGACCGACCGCGCAGCGTCGAACCACGCGGGCCCCCGATGACCGCGCTCACCGCGCGCCCGACGCCGACCGGGACGCACGAGGTCCGCTCGGTCGCCCTGGGCGACCCGCTCGTGCGACCGCTGCTCGACGAGCTGTCCCGCGAGTACTGGACGCGGTACCGGCGTGTGCTGACGGCCGAGCAGCTGCGCGAGGAGATGGAGCACTACCCGGCGCAGGACTTCGCACCGCCGCACGGCGGGCTCGTCGTCGTGCTCGACGACGGCGCGACGGTCGCGGGCGGCGCGTTCCGCCGTCGCACCGAGCCCGAGCTGGGCGACCCCGCGCGCCTCGCGCGACCGGGGACGCGCCGCAGGGACGGGACGCCCGCCGTGCGCACCGCCGAGCTCAAGCGCATCTGGACCCGCTCGACGCACCGCCGGCGCGGGCTCGCCCGCGTCGTGCTCGCCGAGCTCGAGCGTCGCGCCGTCGAGCGCGGGTACCGGCGTCTCTACCTGACGACGGGACCGCGCCAGCCCGAGGCGGCCGGTCTCTACCTCGCGACGGGGTACGCGCCCTTGTTCGACACCGGGACCGATCCGGAGGAGATCGGCCCGCTCGCCTTCGAGAAGTGGTTGGAGGTCGTGCCGTGAGCACCCTGTCGCTCCCGCAGGACGAGTCGCGTCAGCTCGTGCCGCCGCCGGGCCGGCACCCCGCCGACCCGCCTGCCGACCCGCCCCGCGGGGAGGACGCGCTGCCGCTCGAGAGCCTGCGCATCGTCCCTGCCCGCCACCCGGGCCGCTGGGTCGCGACGGCCGGCGTCGCGGTGCTGCTCGCCATGGTCGTCAGCTCGCTCGTGACGAACGACCGCTGGGAGTGGGACGTCGTCGCGACGTACCTCACGTGGCCCTCCGTCCTGCAGGGCGCGTGGGCGACGGTCCGGCTCACGCTCGTCGCGTCGGTCGTCGGGTTCGCGCTCGGCACCGTGCTCGCGCTCATGCGGCTGTCGCGCTCGCCGCTCCTGCGGTCGGTGTCGTGGACGTACACGTGGGTGTTCCGGTCCGTGCCGCTGCTGCTGCAGCTCCTGCTCTGGTACAACCTCGCGTACCTCTACCCGTACCTGAGCCTCGGGATCCCGTTCGGTCCCGAGCTCCTGTACTTCGACACGCTGTCCGTGGTCGACAAGTTCTGGGCCGCGATCCTCGGCCTCGGGCTGTCCCAGGCCGCGTACTCCGCGGAGATCGTGCGCGCCGGCATCCTCTCCGTCGACCAGGGGCAGCAGGAGGCCGCCGCGTCGCTCGGCATCCCCCGGCGGCGCCAGGTGAGCCGCATCATCCTGCCGCAGGCGATGCGCTCCATCGTCCCGACGGCCGTCAACGAGGTGATCGGGCTGCTCAAGGGCACGTCGATCGTCTACGTCCTCGCGTACGGCGAGCTGTTCTACATCGTGAGCGTCATCTACGGGCGCAACGGCCGGGTCGTGCCGCTGCTCGTCGTCGCCTCGATCTGGTACCTCGTGCTGACCACGCTCATCACGGTCGTGCAGTACTACGTCGAGCGCCACTACGCGAAGGGCGCCGTGCGCACGCTGCCACCGACGCCGCTGCAGAAGACGCGGTGGACCGTCCTGGTCTGGGCGTCGCGGCTCTCCGGGCGTCCCGTGCCCGACGCCGTCCCGCCCGCGTACGCGGCCCGCGCCCGGGTGGGCGTGCTGACGCGCACCGCTCGCACCTCGGGAGGTCCCGCATGAGCACCGCCGTCTCCGCCACCACGCACGACAGCACCACGCACGACACCACCGCGCATGACACCCTCGCGCACGCCGCCCGCCCGGCCCGTCGCGCGACCGCCGGCCTCGTCGAGATCCACGGCGTGCACAAGAGCTTCGGCACGCTCGAGGTGCTGCGCGACGTGTCGCTCACCGTGCCGCCCGGGTCGGTGACGGTCGTGCTCGGCCCGTCGGGCTCGGGCAAGTCGACGCTGCTGCGTGCGATCAACCACCTCGAGAAGGTCGACCAGGGCTTCGTCTCGCTCGACGGCGCGCTCATCGGGTACCGCCGCAAGGGGAGCACGCTGCGCGAGCTCAAGGAGCGCGAGATCCTCGCCCAGCGCACCCAGATCGGGTTCGTGTTCCAGGGCTTCAACCTGTTCCCGCACCTCACCGCGCTGGAGAACGTCGTCGAGGCACCGGTCTCGGCGCAGCGTCGCCGGCGCGAGGACGTCGAGCCGGAGGCCCGCGCGCTGCTCGAGCGCGTCGGGCTCGCGGACAAGGCCGACGCCCGCCCGCGCCAGCTCTCCGGCGGGCAGCAGCAGCGCGTCGCCATCGCCCGCGCGCTCGCGCTGCGGCCCAAGGTGCTGCTGTTCGACGAGCCGACGTCGGCCCTGGACCCCGAGCTCGTCGGGGAGGTGCTCGAGGTCATCAAGGACGTCGCGAGCACCGGCACCACGCTCGTCGTCGTCACGCACGAGATCGCGTTCGCGCGGGAGGTCGCGGACACCGTCGTCTTCATGGACGACGGGGTCGTCGTCGAGCAGGGCACGCCCACCGAGGTGCTCGACCACCCGCGCCAGGACCGCACCCGGGCCTTCCTCGAGAAGGTCCTCTGACTCGTGCCGCCCCGCCCCGCCCCGCCAGGCCCTGCCCGTCGCACGGCCGTGACCGGCCCCCGGGCCGTCCTCGCACCGCACTCCCCGCGTCGCCCGACGCTCCCACCCCGAGAGACAGGACACCCCGTGACCGCGACGACCTCCCGCCCTCGCGCCTCCCGCGCGCTCGCCCTCCTCGCCGTCGTGCCCCTGCTGGCGCTCACGGCGTGCGCCGGCGTGACCACCGAGGCCCCGGCCGCCGCGGAGGGCACCGCCGCCGAGGAGGCGCCGACCTCCGTGTCGGACGCCCTCGACGTGAGCACGAGCCCCGACCAGGACCGCGTCCGCACGACCGAGTCGGCCGAGGCGATCGCCCTGCTCCCGGACTCCTGGAAGGACGAGGACGAGATCGTCGTCGCGGTCTCCGCCGGCTCGGCGCCGCCGCTCGGCTTCCTCGCCGACGACGACGAGACCCCGATCGGCAGCGAGACCGACATCGCGCAGCTCGTCGCCGACGCGCTCGGCAAGGAGCTGCGCCTGGAGGTCAAGGCGTGGGCCGACTGGCCGCTCGCCCTCGGGTCGGGCGACGTCGACGCCGTGATCGCCAACGTCACCGTGACCGAGGAGCGCAAGGAGACAATCGACTTCTCGACGTACCGCAACGACGAGCTCGGCTGGCTCGTGCGCGCCGACTCCGACATCACGACGATCACGCAGCGGGAGGACATCGCGGGCAAGGTCGTCGCCGTCGGGTCGGGCACCAACCAGGAGAAGATCGTGCTCGAGTGGGACCGCCTCAACCGGGAGGACGGGCTGGAGCCCGTCCAGGGCCCCGAGTACTACGAGCAGTTCGCCGACGTGCTCCTGGCGCTGCAGTCCGGCCGCATCGACACCTACGTCGGGCCCAACGCGTCCCTCGCCTACCAGGCGGCGATCTCCCCGCAGGACTTCGCTGTCGTCGGCACGCTCAACGGCGGCTGGCCCGACACGGCGCAGATCGCCGTCGCCACGAAGAAGGGCGCCGAGGCCGCCCCGGCGATCACCGCCGCGATCAACCACGCCGTCGAGGACGGCACGTACCTCGAGGTGCTGCAGCGGTGGGGCCTGGAGTCCGAGGCCGTCGAGGAGTCGCAGACCAACCCGCCCGGCCTGCCCAAGACCGAGTGAGCAGCGCACGGGCCGACGAGAGGGACGAACGATGACCGAGCACGTCGACCACGTGGTCGTCGGGGGCGGCGTGATGGGTTCCGCCGCCGCGTGGCAGCTCGCGCGACGCGGACGTGAGGTGCTGCTCCTCGAGCGCTTCGCGCCCGGGCACGTGCACGGCGCGTCGCACGGGACGTCGCGCATCTACCGCACGACGTACGCCGAGCCGGAGTACCTCGACCTCGCCCAGGAGGCGCTCGCGCTGTGGCGCGAGGTCGAGCGCGAGACCGGGACCGAGCTCCTCGCCGTCACCGGCGGGGTGAGCCACGGGCGGCGCGACGGCGCGGCCGAGCGGCGCGCGGACGCGATCGCCGCGGCGTTCGCGGCCCGGGGGATCGAGCACGAGTGGCTCGACCCCGCGGCCGCGGCCGAGCGCTGGCCGGGCCTGCGGTTCGAGGGCCGGGTGCTGCACGAGGTCGCCACGGCGGGGCGGTTGCACGCCGACCGCGCCGTGGCCGCCCTGCAGGCCGCCGCCGCGTCGAGCGGTGCCGACGTGCGCCACGAGGTCGCCGTCCGGCACGTGGAGCGGGTCCCCGGCGGCGTGCGGGTCGTCACGGACGCGGGGGACGTCGTCGCGCGCGTCGTGGTCGTGGCCGTCGGGGCGTGGAGCGCCGGCCTGCTCGGTGGGCCGTCCGGGACCCTGCTCGGCCAGGACCTCCCGCTCGTCGTCACCCAGGAGCAGCCCGCGCACTTCGCCCTCCTCCCGGGCACGTCGCCGCAGGACTGGCCCGCGTTCACGCACGACGTCGGTCCCGGCACCGGGTGGCCGAGCGGCGTGTACGGCCTGGCGACCCCGGGCGAGGGCGTCAAGGTCGGGTTCCACGGCGTCGGCCCCGTCGTCGACCCGGACCGGCGGACCTACCGTCCCGAGCCCGGGCAGCTCGACGCGCTGCGGGACTACGTGCGCGCGTGGCTGCCGGGCCTCGACCCGGACGTCCTCGTCCCCGTGAGCTGCACCTACACCACGACGCCGGACCACGACTTCGTCCTCGACCGCCGCGGCCCGGTGGTCGTGGCGGCCGGGTTCTCCGGCCACGGCTTCAAGTTCGCCCCGGCGGTCGGTCGCGTCCTCGCCGAACTGGCCACCGCGCCCGACGGGGTGCCCGACGCCGTCCCCGCGGTCGAGCGCTTCTCGCTCGCACGCCTCGCCGCGCTCCCCGAGAGCACGGCGTCCTGACGGCAGCCTCCGTCACCGACCCGGCCGCTGCGCCGCCCGCACCACCACCAGAGGAAGCCATGTCAGCCCACCCGCACCCGACCGCCACCCCCGGCGGGCAGCGACCGGCGTCCGGCCGCGTCCCGCTCTCCGTCCTCGACCTCGCGATCGTCCCCGAGGGAGGGACGGGCCGGGACGCGGTGCGCCGCGCCGTCGGGCTCGCGCGCGACCTCGACCGGCTCGGCTACCACCGCGTCTGGTACGCCGAGCACCACCTGTCGCCCGGCGTCGGCTCGGCGTCGCCCGCGGTGCTCGCCGCCGCCGTCGCGGCCCGGACCGAGCGCATCCGCGTCGGCAGCGGTGCCGTGCTGCTCAGCACGACCAGCCCGCTCGTCGCCGCCGAGCAGTTCGGGACGATCGCCGCTCTCCACCCGGGTCGCGTCGACCTGGGGCTCGGCCGCGCGTTCACGCCACCCACGGGGCAGAAGGGCGCCGGGGCGTCGCCGCGGCGGGATCGACCCGCGGCCGGCCCGCGCGTCGTCGACGGGCTGTATGTGCCCGGTGCGCCTCCGGCGGACGTCAACGACTCCGTGCTGCGCGAGCGGGTCCTCGCCCAGAAGCGGGTCGTCGGCGCCTCGCGCACCCCGGCGAGCTTCCGGGAAGAGCTCGACCTCGTGCTCGGCCTGCGCGCCGGGACGTACCGCGACGAGCACGGGACGCGGTACGTGAGCCCGCCCGTCGAGGGCGCCGACTGGGACCTGTGGGTCCTCGCGTCGAGCGCCGGCGAGAGCGCGCGCGTCGCGGGCGAGCTCGGGCTGCCGCTCGCGGCGAACTACCACGTGGCGCCGTCGGCGACGCTCGACACCGTCGCCGCGTACCGCGCGGCGTTCCGCCCCGGCGTGCTCGACGCGCCGTACGTCGTGGTGTCCGCGGACGTGCTGGTGGCGGACACGGTCGAGCAGGCCCGTGAGCTCGCGACCCCGTTCCCCGACTGGGTCCTGTCGATCCGGCGCGGCGCCGACGGCGCGATCGCATACCCGGAGCCGGGGACGTCCCCGGCGTGGGACGAGCGTCCCGAGGCCGAGCGCGCGCTCGTCGCGGACCGCGTGGACACGCGCATCGTCGGCGACCCCGAGACCGTCGTCCGGCGGCTCGAGACGCTGCGCCGGGCCACCGGCGCGGACGAGCTGCTCGTCACGACCGCCACCCACGCCGCGCAGGACGCGCGCCGCTCGTTCGAGCTGCTCGCCGAGCACTGGTTCGCCGCAGACGCGGCGCCCGGTCCCGAGGTCGAGACCGTCGACCGTGCGGACGCCGCCGACGTCGCGCCCACGCTGGTCACCGCCACCGCCACCGCCACCACGCCCTGACCGTCCCAGCCCAACCTCTCACCGAAGGAGAAGCCCATGACCACGCCGCCCCTCCAGACCGCGGCCGCCGCCGCCGCCGAGGTCGCCGACGGCGCCCTGCTGATCGACGTGCGCTCGGCCGGCGGCCGGGCCGCGCACGGCGAGATCCCCGGCGCCACCCTCGCCGACCGGAACGACCTCGACGCGCTGTTCGGACCCGCCGGAGACCCGGCGATCTCGCTCGACACTCCCGTCGTCGTCGTGTGCGGGTCGCCGAACGGCTCCGGACCCGTCGCCGAGGCGCTCGCCCGCCGCGGGTACACGCACGTGTCCCACGTCGACGGCGGCTTCCCGGCCTGGAAGGACGCGGGCCTCCCGACGACCGCGCGGGCCTGAACCGGCCGACCTTCCCGCACCACGACCCCCACGGAAACCCTCATGAACCTCACGGGCGCTCACGAGCGCGCCCTTCGGAGGGCTGCCGCGCAGGAAGGGCCAGCACGATGCCCAGCGCGGCGGAGAGCCCGAGGCCGACGACGTTGCCGACGACGTCGACCGCCGAGCCCTGGAGGTGCAGCACGTGGTACCCGAAGTGCAGGACGCCGAACACGCCCCACGCCAGGCCGACCACCCGACCCGGCTCGGCGCTGCGGCTGAAGGCCGCGGCGAGGCTGCCCAGACCGAGGGCCAGGTACAGGCCGCCGACGTCGCGGACGAGGTGCTCGTTGAAGGGGCCGTCCACGTCGACCCAGTGCAGGCCGAACCCGGGGAACGACGAGTAGAAGGACTCCGGGAAGAACTGGGCCCAGACGCCTACGTACGCGCCGAGCACCACCGTCGCGGCGAGCGCGATCCGGCGAGAGCGAGTGTTCATGCCCAAGGAGACGAGACACTGGCACGAGATGTCAGGTGGCCGCCTGACATCCGACGCTGCTGTCTCGTCTTGTACGGCAGGAGGCTGCGATGACCGACGATCATGACCTCGGCGACGGCTCGACCGACGACGACCCGGGGGTCGACACGAAGATCCTGGCCGAGCGCCGGTTCCTGATCTCTCTCGCGTTCCGGATGCTCGGCACGATCGCGGAGGCCGAGGACGCGGTCCAGGAGACGTACGTGCGCTGGTATCGCATGAGCGACGAGGAGCGCGCGGCGATCCAGGTGCCGCACTACTGGCTCCAGCGCGTGGTGAGCCGCATCTGCCTGGACGTCCTCGGTTCGGCCCGGGCACGCCGGGAGAGGTACGTGGGTCCGTGGCTGCCCGAGCCCCTGCCGTCGTCGGTCTTCGCCGAGCAGGACCTGGACCCGGCCGACCGCGTGACGCTGGACGACACCGTGAGCTCTGCGCTCCTCGTGGTGCTCGAGTCGATGACCCCCGCCGAACGGGTCGTCTTCGTGCTGCACGAGGTGTTCGCGATCCCGTTCGACGAGATCGCCGCGACGGTGGGCCGCACTCCGGGCGCCTGCCGTCAGCTGGCGCACTCCGCGCGGCGTCGGGTCCAGCAGGCCAGGGCACGCAGCGCGACGCGCCTCCAGCACGACCGCGTGGTGCGAGCGTTCGCGGCGGCCGCGCGCACCGGCGACGTCGAAGGGCTCATCGCTGCGCTGGACCCGGACGTCGTCCTGCGGTCCGACGGCGGCGGGGTCGTCACGGCTGCGCGGAACCCGATCCTCGGCGCCGATCGAGTCGCCCGGTACCTCGCCGGTCTGGCGAAGAAGTACCCCTTCGGCGACCTGCTGGAGCAGGAGACGCACGACGGGCTCGGCTTCGCCCTGTGGGAGGAGGGCCGCATCATGGCCCTGGTGACCCTCGACGTGGCCGGCGCCGACGGCCTGGTCACGGACGTCCGCATCGTCCGCAACCCGCACAAGCTCTCGCTCTGGAACGCGGCCACGGTCTAGCGCGCAGCACCGTGCTCGGTGCCGTCCGTGCCGCCGCCCCACGTCTCGCGACGGACCGCACGCGACGCGGGAGAGCCGTGGGCCCCGGAGCGCGCGGGGACCGGGACCCGTGCGTCACGCCGCGTCGGCTCGCCGTGGCGGGCGGCTGTCGACGCCGCCCCGGCGTCCGCCCAGGTTCCCGACCGC
>Ga0233366_1000094_pt1 | contig 39831 bp, 31 predicted proteins | sample ElkDunMinimDraft_23_FD_191536 | JGI IMG/M metagenome (GOLD analysis project Ga0233366, IMG submission 191536) | Fecal eukaryotic communites from dung pellets of Tule Elk in California, USA - Elk Dung C4 | ecosystem: Host-associated > Mammals > Digestive system > Large intestine > Fecal | place...
GGTCTCGGTGGTCTCGGTGGTCGAAGTGGTCTCGGTGGTCGAAGTGATCTCGGCAGGGTGGTGGGAGTCGGTCGGGTTCACGGCGCCGGCGGCAGCGGGCGCGCGAAAACGGAAGGGGTTGTGCACTGTGGTCCAGTCGTCAGGGGTCCCGGGCACGGGGGGCCGACGGCGCACGCGCGCCTCCGGGGCGCCCCGCACCGTGTGCGGGCGTCGCCCGGTCTCGACCAGCCGATCCGGCGTCCAGCGACCCTCCGGCAGCAGGAACTGCTCTGCGGGATCGCATCCCGCGGCCGTCTAATACACCTGTCCCCGGTGGACGGCAACGCGAGACTCCGACCGTAACTGATTCGTTATCGCACTCCAAACCGACTGGTCAGCGTGGCGCACCGGCGGGACCGGGCCTCAGCCCGCGGGCGTCACCGCGACCCGCAGCAGCCGGTCGTCCCCGTCACGCGGGTCGCCGCGCCCGTCGGTGTTGTTCGTCAGCACGTAGAGCACCGCGCTCCCGTCGTCCCCGGGCGGCGTCGCCGGGTCCACGAGGACCGCGCGCAGCCGCCCCCGGTCCGTGAGCACCGCCTGCGGCGCGCCGAACGCGTCGGCCGACGGGCCGCCGTCGGGCGACGCGAACGGCACCCGCCACAGCCGCTCGCCCCGCAACCCGGCGAGGTATGCGCCCTCGCGCGTCACCGCCAGCCCGCTCGGCGACGCGTCGGACGTCGCCCACGTCACGACGGGGTCCACGAAGCCCGACGCCGCGCCGCCCGTCCCCTCGACGTCCGGCCAGCCGTAGCTGCCGCCGGGCACGACCACGTTGAGCTCGTCCCACGTGTCCTGGCCGAACTCGGCCGCGAGCATGCGTCCCGTCGCGTCCCACCCGACGCCCTGGACGTTGCGGTGCCCGAGGCTCCAGACCGGCGAGGCCGGGTCCGGGTTCCCCGGCGCGGGGGCGCCCTCGACCGTCACGCGCAGGATCTTGCCCGCGAGCGCCCCCAGGTCCTGCGCGGCCGCGCGCTGCTGCGCGTCGCCCGTCGTCACGTAGAGGAACCCGTCGGGGCCGAACGCGAGCCGGCCTCCGTCGTGGGTCGACGCCGCCGGGATGCCCTGGACGACCGGCGTGAGCGTCGACAGCTCGCGGCCCGCGAGCGACCCGCGCAGCACCTCGTTGCCGCCGGCCGCGGTGCGGTAGACGAACACCTCCCCCGGCGCGCCGCTCCGCGCGGGCCCGACCGCGACCCCGAGCAGACCGGACTCACCGCGGGCGACCGTGCCGTCGCGCAGGTCGTCGGCGCCCGGCCCGGTCACCGGCTCGACGCCGCCCGTCGCGGGGTCCACGACGACCAGCCGGCGCTCGTCGCGCAACGAGACGAGCAGCGTCCCGTCCCCGAGCGCTGCCAGCCCCCACGGCGCCGGGAGCCCGGTCGCCACGTCCGCGACGTCGACCCGCACCTCGGGCACGACGACGAGTGCGGGACCGGGGGCCGGGTCCCCGCTCGGAGCCTGTGCCGTCGGCTCCGTCTCGCTCGGGGGGTCCGCCGCGCTCGACGGCGCGGGTGACGGCGCGCGGGCGTCGTCGGCCGTGCAGCCGGACACCCCGACGAGGGCGAGCGCGACCGCGAGCGCCGCGACGCGTGCGGGACGACCCGCGGCGTCGCGGGGGCCCGGGTCCGGAGTCCGACGGCGTCGCACGAGCCCATCGTCGCGCGCCGCGGCGCCTCGCGCAGGACCGCGCGAGGACGGCCGGCCCGGGCGGCCCCTACGGGAGCCGGGTGAGGCCGCGCTTGAGACCGCGGACCGCCTGGCCGATGCGGTGCTCGTTCTCGATGAGCGCGAAGCGGACGAACTCGTCGCCGCCGGGGCCGAACCCGACGCCCGGGGAGACCGCGACGTCGCACTCCTCGACGAGGTGCGTCGCGAACTCGATCGAGCCCATGTCGCGGTAGGGCTCGGGGATGCGGGCCCAGGCGAACATGGTGCCGCCGGGCTTGTGGATGTCCCAACCGATGCGCTGGAGGCCGTCGTAGAGGGCGTCGCGGCGGGACTCGTAGACCGAGGAGATCTCCTGGGGGAACTCGGTCGCCTCGTTGAGCGTCACGGTCGCGGCGATCTGGATCGGCTGGAACGTGCCGTAGTCGAGGTAGCTCTTGAGCTTCGCGAGCGCCCCGACGACGTCACGGCGGCCCACGAGGAACGCGACGCGCCAGCCCGCCATGGAGAACGACTTCGTCATGGAGTAGAGCTCGACCGCGACCTCGCGCGCGCCGTCGCACTCCATGATCGACGGCGGACGGAACCCGTCGAACGTCATGTCGGCGTAGGCGAGGTCGTGCACGAGCACGACGTCCTTGTCACGGGCCCAGTCGACGAGGCGCTGCAGCTCCTCCTTGGTGGCGACCGTCGTCGTCGGGTTGTGCGGGAACGACAGCACGACGACGCGCGGCTTCGGCCAGCCGAGCTCCCACGCCTCGATGATGCGGTCGATGTACCCCGCTGCGTCCGTCCCGTCGCCGATCGGCACCTGGCGCGCGTCGGCCCCCGCGAAGTAGGGGCCCCAGATGTGGATGGGGTAGCTCGGCGTGGGGACGAGCGCGACGTCCCCCGGCTGCAGCAGCACCCACATCAGGTGGCTGAAGCCCTCCTTCGCGCCGATGGTCGAGAGGATCTCGGTGTCCGGGTCGAGGCTCACGCCGAAGCGGCGCTGGTACAGGCCGGCGACGGCCTCGCGGAGCTTGGGGATGCCGCGGGAGGCGGAGTAACGGTGGTTGCGCGCGTTCTGGGCGGCCTCGGCGAGCTTGTCGACCGCGACCTGCGGGCTCGGCAGGTCGGGGTTGCCGAACCCGAGGTCCACGACGTCGCGACCCGCTCGGCGTGCCTCGATCTTGAGCCCGTCGATGATCGTGAAGACGTAGGGCGGCAGACCGGGGATCCGGCGGAACTCCATCGCAGTGCTCCAGCTCTGTGCGGCGCGCCCGGGCGCGGGGTGCGTGCGGGTCGCGGGTCTCGCAGGGTACGCCTGCTGCCCGACGTCGCGCGCCCCGTCTCGCCCTGTCGGCCGCCGCGGTCGTGGCCTGCGGTGCGACCAGGACCGGAACGAGGCGGCGCCCCTCAGGCGCCCGGGGACCAGCCGAGGTTGCGCGCCATGTGCTCGAGCGTCGCGACGGTCTGCGCGTACTCCTCGCGGCTGATCCCCTCGGCGACGCGTTCGCGCGACGTCGAGACCGCGTCGAGCAGGTCGTGGTACGCGTGGTTGCCGGCCACGGTGACGGTCAGGCCGGTGTCGGAGCGCGTGACCCAGCCGCGTCTCACCAGGTCGTCGATCTCCGCCGTGACCGCCGTGCCCGCGCCGTGGCGGGGCCCGGCCGACGCGCCCGTGAACGGTGAGAGCACCCCGTCGACGTCGGTCTCCTCGCTCACCCCCTCGCGGATCGTGTTGAGCACCTGCCAGTGCCGTCGCGTGAGCCCGGAGCGGTGGAAGACCTCGTCGAAGCTCTCGTCGATGAGCCGGTCCACGAGCTTGAGCCAGTAGCCGATCGGGCGATCGACCGGACCGGTCGCCGGGGTGGTCGTCTCCTGGTCGCTCATGAACGGCCTCCGGGCTGGTCGGTACGTGCCTGACCTCACTCTCGCACCGCCGTCGCGGACCCGCCACGGCGGCGCGCTCCCCCACCGGCCCGGCGCTGATGGCAGAGTGGGGTCATGACCGAGAACATCACCGCGCCGCGCCGCGCGCTCGTCGTCGTCGACGTCCAGCCCACGTTCTGCGAGGGGGGCGAGCTGGGGGTCGCGGGTGGGAACGACGTCGCGCAGCGCATCGCCGACCACGCCCGCGACCACCGCGGGGGCTACGACCTCGTGGTCACGACCCAGGACTGGCACGTCGACCCGGGCGAGCACTGGAGCCCGCAGCCCGACTTCGTCGACACCTGGCCGCCCCACGCGATCGCGGGCACGCCGAACGCCGAGCTGCATGCGGCGCTCGCCGACCTCGCGCCCGACGTCAGCGTGAAGAAGGGCGAGTACCAGGCCGCCTACTCGGGCTTCGAGGGGGTCGACGCCGCCGGGCGCCCGCTCGCGGACCTGCTGCGCGACGCCGGGATCGAGGCGGTCGACGTCGTCGGCATCGCCGAGTCCCACTGCGTGCGTGCGACGGCGCTCGACGCCCACGCGCTCGGCCTCGCCACGCGGGTCCTCACCGACCTCACCGTGCCGGTCACGCCCGAGCTCGGGGCGGCGGCCCGCGAGGAGCTCGCCGCGGCGGGCGTCACGCTCGAGGAGAGCACCGCCGTCGGGCGCTGAGCACGACCCGCGCGCGACGCCCGGCCGTCACCGCTTGCGCGCGTCGAGTGCCGCCGCGTACAGGTCGCGCTTGGGCACGCCCGCGCCCTGCGCGACGTCGGCCACGACGTCCTTGAGCCGTTCACCGCCGTCGACGCGCGCGAGGACGGCGGGCACGAGCTCGTCGAGCGGGACCGGTCCGCGCGGGGGCGCACCCCCGACCACGACGCAGATCTCGCCGCGCAGCTGCTCCTGCGCCGCCGTCGCGGCCAGCTCCCCGAGCGGGCCGCGCAGCACCTGCTCGTAGGTCTTGGTCAGCTCGCGGGCGACGGCGGCCGGACGGTCCGCGCCGAACGCGTCGGCCATCGCCGCGAGCGCCTCGGCGACGCGGTGCGGCGCCTCGAAGAAGACCAGCGTGCGCGGCTCGTCGACGAGCGCGGCGAGCGCCCGGGACCGGTCCCCCGCCTTGCGCGGCAGGAAGCCCTCGAAGCAGAAGCGGTCCGTCGGCAGCCCCGACAGCGCGAGCGCGGTGAGCACCGCGCTCGGCCCGGGCGCCGTCGTCACCGGGACGCCGCGCTCGACGGCCCGCGCGACCACGCGGAACCCCGGGTCGGAGACGGCCGGCATCCCCGCGTCGGACACGACGAGCACGGTCCCGCCGCCCTCGACGACGTCGAGCAGGTCGTCCGCGCGGTCCGACTCGTTGTGCTCGTGGAAGCTCATGACGCGCCCGCCGACCTGCACGCCGAGGCGGCCGGCGAGGCCGTGCAGGCGGCGCGTGTCCTCGGCGGCCACGACGTCCGCCTCCGCGAGCAGCCGGCGCAGGCGGCCGCTCGCGTCCTCCGTGTTCCCGATGGGCGTCCCCGCGAGGACGAGGTGGCCCGCCTCGCGCGGGGTCGTGGTCCGGTCGGGGGCGACGGGCGCGTCGGGCGCGTCGGGCCCGTCGGGCCCGTCGGGCTCAGGGATGGCGGAGGACATGGCTCCCAGGGTTCCACACGCACGTGCCCCTACGATGGCCTGCGTGTCCCAGCCGCCCGACGACGCGCACCCCGGATCCCGGCCCTCCGCCGACCTCGCCGAGGACCACCGGCCGGCGACGGCGCCTTCCGACGTGCACGACCCCGGGCCCGGGCCCGCGCCGACCCACCGCGAGCGGCTGCTGCTCGCCCTGCTGGGGCCGCGCCGCCTGGCGTTGGGGGCGACGGCCCACGACCGCCTGTGGGGTTGGCTCGGCGTCGCGGTCGTCGCCGTGGTCGCCGCCGTGCTGCGGCTGTGGAACCTCGGCCGACCGGGCACGCTCGTGTTCGACGAGACGTACTACGTGAAGCAGGCGTGGACGCTGCTGCAGGTCGGGTACGAGGCGGACTGGCCGGAGAAGCCCAACCCGGCGTTCGAGGCGGGGGACGTGAACTCGTTCCTCCCGACGCCGGACTACGTCGTCCACCCGCCGCTCGGCAAGTGGATGATCGCGCTCGGCATGAAGGTGCTCGGCGGCGCCGACAACCCGTGGTCGTGGCGGCTCGCGTCGGCCGTGGTCGGCGTGGTCGCCGTGGTGCTCGTGGCGCGGATCGCGCGGCGGCTCTTCGCCTCGACCGCCATGGGGATCGTCGCGGGCGCGCTCATGGCCGTGGACGGCGAGGCGATCGTGCACGCCCGTACGGGCCTGCTCGACAACATGCTCATGTTCTGGGTGCTCGTGGCGTTCGGGTGCCTCCTGCTCGACCGCGAGCAGGCGCGTCGTCGCCTGGCCGAGCGCTGCGGCGCGATCCTCGACGCGGGCGGCCGGATCGGGCGCTACGGCCCCGGGCTCGGCTGGCGGTGGTGGCGGTTCGCCGCGGCCGTCGCGCTGGGTCTCGCGTGCGGGGTCAAGTGGTCGGGCCTGTACTTCCTCGCCGTGTTCGCGATCGTGTCGGTGCTGTGGGACGCGACCGCGCGGCGGACGGCGGGCGTCGGGCGCTGGTGGGAGGACGCGCTCCTGCGCGACGCGATCCCCGCGGCCCTCGTCATGCTCCCGACGGCGGCGCTCACCTACCTCGCGACCTGGACGTCGTGGTTCGCGTCGCCCGGCGCGTACATGCGCCGCTGGGCGCTGGAGCACCCCGGCGAGGGCGTGCCGTGGCTCCCGCCCGCGCTGCGCTCGTTGTGGGAGTACCACCTCAAGATGTGGGAGTTCCACAACGGGCTGACGACCGAGCACCCGTACGAGGCGCACCCGCTCGGCTGGATCGTGCAGTGGCGCCCGACGTCGTTCTACTGGCGCTCCTACGACCCGGGCGAGGCGGGCTGCGAGGTCGAGCGCTGCGCCCGCGCGATCACGTCCCTCGGCAACCCCGTCCTGTGGTGGACGGCGGCGCTCGCCGTGCTCGTGACCGTCTTCCTGCTGTTCCGGCTCAAGGACTGGCGCGCGCTCGCCGTGCTCAGCGGCATCGTCGCCGGGTGGGGGCCGTGGTTCCTCTACGCCGAGCGGACGATCTTCACGTTCTACTCGATCGTCTTCACTCCGTGGGTCGTGCTCACGCTCGTGTACGTGCTCACGGTGCTGCTCGAACGCACCGAGCACGACGCCGTCCCCCGGGCCCGCGTGCGCGCCGGCATCACCGTGCTGCTCACCACGGTCGGTGTCGTGACGGTGTTCTTCTACCCGGTCTGGACGTCCTGGCAGGTCCCGTACTGGTTCTGGAACATGCACATGTGGCTCCCGACCTGGATCTGAGGCGGCGGCCCGCCCGCCGTCGGGCGGGCCGCGCCCCTCACCAGGCGACCTGGGGCGACGGGTGGAACGCGACGCCAGACTCCCGCCAGACGGCAGCCTCGGCCGCGACGCGGCGCCGGTAGTCCTCCCAGTCCTTGCGCGCCGGCTCCGTCCACGCGACCTCGGCGACGGCGGTCAGCCGCGGCAGGAGCATCGTGAACAGGTCGTCCAGGGTCGGGATGCGCTCGGTCCACACGGCCGCCTCGACGCCCTCGATGGCGGAGGCGGGCAGTCCCGGCACGGCCTCCTCGGGCTCCCAGTCGTAGGCGTCGCGCACCTCGACGAGTCCCGCCCAGTCCTGCCCGAGCGGGAAGTCGGCCGTGTACTTCATGTCGAGGTAGACGCGGTTCGCGGGCGACATGATCACGCGCGCGCCGGCCTCCGCCGCCTCGACGAGGTACGTGAGGTCCGCCGGGTGCGTGTCCCAGTACTGCACGATCGTGCCCGGGCGCAGCGGCGCCTTGGCCACCTCCTGCCACGCGACGGGCTTCTTGCCCGCCTCGAGCACGATGCGCTCGCACAGCTCGACGAACCGCGCGTACTCCGCCGGCTCCATCTTCAGCACCTCGTCGCCGCCGAGGTGCACGTGCTCGCCGTCCGTCGCGCGTGCGAGGTCGGTGAACACGTCGCGCAGGAAGGGCTCGGTCGACGGCAGGTCGATCGTGAGGCGCGAGAAGCCCACCTCGATCCCCGTGTACGCGTCGGTGGGGACGCCGTCGGGCATGAGGTCGCCGTACACGTGCGTGGCGGCGTTGATGTGACCGGGGACGTCGATCTCGGGCACGACGCGGACGAAGCGCTCCGCCGCGTGGTCCTGCAGCGCGCGGAAGTCGGCGAGGGACAGGTGCCCCCCGGAACCGCCCGACGTGTCGCTCCCGGAGGACAGCTCGGCCAGCTCGGGGCGGGTCGGCGACTCGATGCGCCAGCCCTGGTCGTCCGTGAGGTGCAGGTGGAGCACGTTGAGCTTGTACGCGGCCGCCACGTCCACGACGGCGCGCAGGTCGGCGAGCCCGAAGAAGTGCCGGGCCACGTCCACCGACAGGCCACGCCACCCGTACCGGGGCGCGTCGTGCACGACGACGTGCGGAACACGGGCGCCCGCCTCGCCCGGTGCGGGGGCCTCGACGAGCTGGCGCAGCGTCTGCAGGGCGTGGAAGAGGCCGGCGGGCTCCGGCGCCGAGAGCACGGCGCCGCCGGCGTCGACGACGAGGCTGTAGCGCTCCCGGCTGGTCGACCCGTCAGGACCGGCGTTCTCGTCGAGCCGGAGCACGACGGCGGTCGGCGCCGGGGAGCCCGTGCGCTCGCCGTCTCCTCCGCCAGGCCCCTGGGCGGTGCCGGCGACCCGCGCGACGGCGGCGCCCAGCACGTCGGCGGCGAGCCCGTCCAGCCAGGGAGCCTGCTCGAGCCCGCCGCCGCGGATCTCGAAGCGCGCGACGGGCACGTGCTCCGGCCGGGTGAGGAGGTGCAGGGGCTGGGGGATGATCGAGACCATCGGAACCTCGTTGTCTGGGGCGTCGGCGGGGGAAGCACACGTCGTACCGGACGCTGCGGTGCGGCGGCAGGAGTCGGATCGAAACGATTCGGGTTTGCTAGGGGCACACCCTAACCCCCCGCGCGCCGCCCGGCCAAGCCCCCGGGAGCCGTCGCGACGGGCTTCGTCAGCCGCCCTGGCGCGACGCCGCGACGTAGCGCGGGCTCGGGTCCAGCGAGAGGACGCCCTCGACGTCGCGCGTCGGGTCGGACGACCCGGTCGTCCATCCGCCCACGACCCCGTCGGGCGCCTCCTCGAGCAGGACCGTCCAGTCCCGCACGCGCGCGCCGTACCCCGCGCGTGACGTCGACTGCAGCACGACCGCGACCTCGCCGTCGCCGACGTCGAGCTCCTCGGGGTCGCGGACCGCGTCCGCCTCCGGGCGCTGCACCACGACGAGCTTCTGCGGGAGCTCCTGCTCCCGCACGACGGTGCCGACCGCCTCGATCGCCGCGGCGAGCTCGGTGGCCTGGACCGTGCCCGCACGCGCACCATCCCCGGGCGTGCGAGCGCCGACGTCGAGGACGACCCCCACCGTGGGGCGGGCGAGGACCTCCGCGTACTCCTCGACCTGCTCGGCGAACGTCGACCGGCCCGGCTCGAGGCGCAGCACCACGAGGACGCCGGCCGCGGCGGCCTCGTCCACGAGCGGCAGCAGCTCCTGCGCGGGGATCTCCGTCGAGTAGTCGCGGTCGGTGCCCGCGGTGGACGACTGCCGTGTCGCCGGCACCTCGAGCACCGGCACGACGGTCTCCTCCGGCACGGCCTCCGCGAAGCCGGCGGCTGCGTCCAGGGCCCCCTCGACCGCAGCGCTCCGCGCGTTCTCCCCCACGGCCACCAGACTCGTCGTGACGGCGTCCGCCCCCACGACGACGTACCGGGAGCCCTCGGCGAGGACGAGCTGTGAACCACCGGGGAGGAGCGTCCCGGTCTCCGCCGCGCGCAGCCGCCACGCGAGCTCGTCCGCCGTGCCGAAGCTCTCGCCGATCCCGACCACCGCGAGCGCCTTGGCGGACGAGATCGCCTGGACGACGTCCGCCGACGAGCGCGGGTCGCCCTGCGGCACCTCGAGCGGGACGGCACCGGCCGCCCGCGCGGTCGCGATCGCCGCGGACTGCGTCCCGCCCGCCTCGTCGAGGCTGCCGGGCTCCGTGAGGACGAGGACCTCGGTGAGGGTGTCCGCCTCACCCCGCGCCGGGAGCGCCGCGAGGACGTCGTCGAGGTCGTGCGGGTCGAGCGCCCCGGTCGCGTCGAGCGCGTCCACGTCGAGCAGGACCTCCTCCACGCCGTCGACCGGCCCGAGCGACGCGTCGCGCTCCGGGGTCTCCTCGACGTCGTCCTGGCCGGGCGGCACGTCGTCCTCCCCGACCACGACGAGCGCCACCGCGCCGAGCCGGTCGATCTCGGTCCGCAGACCCGTGTCGGAGATGGCGCCCCCGACGAGGAGCACCGGGGCGGCGAGCTCGACGGCGGCCGCCGCGGCCGTCGCCCGGGCGGCGTCGTCGTCCGCGACGGCGAGGACGACGACCGGTGCCGACGTGAAGAACGCCTGGCTCGCGGTCAGCGCGAGCTCTGCCGGGTCGGTCGAGCCGAGTACCAGAGCGCTCTCGCGCGGTTCCGCCGCCTGCGCGACGAGGCCGGTCTCACCCGACGTCGGGCCGTCGGTCCCCTCGCTCTCCGTGGCGCAGCCGCTCAGGATCGTGACGACTCCGAGGGCGGTCAGGACGGGGAGGGCAACGGGGACGAATCGGGCCTTCCGAGAGTTCACGCCCCCATCATCGCGCACCCCGCGCACGCCTCCGACCCCCGGATGTGGAGGACTCGTGACGGTCGGCGCGCCGTGGGCTCGTGCCGCGGCCCGACCGTGGTGGACGGCCGGATGCGGGACGCGCCGGGCGGGGGACCTGCGACGACATGCGGGGACGGGCATACTGGCCGGGCCGCAACCGCCAGCCGAGGAGATCGCATGTCGACCCCCGATCAGCCCGACCAGAACCCGCAGAACCCGGACCCCGGGGCCGCGTCGTCGGGCCCACCCGCTTACGGCGCACCGCAGCCGGGCGCGCCTCAGCAGCCGCAGGACCCGCAGCACGGCGCACCCCGGGCGCCTCAGTACGGTGCGCAGGAGCCGCAGTACGGCGCACCGCAGGCACCCCAGTACGGCGGACCGCCGCAGGCGCCGCAGTACGGCACGCAGCAGCCGGGCGGCACGCCCGGATACGGTGCGCCCGCCCAGGACCCGGGCAAGACGCTCGGCATCGTCGGCCTCGTGCTGTCGTTCCTGGGCTGCCTGTCGATCGTCGGCCTCGTCCTCAGCATCGTCGCGCTGAACAAGTCCAAGAAGGCCGGCTACAAGAACGGCGTCGCCGTCGCCGGCATCATCGTCGGGGCGCTCGTGCTCATCGGCACCGTGATCTTCGGCGTCCTCGCCTGGCAGGGGATCCAGCTCTTCAACGAGGTCTGCGAGGGCGTCCCGTCCGGCGAGACCGTGTACCGCGACGGGGTCGAGTTCACCTGCCCCTGACCGCGAGCGGGCCCTGCCCGCGCCCGCCCGACCACGAGGGCCCCGCCGACCGGCGGGGCCCTCGTCGCGTCGTCGGGCGAGCTACCCGGTGTCGGCCGCGCAGCGGAGCCCCACCCTCGTCGCGGTACGAGAACCGGACGCCGAGCTCGCCGCCGCCGCTCTCTTGACGCAGCGCGGTCCGGCCCGAGTCGGGCATCCGGCCACCGCTCGGGCGTCGTCGGCCGAGGACGTCGGGACACACCGAAGGCCGCTGACCAGGAACTACGTCCTGACCAACGGCCTTCGTGGAGTGGAGCTAGGGGGATTCGAACCCCCGACCTTCTCATTGCGAACGAGACGCGCTACCAACTGCGCCATAGCCCCTCGAGCGAGGAACAGATTAGCACCCCGGGGGCGGGGTCTCGCAAACCGGCCGCCCCCGGGGGGAGTTCTACTGCCCCGCCGCGCGGCGGCGCGCGAGGATCTCGTTGAGGTCCAGCCCGAGCGTCTCGGTCCGCGGCTTGCGCTCGTCGCCGTCCGCCGGCGCGGGTGCGCCGGCCGCGCCGTCGGGGGTGCCCGACGCCGTGGCCTCCTGCCGCGCCGGCGCGCCCCCGGCGGTGCTCGTCGACACCGAGCTCGCCGCGGCGGCGCCCGCCCGGGTGGGCGAGGCGACGTCGTCGGCCGTGAGCGGCGCAGGCTCGCGACGCGGCGCGCTGGGCTTCATCGTGTAGGTCGGCGGCGGTACGGGCACGGGGTCCCACGCCCGGCCCGAGGCGACGTGCTCGGCCTCCTCGGCCACCGGCTCGTCGCGCCCGGGAGCGGGCGCGTCGGCGTCGGACGCCCCCGGGGCCGCGACCGGCGGTGAGGCAGGCTCCTCGGGACCGGAGACCGCGTCGGACGTCGTGCTCGCGGGGGTGACTCGCTCGCGGGCGCCCGTGGCAGTGGCGCTGCTCCGAGCCTGGTTGTCGGCCGTCGCCGCGGCGTTCGCCGGTGCCAGGTCCTTCGGCGTGACGCGCGGGATCATCTGCGTGCTCACCTGGGAGCCGTGCACGGCGCGTCCCGTGACGCGCGGGCGGGCGCCGCGCGGCGCCGGCGGGGCGCCGAGCACCGTCCCACGGGCCACCCGGGCTGCGGCGCGGCGGTCGGCCAGCCACGCGGCATCGGACCGCTGCGCGGCGACGACCGCCCGACGGCCCAGCACCAGGACCGCCACCAGCACCGCCGTCGGGACGACGCCCGCCCACCACGGCACGTGCCCCAGCGCGGCGACGACCCAGACCGCGACGCTCGCGAGGAGGAGGACGACCGTGAGCGCGAGCCGGCGGCGAGCCGCAGCGGCGCGCCGCTCGAGGAGCGCGAGGCGCGACGGCGACTCCGGGCGCGCGGGTGCCCGGGAGGGCGACGCGGTATCGATGCTCCCCATGGCGTGCGATCCCTCCTCGTCGTGCGTCCGGCCGGCCGGCCGGTCCTGCTCCCCTGCACCCCCGCCGCCGAGGAGGGCCGCGCGGCCCCCGCCCGACCCTCCGCCCTGCCCGGCGGCGAGCGCCGGGACGCCGGCGACCCCGTCGAGCGTCGCGTCCCACCGGTCGAGCGCCCCGCCACCCGGGCCGGCGACGGCGAGCACGCGCAGGGATCCGGAGAAGCGGTCCTCCGTGCGCGCCTCCAGCAGCTGCTGCCGGTGACGCACGCGGTGCGGGACGAAGAACCCGAGCCACAGCAGGAACACCGCGAGCGCGACGATCCCCGAGGCCGATTCCACATCCCGACCGTAGGCGAGGCGCGCGGCGACGCTCCGCACGCGCCCCGGCGTGTCGGACGCCTCAGATGCTCTCGCGCCGCGACGCCTGCCAGCGTGCGAGGAGCCCGTCGGGGACCTCCTCGCTCGTGAGGGCGAACGTGCGGTGGTCGCGCCACGCGCCCTGGATGTGCAGGAACCGCTCCCGCACGCCCTCGTCGCGCAGGCCGAGCTTCTCCACGACACGCAGGCTCGGCCCGTTCTCGGGACGGATGTTGATCTCGATCCGGTGCAGCCCCAGGACGGAGAAGCAGTAGTCCGTCGCCATGGCGACGGAGGTGGGGATGACCCCGCGTCCGGCCACGTGCTCGCTCACCCAGTAGCCGATGCTCGCGCCGCACAGCGACCCGTACGTGATGGACGAGACCGTGAGCTGCCCGACGAGCTCCCCGTCGAGCTCGACGGCGAAGGGCAGCGAGGTGCCGGCCCGTGCCTGGGCGGACAGGACCCGCACGTACTCGGCGAACGTCGGAGGGCCACCGCCGGCGCCCGGGCGGGGCGAGGTCCCCTCCCAGCGCTCGAGCCACTCCGCGTTGCGCGCGCGCAGGCGCATCCACGGGGTCGCGTCCCGACGCCGCAGCGGCCGGAGCACGACCGAGCCGCCCAGCCCGTCGTCCCGCAGGGTCACGGGCCACGGCTTGGCGACGGTCCACCCGCGCGTGATCTTGTGCGTCATCCGGCGGCGACCGTCCTCGGTGTCTCTCGCGGGCACGGGCGGGCGCCCGGTCCTCGGTGCACAGGGTGGCACCACCGGGCGCCCGAGCGCCACCACCGGTGACGCGGGCACCCGGCGGTGCGGCCGCGGGATCAGCCCAAGGTCACCACGACCTTCGCCTCGGTGCCCGCGGGCAGCGCGGCGATCGGCGCCGCAGGGTCGTGCTCGACGCCGTCGACCGTGATCGAGCGCACGCCCTTCGACACGTGCTCGGGGTTGCGCACCTCGATGTCGTAGACGGCGCCGCGCCACTCGCGGCGCACCTCGAACCCGTCCCAGTCCTTCGGGATCGACGGGTCGACGACGAGCCCGTCGAGCGCGAGGCGCACACCGAGGACGTACTTGGTCACCGCGGTGTACATCCACCCGGCCGTCCCCGTGAGCCAGGGGTTCTGCGCCTTGCCGAACCACTCGTGGTCGCGGCCGTAGAGGAACTGGACGTAGGCGTACGGCTCGGCGCCCCGGACCTCGATGTTGTCGTTCTGGTGGTACGGGAGGATCGCGTCGTAGAACTGCACCGCCTCGTCGCCGCGCCCGAGCATCGCCTCGGCGATGATGGGCCACGCGTTAGGGTGGGAGAAGATCGCCGCGTTCTCCTTGATACCCGGGTAGACGCGCGTGACGAAGCCGACGGTGTCGTCGACCTTCGTGAACGCCGGCCAGTTGAGGTGGTTGCCGTACGGCGACCCCAGGAGCTCGCGCACCGCGTCCATCGACGCCTCGCCGCGCTCCTGGCTCGTGATGCCCGCGATGACGGGCCACGCCTGGTGCTCGAGGAAGATCTTGCCCTCCTCGTTCTCGGCCGAGCCGATCTTCACGCCGTCGCGCGTGTAGCCCCGGATCCACCACCGCCCGTCCCACAGCTGCGCGTCCGCGACCTTGGCGATGCGCTCGCGCTCGGCCGTGAACCGCACGACGTCGGCCTCGGCGCGCTCGTCGCCCGCGGCGGCGAGCGGCTCGGCGATCTCGAGGAACGCACCGATCGCCCACGCGTGCAGGAACGTCACGAGCGACGTCTCGCCCCCGCCGAGGTTGAGGCAGTCGTTCCAGTCCGCGCGCAGGCCGAGCGCGACGCCGTTCTGCCCCACCTGCTCCGCGGAGAACTCGAGCGCCCTGACCAGGTGGTCGTAGACGGTCGCGGGCGTGCCCTCGGCGAACGGGATCTCGAGGTCGAGGAACGACCGGTCGCCCGTCTCCTTGACGTACTCCACGACCGACGGCACGAGCCACAGGTGGTCGTCCGAGCACGTGTCCTCGAGCCCGTGGATGAGGTCCTTCGGGTCGACCGTGGGGACGATCGTCGGCGACGGGACGTCGGGCAGCGGCTCGGCGTCGGGGTCGAACGCCTTGGGGTCGAACAGGTGCAGGCCGTACCCGGCCTCCGTCTGGGCGCGCAGGAGCTCGACGATGCGCTGGCGCGTCTTCGTCGGGTTGGAGTGGATGACGCTCATGACGTCCTGCGCCGTGTCGCGGTACCCGAGCCCCGCCCGGCCGCCGACCTCGACGAACGACGCGAACCGCGACCACACGACGCACGTCTCCGCCTGGAGCAGCGTCCAGGCGTTGATCATCGTGTTCATGCCCTCGTGCGGCGTGCGGATGCGCAGCTTGTCCTGCTTGGCGCGCCAGTACCCGCGCAGGCGCTCGCGCTCGGCGTCCACCGTCGCGACGTCGGCGTACTTCCGCTGCATCGCGCGACCCGCCGCGTCGCGCGAGCCGTACCCGAGCATGTAGACGAGGCGCTTCGTCTCCCCGGGCGCGAGCGTCACCTTGTGCTGCAGTGCGCCGCAGTGGTTCTGCGTCGTGGCGCTCGCGTTCGAGCCGTGCCCGCGCTCGATCGCGATCGGGTTGGCCTCGGAGCGGTACGGGCCGATGAAGCTGTCGCGCAGCGAGTCGTACGACGACGGCGTCTCGCTCGACGCGAAGTAGTGGAAGGTCCAGGGCTCGTAGTAGAAGTCGTACTCGATGATCCCGTCCTCGTACGAGGAGCCGGACGCGTAGAGCGACATCTGCAGGTTCTGGTTGTCGATCGTGATCGTGTGGAAGCTGAACTCCACGTACGACCCGACGGTGAGCTCGCGCACCTCGTCCGTGGTGTTGGTGACGCGGACGTCCCACAGCTCGACGTCGTCGTCGAGCGGGATGAAGACCGTCTGCTCGGCGTCGATGCCCTTGTACTCGGACCGGAACGTCGTGTAGCTCAGTCCGTGGCGCGTGGTCCACCGACCGGCACCGCCCGCGGGGTCGAGCTCCTCGTCCGGCCCGACGAACGGCTTGCCCACGGGCTGCCACGACACCGACCAGTAGTCGCCGTCCGCGTCGTCGCGCAGGTACACGTAGTGGCCCGGGCGGTCGAGCGGGACGCCGTTCTGCCGGAAGCGCGAGATGCGCCCGTACTGCGAGCTCTTGTAGTACGAGTACCCGCCTCCGGTGTGGGACAGGACCGTCCCCAGGTCCCGTGTGCCGAGGTAGTTCGTCCACGAGACGGGGACGTCGGGGCGCTCGACGACGTACTCGTCGCGCGCGGTGTCGAAGTGGCCGTAGCGCATCGTTGCTCTGGTTCCTCTGTGGGGTGCTGCACGGGCGGTGGACGTGCCCGACGACGTCGTCGCCGTCGGGTGACCGGCCCGCCCCTGGGCGGGGCGGGGCGGGGGCGGCGTCAGACGCCGGCGGTGACGAACCCCTGCAGCCACGCCAGGAGCTCCGCGGCCTTCTCGGGGGTGTCCGCCTCGACGAACATCCGCAGCACGGGCTCCGTGCCGGAGAAGCGCAGGAGCGCCCAGTTGTCGTCCTCGAGGAGGATCTTGGTGCCGTCGAGGTGGGACACGGAGACGACGGGGTACGGCCCGACGTGCGTGAGCGGCTGCGCCTCGAGGCGGCGCGGCACCTCGACGCGCATCTCCGGCGTGGCCGGCACGCCCGCCTCGAGCGTGTACAGCCGGCCCGTGATCTCGTAGATCATGGCGCGCAGCTCGGAGATCCGCTTGCCCGTGCGCGCGAGCATCTCGGCCACCAGGGCGCACGCGAAGATGCCGTCCTTGCCGAGGATCCAGCCGCGGATCGTCAGGCCGCCCGAGGACTCCCCGCCGAGCACGGCGCCGATCTCCTCCATGCCCGCCGTCACGTGCTTGAAGCCGACCCTGACCTCGCGCGACTGCTCGCCGAAGTGGGCCGCGAGGCGGTCGAGCAGGTGCGTCGTCGCCAGGTTGCGCACGACGCCGCCCTGCTCCCCGCGCACCTCGTGCAGGTACCAGTACAGGAGCAGGAGCAGGTCGTTCGTCGAGATGTACTCACCGGTCTCGTCGACGATGCCGATGCGGTCGGAGTCCCCGTCGGTCGCCATGCCGAGGTCGTAGCGCCCGCCGCTCTGCTGGATCATCGTCACGAGCGTGCTCAGGCGCTGCAGGTCGGGGGCCGGCGCGACGCCGCCGAACAGCGGGTTGTGCGCGGAGTGGATGAACTCCGAGCGCACGCGCATGTCGGACAGGATCGTGCCGAGCGTCAGCTGGCTCGTGCCGTACATCGGGTCGACGACGACCTCCAGGTCCGACCCGCGCACGGCCTCGACGTCGATGATCCGCTCGATCGCGTCGACGTACGGGTCGGTCAGCGAGCGGTCGACGACGACGCCCGCGCGGCGTGCCACGTCGATGTCGAGCGTGATGACGTCGTCCACGGACAGGGCGTTGGCCTCGTCCTGATAGCGGTCCGTCTCGTCGTCGAGCGGGAGCGAGCCGTCCTGACGGAAGACCTTCATGCCGTTCCACTCGGGCGGGTTGTGGCTCGAGGTGACGATGATCCCGTACGCGGCCCCGAGGTAGGGGGCGGCGAACGTCACGAGGGGGGTCGGGACGTCGTCGGGCAGGAGCGTGACGGCGATGTTGTTGCCCGCGAAGACCTCGGCTGCGGCGACGGCCGACTCGCGCGAGAGGAACCGGCGGTCGCCACCGATCACGACGCCCTTCGCGTCGAGGCCGCGGCGGATGGTCTCGTTGGCGATCGCCTGGCACAGCCGGCGCACGTTCGCGAGCGTGTAGCCCTCGCCGATGACGGCACGCCAGCCGCCGGTGCCGAACACGATCTTCGTGTCGGTGTTCTTGCGCGGCACGAAGAGGCGCTTGAGCACGATGTCCGCCGCCTGGGCGAGCTCGTCGGGCGTGTTGATGCCCCGCACCTCGTCCACGTCGACGATCCGGTACGACGAGATGCGCTTGCCCGCGGCGATCACGCGGCGCGCCAGCTCGGTGAGGCGGTGCTCGCCGTCGCCCGACATGCGCTCCAGCTCGGCGAACAGCAGGCCGGGCGAGGCGACGTAGGCGCCCACGTTGATCTCCGTGCGGTCGCCCGCCGGCGTCTCCGCCGTCACCTCGGACGACTCGAGGATCGCCGCGATCTCGCCCTCCGCGCGCACGACGCGTCCGTAGCCGCCCGGGTCCTCGACGGCCGCCGAGAGGAGCGACAGGTCCGCGCCGGTCAGGGAGTGGCGCGTGAGCAGGCCCAGCAGGGACTCGGAGCGCAGCAGGGGCGTGTCGGCGTACGCGACGAGGACGTGCTCGTCGACCCCGGGCCCCAGCACGGACGCGATCGCCTCGCGTGCCGCGAGGACGGCGTCCCCCGTGCCGAGCGGCTCCGTCTGCTCGACGTAGACGACGTCCTCGCCGACGAGCTCGCGCACCGTCGGGTCGTCGGACGAGACCACGACGACGATCCGGCCCGGGTCCACGACCCGGCGCACGTTCGCGACCGCGAGCTCGACGACGGTCGCGTCCCCGAGCGGGCGCGCCAGCAGGTCGCGCGACGCGGCGTCGTGGCCCGCGGCGAGGACGACGGCAGCCCGGCCCGTGGCGGTGCGAGCGGCCCCGGCCCGGGTGGCGGTCGGCGTGGGGATCGTGGGCGTCGTCGCGGTCATGGCGTCCTCGCTGCTCGGCGTCTCTCGGTCGGCGCTCCGGCAATTTGTCAGGAGTCCGTACTACTGCTCGCGACGATCATAGGCACCCCGACCCCGTCGACGGAAGCGCCACATTCGCCAACTGGTCGAACTCCATCCGTGTTCACGTCACGATCCGGTCACGGTCCGGGTGACAATAGGGACATGAGTGGCCTGGTCCAGCCGTACCCCCTGCACGGAAGCATCGAAGCCGAGGACGCGAAGGAGGTCCTCCGCAAGGCCATCCGCACCAACCGCCAGTCACGGTCCGAACGGCTCCGCAAAGAAGCGGCCGTCGCGATCGCCGACGTCATCGAGACGATCCCCGAGGTCGCCGCCGCGACGTGCGTCGCGACGTACGCCGCGCGGCCCACCGAACCCGGCATGACCGAGACCCTCGAGCGCCTCTCCGCCCGCGGCGTCCGCGTCCTGCTGCCGGTCCTCGGGGCCGGGCTGCAGCGCGACTGGGCCCTGTACGACGGCCCGGCCGACCTCCAGGTCCGAGCCCCCGGACGGCCGCCCGAACCCGGGACCCCCACCCTCGGCGCCGACGCCATCGCACAGGCCGACGTCGTCGTCGCGCCCGCGCTCGCCGTCGACTCGCGGGGGGTGCGCCTGGGGCAGGGCGGCGGCTGGTACGACCGCGCCCTCGAGCACCTGCGGCCCGGGACCAAGGTCGTCGCCGTCGTCTTTCCCGAGGAGGTGTACGACGCCTCGGACCGCCCCCTGCCGGTCGAGCCCCACGACAAGCTCGTCCACGCCGTCGCCACCCCGCAGGGCTGGCGCTGGCTCGAGTAGCCCGCCCCGCCGCGCGCGCCTGCGCGCCGTCCGACGGCGCCCATGCGCGCAGTCCACGCGGACCGTCGAACGCGCGCCCGGCGGACTGCGGGCTACGGGCTACGGGCTACGGGCTACGGGCTACGGGCTACGGGACGAGGGTGAGCTCGTCCTCGCCGGCGGAGGCGACGGCCTTGGTGCTGAACGGCCAGGAGTACGTCTCGCCGGCGGCCCAGGTCTTGAGCTGGTCGTCGTAGTGCTTCGACGCCGGGTGCCCGGACGTCCCCGTGACGGTGACCCACGTCGAGCGGTCGAGGTCGTCGAGGTCGACGACCATGCGCATGGACGGGCCGGCGGTGACGTCGAACGAGCCGGACGCCGCGTCCCACGCTGTGGCGTTGACGATCGACGAGCCGCCCGGCATCCCGACCGGGCTCGGGTTGAAGTAGCTGCGCACAGGACCGGGGACGGAAGACCCGCCCAGCACGGGGTGCTCGAGCGCGAGCTGGTGCAGCGTGCCCCAGGCCCAGTCGTTCGGTTGCTTGCTCTGCTCCACGGTGAGGTCGAGGCGGGCCGAGACGAGCGCCTGGGTGAGCACCTCGTCGCGCGTCTCGACGACGCTCACGGTCTGCCGGTCGTCCCAGAACAGGTCTGTCGGATCGTCCAGCAGGCCCTGCACGACCGCGAGCCAGCGGCTCCCGCCCCCCGGTCGCGCGGACTCGGGCAGGTCGTCCCAGAACGTGAGCTGGAGCAGGTTGCGCCAGACGGCGGCGAAGTACGCGGCCGCGGCGGAGTCCGTGTCCGTCCGGTAGTCCCAGTCGGCCAGGAGCTCCTGGCCCTGCGCGGCGAAGGCGTCGTCGATCTCCTGGTCGAGCAGGAGAGGGACGAGCACCTCGGCGTAGGGGCTCCGGTCGTCGACCTGGATCTCGTTCATGGTGTCGACGTCGATAGGCCGGCCGGCGGAGATCTCGGCCTCGAGGAGCTGGCGGATGCGCTGCGAGCGGTACCCGTAGTCCCAGTCCGTCGTGAGGAACGGCGTGACGCCGGCGGGGAGGACGGCCTGGTTGGCTGCGACGACGAAGCCCTCGGCCGGGTCGACGACGCGCGGCATGTCCTCGCTGGGGACGTACCCCTGCCAGTCGTAGCGCTCGTCGGAACCGTCGCGGGGCCACGTGCCGTCGGACGGCACCTCGGCGTCGGGCACGGACTGGCGGACCGGGATCCGGCCGGGCGCCTGGTAGCCGATGTGGCCGTCGGTCGTCGCGAACACGATGTTCTGCGCGGGCACCTCGAAGAGCGCCGCGGCCGCCTGCATGTCGTCCGCGTCCTGGGCGAGGTCGAACGCGAAGACGGCGTCGGCGGTCCGACCCGGCTCGAGCGCGGTCCACTGGAGCGCGACGGCGTACTCCCCCAGCCGCGTGTCGAGGGCCGGCGTGTCGACGGCCGCCTCCGTGGCGGGGATCGCCGCGGACACGATGGGGCCGTGCAGCGTGGAGCGGATCTCCAGCTCGACGTCGTCGCCGCCCGCGACGCTCAGCGTCTCGGTGCGCGTCTCGAGCGGGACCCACTCGTCCCCGCGCAGGTACGTGTCGTCGCGCACGCGCTCGACGAAGAAGTCGGTGACGTCCGCGCCCATGTTGGTCAGACCCCACGCGAGGTCGGCGTTGTGCCCGATGATCACGCCGGGGAAGCCGGCGAACGAGAAGCCGGCGACGTCGAAGCCGCACGCCGGGCCGACGTCGTTGCAGTGCAGCCCGACCTGCGCCCAGATGCCCGGGGCGCCGAGGGCGAGGTGCGGGTCGTTCGCGAGGATCGGCTGGCCGCTCGCGGTGTGCTCGCCGGAGACGACCCACGAGTTGGAGCCGGTTCCCTCGCCGCGACCGATGAGCACGGGCACGGCCGCGAGGGCGCGGTCCGCGGCGGCGAGCGCAGCCTGCAGGTGCTCGGAGGAGTACTCCTCGCTCGCCTCCGGGCCGAGCTCGAGCGCCACCTGCTGCGGGTTCTCGAGCTCACCCGGGTCGAGGATGGGCACATTGACGTCCGACGGGTACGCGGGGAAGAGCTCGTCGACCCGGGCGGTGTCCTGGAGGGTGCCGTACGCGAGCGCGCGGTCGAGCTCGTCGTCGTAGTTGCCGCGCAGGTCCCACGCCATCGCCTTGAGCCACGCGAGCGAGTCGATCGGGTCCCATGGCTCCGGGTCCGCGACGTCGACCTGCAGGCCGAGGACGGTGTACTCGAGCGCGATCTCTGACGGGCTGCGGTCCTCGAGGTAGGCGTTGACGCCCTCGGCGTACGCCTGGAGGTAGGCCTTGGTCTCGGGGCTGACGAGGTCCCACTCCTGCTCGGCGACCTTGCGCCACCCGAACGTCCGCGTCACCGTGTCGGCTGCGATCGCGTCGGGGTTGTCGCCGACGAGCTCGGCGAGCCGGCCGGACGTGACGTGCCGGCGGTAGTCCATCTCGAAGAAGCGGTCCTGCGCCTGGACGTAGCCCTGTGCGCGGAACAGGTCTTCCGGGGTGTCGGCGTAGATCTGCGGGACGCCCCGCGCGTCGCGCAGCACGGTGACCTCGGCCTCGAGGCCAGTCAGCTCGATCTCGCCCGAGACCTGCGGCAGCGGGCGGCGCGCCGTGGTGAAGGCGACGGCAGCGACCGCGACGAGCGCGAGCACGACGACCGCGGCGACGCCGAGGAGGACCCGGCGGCGGGCCCGTCGCCTGCGCCGCGGTGGCGTCGCGGCCTCTGCCGGGATCGCGGGGTCGGCACCGGGGACGGCGTCACCGGCTGGGGCCTCGGCAGGTTCGTGCTCAGACACGGTGCGAGACTACCCCGGCCCGCACCGCGCACTCGCCCGCGTATGATTAGCACTCGGAAGTATCGAGTGCCAGTCGGTGTTGACACGGTCGGACCCAACGAGCCCGACCGGATCCCGATCTGCCCGAGGCCGCCCTGCGGTCGTCTCGTGAACGAGGAGAACCCGTGCCCACCTACGCCTACACGTGCACCGAATGCGGTCACGCCTTCGACATCCACCAGTCGTTCACGGACGACGCACTGACCGTGTGCCCCGAGTGCTCCGGGCGCCTGCGCAAGGTGTTCTCGTCGGTCGGCGTGACGTTCAAGGGCTCCGGCTTCTACCGCACGGACTCGCGCTCGGGCGGCAAGTCGTCGACCGCTCCGGCCACGTCGACGACGTCGAGCGCGTCGGCCCCGTCGGGCGGCGCCTCGTCGAGCAGCACCTCCGCGAGCAGCGCGTCCTCGAGCAGCGCCTCGTCGGGCAGCTCCGCCGCCTCCTCCTGACGCCGGGCGCGTCAGCACTGCCACCACGGCCGACCACAGGGCCGGCTCGACGCGCCGCTGCGGGTGACCCGCCCGCCGGCCGTCCACAGGGCGACGGGTCGCGACCGAGACGCACCGCCGCGCGCCGTTAGCGTCGGCGCCATGCCTCCCGTCCACGGACCCCCTGTCGTCGGCACCGCAGCGCGCCGCGGCGTCTCACCCGTCTGGCGACGGCGGCTGCGCGGGTTGTGGTGGAGGTCACGCCTCGTCCTCGCGGCGCTGTGCTGCGGGCTCGCGGCGTCCGTGACGGTCGCCGCACTGCGCCCGACCCCTCCCCCGTCGGCCCCGGTGCTCGTCGCGGCGCGCGACGTCGCTCCGGGGACTGCTCTCACCGCCGCCGACCTCCGTGTGGAGGAGGTCCCCGCCCGGCTGCTCCCGGACACCGCGGCCACCGACCCGGACGCCGTCGTGGGCCGGCGCGCGACCGTCGCGCTGCGCGCCGGCACGCTCCTGCAGGAGTCGCTCGTGGCCGCGGGCGATCTCGCCGCAGGTGCGCCCGACGGCACGGTCGTCGCGCCCGTCCGGCTCGACCCGGGCGTCGCCGCGCTCCTCGGCGCCGGCGACCGTGTCGACCTGCTCGCCGTCTCGGACTGGCCCGCGGCGGACCCGCTCCCGGATCCCCTGGCACCGGACGGCGTCGCACCGACGGAGGACCCCTATCTCGCGCGCGGCGCGGTCGTCGTCCCGGCGCCCGAGGTGGACGACGGCGGGGGTCTCCTCGGGACCGGGGCGTCCGGTGCCGACGCGGTCACGCTCGTCGCGGTCCGTCCGGAGGAGGCGGTGCGGCTCGCGTCGGTGGCGGGCCATGCCACGGTGACCGCGGTGCTCGTCCCCTGACGGGGCGCTCGCACGGCAGGTCCCGACTCTCCGGACGAAGACGTTGCCGGTGGGTGTCCCGATGGGGAGGATCGGTACGCACGAGTCGTGGCGTCCGCTGCCACGCGGCCACCCACGTGAAGGGATCAACCCATGAAGGGCGTGCTCAACGGTTTCAAGGAGTTCGTGCTCCGGGGCAACGCGATCGATCTCGCGGTCGGTGTCGTTATCGGTGCGGCGTTCTCGGCGGTCGTCACCGCCATCGTCGACGGGCTCATCAGCCCTCTGATCGCGATGATCTTCGGCAAGCCGGACATCTCCAACATCTGGCACATCGGTCCGATCAACGGAGCCACGATCGACGTCGGGCTCATCCTCAACGCGATCCTGCAGCTGCTCATCATCGCCGCCGCGATCTATTTCGCCATCGTGCTGCCGATGAACCACCTTGCGGCGATGCGCAAGAAGGACGTGGAGCCGGAGCCCGAGGCCCCGGCCGAGGACGTGCGCGTCCTGCAGGAGATCCGCGACCTGCTCGCCGCCCAGGCCGGCGGGGACCCGGGGTCGACGCCGGGCGGCCCGACGCCGCCGCGCGGCCTCTGAGCCGTTACTCACCACCCTTCAGGCGGTCGTGGCACGTCCCCGGTCGAGGACGCGTCGCGACCGCCTGGTCGTCCTCCGGCGTCAGTGCCGCCCGTAGTGCGGTGGGACGTCGCCCAGCAGGCGGTCGTCGTTCCCGCCGGAGCCGGCGCCCGGCCTCGCCTCGTCGCCCCAGCCCTCGGCGCCCTCGTCGGCGCTCGCCCCGGACACGACCGTGCTCTCGGTCCCCCGCCGCACAGCGCGCCGCGGCCGCCGACGCTGCCCCTCGCCGTCGGGCACGGCGCGCGGGCGGTCAGGGCTCGGGTCGGACGTGGTGCTCACGCCTCCCATCGTCGCACCGCCGAGGGCGAGCCGACCTCAGCCAGCAGCCCGGCGGGCGCGACGCGCGGCGGCGAGCCGACATGGCGGGGTGAGAGGCGGCGCCTCTCACCGCGCACCCAGCGCAGCCATGCGGGAGGTACCCGGACGACGAGGGCTACAGGTCGTCGTCGCCGTGCTGCTCGTCGTCGTCGATCACCGGCACGACGACGATCCGGTCGCCCCCGCCCGTCTGCGCGACGCCCCCGGACTCCGGGAGCCGCGCGTCGCGCACCGCCTGCACGACCCGCCGGATGCGCTCGGCCTCCTTGGCGGGGTCGAGGAACGCGGCGGCGGACCACACCTGCGCGACGGTCCAGCCGATGCGCTCGAGGCGCTCGGCCACCTGTCGGTCCCGCACGCGCACGCTGCGTTCGGCCACGTAGGCGGCGTCGTCGGTGAGGACCGCGACGAGGAGCTCTCCGGGGAGGTCCGGGTGGCCGACCACGAGCGGGATGCGGTCGCCGTCGCCGATGCCGTAGTCGGTCTCGACGACGAGCCCGGCCCGCCACAGGCGCTCGGCGAGGTCGAGCACGAGACGGTCGGGGCTGCCGCCGAGGTCGACGCCGTTGCCGAGCGTCACCTGGTCGGCCGCACCGCTGCGCTGCTCGGCGAGGTCGAGCACCTCCGCGAGGAGCCGGGCCCCGGCGCCGCGCAGCCGGTCGGGGTCGAGGTCGCCGGCGGTGAAGCACGAGACGACGTGGAGCCGGCGACGCGTCGCGCCGACGGAGTCGAGCAGCATCGCCTCGGCGCCCGGGGTGTTGAGGATGCCGAACCGGTGCAGCACCCGGCCGTGCGGCGTGCGCCCGAACCCGAGGGACAGGACGATCGTGTCGCGCGAGAGCCCGGCGACGCCGGACACGTCGGCGACGACGACCGGTTCCGCCCGGGTGCCGGAGAAGAAGCCGGCGAGCGCGGGGTTCTGGCGCACCTCGGCGAGGAGCGCGTCGCGGATGCGGTCGGCGTGCAGCGGCGTGACGGTGACGATCGCGAGCGACTCGTCGGGACGCGTGAGGGCGTGCTCGATCGCGACCTCGACGACGCGGTCGACCTCGGCCTGGGTGCTCTCGACGGCCCCGGACGTCGGATCGGGCATCCCGGCACCGTCGACGACGTCGAGCTGCACGAGGACCTCGGCGCGCGGCAGGGGCGACGGGCGCAGGACGCCCTCGTACCCGTGCTCGGCGAGGAACGTGGTGACGAAGGGGTCGCGCCGGGAACCGTCGGCGAGGAGCGAGACCGTCGGCAGGAGCTCGGCGAGCTCGGGCACGGTGGTCGTGGACGCGACCCGCGGGTCACCGAGCGCGACGACCTGACGGCCGCGCGCGAGTGCGGACAGCACGAGCTCGACGGGGGTGTGCTCGATCGCGTCGAGGACGACGAGGTCGACCGTGCGGGTCGGCGCGACGAGGTGCGGCACGAGGGTGGGCGTCGCGACCAGCACGGGTCGCAGCCGCCGCAGCACGGCCGGGTGCGCCTCCGCCGTCTCGCGCAGGCTCACGAGCCGGCCCTCGAGCAGCTCGGTGAAGAGGTCCTCCGCCTCGTCGCGGTGCTCGCGCATGGCGGTCCCGAGGTGCTCGCGCACGGCGGCCCGGACCGGGGCGGCGAGGGACGCGACGTGCGCCCGGTCGAGCTCGCGGAACCGGCGTGCGAGCGCGTCGAGGCCGGCCCCGTCCTGCCCGGCGAGCGCCTGGTCCTGGGCGAGGACCTGCTCGAACACCGAGCTCCACCACGCGAGCTCGAGCTCCGGGCCGACGAGGTCGGGCTCGACGTGCCGGGTCGCGAGGTCGGTGAGCAGGTCGCCGAGCCCGAGGTCCGTGAGCCTGCGCAGGATCGCGGTGCGCGCGGGGAGGGAGTCGAGGGCCTCGGCGTCCTCGGCGAGCGCGTCGAGCCGTGCGGCGAGCTCGTCGAGCGGGACGTCTGCGAGCGCGCCGCCCTGCGCGGTACCGGCGAGCGCGGGCTCGATCTCCTCGACGTCGATCCGCACGGCCTCGTGCGTGTCCTCGATCGCGGAGAGCCCCTCGGGCAGGACGGGCCAGCCGCCGCGCGGGCACTGCGCCTGCCAGACGGCGCGCTGGGCCTGCACCTCGACGAGCGCGGTGTGCAGGTCGGCCACGCGCACACCGGGCCGGACCATGTCGCGCGCCTGGCGACGCAGGCGGCGGCGGGCGAACCAGCCCATCTCGACGCCGTGCGCCTCGCGCCACTGGCGGGTCGCGGTCGCCTCGACCATGTCCTGCGCTGTGCGCTCGAAGATCATGGGCTGGAACACGTCGAGCGTCCCGCGCATGCCGCCGAGCATGGCGAGCTGGTCGCCCCACTGGCGCAGCGTCGTCGCGGGCACGAGGCCGGTGCGCTGGGCGACCTGGTCGACCTGCGCGCGCAGCTGCGGGAGCGTGTGGCTGCGCAGCCGCTCGACCCGCACGAGCGCGTCGTGCGCCGCCTGCGGTGTCGTCAGGCCGGCGCCGTGCCAGGATGTCGACGTCGCGCGGGCGGTGAAGGCGCCGAGCAGCGCGGCCTCGCGCAGCTCGGCCGCGAGCCGGTCGCGCTGCGGCCCGACGGCGAGCACCACCTCGGTCGACAGCCGCACCCGGGTGTCGGGGGCGGGTCGCTCCGCGGTGAGCCGGGCGAGCGCCTGGAGGGCGTCGTAGGCGGACACGCCCCACGGGTCGCGCACGAGGTGGAGCGCCTCGATGTATCCGGCGAGGCGCGCGCGGGAGCCGAGGAGCGCGTCGCGCGTGCGCGCGACGTCCTCCTCGTCGACCTGCTCGGGCTCGGCGGCCATCGCCGAGAGCAGCCGGTGGGACGCCGTCTCGCGCCACGTCGGCTCGGGGACGACGTCGAGCAGGAGTCCGTCCAGGCCGAGCTCCGCGAGCCGCGCGACGAGCGCGTCGGCGGCCCGACGGTGCCCCGGGACGTACAGCACGTGCCGCCCCGACGCGGCGGCCTCCGCGACGACGGCGGCGAGCGTTCCCGCGACGTCGGACCCGGCGGGCGCGTCGACGAACAGGTGCGACCCGCTCGCGAGGGCGTCCACGACGTGCCGCTGCGACGGGTCCAGGTCGCCGACGCCGCGCTCGTGCACCGGGTCGGCGTCGCCGACGCGCGGTGGGGGCAGCTCGGCGCGCAGGGTCGCGGCCGAGCTCTCGTCGCCGGCGAGGGCGGCGACGACCTCGTGCCGCTCGAGCCCGGGTGCGATCTCGTCGAGGTCCTCGACGAGCACCTGCCCCGGGTGGACGAACGTGCCGACCAGCACCCGGTGGGTGAGCGAGAAGTCGTCGAGCACGGCGCGGCCGAGGGCGGTGATGCGGTGCGTCGCGTCGCTCGGGTCGAAACCGGCGCCGGTGAACGTCGAGCGCGCGAGCGTGACCGGGTCCAGCAGTGCGCCGTGCGCCCGCAGCGTGCGGGCGAGGAGCGGGTTGATCTCCGCAGTGGGTTCGAGCGTCAGCTCGTAGTCGGTCTCGCCGTTTCCGCGCGGGGCGACCGTGAGCGGGCGCAGCAGGACGGGGGCCCGGACCGTCCGGGGGCCGGTGTCCGCGTCGCCGGTCGCCTCCCCCGACGGCGCGGCGGGGTCGTGCGCGGCGGGGTCGTGCGCGGCCGGACCCGGGTGCCCGAGCGGCGTGGCGCTCGTCGCGCTCTCGGCATCCGGGTCCCCCGCGTCGGGGTCCACGGCCCCGGGGAGCGCGGTCTCGGGAAGCACGGTCACGGGCGAGCCCGTTCGTCCGGCGACACGGGCGAGGGCCGCGACGTCGTCCTCGTCCGGGAGCGTGGTGTCGTCCTGGGTCCAGGTCGCGACGCCGATCGCCAGGTACGTGGGCGAGACGCCGTAGCGCTGGGCGTGCTCGGCGGCCCGCACGACGACGGCCCGGGCCCGGCGACGGGCCGCCGGCAGCGAACCGCCCTCCCGGAACAGGTTGGACAGCCGTGTGGGCCGGCCCGCGAAGAGCTGGGCGACGCCCGAGGGGTGCGCGGCGGTGAGGTCGAGGACGGCGTCGCCGAGGAGCGAGACGTCGGCGAGCGAGGACCCGCCCGCGAGCTGGACGAGTCCTGCGCGCCACCGGGTCACGGCCTCGTCGACGAGGTCGGCGGCAGTCGGCGCGGTCACGACGACGGGCCGCGCCGGACCGGCGCCGGGGTCCGGCCGGTCGGTGGCGGGGTCGACGTCGTCGGGATCGGTCGAGCGCAGCCGAGCAGGATCGGCCACGCTGCGGGCGGCTGAGCTGGTGCGGGCTGCGGCATTCACCCTCCGACGCTAACCGTCCGCCCGGCCCGGGCCGGTCGCGGCACGCCGGAGAGGCCGGGACGCCGTCGTGCCGAGACGCCCGGCACCACGGCGCACCTCCGACCCGGCGACACGGGCGAGAGCCCGGGCAGACGACGACGGCCCCGGAAGGCGATTGCTTCGCGTTCCGGGGCCGTCCTCTGAAACCATTCCGGGGCGTTCTCCCGGAGAAGTGTGAAACAGCGCGCACCGCGCAGGGGGCAGGCGATGCGCGCTGTCGAGCACCATCTTGCACGGCCGGATCGCAGGCGTCAACACGCTCCATCGTCCTGGACGGGTGAATCCCCCAAGGTGCACAGCGTGCGCCTGACAATCATCTGGACGAGCGTCCACCTCAGGCGCACGATTCTGCGATTGAGTGAAGCACGAAGGCCCCAGGAGATGGTGACGCGAGTCACACCACGGGATCCGCGGGCCTGCCGGTACCCACGCACGATACGCGCCCCGCCTCCCGTCGCACGTGGCCGGGGCGTGCCGGAGCCGCGCGCCGACGGCGGTCCGGCGGCGTCCGACCGCTGCGTCCGAGCGACCTACCTTCCGACCCACCTGCGGCGTCACAGGATCTGCTCCGATCCCGACACCGGCGGTCACGACGCCCTTGAGCGAGATCCACACGCGCGTCCTACCGTGGAACGACGCCGGCCCGCGGCGCACGACCCTGGACCGGTCGCCGGCAGCGGGCGGCCCAGCCCCCGACGACCGGAACACCGCACCCGTGAAGACGACCCGCCCCTCCGCCCCCGACCCCGACCGAGACGTGCGCCGCGAGCCGCGCAGCGCGACGGGCCACGACCCGGACCGCGATGCCGCCGACCCCGCGCCCGGCAAGGGCCGCGAGGCCCCGGCCCGGCTCTCCCTCACCCAGGTCCTCGCGAGCTCCCTCGCCGCCGTGAGCACGACCGTGCTCCTGTCGTACTTCGGCACGGCCGGCACGATCGTCGGGGCGGGGATCGCGAGCGCGCTCACCGTCGTCGCCAACTACGTCTACACGCGGTCGATCCAGAAGACCCGCGAGCAGCTCGTGCCGGTCGTCGGCAAGGTCGTCCAGGTCACCACGGGTGCCAGCACCCCGCGCGGCACCGGGACGACGGCCGCGGTCGCCGCCGTGCCGCGCGGGACCGTGGCCGTGGACGATCGGTCGGGCACGGACCCGGCCGTCGAGGACGAGCCGTCGGACCCGCGGACGACGGGCGTCGCCGAGGCCGACGAGGAGCGCGGTCCCGGCGACGAGGGCGCCACCACGACCGACGTGGCAGCCACGGACGCCCAGAACCCCTGGCTGCGGCTGGTCGACCGGTACGGGCGCGGGCGCGTCCTCACCGTCACGGCGCTGGCCCTGTTCGTCGTCGTCATGGGCGTCGTCCTCCTCGTGGAGCTCGTCATCGGCAAGCCGATCTCGGACGCCGTGCGCGGGGTCGAGGGGTCCGGCACCACGATCAGCACCACCCGGTCGGGCGACACGACGACGCCGACGACGCCCACGCCGTCGACCACGATCCCGGCCGAGGACCCGACGACGGTGCCCACGCACGAACCGGCCCCGGACGTCACGCCGACCGACGAGCCGACCCTCACGCCGACGGAGCCGCCCACCGAGTCGCCGACCACCGACCCGACGACGCCCCCCACGGAGACGCCGACCCCGGGCACGGGGACGGGCGAGGAGGAGGTCGAGACCGGAGCGGGGACCGGGGCCGGACCCGGGACCGGAACGGGGACGGGGACGGGGACGAACCTCGAGACCGCCCCCACGCCCGCACGGTCGACACCGACCTCGTCCTAGGGAGCGTGCCCTGCGCCCGTCGCCGCGACGTGGGCACGGTGGCCCCCGAGCGCCGGACGACCACGTGGCGTCGTCGATCGGGCCGCGTGCGCCTGGCCAGATTCGAACTGGCGACACCCGCTTTAGGAGAGCGGTGCTCTATCCCCTGAGCTACAGGCGCGTGGCCCCGGGTCAGGGCCGCAGCACAGCCTAGCCGTCCGAGGCGCCTCGACGCGAAGCACGCCGGGCCGCGCGGCGCGGGCGTCCGCGCCAGGATGGAGCCATGCCGACGCTCCCCGGTCCGCCCCGCACCCGCCGCCGCGTCCTCCTCGACTGCGACCCCGGTCACGACGACGCGATCGCGATGCTCCTCGCGCACGGCAGCCCGGCGGTCGAGCTGGTCGCGGTGACGACCGTCGCCGGGAACCAGACGCTGGAGAAGGTCACGCGCAACGCGCTCGCCGTCGCCGAGGTCGCCGGCATCGACGTACCGGTGGCCGCGGGCTGCGACCGGCCCCTCGTCCGACGGCGCACGCTCGCCCCGGACATCCACGGCGAGTCCGGGATGGACGGGCCGGTCCTGCCGGCGCCACGCCGCGCCGTCGACCGGCGCCACGCGGTGGACCTGATCGTCGACACGGTGATGGGTGCCGAGCCGGGCGAGATCACGCTCGTGCCGACCGGGCCGCTGACGAACGTCGCGATGGCGGCGCGCAAGGAGCCGCGCATCGTCCCGCGCGTGCGCGAGGTCGTGATGATGGGCGGCGGCTACCACGTGGGCAACCGCACGCCGGTCGCGGAGTTCAACGTGCTGGCCGACCCGGAGGCGGCGCACGTCGTGCTGGACGAGGCGTGGGCGGTGACGATGGTCGGGCTCGACCTCACGCACCAGGCCGTCGCGACGCCGGACGTGCGCGAGCGGGTCGCGACCCTCGGCACCGCCCCCGCGCGGTTCGTCGGCGACCTGCTCGACTTCTACGGCTCGACGTATCGCACCGCCCAGGGCTTCCTCTACCCGCCCGTGCACGACCCCTGTGCCGTCGCGTACGTGGCCGACCCGCGTGTCCTGACGACGCGGCGCGCACCCCTGGACGTCGAGCTGTCGGGCGCGCTGACGACCGGTATGACCGTCGCCGACCTGCGGGGGGACGAGCCCGGCCCGGACGAGTGCCGCACCCAGGTGGCGGTCACGCTCGACCACGCCCGCTTCTGGGACCTCGTCCTCGACGCGCTCGTCCGCCTCGGCGAGCCCGCCTGAGCGCGCACGCGGCCGGCGGGCGACGCCGTCAGGAGCCCAGGACGGCCCGGAGGAACTCCTGCGTGCGCTCGTGCCGCGGCGCCGTGAACATCGTCTCGGGGTCCGCCTCCTCCACGATGCGCCCGTGGTCGAACATGAGGACGCGGTTCGAGACGTCGCGGGCGAACTGCATCTCGTGGGTCACGATGAGCATCGTGATGTCGGTCGTCTCCGCGATCTCCCGCAGCACGCCGAGCACGTCGGCGACGATCTCGGGGTCGAGCGCGGACGTCACCTCGTCGAGCAGGAGGATCTCCGGGTCCATGGCGAGGGCCCGCGCGATCGCCACGCGCTGCTGCTGACCGCCCGAGAGCTGCGTGCACCGGGCGTCGCGCTTGTCGGCGAGGCCGACCTGCTCGAGCAGCTCCTCCGCGCGGACCGTGGCCTGCGCCCTGCTCAGGCCGAGCACGTGCACCGGCGCCTCGACGATGTTCTCCAGCACGGACATGTTGGGGAAGAGGTTGAACTGCTGGAACACCATCCCCACCCGCCGCCGGACGGTGCGGCGCCGCTTCTCGGGGATCGGGACGCGCTTCCCGCCGCGCATCTCGTGCGTGTACGGGTCGCCGTCGACGAGGATGATGCCGCCGTCCGCCTCCTCGAGCGTCATGAGCAGGCGCAGGATCGTCGTCTTGCCGGAGCCCGACGGGCCGATGAGTGTCACCCGGTCGCCCTGGGCGACGCTGAAGCTCAGCCCGTCGAGCACCACGTTGTCGCCGAACCGCTTGACGACGTCGCAGAACTCGATCGCGGGCGCGCTGCCCGGCGTGGTGGTCATGGTCGTGCTCCCAGCGGTGGTGGTCTCAGGCAAGGCGGGTCTCCATCCGGCGGACGAGCAGCGACGTGGGGTAGCTCACGAGGAGGAACAGCAGGCCCACCATGGTCAGCGGCTCGATGTACGAGAACGTGTTGGCGCCGAACTTCTGCGCCTCGGTGAACATCTCCACGACCGAGATGACGAAGAGGAACGGCGTCTCCTTGAACATGGAGATCGCGTAGTTGCCCAGACCGGGCAGCGTCTTGCGGACCGCCTGGGGCAGGACGACGCCGAGCCAGGTGCGCGAGCGCGGCAGGTCGAGCGCGGTCGCCGCCTCCCACTGGCCCCGTGGCACCGCCTCGATCCCCGCGCGGTAGACCTCGGACATGTAGGTGGCGTAGTGCACTCCCAGCACGGTGCAGCCGATGACGAGCGACGGCACGGTCGGGAGCAGCAGCCACACGAACACGAGCTGCACGGGCAGCGGCGTCATGCGGACGAAGTCCGTGACGATCCGCAGCGGGACGGTCAGCCAGCGGCTCGGGGTCCGCATCGCGAGCGCGATCACGAGCCCCAGCACCGAGGCGACGGCCATCCCGACGACGGTCGCGAGGACGGTGATGCGCAGACCCTCGAGCAGGTGCGGGAGGACCTCCCAGGCGCGGTCCCAGCGCCAGACGGTCTCGGGGCTCATGCGGCCACCCCCTTCCCGGCGAGCGCTCGCGGGCCGACGTCGGGCGCGAGCCGCAGCGCCGCACGGACCGAGGGCCGTCGCGTGCCCCGGCCGAGCCGTCGCTTCGCACGCTCCTCGAGCGTGTTCATGGCCCAGGTGAGCAGGTACGCGATCGCGAAGTAGGCGAGCAGGCCCACCGTGTAGCTGAAGAAGACGTCGCTCGTGGCGCGACGGAGCTGGTCGGTCCAGTAGTTGAGGTCGTGCAGCGTGATGTAGTACGCGAGCGCCGAGCCCTTGAGCAGCTGGATGAGCAGGTTGGTCAGCATCGGGATCATGAGCGCCCACGCCTGCGGGAGGATCACGCGCCGCACGCGGTGGAACCAGCCCAGGTTCAGCGCGGTGCACGCCTCCCACTGGCCGCGGGGCACGGACTCGATCGAGCCGCGCACCACCTCGGCACCGTACGCGCCGTAGTTGAGCCCGAGCGCGACGATGCCGACGGCGAGCGCCTCCATCTCGTACCCGAAGACGGGCAGCACGTAGAAGATCCAGAAGAGCTGGACCACGAGGGACGTCCCGCGGAAGAACTCGACGACGACCCGGGACGGCCCGCGCACCCAGAGGGTCCGGGTGCGCGAGCCGAAGCCGAGCAGGAAGGCGACGACCACGGCGAGCAGCGCGCCGCCGATCGTCAGCTCCAGCGTGACGACGAGCGCGTCACCGAGGCGAGGGAGCCGGTCGATCAGGGTCTGGATGTCGTCGGACATCGGTTCAGGAGTCCAGCCCCAGCTCCGGGCCGATCTCGTCCGCGATCGCCTCGAGGTCGCCCTCGCAGAGCATCTCGGTGGTCAGACCCGCCGGCGGGCGCTCGGCCTCGGTGAAGCCGAACGGTCCGAGCACCTCGGCGTAGCGGTCGGGGTCGGAGATGATCTCCGCGGCCTTCTCGTTGTACGCCTCGAGCAGGTCGGTGTCGCCCGCGCGGAAGACGGTGGCCCCGGCGCCGACCTGCGGCACGCCGTCGATCACGGCGACGAAGGACTCGGTCGCCTCGACGGGTGCGTCGGTGCCGTCCGCGAGCGCGCGCAGCGAGATGCCCGTGAGCGCGAACGCGTCCGCGCGGCCGGCGACGACGGCGTCCAGGCCGTCCTGCGGGCTGCCGACGTCGAGCGTCGCGACGTCGGTCCGCTCGGCGTAGCCGGCCTCGATCGCGCCCGACATGACCGCGAGCGTCGCGCCCGCGTCGACGACCGACTGCCAGTCCGTGAGGTTCTGCGGGTTGCCCTCGGGGACGAGGAACGCCGTCGTGTACATGATCTCGGGCTCGCTGAACGCGGCCTGCTCGCAGCGCTCCGGCAGGATCGACATGCCGGCGCTGATCGAGTCGACGCGGCCCGCGCTGAGGTTGGGGATGAGCGAACCCCACTCGGTGAGGGTGCCCTCGACGGTGTCGATGCCGAGCTCGGCGTAGACGGCCTCGTTGAGCGCGACCGCGGCACCCGTGAGATCGCCGCCGTCGTCCTCGTAGCTGTAGGGCTCTTCGCCGGCGAAGCCGACCGTGATGCTGCCCGCGTCCTGGAGCTCGGCGAGGACGCCGCCGCTCTCGCCGTCGGACGAGCCCGCGTCGCCGCCGGGGCCGTCGACGCTCGAGCAGGCGGCGGTCGCGGTGAGGAGGACGACGGCGCCCGCCCCGAGGAGCGTGCGGCGCCTGGTCGCGATGGTTCGCGTGGAAGTCATGGTTCCCTTCGTGCCCGTCGACAAGAGTGCGAGGACGGTCATGGGTGGTTGGACGATCGACCACGTTAATGCCATGCCGACCGTTCGACAATCCACATGTCCTACCGTCCGATTGTCTACAATCGGACGACGACACCACGACGCGACCGTTCGACGACCCGCGCGACCACCCGGGCGAGCAGCGCCGCCGACGCTCTGACCTGCGCGGACGGCCGGGCCGTGGCGCGGCCGACGCGACGCCGACCCGTTCCGGTCGCGTCCCGCACGACGGCTCTCGACAGGGGATGATGTGATACCGGATCGTGACCTCGACCGACGGCACGACGACCCCCATGACGACCACCGGAGAGGAGAGCCGATGAGCCCGGCCTCGCGCGCACCGCTCACGCCGCCGTTCCTCTCGCCCGTGACGCGACCGTCGACGGTCGACCTCATCGTGCGCGAGCTGCGTGACGCGATCTACTCCGGCGCGCTGCGCGTCGGCTCGCCGATCCGCGAGGTCGAGATCGCCGGCCAGCTCGGGGTGAGCCGGGGGCCGTTCCGCGAGGCGGCGCAACGGCTCGTGCAGGAAGGGCTGCTCACCGCGACGCCGGGCCGCGGCCTGAGCGTCGTGACGATCGGGCGGGACCGCATCCCCGCGCTCTACGCGGCGCGCACGAGCGTCGAGACGACCGCGGCGCGCCTCGCCGTCGAGCACGCCTCGGACGCGGACGTCGCGACGGTCCGCGCGGCGTTCGAGTCGCTCGTCGCCGCCGGGGCCTCGCAGGACGCCCGCCGCATCGGCGACGCCGACCTCAACCTGCACTGGACGCTCGTCGCCGCGGCGGCCAACCCGTGGCTCCTGCGCTGGATGACGACGCTCATCGTCGAGGTCCGCGTGGCGAGCTTCACCGTGAGCGAGGAGTACGCCGTGCGCCGTGACTCCCCGCAGTCGCACGAGGTCCTCGTCGAACGGCTCGAGGCGCGCGACGCGGAAGGGCTCGTCGCCGCGATCACGACCAACCTCGCCGAGGCGGTCGAGCGCCTCACCGCTCCGCAGGGGGCCGCCGTGGAGACGCTCGAGGAGCCGCACCCGGTCCCGCCGCCCCGGCTCGACCCCATCGAGCCCGGCGGGCTCCTCTGAGCCGTCCCGTCGCACCGCCCGCGGACCGACGGGGCCGCGGCCGGTGCGTCAGGGCCGTTCGGCGGTGACGAACCGGAACCGCAGGCCGGTCGCCGAGACCTGCCACTCCCCCGGGTCGCGCGTCCACCCCGCGGGCACCTCGGGAGCGTAGGTGTCGCCCTCGACGACCGCGTCGATCTCGGTGACGACGCACCGGTCCGCGTCGGCGATCGTCGCGGCGTAGAGCTGCGCGCCCCCGATCACCCACACCTCGCCCGATCCCGCGGCGCGGGCAGCCTCGCGCGCGACCGCGAGCGCCTCGACGACCGACCGGGTCACCCGCAGGGGTGCGCCGTCCTCGCCGCCGGGGCGACCGCCGTCGGGACCAGGGTCACCGGGCACCCAGCCGTCCTGACGCGTCACGACGACGTTCGCCCTCCCGGGCAGCGGCCGGAACCGGGGCGGGAGCGAGTCCCACGTGCGGCGGCCCATGACCACGGGGTGCCCGGACGTGACCCTTCGGAAGTGCGCGAGGTCCTCGGGCAGGTGCCACGGCATCGTGCCGCCGGCGCCGATGACGGGCCGCCCGGCGGCGTCGCGTGCCTGCGCCCAGACCAGCCCGAGCGTCGGCCCGTCACGTCCCGGACCGGTCGTCGTCTCCCCCACCGCGTCAGACCGCGATCGGGGCCTTGATCGTCGGGTGGTGCTGGTACCCGACGATCTCGATGTCCTCGTACTCGTACGCGTCGATGGAGTCGCGCGGCGCGAGGCGCAGGGTCGGGTACGGGTAGGGCGCACGCGTGAGCTGCTCGCGCACCTGGTCGACGTGGTTGTCGTAGATGTGCACGTCGCCGCCGGTCCACACGAAGTCGCCCACCTCGAGCCCCGTCTGCGCCGCGACCATGTGCACGAGCAGCGCGTACGACGCGATGTTGAACGGCACGCCGAGGAACAGGTCCGCCGAGCGCTGGTAGAGCTGGCACGACAGCTTCCCGTCCGCCACGTAGAACTGGAAGAACGCATGGCACGGCGGCAGGGCCATGTTCTCGATCTCCGCGACGTTCCACGCCGAGACGACGTGCCGGCGCGAGTCGGGGTCGGACCGGATCTGCTCGATCACCTGGGCGATCTGGTCGACGTGGCGCCCGTCGGGCGTCGGCCACGAGCGCCACTGCACGCCGTAGACCGGACCGAGCTCGCCGTCGGCGTCCGCCCACTCGTCCCAGATGCTCACACCACGCTCCTGGAGCCAGCGCACGTTCGAGTCGCCGCGCAGGAACCACAGCAGCTCGTACGCGACCGACCGCAGGTGGACGCGCTTGGTCGTGACCAGGGGGAAGCCCTGCGACAGGTCGAACCGGATCTGTCGGCCGAACACGCTGCGCGTGCCCGTCCCGGTACGGTCGCCCTTGGGCGTGCCGTGCTCCAGGACGTCGCGCAGGAGGTCCTCGTAGGGGGTCGGGACCGTGTCAGGAGCGGTGCCCGACGGCGCAGGCTCGCCGGTGCTCAGGGGTGCGGTCGGGGCGTCGGTCGCGTCGGGTGCCACGCCCGCCAGTGTAGGCACCGGACCGTGGGCGGCGCCCCGGGCGCTCAGCGGTCCTGGCCGTCCGGCGTGGGCGCGTGGTCGCGGTGGCCCGCGACCTGCGCCTCGGGCACCGCGTCGGCGAGGCGGCGGAGGTCGTCGGCGGTGAGCTCCAGGGCCGCCGCACCCGCGTTCTCGTCCACACGCTCCGGGCGGCGCGTCCCGGGGATGGGCACCGCACCGTGGGCGACCACCCACGCGAGCGCGACCTGCGCCTCCGTCGCGCCCTTCGCCGCCGCGATCTCGCGCACGCGGTCCGCGAGGCGCAGGTTCGCGGCGAACGCCTCGGGCTGGAAGCGGGGCAGGCCGCGGCGGGCGTCGTCGGGCGCGAGGTCGTCGAGGCTGCGGACGCTGCTCGTGAGCACGCCGCGCCCGAGCGGCGAGAACGCGACGAACCCGATGCCGAGCTCGTCCGTGACGGCCTTCTCGCCGTTGCGCAGTACGTCCGGGGAGAACAGCGAGAGCTCCGATTGCACGGCCGCGAGCGGGTGCACGGCGTGCGCGCGGCGGATCGTGTCGGCCGACACCTCGGACAGCCCGATGTGACGTACCTTGCCGGCGGCGACGAGCTCGGCCATCGCGCCCACCGACTCCTCGATCGGCACGGCCGGGTCGGCGCGGTGCAGGTAGTAGAGGTCGATGACGTCGGTGCCGAGGTGCCGCAGCGAGCGGTCGGCCGCCCGGCGCAGGTACTCCGGCGTGCCGTTGCGCCCGTGGACCGTGCCGTCGTCGTCGGTCTCGGCGGACGCCTTGGTCGCGAGGACGATCTCGTCGCGCCGGTCCCCGAGCGCCCGCCCGATGAGCTTCTCGTTCTCGAACGGCCCGTACGCCTCGGCGGTGTCGACGAACGTCACGCCGGCGTCGACGGCGTGACGCAGCGTCGCGATCGCGTCCGCCGCGTCGGTCGGGCCGTAGAACGCGCTCATCCCCATGGCGCCGAGGCCGATCGCCGAGACGTGCAGGCCGTCGCCGAGCGCGACGACGGGCGGTCGGGGCGTGGGTCGCACACTTGTCGGGTGGGTCATGGGGTTGGTCATCTCGGGGTCTCCCGGTCGTGGTCGGTGGTGGCGCGGCGGTAGGACGCGATCTTGGCGTCGAGGGCCGCGAGGTGCCGGCGCGTGCGCTCCAGCTCGGCGAGCACGCGCTCGCGGTGCTGCTCGAGCACCACGAGGCGCTCCGCCTCGGTGCCCGCCCGGCGGCTGAGGTCCGCCATGACGCGCACGTCCGCGATGGACATGCCCGTCTCGCGGAGCATGACGAGGCCGGCCAGCCACGCCATGTCGTGCGGCCCGTAGCGGCGTCGGCCGCCGCCGTCCCGCGGCGCGGGGTCGAGGAGGAGACCCTCCTTTTCGTAGTAGCGCAGCGTGTCGACGCTCAGCCCGACGGCGCGCGCGGCGTCCCCGAGGGCCAGACCTTCGGGCGGGACCTCGACGGGCGGGGCGGGGATCAGGAGCTCGGACATGCCACGAGCATGCGACCTGGAGCGCGCTCGAGGTCAAGGGGGCGGACCGTGACGCACGTCATGTCACAGAGCGCGACGCCGATCGGTCGAAGGGGTGAGCGCGCCCCACAGGGCGTGGGTGCGACGCACAGGAGGCAGTGATGGAGCGCATCGTCATCGTCGGTGGGGGCTACGCCGGCTTCACGGCGGCCCGGGAGCTCGAGAAGGGCCTGCGGCGCGAGCTGCGCCGTGGCGAGGTGGAGGTCGTCCTCGTCGACCCGCGCCCGTACATGACGTACCAGCCGTTCCTGCCCGAGGTCGTCGCCGGGTCCGTGGAGGCGCGGCACGCCGCCGTCGCGCACCGCACGCACCTGCGCCGCACGCGGCTCCTCGACGGGACGGTCGAGCGTGTGGACCACGCGCGCCGCACGGTCGTCGTGCAGCCGCGCTCGGGCGAGCCGTACGACCTGACGTACGACACGGTCGTCGTCACGGCGGGTGCCGTGACGCGCGTCTTCCCGGTGCCCGGGGTCGCCGAGCACGCCATCGGCATGAAGCACGTCGAGGAGGCCGTCGCGATCCGCGACCGGCTCCTCACGTCCTTCGACCGGGCCGCGAGCCTGCCCGCCGGGCGCGAGCGCGAGCGGCTGCTCACGGTGACGTTCGTCGGTGGCGGGTTCTCCGGCGTCGAGGGGTTCGCCGAGCTCCTGTCCCTCGCGCACGACCTCACCCGCGTCTACCCGGAGATCGACCCGGCGGAGCTGCGGTTCCACCTCGTCGAGCGCAACCCCCGCATCTTGCCCGAGGTCACCGAGCGACC
>Ga0233366_1000096_pt1 | contig 39121 bp, 49 predicted proteins | sample ElkDunMinimDraft_23_FD_191536 | JGI IMG/M metagenome (GOLD analysis project Ga0233366, IMG submission 191536) | Fecal eukaryotic communites from dung pellets of Tule Elk in California, USA - Elk Dung C4 | ecosystem: Host-associated > Mammals > Digestive system > Large intestine > Fecal | place...
GAGATTAGAAATGCTATCCCAGATGTTTCTCTTTATGTACCACAGGAAAATAAAAGTATAAATAATAAAGAGTTATTTGCCAGTAGCTTAGCAATTTATAATGCTGACAATATGATGCTTGATGATTCTGATGTTATGGTGTCAGTCATAGATGGCGTTGAGATAGACTCAGGTGTGGTTTGCGAAATTGGTAGATTTGCAGCCTTATGTGAATTGGATAAAGAAAGAAAAAGAACAATATTGGGTTTGTATAGCGATATTAGGCAAAATGGCACAGAAAATTCTAGAAAAATTGAGGCTCTTATTCATGATAGTAAAGAAAATCAATTTATGTATAGGAATTTATATGTTATTGGTGCTATTAAAAGAAATGGGCGTATCTTTTATAAGTCTTATCAACTAGTCAATTATCTGAAGACTTTGGTTTTTGATTAGTTGTTTGACTTTAATTTGGTTTGTGCACACAATATATGTGGTTGTGTCTCTTTTCCTACAAACTTTCATATTTTTTTTCATATTGACATATTTGTCTCCTTGGTAAATCTACGTTCAAACTATATGAGGCACAACCAGACTAACCTATTAATTGATCACTACCTTGTGTTGACATAGATAGTGATCATTTTGATAAGCACGCGTGAGAAAAAACCAATGATTAATCATTTGGTTTTTCTTTTTTCAAGCATGCAATAATACCCCATGTGGAAGTAACTAAATTCATAAAATCTAAAATTGCACGTGCTGTTTGTGCAGTTACAATGTCGTATATTAACCAAAATATATTACATATCGTCCAAACCCAAAAACACGATTCCTTCTTTAAAACATTTAATACCGCGCCATATACCGCCAACAATGAAAAAAACCATAAAACAATCTCAATAATATCGACCACATTAACTCCAAAATATCAATTTCTCCTAGTCTAACACAATACCTAAAAGAATAAATTATATAAAACCCATCTTTTGTCTAATTTCTTGTCTTATTTTGTATTTTACGTATAATTAGTTCAGCGTGTCTTGGGTTGCACGGGTTCATTTCTCCTGACTAGCTGTCTGCTAGAGAAAGGAGGGGTGATTATGAGAGATAAGATTATTCAAATTTTGAATATCATCTTGTTGATATTACAAATTCTGAGTTTCTTTAGAACTCATAAAAAAATCTACCGTGCTAGCACCACGGTAGTAATTAATATTTACAAAATTTAATGAACCCGTTTCCAGGGCACGCTATTATTATATCATATTATTCTAAAAAAATCTACCGTGCTCACATCACGGTAGTAATTATTAAATCAAGCAAATAATGAACCCGTTCCCAGGTCACGCTATTATTATACCATATTATTCTAAAAAAATCTACCGTGCTAGCACCGATGAATTATATTCTTCTGGCAAATAGTGTGTTTCTTTCATATTTGAACTATCTAATTTTAAAACTCTAAATCCTACATCAAGATCAGTTTTACCAGTTTCTTCGATTATCTTTTTACCAGCTCTTCTAATTCTTTCTTTTCCAATTTCACAAATATTTTTATATCCAGCTTTGAAAGCTTCGCTTTTTTCATTGCAAGACTCAGGAAGTTGCACCATAATGAATTTTCTGTTTCCACCATCCTCAGCGTTTAATTGCATTACCGCATGCGCTGTTGTCGCTGAACCGCTGAAGAAATCTAATATTATATCATCTTTCATATCTAGTGAACTAATAATATTGTTTAAAAGTATTAATGGTTTCTTACCATTTGGAAATTTTATACTTCCCTCAAAATTTATGTTTCCATAGCCAGAAGCTGTATTCCAAACATCACCGAGAATATCGCATTTAAGTAATTTTCCATTTTTTATTTTGCATGATTCTTTCAGTGATCTACAAAACCTAGTTATTCCTTTTCCCTTATTTTCTTTTATTAATTTTAAACCATTATGAGATATAATCTCTCCACAAGAAAGACTATATTCTTCTTGATTAGACAGATCATTCTTAGTATAAGGTGAAGTAGAATACTGTATATCTGCAAGTCTATTTATAATTTCATTTTTGATATTATTATCGAAGTTCATTATTTTTTGTATATTTAATTTATTGATTTTTAGACCGAATTTTTCAAATATTTTTGAGTAATTTAATTCAAACCAATTCAGAGTCGAATAACTTCTACCATTTTCATATATAAAATCATGATCAAAATAAATATATGATTTAGAAGGAACATATAAAGGATTAAGTTGTATCTTCCTAGATTTGTATACAATAATATAGTCTTTAGTTTTTATAAAAGTTTTATATTTACTAGATGATTTTGTGCCAAAAACACTATTTGCTGATTGATTAACGATACATGCGACAAAATTTTCTTCCCCAAAAATCTCATCACAAATTTTTTTAAGATTGTGCACTTCACGGTCATCAATAGATATAAAAATAACACCATCATCGGTAAGCAAGTCTCTAGCGAGTTTTAACCGAGGATACATCATATTAAGCCATTCTGAATGTGTGAATTTGTCCTTATATAATCGATTTTTTCCAGTATTATAAGGAGGGTCAATATAAATCAGCTTAATTTTATTCAAATAATCTCTACGAAGTATTTTCAATACATCAAGATTATCACCCTCGATATAAAGATTCTGGGTAGTATTCCAATTAACACTTTCTTCTTTACATGGTACTAATATCTTATCGGTTGGCCGATTTGCTAGAAGTATTGATTCTTTTTTCCCAGGCCAAGTAAGTTCGTACTTTTCTTGATTTTCACCAATAATATCATCAGAGAGTTCTTGTTTTAAAGTCTCAAAATCGATTTTAAGAGTTATCTTATCATTTTTATCTTTAGCTTCTATTACACAGTTTGGAAACAACTCTTTTATTTTTAAAATATTTTCAGAGACAATATTAGAAGTAATAGTTTTTATCTTCTTCAATTTTTGGCACCTCTTTTTGCAAAAATTGCATAATTTTTTTTGTAATTTTTAGGTAATAAATACAAAAGAACTCATAAAAAAATCTACCGTGCCGCAAACACGGTATTTGATTTTATTAATAATATTTTTGCTCATAAAAAAATAACCGCTCCTACATCAAAAGTTTACGGTTATTAATGCAAATCTTTTAGGGTCAGCCACTTTGGGCCCTTGCTACTATTATAACATTTTACACTAATTTGTCAATAGTTTATTATTGGATTAGCGTGTCTTGCACTGTGGGTTCATCTTACTTTCAATTGTCCTCCGTTTGAGGAGAAAGTCTGGTGATAAAATGCTCGGTTGGTTTTGGTTTTTATTCACAGTATTCAAATTTGTTTACTTTGAATTTATCAAAAACAAAAAAAACAATCGACGCCCACGAAGGAAGCGTGGGCATCGTAAATATAAATAAACTACGATGAGCCCGCAAGCGAGTCACGCTACTATTATACCATTTCACACTAATTTGTCAATCCCAGACAAAAATTTTCTTGCAATTATAGCAGCTATTGCGCCATCACTTGCTGCAGTTACTAGCTGTTTAATTGGTGACGATTTGCAATCACCAGCAACATACACACCAGGTATTCCAGTCACAATGCTAAACCCATTGTTATCACTTTTTAGCTGTGGGAATAAGGAATTATCAAATGTATATCCAATCTTTAAAAATATTCTCGCACAGTTTAGTGTGCTTGCTTTACCATTTTCTAATATTTCAATTTTTTTAACGTCTTCATGTATAGACAAAAGTTTCGTATTATAGTGTATAAAACAATTTTTGATAGTGGATATGTCTTTTACTAGTTTTAAATCAGCACGTGCTTGATTTGATCTAATTAATAAATGTACCTTTTTTGCAATATCCTTCATATATTTTGCACATTCAAAAGCGCTGTTGCCACCACCTACAATAGCAATATTTTCCCCCTTAAAGAAATGCCCATCACAAAGTTCACAATATGTAAAATTCTCATTTTCAAATCCTTCAAGTGTTCGTGGTTGGGAACCAATAGCAATAATCACAGATTTAGCAAAATAAACACCTTTATCTGTATAAATTTTTTTAATTTTACCATCAAGCTGTGCCTTAATTACTTCAGCATACTTAGTAATTCCAAATTTAGAAACTTGTGAATAAATTTTTTGGCTTAGTTCTTTACCTTTGATACTTGAGAAACCAGCATAGTTTTCAACTGTTGGAATATAATTGAGTTTTCCACCAAACAATTCACGTTCAAAAACTAAAACTTTAGTGCATGAATAAGCAAGATATAAACCAGCTGTTAATCCGGCAATCCCGCCGCCAATGACTATACAATCAAAAATTTCTTGTTTTGTTTCAATCATATAATATTCATCCCTCCAAATTTAGTACTAATGTTCAATTTAGAATTAAGAATACTAGCATGTGGAATAAAAGCATATTCCATAGCATCTATCATATCTATATTGACCGAGCCATCATCTAGCCTAGTATCTATTGCGCTTGAATCCCAAACTGCATTTTTGAGTGATTCAATTGTATTTGTGCATGTATTCATTATTTTAAATCTTTGAAAACTCATAAGTCTACTCAATAACTGAATACGATCAATAATTTTGATTTTTTTACAATCCGACACTTGAAACTGTCCAACATATCTATAAAGGTAGTATCTAAGTCCCTTTGTTAAGACCTGCCCAAGGCCACCCCAATCAGCTAAAATATTGTTTATATTTCCAAATTTAGAAAATACTTTTCTCACAAATTGTGCAATATATTTATACAATTGTTCTGGTGATTGGACACCTTCTATTTGCATTTCATCTAAAACACAAATAGATTCAAATTTGTTGCAAAATCCAACAGCTACAAGCGCAGTATTTGATTTGCTCGCGCCATAATCAATACCAATATTTATACTATCTAATTGTGAAATTTTTATATCACTAATGATATATTTTTCGGGTTCATTTGCAAACTGATCATATATAATACCATCAGCTTGTACCCAGCGCCCTAGCACAAATCTTTCATAAAAAACACCAGTATATTCTTTTTTTATATCATTTCGTATTTGAGTTTCTATAGTGGTGTTATCATCGAGTAAAAATTTCCATGTTTTTAAACTTATTTCAGATTGTCGAGTTAAAAACTTTTGATAGAACCAATGCATAGGTGAATCAGGGTTTGTGGTTCCAAGTAATTTCGAACCAGTTTGTGATAGACGAGATAACAGCATTGTGAAAAAGTCTTCAGGATATAGTGTTATTTCATCACAATAAGCTGCTTGTAAAGTCATACCACGTATTTTATGTTCAGATCGTGAGTCATTAACGCCCTCTAAAAATATTTTATGGTCAAAAATACTCGCTTCTTTTTTAATTAGCGAGTATTTAAAAAATTTGGGTGGTACAATCGAATCTAGAATTGACAAACAATTTCGTTTTAAAGATGTCAATGTTTTTCCGACCATCAAATAATTATTCTCATTTGGCATTTGGGCGAGTAAAATAAGCCAAGCAATTAAACTCACATAGGTTTTCCCTGACCTTACAGAACCCTCTAATATATTGATCCTTTTAGTATTCCCAATAATAACATCTCGAACAAATGATTTTTGCTTTTCAGTAAATCCATCAAACATCTTCTTTAATTTCCTTAATAGCATCAATTAATTTCCCAAACACTTTATCAGTTTTTGATGTTTGTGAACTAATTGAGCCATTTTGAACGTTAATTAAGAATTCCAAAATTTCATGGTCGCCTTTTGCAATACCTTTTAAAAATACAGAAACAATTAAAGCAAATATCAAAGTATTTTTATACGAAACATTTGGCATATCTAATAAGGAAATAGTTTTTTTAATATCTTCCAACTGTGGCGGGATGGGTGCCAACATAATGTTATCTATCATTTCAGATATATATATTTTTTGTTTTTCAAATTTACTATTCAAAATAATCACCTACATTTTAATATAACTTTGTATTATATCTATAGCATTTTGTGCGCCAAAAGCAACTGTTGCATAATAACCATTTTGGTTTGCATAATTTATAAATTCATTTTGAAGTTTAGTTGGTTTATTTTTCCCTACCTTAAGTTCAATAAAAAGTCCATGATAACCACCTCTCGGCAGAGGCAAAAATATATCTGATACCCCAGCTTTCACACCTTGAAGTTTTAAATTATAAGCTTCTTTCGGATTTCTGAACCCACCATTTGGAATTGCGAACATCCATTTGAGTAAAGGATGAAAATTTGCAAATTCAAAAATAATTTTTTGATGTTGTGATTCAAATTGGCATTTCATTTGTATCAAACCTTTTTTTCGTATTAGCAACTTCAATTATTCTATCAGCAACTTTTAACAATTTTTGTTTCAAGCGTCCAAAACAAAACACCTTGCATTGATTGCTATCAGTTAAGTTTTTCAACACATTGATTGTCTCAATTGGTAAAAAGTGTGCTTCATCAATAATAACGAAGGAATCATAAGGAATAAAATGCAAATGTTCATCCCCAAGTAACTCAGGTGATACCGGGTACTTATCCCCATCATGAGATACAATATTTGGTGCCCAAACAACATCAGGCAAATAAACATATATATTTTTGCCTTGAGATTTTAACTCATAAGCTTTGTTAATTGCTGTGGTAGTCTTACCAGAAAATATTTTACCATAATAGAATAAAAAATTATTCATTTGTTGCCTCAAAAATAATATTTTTTATATAAAGTTGTTGACAATTACAAAAAAGTGATATATAATGTATAAATATGTTTTTTGGAAGGAGCATTATGGATAGTCGTACAATTAATGAACAAATTGATAATGCTCGTAAAACATATATAGATATGCGTGTTTGTATGCAAAAAGTAATTAATGGGTTACCAGATAGCCCCCATAAATCTTTTAAATACGCACATTACCAAAACTTAGTTTATAAAAAAGTATTTGGCCTAAATGCTGGTGCACTTAGAACAAAAAAAAACGTACCAAAAACTAATAGTGTATATGAACAATTCACAGTTAGTGAACTTTATGAGTGTGCTTCTGTAATATGCACTATATGTAGTGGTTTAACTGATGGTAAAGCATATGTAGATATAAAAGAAAAAATAATGGAGAGTTAAAATGAAAAATATGAAATACATTAATGGCAATATTAAGCGGTTACTAAGGCTTGTAAATAAGCCAGAAGATGATTCAAAGTCAATTCTTAAAATATATAAATTAATTATAAATTGGTACAACGAACATGCGTATCTTATGGATGACTTTGTAAGTACTGAGTCAATAGAATGTGCCGTGCTCGTTTCAAGTGTTATAATCTATGAAGATTTTCCAATACAATATTTTGATAACTTATTAGATAATGAGTCTAAAAAGTTATGTAGGTATATTTGTGAATACCTGAATTGTAATGAAATACATAAATCTTCATTTTTTAAGCCTTTTAAAATGGCAAATCATCGTCATCAAAGCTTTGTTGGATATTAGAATCACTGCCAACTTTGTTTGTGCGTCCTGTATCTGTTGATGCTGTTGAAGTATCGTGAATGTGGGACGCAACTAGTTGAAGTGTATTGTATTTTACGTTGTCTTTTGTAAATGAACTTGTTGTGATGTAGCCCTCTGCAATTATAGAAGAGCCAGGTTTGAAGTTTTCGAAAGCGGAAGTTGCATTTTTTCCAAAAGCGGTAATGTACATATAATCTTTTAAATATTTACCGTTTTTAGACTTGTAATCGCGTACTGATTCGACAGGTATTCTGACATATTTAATATCATTACTGTCTTTTATTTCAAATGGTTTTGTAACTATACAGTTAATTATAAATTTATTTAGCATTTTTATTAAACTCCTCAATTAATTTATCAAATTTAGTGGTTTGTTTCTCTGGCTCGTTTTTGTTTTCTGAAACTACTTTAAACTGTCGTTTCAAAGCTAAAATTTTCTTTTGATCTCTGCGTGAATACTGTTTGATATCTGTATGGTCCATATTTCTAAGATCAATAACATTCCTGAATGCAGTGTTAGCTAAGTCATTAAATAAAGCAATAAATTCAAAAAAATGAAGATTAGCGTTGTTGAGATTAATACCGTATCGTAGCCTAAAAGCACTATATATCATATATTGATCCTGATCAAATGAAAATAAAGTCTTGTATTCGCGAGTTTCATGAGAAACAATTGGCTCTTTTGTACTAGGGACACCAGCAGATAAAAACCAGTTTAATCCATTTATTGCTTCTTCTATGGGTGGTATACCTTTCCCAAACAATAGACGGGATGCGGTGTATAATTGTTGGCGATTGTCTATGAAAGATTTATCAGATAAACACTGATCAATTAATATACCAGTTTGGAATCCAGGGTTTATTAAATATCCTTCATATTCATATGGCAATGCGTCAATTAAAATATTCATAATTTAGCTCGTGTTTGTCTTTGATTCAAGCGATTAAAATATTTTAACGAATATTTGCCTTCAATATCTTTAATAAAATCGTCTTCATACTTTTTAGTATTAGAGATTATTATTGCAGAAAGCTCAACTAAGAACTTAGAAAGTAATTGTATTGATGGGTGTTCTACGCCAAATATTTTTTGAATTATTTCTTTGCCAAATAAATCACAAATGCTATTTTCAACCCAAGAAGCCATCTGTTCAATACTATCCCAATTATTTTCTTCTGAATTCGAATTTACCAAAACCTGATATTTGCTCATGAATTCATCAAATACTTTAAGAATACTATTAACTTGTGATCTATCACGTAGATCAATATCAATAGTGTCACCGTGCTTATTAATTTGGATTTTGAGCACGTTAACATCAAATAATATCTTTTCCATATTGATACTCCAAACTAAATATTATTCGTTAATTCACCAAATATAGTTTTTTGCAAAGAGCGCGTATATCTGTAAACATTTTGGACAGAGCAACCAATTCTAGTGCTTATTTCCTTAGCAGTAAGCCCATCAATAAAAGAAAGTGAAATAATAGTCTTATATAGGCAATCAGGCATCTGAGAAATTGCGTTTTCAATTTTTGTGCATTCTGATTTTAATTTATCAATCTTGTTATTGATAGAATCACGAATATCAAAAAGCTTTTGGCGTTCTTCAACGAAAGCTATTAAAGACTCATCAGATAATTTGGAAGTGTCTTTTGGAATATCACTTAAGTGATATCCTTTAATAATTTCATCCTCCATATCATTAATACGTGTATTAATAACCGCAAGTTCCAAAATATATTCAGATATCTTGGATTTTAATTTGCTAACACTGATAAGTCCGTTGCACCTAAAAAAATGCGTTTTAGTGTTTAGAACTGACATTTTGTATACCTCCTATGTATTCATATACATATAATACACAAAATAAAAAGTTTTAGAGCAAAAAAAAGGTTTTTTGTTCTAAAAAGTTGTTTTATTTTATATTCATTCTACATAAAAAACGTTAGATGGCAAAAAAATTAAAAAAAAAATAAAAAAAATCTCAGAAAGTGTTGACAAAATAAAACAAAGAGTGTATAATAATAAACATAAAATGAGTAAAGGAGGTGCAAAAAAATAAATTTGATGTTGTTGGAGGTTAAATATGGCGGTCAAAACTATTATCATAATACAAGGGATGCATAACGCAATTAAAAATGTAGCGGAAAAAAATATGACGACAGTATTAGCGGTAACAAGGAGGGTGATAATAGAATATATAATGGATGAACACACAAGGGAAGAGTGTAACAAAAAAATAGATCCATATACGCCACCGTTTTGGTATATTGATAATTTGGAAGACGTAAATGAAATTAAGAAATTAGGAAATGATTTTTTTAAACCGTCAAGGTTTGGGCTTAAATTAGATGACAAAATATCTAAGGAGTTGGATAAGTATGCAAAAGAAATTAATATGAGGGCGAATAACCTTATAGTATGTTTGTTGGATATAATGTTGTCAAAATCAAATAATATAAATTTTAATTTAAGAATTTAGGAGTGAAAATATGAATATTTATGGGAAAGTAGCGATAATAACAAACAAATTGCAGGAAGCAAATATAAAAAAATCGGGGAAAAACAAATATGCAGGATATAACTATTTTGAACTTGGTGATATCGTACCACATATTAATAAATTAACTTTAGAATATCAGGTAATGATACAATTTACATTTACGAAAGATAGAGCACTTATGAGAATAATAAATATTGAAGAACCAAGTGAAGTATTAGAATATGAAAGTCCAATGGCAGAAATTGCATTAAAGGGTGCGCATGGCATACAAAACCTTGGTGCTTTGGAAACATACTCGAGGAGATATCTTTTGATGTCAGCATTTAACATAGTAGAACATGATTATTTTGATGCAGTGCAAGGGCGCGAAGAAACGGAAAAAAAGCAGTTAATAAGTGAGATACGTAAGATGTGTAGAGAACGTGCGGTAGATGACGAATCTAAGAAATCATTATTAGAAAGATTTCCAAGCCTTAAACGTATAGAGGAACTAGATATATTAACGCTTAAGAAATTAAAATCTAATATATGAAATTAATATGGAGGTTAAATCGATGTTGAAAATACCAAAGAATATAGCAAGAGATCCGAGGTTATCGCCAGGGAGCCGATTGATATATGGTGAACTTATGGATTTTGGTGAAATAAGTGTAGATGAACTAACAGTGATTTATAAAATATCTAAAAAAACGTTAATAAGAAGAATAAATCAGCTAGTAAAGTATGGGTATATTCAGTACGAATATATTTGTAAAAAACTACCAAAATTGATGATAATAAAAAGTGGACAAAATTGTCCCAAAATTGGGACAAAATTGTCCCAAAATGAGGACAAAAATGTCCCAAAATTGGGACAAAAATGTCCCAAAACTGGGACAAAATTGTCCCAAAACGAGTTTGTCGAAAAAGAAGAGAAAGAAAAAGAAGAAAAAGAAAAAGAAAAAGAAAGAGAAGAGAAAGAAAAAGAAAGAGAAGAAAAAAGTAGCAAAAAAGAAGAGAAAGAAAAAGAAAGAGAAGAGAAAGAAAAAGAAAAAGAAAAAAAAGAAAAAGAAAGAGAAGAAAATGAAAAAGAAAAAGTAGGAAAAAAGAAAAGTAACGAAAAAATCAAGATGAAAGATGACAAAATCGAAAGTGGGATAGGAGACCAAAACGTAAATAGTGATTACGAGCACGTAAGTGCCCCAAATTTCGACGAAAATGCTTCAAAGGTAAAATTACCCTCTGAAGAAAAAAAAATCGAAAAAAATGGGGTTAGAATTAAAAAAAAGGAAATGGAACTAATAAATCTCGTAAACCAGTATACCAAAAATACGGATTTAGTTCTATCAATCCTTGAATTCATAAGGATGCGAAGCGTTATTAAAAAGCCTTTGACTAAGCATGCGCTTGAGTTGTCTCTAAGAAAACTCGATTCCTTATCAACTGACGATGAAATAAAAAAACAAATAGTCGACAGGAGCATAGAAATGTGTTGGTTGTCATTCTTCCCACTGCCCTCGCCCGCTTGGAAAACAAAAGAAAATTCGGATAAAACAAAAGAAAATAATGACAATAACAGCTATGTCATTGAATAACATTGAGTTTGAAAGGAGATAATTATGAGTTCTTCGCCTAATCAATTTACGAAAGATTTCGTGAGAAAACTTGCACATATCGCAAAGAAAAACTTGAAAATTAAAGATGGCGATTATCAAAAAAATGAGATCTGGTACTGTGGGAAATGTAATATGCCAATGCAAATAAAATCTGGTGATGAATTACTTTGCATATCTTGTCACTGCGTTATTAACGAGATAAAAAAGCACAAGGAAAAAATGCATTCTTACGATTACGAGATCACAAAAGAAAATCTTGTCAAAAATGCATTCTACGATATTAATTTTAAATACGTAACTTTTGATAAAATACCAGAGAATGATCATAATGATGAAATTGTAGAATATATACAAAATTTTGACAAAAATACAAGCAAAGGCCTACTCATAAATGGAAGTATTCGAAGTGGGAAAACGACCCTTGCTCTATGTATCACAAATGCATTATTAAATAGAGGTTTTAAATGTAAGTATACTAATGCATTGAGATTACACAACGATTTTATCATAAGTAAAAATCAATTGCTTGATGATATCAGACAATTTGATTTAATCATAATAGATGACTTCTTAGATAGTCATGACTTGAGTAATAAATTTTTGATATCAAACATGTATCAAATTGTTAACTCACGTTTTGAATCTAACCAACCTATGATAGTAGTAACTTCACTACCAAATGTTCAAATGCATACTACAAATGATCTTTTAATCGCTAAGATATTTTCTAAAATTTTATTAACATGCAAAGAATTGATTTTTTCAAGGAAAAAGTAATAATATATATATTATTTTTATAGTGATTTGTATATAATATAAATATGGAAACATCACCAAAAATAACTATTAATCTGCTAAATAAACAAGCTAATAACGGCATTGTTTGGACTTGTAGTGGGAACAAAAGTTTTGGTGACCTTTCTCTACTTAGTAATGTGGAAAAGGTCGAAAACCAATTTATGGATCTATCTTTGAACCGAAGTGTTTTAGATGAAACGCTCGATGATACCTATCAAAACGTTGCGTTTATGTCTGATTCACTATCAGATGAAAACTGTAATTTTCAAGACGTTTGGGTACATGGCGATCTACCTGTAATATCAGACTTCTATACACTAACTATTAAGTTCGGCCCTATATACCCCAAAAAAATAAGAATCGATTATTATAATGGTTCTGTTTCATCTGAAATAATCGATAACATAGATTCCAGTACCGTGTATACAAAACAAGCTAAAAAAACAGTATCCGCTATATCAATAAATTTTTTGGAATCTTATGAACCATTTAGCTATGCACACTTACAAAATCTTTTGGTCGGTGGTATACTGGAAATTGACAGTGAAGAAATAACTGAAATGAGTATGATGGAATCAAGTAGCGAACTGTCTGAGGAACTAAAAATTAGTACCTTGACAGCTGAGGTCTATTTGGATGAGTCGTATAATAATATGTACACTTATGAACTGTTCTCATACTTTATTAGATCAGGAACACCATCAAATGCACAGGTTAAAATAATAAATGATGGCGTTGAAACTGATTTGTTCCTAGGCAGATTCTATGTAAATAAAATATCATACGTTCGTGAAAATATGGTACGTATTGATCTGTTTTCATTACTTGGAGTAATGAGTAAGATAAATTATAATTCCTCTCCTCTATCAACTGGCAACTTATCTTTTTATGACTTCCTTTCTGATGTATTTGCACAAACAGCAAATTATATGGGTTTAAATGCTCAGGATTTGTTCGAAATATATTCACCCATTGAAAGAAATATACTTGATAAAGAAGTAAATGGTTTTATACCTGTAGGTACATGTCGAGACGCTCTTCAATGTATTCTGTTCGATAGCTCTCTGGGTGTTCTTGATACTAGAAGTTCAAAGCTTATTATTAAAAGTATCAATAGCCAATCACCACCTATTTCGATCGGCGCGAACTTTATACTTTCAGAACCTAAAATAGAAAATAAGCCTCCTCTGAAACAAGTGAATCTAGAATATTTCGTGTACTCACTCAATGAAGATTCTTTTATATTTAGACTTCTTTCTTCTGGGCAATATCAGTTTCCAACACCAATTAATGTAAGTTCCATTAGATTTGAACACCAACCTTCCGTTACTTTTAATTATACACTTATGGGTGCCATGGGTATTCAGATCGATTTTACCAGTGAACCTCTAGATGGCGTTTCGATTTATGCTGAAAAACTTATATCTGATAAATTTGATATGTATGCTCAATTTAATAACGAAGATTTTAATGGAAGAATTATATCAGTGGGCCCTGCTTATCTAGATTCAAGAAGTAATGAACACGATGAACCAGAGTATGCTATAAATCTAATAGAATACCTTGACTCACATAAAGTTAAAATCGAATTTGAATATATTTGTCTTAATACAAAACCTTCTGATATTGTTCAATTAATGTCTTCAGATGATTCTCAATTAGCTGTTGGGACTATCGTATACCAAAATATAGATGTCGCACGTGGTATGGTCACTAATTGTGAAATATTAACACGCGATTCTTGGAATCCTGATTAAGATTTATTGACTTTTTTATCTTTTTCATTCTATAATTGAGGTATGGCTCATTATGCGGGTCGTTATTGTTGATTTATATTTTCTATGACAATAACAACCACATTACCGGTGCGGTTGTTATTTTTGTATTCTTTGAATTGAAGTATTAATTGAATTATCTCAATCAATATTATTAAAATATCGAATATCAAATCAAACATTTTATCGCCTATTTTTTTGAGATAAACCTTCTCAAAAAAGAAAAACAACCCGCACTTTAATGTGCCATACCATTATAACAACCACATTGCAGGTGCGGTTGTTATTTTTTGATTCTATGATATAATTAAGGTATGGCCTATCGTACGGGCCGTTAGGTTAATTTTTAATTATAATAATAACGACCACATCGCGAGTGCGGTTGTTATTCTTGTATTCTTTTATCTGAAGTATTAATTGAATTATCTCAATCAATATGATCAAAATATCGAATATCAAATCAAACATTTTATCGCCTCCTTTCTTGAGATAAACCTTCTCAAAAAAGAAAAACGACCCGCACTTTAATAAACCATACCTTAAAGCATTATATTCCCTAACTACTTGAAAATCTACTGTATTAATTATAACTCTTGACAACTTTTTATATTTTGTGTTTAATATATTCTCATCTTATAAATATGTGCGATTTGCACTTGAAGGAGTTTTTATGGTTAATAGACATTTTAAAAAAATGTTGAGCTGTATACTTGGGGTTGGGGTTTTGTTTTTCAAAAGTAACGTCTCTTTCGCTGGTAATCTTGATCCTTTAAAGGAACATCCTGAATTAGTAAAAAAGTATTTGGATCAAGAAATAGAATATAGTAAAATTCACGATTTATCGTCGGCTAATGTTTCGTACACTCGTAAGGAAGATTTTTTCTTGTATGATGAGCTAAGAACTATAACACTTCATAATGTGCATAGTGCTTTTGATTCGAATGAGGGAATCATTCCAAATTATCTTAAGGCTATTCAAAATACTATGGATACTCTTAGAAAATACGCTGAAGCTATTTATAGTGGAAATTATGAACTAAAAGGTAAGGACGAAAAAGAACGTTTGCGAAATTTTTTGGCGGACGTAAGTGAAGAAATTTCAATTAAACCTTCTATTACAAGTTTAGGTAGGGGCCTTTATGGATATGGTAATTTCAAAAGCCACCATGCTATTGATATTGCAAATGCTGTAGTAGCTTCAATGTTTACCGTCTCAATGGAACTTGAACGAAGTTATTGGGGAGTTGCTTGGGATATTTTTGATATTGTAACATTGGTTGTAATGTTCGTACCGTTCGGTTGCGCATCTGGTGGGGCAACTCGTTGCGCAACGAGTGCTACTAAATCCTTTTGGGCTAAAAATGGTACAACGTTTGTTACAAAAAAAACTGCCGAGAAATTAGGGTATAATAATATTCGCACATTTGGTGGTAAATTAGTAAATAGCGCTTATAAAATTGCTCCTGAAGTTTTGGAGGCTCTTGGTTCATGGCTTAAATCTATTGGTGTTAAATGCCCATCACTTGCTATGAAGAAAGGTGCTGTTTTGGCCGCTAGTATTGCCGGGCGACAAGTACTTACTGGTGTAAAAGATAATATAATCTGGGGCCTTGCAAAAAATTCAAAAAATTCACTTAATTCTGATGGTAATTTTGATTTGAGTGTTCAACTTACTAAGCAAAGAGTTAATTGTACCGAACAAGCCCTTAGAGACTTGCATTCACAAATAATAAAGAAAACTGATGAAGTATTAGATGCTAATGTTTTAGTGTGCGCAATTGATAGAAGAAATTTAAATACTTGGATCCCTGGATTGGCCCTTGCTAATAGGTTTAATGAGCCTCAGAAATCTTTCCTCTATTTCTATAAAGCCCCTGGTGCTATGAGCCCAACAGTCAGAAATAGTAAGTATAATTATAGTGAAACTATAATGCGACTTAAAGACGCTTTAATTGATTCTGATAGATTTGCAGAAAACATGAAAGATGATATAAATAATATTAAGTAGGTGCTACATGACTAATGGACTTATGTGTTATTTAATTGGTTCTGGCTTACTTCTTTCATCTATTGGTGTTGGTGTGTATAAAGGTGTTAATTCACCTTATTCGGTATATCGTAAACAAAGGTATGAAAGACACACGAAATGGCTATCTGAAGTCCTTAGAGATCCTAATAGGAAATATGGTGAATATCAAGCTCTAGTTGAGTTGGACGAGGCTAGAGAAGAATTTGCGATATATGAAAAAATCTGTTCGTTAATAATTGATAATAATCCAAAATTAAATGAAATAGAAAAAAAAACCTATTTGCGCTCAATTCAAAGAATCATCTCTACTATGCCTTATGATTGCAAAATCCCCAGGTATAGTCTAAATGATGAAGATTTTACTCTAGGTAGTGAACGGGAAAGAATTAAAAAAGAAATTAAAGAATTTATGGTATCTCATGGTATGAAATTTAGACATGATATTACTATGAATATTCAATATTATGAACTTGATAAATTAACAATTAACAAGGTAAATGAATTTATAAAATTTTATGAAGACCTTAATGGCCCGGATGACCGGATGCCATCGTACGTCGGCTCGGCATGAAAAATTCCCACGCAAGAAAGCGTGGGACTAATCTATTTTTTACTACTTATTATTTCTTTATATTGTTTTTCTGTAATAAAACCTCTTGTCTTTGCTAGCTCTAACTGTTTTTCACTCCACAGCCCTCTATCAAAGTTCTTCTTTATTAGTTCATATGTCATATAATACCTCCTATTAACCTTTATACTATATATTATACCATTTTCAATTAATTTGTCAAGTGTGCTACAATTAATCTTACGTAGTTGGTATAGGCGCGGTTTGGTTATCAATACATCCCTTTTAAGGGAGGTGATAACTATGTTTTTGGAGTTATTTTGGTTTTTAATTGATTTAGCTCAATTTATTCTTTATTTAATTGAAAAATTTAAAGAAAAACAAAAAAATAATAACCGTTGCCCTGAACAAGTGACGGTTATTATAATTTTTATTGAATAACCAAGCTGTTTTACCAGCTACGTTACTATTATATAACTTTCAATTAATTTGTCAAAATTTATAAAGAAACGCCCGCGGAAGCAACGCGGACGTCAAAATAAAAAATAAATTTTGATGAACCCGTTTCCAGGTCACGCTACTATTATACTACTTTTAATTAATTTGTCAATAGTTTATTATTGGCTTTAGCGTAGTCTTGAAGTACGGGTTCATTCCTTCTTTACTAACTTTCTTAGTTGGAGAAAGAGGTGATGATATATGTTCGGGATTATTTTATCCGTTTTTCAATTGTTGTTTATCGTTCTCCAAATTATCTTCTTAATTTTGGAGAATAGACAAGCGAAAAAAACGAACTACCGTGCCGCAAACACGGTAGTAGTTATTATTCAAGTAATAATTAAAAGATAACGAACCCGTTAAAGGCTACGCTACTATTATACCTCTTTTTTAATTTTTGTCAATAGTTTATTATGTCTTTAGCGTAGTCTAAGACGTTGGGCTCATTTCTTCTCTATTCCTTAGTTTAAGGTAGAGAGGAGGTGATTGAATGTTTCGAATTATAAAAGATATATTAGATATTATAATTAAAATAATACTAATATCAAAATTTATAAAGAAACGCCCACGCCGCAAACGTGGGAAACATTATAAATAAAGCATAATGAGCCCGCTAATAGGCTACGCTACTATTATACCTCTTTTTTAATTTTTGTCAACTTGCAAATCTTGTGATCGCCTGCACTGTTTGTTCTACCTGAAAAAAATCATCTTCAAAACGTCTAGATATATGTGCATGTTCACTAATTTGCATCCTTACTATCTCACCACTATTAAATTGGATTGGATAATAATCAAGAATACTTGTTTCTTCGCCCTCATAAGATATTTCGGCACCTTCGAGCCAATATCCAATTGAAGATACTAAATTAATTGCATCTAATTTTGGCTCATTCCCTACAAATAAACCACGATAATAAAAAATAATATCTACAATGCACTCAATCTCACCACACACTAAAGTCTTTATTGATGACGAATTAACAGATAATAATACACTCATCCCGGTTTTGCGTTCGTTGGTTTCACATAACATTACGCCACCAGTTTGTTTAATTTGTTCTGGTATAAATGGACATTCGTTTATAAGATCTAAAATTCGTGAATATATCACATAAATAGGGCTATTTATCATCATACTTCCTCCTGAAGCTCCCTAATCCATTTTTGTTTATTATCATCCACACACCTCTTTACCCACAAAGCACCTGCTTTTGGATTTTTGCTACGGTTATAGTTTAAATTTCGATTGGTAAGATATTTTCTTTCACCTCTCCTCGCCAAAGCCCTTCCGTCTCTAGTTAACATTAATTTGCCATACCATTGATACCTTGCATATGGTGTCTCATATATTATGTATCTTGAATCTTTTGTTATATATCCACTCGCTTCAAGACGGCCAGTGTCTCGTGGTACATAGATTCTTGAATCATTTAGTACTTTATTTGCGAGTGACTTCCTCATTTGATTCGATATATTTCTTATAACTGTACTATATACAACTTGTCTCATATTTTACCTCGTTGGTTTTTTTGAAACCATACTACAAGACAATCCCCTTATTATTCGATCCTCTCCATTTACATATTCGATTATATCTCTTACCTTTGAAATATACCCCTTATACGTATCAAATCCTGTATTTGTAGGTATTGTTATCATATGGAACTCTTTCTTTTCAGTCAATTTTTGAAAAAGCCTATCATATTGTTCCATATCATAAAAAGTACCAAATGTCAGTTCATAATTAAAATAAATGCCGAGTATCTCACGCCTTAAATCGCCGTCAATTGTCCTTAGCGCATATTTATCTAATACATCAGCATGCCTCGTAATTTGTACAAGACCAACTCCAAAAGGTTCCCCATCTATCAATAATGTATCATTACCATTTATAAATTGCGCCATTAATTAATCACCTCAATTATATTAATTTTATCATCGATTTACCAACACGTTCTTTTTCATCATCAAGTTCCAAGTTTAGTTTTCTTATAAGTTCGCCCATTGCACCTGATGCACGAATGTTTACGGTAGTGCCAGAATCTAACCCAGTTTCATAGATCGCTGTTTTAAACGCTTGTACCATTGTTGATAAAGGCGTTTCAATATTTGTTTGCCCTCGTGGTTGATCATTTAGAAAAGCTAAGAATGGGTCTCCACCATTTAAAACCGCTCCTTGTGCAAGCCCAGGTATCTTACCTTTGAAATTAGGTGAAAGATTCGATAGATTAGGTACTAGCCCACCTAATCCTCCGCGCAGTTGTTCAAATGCCCAGCCAATTCCATTAATAAGTAAGTCTAGGAATTTACCAAATGGCCCCAACCATTCTTCAATACCTTTTTTGATTTTCCTGATAAGATCTTCAAGGCCTCTTTTGAAATCATCAAAAAAATATTGAATTCTTGGTCCCCAATAATTTGCTATCTCTTTACACCATTTTACAATATCTTCGAAATGCAAAACAATTAATGCTAAAGCTCCAGCTGCTAATGAGATCCAGCCAGTTGGGCTCAGCATCGCAGCCCCGATTGAGGCTAGAGTAGATATGCTTTTTATGATTTTATACGTTGCAATTGCAACCCCAATTCCTATAATAACATCCCTTATAACAGTTAGGCTTCTTGACAAATTTTGCATTTTTATATCATCATAATTTATTTTAAAGTCGAGTGTTGGTAACTGAAGACCATTAATATCTTGTTTGAGTGCATCTTCATCTATAGTAAAATCTAGTGGTGGCATTTCCATTTGCCTAAGTGCATTCGTTATTTGAGATTCTACAGATTCTTCATCAATCTCCGGCTCTAAATTAACCTCCATGTCTTTAATGTTATCAAGGCCATTAACGTTCACATCAATTGAAGGATCATTAGCTAATGCCTCAAGTGCTTTCAAACTATCTTCTTTTAATACTTCTAATTTATCAAAACTTGCTAATAATTCTCTAGTTTGTTTTACCTCTTTTTTTGTTTTTTTGACATTATCTTTTATTCTTTTTGTTTGCTTTGCTGGCTTTTCAAGGTTAAACATGGCTTTTTTCGGACTTGCAATCTTATAAAAATCTTGTACTGTTTTTTGTGCTTCTTTTACACTTTCAATCGGCTTTATAAGTTCTCCACCAGCTAAAAAGTTAATTAGTTTAATAATAAGGTTCGTAATCCAAATAAGTCCACGCCCTAGCGCCCTGATCCATGGAAGTATAACTTGAAATATTGGTGTAAATGCTCGTATAAGATTTGCTTTTACTATCAGTAATGTACTTGCAAATTGTGTATCACGTTTTATTAAGTTCCCAAGTAGTGTGGATATCCCCCTAAAAGAACGTGAAATAATATTAAATACCAATGCACTTTTCAGTAATGAAAAAATACGCCTACCCCATTCGCTTGTTAATATCGATGCGGTTTTTAATGATTTTACGGCTCCATCAATCCCTGCTTTAAAACCAGTTGAAAGTACAGTTTTGGTTTGTTTTATTTCTTCTCTTAGAATAATATCTTCTTTTATTAATTCTTGATAACGTCCCTTCGCTTCTTCAAGACTTTTTACTAAACTCGAATATGTTGGTGTATTCCTTAATTTAATATCTATTTGTGATATCATTCTTTGTATATCATTTATAATGCTAACTGCCTGTTGAATGCTCTTATTATTAATTTGTAATTCGATTTTTTTGTCAGCTAGCTCTTTTAATAATTTTTGATATTTTTTTTCTGCCACATCAGACGCAATATCAATTCCAATTACAATTTTATCACTCATTTGAAATACTCCAGCATCTCTTTTTCAATTGTTGTTAGTTCATTTTTATGTGCGTGGTAATACTTTCTCTTGCTTTCTTTAACCTTTTCAGGGTGTTTTTGTTCATATCTTTTGTTACGCTCTCTTTTGTCTTCTAATATTTTTTCATATTTTGTTGGGTTAACAACCTTTAAAAAGTTCATGTTACTTTTATAATTATTCCACGGGAATCCTATACATTCCCAATGTTTCTTATCAAAAAAAGATGAGTGCATCTCTTTTATTGTCATATAAGCCTCAACTTAGAAAAAAATTAAAAATAGCCGCAAAACGCGGCTATCTTTTTATTCTATTCAATTAAGACCCAGCTATGACTTTAACTGTATATGCTTTAGTAGTTACAGAATCAACTTCATTTACAGTTTGTTTGAAAGCAAGATTATAAGTATTATCGGCAGTTAAACCACCAAGTGACATAGTCCAAGTGCCATTTGCACTAACGTTTGCAGTGTTCCCGGTTAATGTTGTTCCACTTTCCGTGATTGCTGTGATCGTCCCATTAGGAATGCCTCCAGAACCTGTTATCACTAAACTATTAGTTGATAATGTGGCACTAACTCCTGGGTAATATCCTGCCTGCGATACACCACCAATAGTCTTAATGTATGGGATCTTCGTATTTGCTGGTGTCCATGAATAAGTTGTTATATTACCGGTATTTGTAACTGTTACATATCCTACCTCGCCTTCACCTTCTCCATTTATAGTCATAGAAGCTTGCAAACCATTATCGTCAGCTGCTCCTCCAATTGAACTTAAATAAACAGTTGCATCACGTCTAACTCCAATAAATTGATTATTCGTGTTAAAAATAGTTTCATCTTTATTGAATCTTATATATTCACTTCTATTGTCTGCTCCAACCGGCATTGTACGCAACATTATATTATAGTAATCTTGAATCCTGTTGTCTTTCTGATATAACATATTAAGTTCCATTGATATGTTATATGCTTTTAGCGTTGTGGTTGTAGTAGTTTCACAAATATAATGTAATTCCTCAGTGTCTGGGTCGAAAGACTCTTCAAGTTCCTCAGTGTTACAAATAAGTGCCCAAACTCTATCATTATCATCCTTTGAAAATGGCATTGAAACATTTAATAAATGCCCAAGTATTGCACGTGATTCTGGTTGTACTCCCATTAGAGACCTCCTAAAATTAAATAATACTGCATAAGCAGCACTTTGAATTTGACATAACCTTAGATGTTAAATTGTATACTATTCCATTTACTAGTTGTGGTCTTAAATATTCATGTATCGTATCTAATAGAAAACGCTTGAATTCTACAGGATCAGTAAACTTTTTTATTATACCTTCAGAATATCCATAACGTATTTCTGCAAGCCCAGATCTTTCAAATGAAACATTCCCATTTGATTTGCCAGAAGCAACATTTGTTATGTTGTTATAGATCTGGTCAAAATCATAATACTTTTCGCACAAATCGCACGCGCATCTTTTAACAACGTCAATAATCTGCAAAGGATAATTATTAATAGTGCTATCAGATATTCTAAGCATCGTAGCATCTGAAATTAAACTGCAAGCTTTTGGGGCTTGTTTTGCAAATTGTTCTTGTGTTAATTTATCCCCTTTATACGTTTCAGTATAATATTCATAAGTTATAAACATTTTAAACACCAATCCTATAAAATCCAGCAATGTTAAATACACAACTACTATTTGAAAAATCGGAACAATTGATAAATGATTTGCCATTATTATTCATAAATTCAATTCGTTCACCAACAATGCGTGCCCCAATATTATTTGTAAAATCAGCACTGCTTGAATACATACAGCAAACACTAAGTGGCCAATTTATTCCACCTTCAGAATATGCGTTATATGGTAAACTACTCAGCCCCATATAATCATTTCCAGGTGTTGTGACATTGTATGAAACATTAATGCTAATGTAGCACATATCACCAAATACCATATACCAACAAGATGAAAAATTTGTTGTATATGTTGGGTTATTCGCTGTCCCGCTAGTAACAAAACCAATTAAATTAGGAACAAATGTGTTTTCTGACATAAGTGACTGTGAGGTGATATTCACTTTGTTATTACTGTCTGGTTGCAGCGATGTCCCATTTACCTTTACACCTTGAATACCACATGTACCTTGAAGTACCCTTGTCACTGCTTCATCATATTCTTGCCCAGAATGTGATGATTGATATTGTGCCATAATTACTCCAATTGTAAAAAAAATTAAAGTTTTTTATAATAGTCACGGCGTGTTTGTGGTCTGCACGGGTTCATTTCTCCTAACTAGCTTGTTTTGCTAGAGAAAGGAGGGATGTTTATGAGTAATAAGATTATTCAAATCTTAAATATCATTTTATTGATATTGCAAATTCTGAGTTTCTTTAGAACTCATCATAAAAACTACCGTGCTCAAATCACGGTAGTAATATTTAAAGTCAAAATATGAACCCGTGCTCCACAGGCACGCTACTATTATACCTCAAACTATAAATTTGTCAATATATTGTTTAAAAATTTATAGTTCTTTATAATAAATAAGCAGGATATCCAGATTAGTCTGATCCAAGGCGGTCTGTCACTCTCCTTTAAAAGGAGGTGATAACTATGAATCTGAACGATATTTTTATCGTATCTCAGATAATAGTCAATTCTTTGATTATATTTAAAATAATAAAAGAATTAATAAAATAACCCGCCGTTAAATTATTAATTCAAGAATAATTTCGGACAGACCGCTTTTGTGATGTCCTGCTTTTATTATACCACAAACTATAAATTTGTCAATATATTGTTAAATAGTTTATAGTTTTTTATAATAGTCTCAGCGTGATTTGTTCGTTGGGTTCATCGTACTTTCCCCTGTATGTTTAAGGAGAAAGTGAGGTGATTTAGTTGCTTAATATTTTACTATTAATTTTGAATATAATCTTTAGATTTATTCAAATCATAGGAAAAATAAAGCGTCCCCCACGAAAACGGCGTGGGAGTCGTAAATAAAATGCTCAATATTTTACGATGAACTCGCTTACGAGTCACGCCACCATTATACCATATTACTCAAATAAAAGCTACCGTGCTACAATCACGGTAGTAATTAAAATCCTTATAATTTAATGGACCCGTGCCCCACGGGCACGCTATTATTATATCTCAAACTACAAATAAGTCAAGGTTAATCTAACGTCACTGAAATATTAACATTAGACGTTGCTACCTGGACATCATCGCGTTTGTAGATCGTGCCATTTGAGTTATAAACAGTGTACATATAATTTTGATTTGGCTGTGAAACAAATTCTACAATACCGCTTGAATTTGTTTTGGCGCTCATTCCACCAAACTTCACTTTTATATTTTCAACCGGTGCTGAAGTAGAATCAACAACAGTGAACGTCACAGTGTAAGTTGTGGCTTGTGGGTTTGCAGCAATAATAGCAAACGGGAACCTTGAACCAGTCTGATTTAAAATATTAATCGGGTTTGGAATAGCAAATCCAATTCTCCATTTAGCACGCATAACCTGACTGTCTTCATCAAACATACTGTGTAAACCATCAGTCATATTAGTCGCAGCATCTGCTGAAATCCTAACTGACATATCTTCCCTTACAGAATACAACGCCTGTTGGAAGTCACCTACTATCAAAAGTGCTCTTGAATCATCCCATGCACCATTGTCCAGATAATATTTGTCGAGTGCCTCAATGAACGGGAACCATATTGGCTGTCCAATAGTGTCAACATTCATCCTAAATTTTGCTTTCATCCCCACACCCGCTACCAATGCGGTAGGGTTGTATCCTGACTGCTCTACTAAACTCAGTGCATTATTTATATCATTATTTATATTTGTCGTCTGCTGCACAACCGCACCTGCCTGATAACAGGCGGTAACAATATCAGATCTAAACCTTCTTGGTTTATCAATTCCCATAAATACAGCCTGGTCAAACGCCTTACCATATACTTCAGAAAGTCTAGGTAATATCTCGCCCCACATATCGTACGCAGCATCCTCTCGTACATTATCAGGAATAATTACACGTGCCGCATATTCTTCAGCGTACATCTCAACCATTTCCCACGCCTGCGAGGTTAATGGTTTTATCGCATTGTCTGAATTAAGCCATCCACCTTGTGGTAACATTGAAAGTGCTGGCATTAAAAGCTCGTCACGAAGCATATTACGAGTACGTCTAAATATACGAAGTGCTACAGAATATCTAAGGGCACCTTGTATAATTTCTCGCGATATTTCTGGGGGTATCAACGCCTGTGCTGAAGTTCTAGTAATATAATCTGCCATAGTATTTCTCCTTAAAATTTATTTATTTTTCCACGGAAAAAATCGTTCATTCGTGCGTGTGAAGACACCGAAACCTGATTATTTTCAAAAGTTGGTGCCGTATTTATCATTGGTCCTTTAGGACTATTCCTTAAAAACTGTGGATGTGTCTTTTTATATTTTTCAAGTGCATCGTCAAAACTTGCTCCATCTTTTAATGACCGAGTAATATCGTGCACTATAAAATCTACAAATTGATCATCAAATCCACTTGATAATACATTGAATTTTCTACCGTTATTCTTTTGCGTTTCTAATTCTTTTATAGCATTTGCTCTACTTTTCAATTTTTCTTTTATTTCTTCAAAGGAATGCTCACCTAAGTCTTTCAAAATGCGTCTTTCAGTATTTCTAATTATCCTTTCTTCTCTCGCTTTCCTATAATCAAATTTTGCTTCTTCACTAGGTTCTGATACATTTGCAGTTTCTTCGTCACTATTTTCCGATTCTAACTGCTGTGTTACTATTTCATTGCTCATATATACCTCCAAGCTTTTTTAAGGGTTAGCTCCCTAATTACTGTTTTTTGGGTCAGTTCCCTAAGAGCCGTTGTTAACGGGGTTCAGCGCCCCATATGCCTTAGACTTGTGATTTCCCAGTGTGGTAACACACTCAGATATTCACGCCACAAATTAATAATAAAAATATTATTTGGGAATGCATTTTTGAATGTTTCTAAATCAGTAAATGCATAATTTGAAAAATCACCAAGTGCAACAAAATCACGCTGTGTCTGGAATGTAAAAGCGTTTGTTTTGTCACTAAGTGATGCAAATTCGTTTGGCAAATAAAAATTTTTACCATCTAAAGTTTGTTTCATATCATTTACTACTTTGAATTTGATTAAAACAATAAGATGATCGATAGATTCGTCAAATCCAAGTGCACGCTCATTAGCATATGATTGTTGATATTCTACATTATTTAAAACTTCACTGTGATATTGTTGGGAAGAATCAATAAAGTTAAATAGTGTGATTTTTTGACTATATAACATTATCTAATAACCAACATTTGAATATTTAAATTTACGGTTGGGACTTCATCAAAACAAGTAGCGGTAATTTCATTAGCAGCCGTCGTGATTTTACTAACATTCCCCCAACTACTAAGTTCTTGAGCAGCTGTTGAAGAGGAATTTGACAATACAACATCTGTTATTGGCGTATCAGTAGCCAATATCCCAGAAACTGATACCGTTTGAGTATAGGGTGCATTTGCGGACCAACTGTTCGACGAAAAGGTTGCAGTATACGTATTTTTGGTTGCAACGCTGGGTTTGTTTAATAAATCGTTATATGAACCAGTGGTAGCAACAGTTGCCAGACTGCTTGAATCAGCTTTATTGTTTAAATATAGTGTTACTGCATTTTGTGACATAACATTTGCAGTTGAAGTACCAGTTGCTTGAACAACTGACGGGACCGTTGGTGTACCTGATAAATCAGAATATGCTCCGGTAGTTGCGACTGTCGCTAAACTACTAGTATCCGCCTTAGCACCAAGTGCAACTGTTACTGCGTTTTGTGACATAACACTTGTTGTCGAAGTACCAGTATTTTGGGTAACTGATGGTACTGTTGGTGTGCCAGTCAAATCTGCATACGCACCAGTAGTAGCAACTGTTGCTAAATTTGGTTTTCCATTTAGATCCGAATAAGCTCCTGTAGTAGCAACTGTTGCTAAATTCGGTTTTCCACTTAGATCTGAATAAGCTCCTGTAGTAGCAACAGCAGACAAATTCGGTCTTCCAGACAAATCAGAATATGCACCAGTAGTCGCAACCTGGCTAAGATCACTAGTGTCAGCTTTTTGTGCAAGAGATGTTGTAATAGCATTTTGTGACATAGTACTCGTTGTAGAAGTCCCAGTTGTTTGTAAAAGTGTTGGTACTACTACATTAACTTTGTTCCCACTATCAGGTGTTAAATCCGTACCATTCACCTTCACGCCCTGAATACCAGCGGTCCCATTTAATACTGAAGTTACTGCATCGTCTATATTTACACCTGAGTGTACTGATTGATAATCTGCCATATTTTTTTCTCCTTTTTAATTTTTACTTAGAACTTTGAAAATTTGGTCTTCCGATGTAATAAACTGTGAAAATAAATCGCCATCTTCTACTAAAAAATTATCATAAGTTGACATTAGATTTAGAAATCCATACTTGAGGATTGCTTCTAGTCTAGATTGTGGTACCAAATCTGATAAGAAATCTCGAGTTGGTTTGAATGCACCTTCTTTTAAAAAAGGTTTCAACCAGTCTGGTGTGTTTGGGTCCATATATATCACCTCCCTTTAATTAGGCAAAGCTTGAATTTTAGAAGAATAACCACTCCAAGCTGTTTGATAAGCTGAAACACTCTCGGCTGGTACATAAATTACTAATTTCGATGGGGTATTGTTAAATACACCACCTTCCAACGTAGGTGGCGTTGGATTTAGGACCGTTACACTTGCAAGTAAAATGCAGGATTCAAATGCAGAGCCTCCTATTGACGTTACAGAATTTGGGATTGTTACACTTGCAAGTGAAGTGCAGGAATCAAATGTAGAGCCTTCTATTGACGTCACAGAATTTGGAATTGTTACACTTGTAAGTGAAGTGCAGGAAGCAAATGCATAGCCTCCTATTGACGTTACAGAATTTGGGATTGTTACACTTGCAAGTGAAGTGCAGTGATAAAATGCGTAACGGCGAATTGTTGTAATACTTCCTAAAGCCTTTGCACTTATTTTTTTTATAGTATTTTGTATTAAATCTAATACATTACTATTAAGATCATTTTTATATGTTTTAAAAGCTTGAGATATAATTTCTCATCTCCTTCATTTTAAGATATAGCTTGGATTTTAGAAGAATAAGCACTCCAAGCTGTTTGATAAGCTGAAACACTCTCGGCTGGTACATAAATTACTAATGCTGTTGAGGTAGCATAAAACACATTAGTACCCAACGTAGGTGGCGTTGGATTTAGGACCGTTACACTTGCAAGTGGATTGCAAAAATAAAATACACGGTCTCCTATTGACGTCACAGAATTTGGGATTGTTACACTTGCAAGTGGGCAGAAAGCAAATGCATTGTGCTCTATTGACGTCACAGAATTTGGAATTGTTACACTTGCAAGTGAAGTGTAGTAATAAAATGCACTATTTCTAATAAGACGAGTCCCAAACGGAATATCAATAGAAGTAATTGAACCATCAACTAACGATCGAAAAACATCATAATTTTGCTTGTTTTGGTTAAGCAATATTGAATTGCTCATATTATTCCCCTTGAAATAAAATATGTATGGTGTGGCTTTATACCACACCATTAAAACGTACGAAAATTAAGGAAACAAAAAAAATAATGGATGATGAAAATAACGAATAAAAAGAAATAAGCGATGAATCTTCCGAATTATATAAATCCGGAAGTATTATTATTACTTTTAGTATTTAAATCACCATATTTATTATTACTTTTATCAACTATTTTTTGCCTTGCAACATCAATAGGTTCATTATACCAAATAGACCTATATTCTGCGAGTGACATGGCGCCCATCTCAACGTCTTTTCTATCTTGTTCGCGCCTTGAACTACTAGATTCGATAACGCTGTCATCAAAATCAACAATCACTTCACCATCAATATTCTCACCGAGAAATGTTTTAGAGATATATTGCATTGCATGTGCAACTGCAATAAAAGCACGAGATAATACTATCTCATGTTTATGAATAGTATTATATATTTCCGTATTTGAAGCTATGACTTCCGTGGCAGTTTTCATTACAGAACCATTTTCAAATTTATAAAAATCCGTGCCAAACCCGAGTTTAAAAGATAAAATTTCTAAATTAGTTTGTATTGCAAGCCTTAGTTCATTGACTCTAAGATCGCCATTTACTTCCTGGACATACTTGCCAGCTTTCGAATCACCTAAATTATTATCTAATAAGTAAAAGATAACATCATTTGGGTCAAAACTATGTTGTAAATTCCCAACGCTGTTTACTCTTAATGCATCTGACGAAACAAATAATCTTTTACGACCGTTTTGTATCTCAGACACAAAAGAGTCATACATGATATCTAAAGATTTAATAACATCTAAAGAGTTAAAATATATAGGGAGCCCAAAAGGTGAATTCATATCAAGGTTATTAACTAAATTCGGCTTAATAATTGCAAACCAAGGTATATTTGATCCAGTTTCAACTGTAAGTGGCAAATTATCAAGCTCAGATGGGGTCATTTCTCCATCAGGTGCCACAAAATAACGATAATTATATATGACATAATTATCATTTTCGTCTTTTCTATGGACTTGAATATAACGTATTTTTTCGCCCCTTAGGTCAAACGTGTCAGAAATAAATGCTGCTTCTTGTATATCATCAGCATCATATGTTAATGGGATAACATTATCAGCACTTACAAACTGAATTTTAATTCCAATCTTAGGATCTATTGAAAGTACATAAGCACCAAAACCTAATGCAAATGTTTTTTCAATACTTTGATTTGCTAAAAAATGAAAATTATTTCTTTTAAGTAATTCGTTCAATTTTTTTGAAGAATTTTCATTAGGTATCGAAAACGCTACTTTTTCATTACACAAAATATCAGCAAAATTTTCACATATCTTTTTAGGTAGTCCCATTGAAAAGCGTCTACATAATATTTTTTGATCACCATTAAATATATAGTAGCGGTGAAATGTTTCCACTATACCATAGTACCAAGCAATATAGTTTTTGATTACACCAGTGTGATTAATATAAGCGTCTATGTTGTAACCTATTTGTTCAAATATATTCTTAAGTTTGATATTAATCACCACCCCAGCGTATATGAATACTTTTTATATAAATATATATGGTAAAAATATATATTTAGTAAATTAATATCAATTATTTTTGCAATAAAAGGTTGTGTTTTTTTGTAAAAATGCTATAATTGTAGAAATATTTTTAAACAAATGGATGTGGGTTGGATATGTTACAAGATAGTTTAGCATACACTATTGATATAGAAGCAGAAAAGGCTTTATTAGGCGCATTGGTTTTAGATAGTAGTATAATAAATGAAATAATAGGGGTCCTTCCCAATGAAACATTTTTTTATGACCCGATTAATAAAATGATATATAAAACTATTATTGATATGTATACCCATATTGAAAAAATTGACTTCATTACATTAATGAATCAAATTTCATCTGATTCTACAATGGATAAAATACAAATAAAAAATTATTTATTGGAAATAGTTCAAATAGTACCATCCATTGGTGCCAGCAAAAATTACGCAAATATAATTCGCGAAAAATCACAACTAAGGCAAATATTGGATCTATGTTCACAAGTCCCAAACTTTATTACACGTGGAGAAACACCTGAAAAAATTATAAGTAAACTCGATGATAAACTATATAAAATCCGCAATGGTAAAAGTATGGGACATACAATATCAATACAGGATGCAATGATATCTAGTTTAGATACTACTAAATCAGAAAAAACAATAAAAACTGGGTTTACACTCCTTGATGAAACTATAAAAGGTATAAAATCAGAAGACTTAATTTTTATTGCAGCAAGGCCTGGAATGGGCAAAACAAGTTTAGCTCTTAGTATTTCTAATAATATTGCAAAAGATCATACTATTCTATTTTTTAGTTTAGAAATGTCAGCAGTTCAGATTGCTCAAAAAGTTTTAACAATGTCATCTGAAATAGAGCAAGAAAAAATTCAGATAAGCGCACTTACAGAGTTTGAACGTGAATTACTTACAAAATCATTAGATAATATTTCAGAATATAAGTTATTTTTAAACGATAAATCTGCGATTTCTCTTTCTGAAATTCGCGCAAAAATTAGAAGTACACCGAATGTTGAATTGGTTATTATTGATTATCTACAATTAATACCGCCAATTGTTTCAAAATCAAATCGTGTACAAGAAATCTCTGAAATAACTAGAACTTTAAAATTAATGTCTATGGAGCTAGGGATCCCGATCATATGTTTGTCACAGCTTTCAAGAGCAAGTGAACAAAGAGCAGACCACATACCGTTACTATCAGACCTCAGGGATTCTGGTTCAATCGAACAAGATGCAGATATTGTATTGATGCTATATAGACCATATTATTATGATAAATCAGATAAAGTTGACCCACAGGAAGCGCAAATTATTGTCTCTAAAAATAGACATGGTGTGACACGCAATATCAAACTTAAATGGGATGGTGATCATACTAAATTTGTGGATTATGAATTCTAAAAATTGATAGTTTTTGATTAACGCTTTATACTAATTTTAGCGTGATTTGGGTTGCACGGGTTCATTCCTTCAAATCTGACAGTCTGTCAGTGAAAGGAGGGATGATTATGAGTGATAAGATTATTCAAATCTTAAATATCATTTTATTGATACTTCAGATTATGAGTTTCTTTAAAACTCACAAAAAAATCTACCGTGCTTACACCACGGTAGTAATTATAGTAACAATATAATGAACCCGTCCCCGAGTCACGCTATTATTATACCATATTGTTCAAAAAAATCTACCGTGCTAGCATCACGGTAGTAATATTAAAAGTGAAAATATGAACCCGTTGCCAGGTCACGCTACTATTATAACATTTCACATTAATTTGTCAATCAATTATAATAAATTTTGGCGTGTCTTGGGATTCGCGGGGCCATCACCAACTTATCTCGTGTTTCGAGGGTAAGTGAGGTGATGAAATGTTAGATTTGATTTGGTTCTTATTTGATATATTTCAATTCATATATAATGAATTAAAATATTATAAAAATAAAATCAAAACAAATAAAAAGCGCCCGCGGAAGCAACGCGGGCATCAAAAAAACAAAAAAACTTGATGGCCCTGTATTCAAGGCACGCTACTATTGTACTACTTTCTTGTAAAAAAACAACTACATATTCATCATATTACTAAATTCCAAAGCGGCGGCAATTCTTTCTTGAGCTGAAACTTCAGGTTCGGGGGCTGGCGCGTTTCTTATCTCTTCTATCTTTTTTATTGATTCTTTTTCACTTAAAGACGAAGATATACCCATTTGTGACTTAACAGCTGCTAAATTTTGAAGAGCGAACATAACCTCACCGGCTTCATCAGTTTCGACTATATGCGTGAAAGCAGATACAGCTGGGTATTTTTCTTTTACGACCTCTGGAGTTGCTAAATCTCCATTTGGGAACATGTATGTTTTAGAATTATCATATTTTTCAATTTTAAGCATTTTAATCCTCCAAATTTAATTTTGTAAAGTTGCATTTTGTATTTTCATGTATCCATTAACTGGTGTTGAAATAGTTAATATTTGAAAAGATGTGCTAGTTTGTTCTGAAGGCATATCATTCAACTTATATTTTGTATTAGGGAACAAGCTCAATTCCAAAATGTCACAGTATGCGTCTACTTTGGAAGAATTGCCACTATTACTGTTTCCCCCAGCAAACAATGCATATTTCCCTACAGATGTTCCTGGTAGGTATCTTCTAGCTTCGCTTAATACAGTTGGAGTACTTCGTGTAAGTGACGTATTATATGCGTCTACTGTGGAATAATAGCTACTATTACCGTAACCCCCAGCAAACAATGCATGTTCCCCTACAGATGCTCCTGATAGGTATCCTCTAGCTACGCTTAAAGCAGTTGGAGTACTTCGTGTAAGTGACGTATTATATGCGTCTACTGTGGGGGAAAAGCTACTACCAATGACACCACCAGCAAACAATGCATATTCCCCTACAGATGCTCCTGATAGGTATGTCCTAGCTTCGCTTAAATCAGTTGGAGTACTTCGTGTAAGTGACGTATTATATGCGTCTACTGTGGTTGAATAGCTACCACTGGTACCCCCAGCAAACAATGCATATTCCCCTACAGATGCTCCTGATAGGTATGTCCTACCTACGCTTAAAGCAGTTGGAGTACTTCGTGTAAGTGACGTGTTATATGCGTCTACTGTGGTAAAATAGATACTACCGGTACCACCAGCAAACAATGCATATTCCCCTACAGATGCTCCTGATAGGTATCCTCTAGCTACGCTTAAAGCAGTTGGAGTACTTCGTGTAAGTGACGTATTATATGCGTCTACTGTGGAATAATAGCTACCACCAAGGACACCACCAGCAAACAATGCATATTCCCCTACAGATGCTCCTGATAGGTATGTCCTACCTACGCTTAAAGCAGTTGGAGTACTTCGTGTAAGTGACGTGTTATATGCGTCTACTGTGGAATAAGAGCCACCACCGCTACCCCCAGCAAACAATGCATATTCCCCTACAGATGCTCCTGATAGGTATGTCCTAGCTGAAGATAGATCACTTGCACTGATATGTGTTAAATTTGTAGCATGTGAGTAATTTTCAAAAGTAATTGTTGCTTCGCCGCCAGCACCTGCACGCCTTGTTATTAGCGATTCACCCATTTAATCACCTCCTTACAATTATTAAAATTTATGGATTTTCATTAATAAAATACGAGCCTGAAAATCCAATCCAAACTGTGCCTGTATCCCAGGTAAATGCTGAAAGTCCATTATTTTGTTCAAGATTAATTTGTGTTGTACCATCAGGTATTGTACAGGTAAGTCCAGGGAGTGACGTGATAATAGCACCACCCATCTCCTGCATAGCAAGCGCCTGCCCGCCAGCGCCACTCAGACTTGTAAAAGGCAAGTTGCCGAGTGATGAATATCCTTGTCCTCGGTTTGTAATTTCAGCTTTAATATGAAATGTTATAAAACATATATTATCTACTCTTTTATATTTCCCATAATTATATACTACCGTATATGTAGGGTTCACTAATGTTTGTGGTTCTCCACTTTCCTCATCACGTCTACAAGTTAATGTTATTTGAAAATCTCCAGTTTGTATTTTAGGAGTATGATATATATTTATTGACTGTGCCATTTAACACCTCAATCGCTTTTAGTAATACCTATTATATTATTATAATATACAAAATAATTGTATCAATAATAATTTCACATTTTTTTGTCTGAAACCATTTAATTATAAAAAAACACATAATTTTATGTGTTATGTTATAATGGATTTAGCGTGCCTCGAAGAGTGCGGGTCGTTTTTTCTTTCTTGAGACTGTTTGTCTCAGAAAGGAGGCGACATCATGTTAGATTTGTTCGACTTATTGTTATTAGCAATCGAATTAACTTCGTTGATACTACAATTTAAAGAGCACAAAAATAACAACCGCACCGTGAATGTGGTTGTTGTAATTATAAAACTGTAAAATTTATAACGACCCGCAAACGAGTCACGCTACTATTTTACCACTTTAAAACTAAATGTCAAATGTTATAAAATAGTCGCTTCTTGTACAGTAAGTAAGCGGTCATAATAACTTCATTGCTAAGGACTAGCCGCTTTTGCGGTATCCTGCTGCTATTGTACCTCTTTTTTAATTTTTGTCAAGCAATTAGAATTCAAAAAGTAACTGCCTTGTGTTGAGAAAGCAGTTACTAATTATTGCCAAATCAATTCTAAAGGGCTGGCCGCTTTTGCGGTATCCTGCTACTATTGTACCTCTTTTTTAATTTTTGTCAAGGTTCATTATCATTTCAACTCGCTTCATCACTATAGGTTTTAAAGTATTAAAAAGGCGCTGCGTTTTTTTTATTTCGCGGCGCTCCCTTATTTCTTTTTGATGCTTTTCTCTATATTCTTTTTGTTGTTTTAATATCTTTTCACGATTATTCAAATAGTATTTATGTTTTCGTTTTTTAAAATATAATTTGTGTGTCTTATAGTAATTCCGACGATATATGCGCTGGTATTCTTTGTATTTTTTACTTTTATGGTATAAAAGGTTTGCCTTGCGCTTCTTTCTGTCATTAGTATCTAATACATATTCGTCAAGTTCCTCATATGCCTCTATCTCATCATATTCTAAGATACAATCTTTAAATTTACAGTTAAAACAATCACCGTCACATTTCATTACCATAAATACCACCAAAAAATAAGTGCCATGTTTTGCACTTATTCGTCACCTAAATTGAGTCTATCATACTAAGTTTTTTATCATTTAAAACACCTTTTTTTTAAAAAAACTTGTTGACATGTGTAGTATATTATATTAAAATAATAAATATTATAAAAAGTATTATTTTAGGTGGTGTTTGATGTGTAAAATAATATCAGTAGTCAATAATAAAGGTGGATGTGGAAAAACAACAACTACTATTTGCCTTGCGAATCAATTACAAATATACGAGTTCGACGTTCTTGTTGTAGACACAGATTCACAATGTAATACAACAACTTTCTACGGTGCCAAAACTTACGATACTTACACAATGATGGATATTATGTGTGCTGATGTTAATGCAAATCTTTGTATTCAACGTACTAGTGTTGGTGATATAATTCCATCAGATAAATGTCTCAAAAATGTTGATATTAAGATATTAGATGATTCTAATCGTTTGTTACATTTGAAACGTTCAATGGCAAATATTAACAAATATGATTATGTCATTATTGATACCCCACCACAACTCTCTATTATGACTTTAAATGCTTTAGCATCTTCCGATTTTATTTTGCTCCCTACAGATGAATCGGGGTGGTCGATAAATGGGATCTTTGAAATTCTCAATGTTGTTAAGTCAATTTCGAATACAGTCAATCCTTCTATAAAATTGGCTGGGCTTTTGATTACAAAGGCACACCCTTATACACGTGTTTCTAAAGAAATATCGAATGCAATAAATAAGTTACTCGCTCCCAAAGGTTTGAAAGCTTTTAATACTAAAATACGTGAATCAGTAGCTTGTCGTGAGGCTATATCTCTTAAAGCTGTACCTTTGGCAAAATTTGCTCCGAATTCTAATACTTGTGTTGATTATAAAAATTTTACTGATGAATTACTTGAGGTGATAAATGGCTAAAAATATATATGAGAATAAAATTATTAAAACGCCAAATTTTCAAGAAAATAAACAAAAAATTATTTCTGCTAAAGTTCATACACATACTTGGAATAAATTTACACAAATTAATAAAGCACAAGGTATGACAAATAATAGTGCCCTAAATATGATTGTTAGCAAATATATAAGAGAAAATAGTAATATATTATCAGAATTTAATTTAAATGATTAAATAGGTTTTTCAAATACATTCAAATAACCTGTTGTCGTAAGTATAAGCTCATGGTTGGAAGTTATAAGTTCTACTCGTGTAGCCCCATCTGAAACAATAAAATTTTCGCCATTATTAGTTAGGAAACGGTCACCATTGTTTGTAAGAAACGTATAAATTGAAGTTCCAATCCACGATTGATACATAAGCATCAATAAGCTCTCAATTGTGTTGATTTTTACGTAATAGTTAAGTGGCCTATCTGGGACTTGGGGCCAACCAGTTGAGTCAAAACATAATACCATATTTTTTAACTGGTTAATAATTCGGTCAGATTCCTCACCGCCAAATATATCAAGCATATTCCAATCTGTTTTATTTATATACGGAATATTTAATAATCTACTGAGTAATTCAAGGTCATTCTCAATCCTATTTAAATCTTTATAATTTAACGCGCCAATCATACCAGCTAAATATTCCGTTTTCTGTTGCTCACTTAAGTTTCTATATCCTATCGATTTGTATAATTCTAATTTATCAATATCAGCTTGCGTACGGTTATAAATTGGATCTATCCAACCAGATGGTGCATTCTCATCTATAAAATACGAACCTGAAAACCCAATCCAAATTGTACCTAAGCCCCAATAAAATGCTGAAAGTCCATTATTCTGCTGTAAATTTATTTGTTTAGTATTGTCTTTTATTGCACATGTTAAATTACCAATTGTGCTTGCACCACAAAACATTTCCTGCATTGCTAAAGCTTGCCCGCCACACGAATCCGCACTTTTGTACGGCAACCCAAGTATTGAAGCATATCCAATGCCACCATTTGTGATATTTGCTTTAATATGGAATGTTATAAAACATATGTCATCAACTCGTTGATATGAACCATAATTGTATTCTACTGTATAAGTAGGGTTTACAATAGTTTCTGGAATACCACTTTCGTCATCACGCCTACACGAGAGAAATACTTGGAAATTACCTGTCTCTATCATTTTCATTACCTTTAATATTATTTTTTAATACTTTTCTACTATTATACTATTATCTCAGAATATTCTCAAGAAAAAAATTAACCTCCCGCATCTTAAAGGAGATTAATTGGAGATTAATTTTGGTTTTCGTTTTTGCTGGTATTTACCAGGCATTTTGTATTTTAGTTAGTTCATATTCGTTTGTCAATGCTTTATACTATTTTTAGCGTGATTTGGGTTGCACGGGTTCATTTCTCCTAACTAGCTGTCTGCTAGAGAAAGGAGGGATGATTATGAGAGATAAGATTATTCAAATCTTAAATATCATTTTATTGATACTTCAGATTATGAGTTTCTTTAAAACTCACAAAAAAATCTACCGTGCCACAAACACGGTAGTAGTTAAGATATACATTTAATGAACCCGTTCCCAGGTCACGCTATTATTGTACCTCTTTTTTAATTCTTTTGTCAATATCACTTTTTTATCAAAAAAAATATTTTTTTAGAAAATCTATTTACTTTTTTTGATTGGGTATGATATAAACTAATTGTGAGGGAGGTTTATATATGAATTTTAAAAAGCACTTACTTAAAATATTGCCTGCGGTAAATGCCGCCTTTTTGGCTTGTAACTGTTCTCTAGTTAGTAAATGTAATGCTGTTAAAATAGAATTGTTTTCGGACGATTGTAGTTTTATAGTAGATACAGAAAAAGGTACCGCTTCTCTTTGGAAAATATATATTGGTGCAAGAGAAAAAAAATTTATAATTGTCCCTAAATCTGTAAAATTTGTTAGTTCTAATTTTAAAGTTGTTGACGTATACGCTAATGTGGTTGACAATGTAAAGAATAGACTGATTAAGTTGTTTTTGCCGTCTTCATTGCAAAAATCTGGTGTTTTAGATAAAATTAAGGCTTGGGACGTTGATGTGAGTTTTTATGATAATCTTGTTGATATTAACGACAGTGATAACAGTGACAGCTCTACTCAACCGTAGATTTTATCGTATTTAAGGACTATATGTTACAATCTCTTGTAGAAGCTAATATCGAATCTAGATGTGAAAAAATAAAAGGCACTCTTATTGAAAAAAATAAAATGTATGGTGATAGTTTTTTCAAAACCCTTGAAGAATACGGTGATTCTCTTATATGTGTGCGTTTAGAAGACAAATTAAATAGGTTAAAGCAAATAATACTTAAGGGAATGAGTGATAAAGAATCTGACGAAAGATTAGTTGATACTTTGACTGACATTGCTGGTTATTCTATACTTTCACTTGTTTATCTTGAAAATCTTAAACAATAAGTGGTGATTGTATGAAAGTATATCTTGCAAATTCATTGTTTTCAGAATCAGATCAAATGTATAATAAATTTTTGGCAAGTGAGATTAGAAATGCTATCCCAGATGTTTCTCTTTATGTACCACAGGAAAATGAAAGTATAAATAATAAAGAGTTATTTGCCAGTAGCTTAGCAATTTATAATGCTGACAATATGATGCTTGATGATTCTGATGTTATGGTGTCAGTCATAGATGGCGTTGAGATAGACTCAGGTGTGGT
>Ga0233366_1000099_pt1 | contig 38498 bp, 67 predicted proteins | sample ElkDunMinimDraft_23_FD_191536 | JGI IMG/M metagenome (GOLD analysis project Ga0233366, IMG submission 191536) | Fecal eukaryotic communites from dung pellets of Tule Elk in California, USA - Elk Dung C4 | ecosystem: Host-associated > Mammals > Digestive system > Large intestine > Fecal | place...
ATCGTTTACGGCATACTTTACAGATCCTAAAGTGTTTTCTCGCTTCTGTGTGTGGCATTTGTTTTCACCTTCCTTCTCCGATCCGTGAGAATAGTTCCTGTCCTGCAGCTCGCTTCTCTTCTTCCGTTGCCTTTTCGTCCCACATGATAATGTGACATAGTTCCAGTGTCGTTGCTTCCGTCCAGTTCATTGTTTATCCTCCTTAAGCGTGTACTTCGTGGTAAGGTACAAACTTGCAATATTGTTTCAAGTTCACCATTTCCACCGTACCGACTTGTCCATTTCGATTTTTAGTAATGATTAACTCTATAACGTTCTTGCTTTCCGTCTCTTTGTTGTAATAGTCGTCTCGGTACAGGAAGGTGATTGTATCTGCCAGTTTTGTTACCACAAAGGCTCTTTATCCTTTGCTTCTTACGCTTCATTTTCACGTAAGCTCAGACTATATCATCACCGTTTTGACGGTGCCGGGCGCTCGTGTCAGCCTCATCACTGGTCTAGTGGTACGCTGTTAGTCGTTGAACCTTCCACACATTCCTGTATGGCTTGGCTGCTGATTGGCATCTCAGCTTTCCAGCAATTCACCCGGTTTAGACAGGACTACAGTTTATATTCAGTGTCTTTGGTCAGAAACGGTCTTAGGATTTCGCGGAATCTTTCGGCACTTTCGGCTTTGATATATACACTTTGGGTCAGTCCAGGGACTGTACAAGACAACCCGAATTTCTCCCTCAGCACATCAGCAAACTTATAAATATCGTCTGTTGCATAATCTTGGAGACTAATTTCATAACCCCTACTTGAAATAAATCCATCATCGAAATAGGTGATTGCTAGACCAAGATCATCAAGGCTCCATACATCGTCGTGCATAATTTTCCTTCCATTCTTATACCACTTGTTGTATAAATCAGTGAAAAGTCTGTGGGTTATGCTCTGAATTCTGATCTCGCGATATTCATTCTTAGTTCGCTGATCAATCCATTTTCTTTCATACGGTTCAGAGAATAATGCTCCCAGAAGATTCGCCTTAAACAGAAGATATGATTTTTGCTTAATTGAATGTGCCAAGTTCATTCTGTGATATTTGGCAGCCTTGTCTTTAAAAATACACATATCTCCAATGATTCCGCCGATTAATAGCTGTTTTTGTATGTCAGTTAATGTGATTGGCTTTTCAGAGGAATGGTTGCCAGGTAATCCAATTTTCTTGCGGATATCGGCAACTCTTCTATGATCAATCCCAACACATTCCGCTATTTCTCCATCCGTTTTGTTCTGACTATGCAACCATTTGACACTCGGAATAAAAACGTTGTATTTGGAACCCATATTTTTCACCTACCTCAAGGTATTGCGGGTCCGTTATACTTAACCAATCCTGTTCGATGTTGCCTGACTCTCGAAGGTCTGACATCATTGGGCGTTTATCTTGACGGTTTTCTAGGCTTCGGTTTAATTGTGCGAGCGCGATAACAGGACAATCATTCTCTCGTGCCATTTGTTTCAACATACCGCTGATGTACCCGACTTCTTCGTTTCGGCTGCGACTGTTGTATTTGCTCCCACCGTTTATGAGTTGTAAGTAATCGATATACACGATCAAGTTTTCATGTTGCTTTTTTAGTTTCCGTACCTGGGATCTGATTTCGTGTATCGTTTTCGCATTACTTTCATCGATGTAGATGTCCAACTCTCCGAGTCTCCCAAGCCCTAGCGTGTACTTTTCCCACTCGTCTTCTTGAAGGGTTGCGTTCTTGATCCGTAGCCCGTCTATCATGCACTCTGCTGCTAACATTCGGTCATAGAGTAGAAACCTAGACATTTCAAGGCTGAATATCGCTACCGTGTCGCCTTGTTTAGCGTTTGCCAGTGCATTGCATAAAAGGTAAGCTGTCTTTCCCATTGATGGGCGAGCTGCGATGATGTTCAGCGTCTGCTTCTGCCACTTGCCGAGTAGCTTATCCATATCACCGCATATTGTGCTGTGTCCCAATCCCTTTCCCCTAGATGCCTTGTCACAAAGTGCGTCATAGTGGTTGATGATGTCATTACTGATGTGTATGAAATCATCGCTGGTGTTCGCTCCGACTTCCACCGTTTCAGCAATGCTCATGATCTCGGCTGCGAATGTCTTCGGGTCGCTGTACTCGCTTGTCATTACTTGCCGTAGTAAGTTCATGCCAGTACGGAGTATATGTTTTTCTTTGACTATCTTCTCGTAGTCCCCGAATGCTGTTATGGCGGGTACCGTGTTTGACAGGTTCAACAGGTACCCTACACCGCCATGTCTTTCTAACTCTGATCCCATCTCCTGAGCCATGTGAACAATGTCTACTGATTGGTTATTGTCTCTGAGTGATAACATTGCTCCAAATAGTGCTTGGTGGGATTCTGATGAAAACTCTTCACCTGTCATACTTGTTTCATGGACCAGTTCGGGTTTTAAGAGTATCGATCCTAACACCGAACGCTCAGCTTCTAGATTGTGATAACTCATGAGCGTCCACCCATAACCTTACGCATCCACTCTTCACGGCTTATGCCTTCTCGTATCCAAGGTGGTGCAACATATTCTTCTTTGCGGTCAATCATCTGTCTAGTGGATTCAATTTGTCGTTGTGCATCTATGCGTGGGTTGTTCTTGATGATGTCAGAAAGACTTGGTGGGAATTTATTAGAGCGGATGTATTCGTCTGCGTTAGCAATAACGTGCTCGTGTTCTGCTTTCATCAGTTCTTCAATCCATACTTTTGCGATACCCTCATTCACGTTCCAGTTCGGGTAACATGCAGCTAGTTTGAAAAGAACCTTCTTGGCACTGTCCTTCTCCAAGACATTCACTCCTTACAGGTCATTTATAAAGTCCAGCCGATCTTCTTGTTTTGGTTTGGTGCTATTCATCTTGATCGCTAAGTCTTGAAACTTCTCTCTTAGTTTCGAAGCACTGAGAATGTTGGATTTCCAAAAGCTATGGGATGTGGTCCAATCGATTACGTCTTTGATTAATGCTTTGTCTACCTTGTCGATCTCTAGTAGCTTTCTGCAATCGTCAGCCCATTTCTGCAGATTAGCTTTTTCAACCAAGTGGGCAACTCCTGATTCATTGGCATGTTCCATTATTTTTGTATGAAGGTATAATGCCATTTTGTATTCAACAGAGTCCTCGGAATAGGTCTTGTTCCGAGATAATGGTTTTACTTTCTTATCATTCTTTTCATTCTCAACATTCTCTTCATTCTTGTTTGTGTCCGTTATCAGTCCGTTATCAGTCCGCTCACAGTCCGTCTGTGGTCCGTCTGTGGTTTCAAAAGTATGATAAAGCCCGTAGTTACATATGGTTATCGTGGTTCGTTTGCGGTCCGATTTTTTGATAACCATTCCATCTTTCTCTAGCAAGTCGAAGAAAAGTCGAAGTTTGTTTTTTCCCCAATCCCACCGTTCCATTAACTTTACTTCTGAGGTAACGAACTGACCTTTCTCAACTTCGACCAATTCGCTACCATGCAAGAATTTATTCTTTCTATGATTAGCCATCATCAGCATGTCGAGCCACGCTTCGTATCGGGAGAACTTGCGTTTTTCTTGGTAAATCCAGTGCTCTTGGATCTTTCGATGCAGTTTTATGAATCCTGACACGTACTCACCTACTTTGAAACCGTCTCAATTCGTAGTTCATTACAGTCGCCATCATGCGCCGTGTTTGTATACCCTCTGGTGTTTCGTCCAGCCAGTCATGGCATGCTGTGCAAAGGTGCAGCAGGTCCGCTGCTGTGGTCTTCCATTCCAACTGCTTACGTCCAGTTAGATGCGCTCTCTCGGTCGCTCTAGCCTTTCCACAGCGTTCACATAGACCATGTGACCTTACCTTTAGTTCAGCGTCCACAGACGGGCTAATATCGCCCATCTGCTTCTGCGTTTGCTTTATACGAACATTTCTAAGCGCCTTCGTCTTTGGTTGAGGATGAAAAGGCATTGTCATGTCCCATCACCTCAGAACGGCAAATCATCGTCGCTTATATTAATTGGTTTGCCATCATCATGAAATGGATCTCGTTTATCCACTGGTTGTCCACTGTTTGTTGTGGATTCTGTTTGATTGCGTTCTAAGAAGCGAACGTTATCAGCAATGCAATCATTCGTGTAAACCTTTTTCCCTTCGCTATTCTCATAGCTGCCTGTTTGCCATCTTCCTTCTACAGCTACTAACTTTCCTTTACTGAGATACTTTGCGCATGCTTCGGCAGTCTGTTTGAAAGTTACAACTTGGATGAAATCTGCACCGTCTTCACCACGACGATCACAAGCAATCGTAAATTTAGCTACCGCATTCCCTGAATTGCTGTACCTTAACTCAGGATCACGTGTCAAACGTCCGATCAATATCACTCGATTTAGCATTGTTATTCCTCCTAGTACAAGCTCAACTCTGAGCAGTGCTTTATTCTTTTAATCTTCTTGGTCAACCGGCAATAATCACACTTTTCGCAACGGATCGGTTCGGCAGCTCCTGCCTTTACTTGCTTAACTCGTTCGATGTTGTTCTCAACGATCCGCAGGCTGGCTTCGATCACATCAAAGTCGAAATAGATAATCTCATGATCGGGAGGGTCTTGCTTAGTCACCACAACCATATGTGGTAAGAGCCATTCAGAGCGACCTGTAAACCGCTTCTCGATCTCGGAATACACAGCCATTTGAATCGTGTAGCCGTAGTGGTCTAGGAAGTTCTCATAAGCCTGTGCATCTTTGTTCCACCACTTGCCGTCCATCTCTTTGAGTGCCTTCAAATCTGCGAATATTCCAACGCTCGGGTTATAGCTATCAAGCATGATCTTCCACGGAATCCCGAACAGTTCTGCTGTCATGATGACTTCCTTATCTCCAGCCAACGCTTTCATAACTAACGGATCGTTCTCTAATACCTCGATCATCTTATTGCAGTGTTGGAAGTTCGCCTTAAGCTGCCCTGCGGTTGCTCCGCGACTGCTGTATAGATCAGGATTGTTTGCTTTGAATTCATCAAGCGTTCCTTCGTTCCAGGAGTGTACGTAATGACCTTCCATGAACGCCTGACTATAAGACTGTTCGTACTCTCCATTGATCATCGCCGTAGCCTGAGCTTCACACCCACCAAAGGCGGGCAGGAAGCTCTTAAACTGGCTCACAGACATGTAATGGCGATTGGCTTCTCGGCTGTAATAGTTACTCTTGTTCAGCTTCATCGGAGATTACCTCGTATTCAGCATCTACGACATTCAACGGACTGTTCTGCTCAGGTTTAGGCTCTTTCGTCATATCAAAGTCGCTAGAGTCTTCGAAGGCTTGTGCTTGCTCTATCGTGTCAAAGTCTAGTTCGATGTTTTTGCATAAGCGACGTAATACGGTCTTCTTATACATCTCTCCAGCACTCTTGGTCCATGCTTGTCCGTTGGCTTGCTTGGAGTAATTCTTACGTGTCGCTTCAATCTCTGAAGCTGACATTACCTCGTAAATCAGTCCACCATCTTCAAATAATGCAACAGCAAATGCTCCGAGAATCTTGCCGTCATTAAATGGCTGTGGAATGAACTGAATGGTTTGCTGACCATCTTTCACTTCTTCTTTGAAGTCGTCTCCTTCACGGACTAACTTGGCGTAAATGTCCTTCACTGGACGAACGCTGTACTTCTTGGCGAGCTTCTTCTCGCCTTTGTAGTCCGTCTGAAACTGAGCTTGTCCGCCGTAAACGATGCAATAACACTCTTTATTGAAGAAGTCCAAACCAAGGAAAGCACCTTTTAATAATGTTCGTGCCACAGTGACTGGCTCACATTTATCAACGCCGTTTGTGTCCTGGAGCACTGTCATACAATTCTGCATGAATCGAGTTTTATTGAAGCTGCGTGGCACTGCGTCTTTCTTTGATTCAAGCAATTTATCAAGATTGCTATGGATTACCGCTAAGTGGTTAGATGACATCTATTAAATCCTCCCGATAATGTGGTATAATTCCGATAAATTAATGTTTAAAAGTTACAACTTAGCTGCGGCTCCTACCCCGCGGCTAAATTACTTTTTGGACTCTCTTAAAAGTCTGCGATACTCGTTGTACATAATCTGATTACTAAAGTAGAACATTTCCTTCCCCTTGATGTTCACCATGCTTCCTCCACACTTTGACATGGCGTACTGTGCTTTCGGATCAAAACTGGCGTTAATTCTGACTGGCAACCTCATCACCCCTCACCTGCTGTGATTGTGACAGCTCCGATTGATTCCGCAAAACATTTCATGTTGCAGTACGACTCATTTCCAGCAACCGTGTGCACTTGACCTTCGTATATCTCGCCACCACAATACATACATTCACAGAATACCTTTGCTTCTTGCGGGTCCGTTAAACCTTGTTCGAATCTATCCATTAAGACCACTTCCCTCTGTTCGTTTTTCAGCCCATCTGCGTTGAGTTAGATACACCATATAATCAAGTGCTGACAACCGTTCACCGCTCGTTAATGCTTGCCACGTTTTCGCTTTAATGATCATTTAGTAAGAACCTCCTTCAACATTTTGGCTTGTAGTCTTTCAGTGCGATCGATGATCGTTGATAACACTACATGATCGCTTTCATAGCTGGGTACTGACCGTTGAATTGATGCTAGTTCAGCGATTACTTTCCTTAGTCGATTCGCGCTCATTCGCTTGTTCATCTAAAGCCCCTCCAGTGGATATGAAATTAAGGATAAGCAGATTTATAATTGCGAAGATCAACCCAGTTGAAGCTGCTTCCACGTTTCCTTTAATCGTGTTGATAACCGAGATGATGAACAATAAGATTGCTGTGATGAGTAAAATTGATGTGAAGCGTTTTTCCATTGTCATCCTACTTTCTATTATTTTCCTTTCCAGCTAAAATGATAGTTGTCGAGACACATCATTAGTGAAAGGAGGTTTATTAATGGATGTTAAACTTACAAAGGAAGCAGATTCTTTACTGTGCTTGCTATACAAGTCATATCTTGAAAAGAGAGAAAACGGGATACCCAAGACGCAAGCTAAGCTTTTCGGTAGTTCCTTGGAAATACAACAATCACTTATCACTAAAATGAATCCAGAAGATGTCGACGAAACCTGTTGGGAATTGGGACGACTGGGTATGTTGAACATCCAAAAAGGCGACAACATAGCATATTTCAACATACTGACTGATCAAGCTATTGTTTACATGGAAAATCGTTTCAAAGGAAAAGTCAGTGAAGTTCTAGACTATTTAGGGAAAATCAAAGCTGCTATCCCTTTTGTTTAGGGGGTGAAGTCTTTGATTCCCGCTGTAATGCTTTTTCGTTCCCCGCTTTGATTTCTTCGAGCGGGGTATTCTTTAGATAGTCTTCTGAATACAGCATCATACTGCCGGTATCCAAAAACTTCATTGGTTGCTTCAGCTCTACAATCCCGACTTCTTCCATCCATTGGCGTTTTTCTTCTGAGATACTATTTGTTTGGTTCATTTACATCCCCCTCTCTAAACTGTGTAATTTCCATACAACCTGCGCTCTTTTTCATGTTCAGCAGCTGCCTTCAAACTAACCCATAAGCCATCAATCTTTACATACAACCTGCCGTTAGATAACTTTCCGCCTCGATACATGTTCATTTCTCCTTTCGATAAAATTTTCTGTAATATAGTTCCATTTCTCTATACAATAGAGTTGTCCAGACTTCATTGAAAGGAGGTGGAAAATCATGTTAGATATGAGTCAAAAACAGAAAATTAGCATTCCTATTGCAAAGGCATTCGCTAATGCACAGTACGCACACGATGAAATTTTCAAGACAAACCCGCGTGAGTCGGTAATCGTAGGCCATCTCTCAATCGCAAGCTCTTACATGAACTCTGCTCGCGCTATATACTCCTGCAATCTTGATACATTCGAGCAAGACGAAATTGATAATTTCTTCAGCCAATTCGATGTGTTTATTAAAGAAGTGATGACAAACATCCGCACAGATCATAGTCATCAATGGTCAAACATCGAATTCGAAAAATTAAGCGAAGAGTACGAAGTTATCAAAGAACTACTCGGTCTTGTGTAATTGTTCAGTAATTTGATTCAATTTTGCGGCGAGGTCCATCATGCCTCGCTGCAACTCGATCATTTTCATTGACTGCCACAGCAACTCTTTACCTACCCAGCTATTTGGATCTAAAATAACTGTTTCTATAGATTCGTGTTCAGAAAATACCTTTTCAATCTCTCTGATTGCTTTCTCCTTATCGCCAAAAATCTCGATTAGATCTTCTCGTGTTAGCTTCACTTGTTCTAATCCTTTCATATACATTCTCCTCTCTTAATTGGCTACCTTAACCCGATCCATTACAGGAACGATCTCTCGATGTTTTAAAATCTCATGAATGAACAATCTGCCCTTTTGAGTCCATCGAGTGTTTAAAGTCACGTCTGGATCACCATTGCTGCGTACAATATCAATCGTTTCTGACTTGGTGTAACCCTCAGCGTGATAATTGCGGTACAGAAGCCATTGTTTGTTTTGCTTATACTGGACTTTCTCTTCGTGCAAGATCTGATTTAAGGCTTGTCCACTCATACCGTAATCCTTAGCGATCTGTGTGATTGTCATTGTTCCTTTTGATCTAAGGATCGTATCGAGATATCTCATTTGTGGTTCGTACTCTGCTACACGTTGTTCCAGCATCAATGCCTTGGTTTCGATTGCTTGCTTGGCTTTCTGCTCTTCGATCCATTGTTGAGCTCGTGCTATTGGGTCGTCGATCATGTAGGAAGGGACAGCCTGAACTTCCTTTATCCGATAGTAATCGTCTACTAAGGCTTCGTATGCTTCCCAAGCTTGATCTGTATTAAGTGATTTTGCATGAAGCCAAGCTCCTTTTTCAGTCCATAAGTAAAGTTTGTTTATCGAACCTTGAAATTCACGGTTCGCTATTTTGAATGCTTTGAGTTCTTCTCCAGTTAAAAGAAAGTAGTGTTTACCTTCCTTGTACCGAGACTCGTTGTAATTAAAGTTGTAGCTGATCTTATCTGAATTAGTCCCGTATGATTCAGCTAGTTGGCTGGTTGTTAATACACGTTGATTTACATGATTGATAACTTGTAATTGGTTCATATAAATCTCCTTTCAGCGCTTTGTTCTATACAAAATAAGTTCTATGTTTCCATACTCGTCAAACAGCTCGTGTGCAATCTTCCACTTGCCAGTGGACAGTAGATCATTCACATCATCAAAGTCATTCGTTCTGCATACTTCTAGCACATCTGATAGATTCATTTGTTAACTCCCTTCATTCGTTCTTCCCACTCTTTGAAATCTGCAGGATCAATTAATATCATTCTTTGACTTAACCGAATGCAAGGCATTCCACCATTACTTAAAGGTCTTTTTAATAGCTCGCTTACATATTGGGTTGAACAACCAAGAGCTTCGCAAATGTCCTTTGGTCGAAGATATTTGGCCTGTTTCATTTTCCTCCTCCTTTCTAATTGCAACTTTTTACTTGCAATTCCAACCCCAAAGCCTGACACGTCTTTTCGATTGTGGTCTCATTCCATCTCCGGTTTCCGTCGAGTAAATTGTGTATGTACTGAGGGGAATATCCAATCATGCGGGCGAGATCGGAAGCAGTCATTTCCTTTTCTTGCAATACTTTTTTGATCTCGTTAGACATCTTCAATGTAGTTCACCTCCTAGGAAAATATTAATCTATTTGATTAATTTAAACAAATAGTAGAATTAATCAAATAGTTGAATAATTTGTCGTATTAGTAATAAAACCCAACTATATCTATATTTTTCTTCAATACGCTTAAATATACGCTGTATTGTTTTAACATTTTATTGATTTTTCATCTATTTGTTGATAATATTAGTGCAAAGTAATATTAATCAATTAGATGAAGGAGTTTTTAAAGTGAATATAAAGGAAATTAGAAAAGAAAGAAAAATGAGTGGTACTGAGGTAGCCGACATACTCGGTATTTCAGCGCAATATTATTACGATATAGAAAAAGGAGCCAAAAGACTGAGTGCAGAAAACGCAGCTAAATTAGCAGAGATTTTTGAAGTAAGTGTGGATTACCTTCTTGGATTAAAAGAAGACAGAGGGATGGCGATGATTAAAGAAAGCACGACGTATTACTCAATTAACAAAAAAGATGAAGCTGACATTGCAAAAGAACTTGAGAAGTTAATGTCCGCTCTAGAGTCAGACACTAACCTTGCTTTTCACGGAGAATCATTAGATATAAATGAAGATCAGAGGGAATTATTAAGAATCTCACTCGAAAATTCTTTAAGGGTGGCAAAACAAATAGCTAAAAAGAAATTCACTCCAAATAAATACAGGTAACTGGAGGGTAGTTGATGAATCGAGCGCAACGAGAAGTTGTTGGATTACTGAATAAATATGGTACGAATGACCCCTTTGAAATAGTTAAACAAAAAAACATTCTTTTGTTCTTTGAGGAACTTGGTGACATCTGGGGTTACTACAACAAATATGTTCGCATACCAATGATTCATATAAACAATGAGCTTACAGAATTCGACTCTCGCTTCACTTGCGCTCATGAATTAGGACACTTTATTTTACATCCAGAAGTTAATACTCCTTTTCTTAAGAAACAAACGTTATTTTCAGTGGATAGAATCGAAAGAGAAGCTAACAATTTTGCGGTTCATCTTTTGATTGGTGACAATAAACCTGAACCTGATGAATCAACTACGCATTTTTTATGTAGGAGCGAAGTGCCGATAAACTTACATCGCTTTTACTAAATGAAAGGAGAAAATACATGGCTTCATTCAGACAAAACAATTGCAAATGTGATAAATCGAGTAAAAAGTGTAGGTGTGGTGCAACTTGGAGTTATCGCATCTATACAGGGGTAAATCCTTTAACAGGAAAAAGAAAGCTTATTGAAAGGGGAGGTTTTCGTACAAAGAAAGAGGCTGAACTTGCAGCAGCTGCTGCGGAGTTAGAAATTCACAACGGAACATATGTGGATGAAAAAAGAATAACTTTTGAGGAGTGTGCAAAAGAATGGTTCAACATTTACATGAGTACAGGGAAGGTTAAAATCAGCACAGGTAGAGTTAGAAAGCATGAAATCGGAAGATTGAACCAACATTTTGCGAAGATACCTATCAAAGATATCACAAATAGACAGTATCAAAACGCTTTGCATGATCTTCACAAACAAGGATATGCAGAAAATACGATTGATGGAGTTCACCGTACAGCGAGGATGATATTTAAAAAAGCCATCGAATTAAAACTTATCAAAAAGGATCCAACAGAGTTTGCTGTAGTGCCTAGAGTACAAAAAACCGTTGAACAACTAGAAAAGGAAAAAGAGGCAGTCAAATATTTAGAAAAGGAAGAGTTAGCTAATTTTCTTATTGCCGCCAAAACAATGGGATTAGAGCAAGATTACGTAATATTCATGTTGTTAGCGTACACTGGCATGCGTGCTGGGGAATTGTGCGCTCTAAAGTGGGCTGATATTAACTTTGAAGAACATACAATAAGCATCACAAAAACTTTATATAATCCAACGAATAACACTTTAAAGTACTCACTTCTCACTCCAAAAACGAAAAGTTCTGTCAGGATGATCGAAATAGATAATGTGCTCAGTGAAATACTTTTAGCTCATCGAGCGGCTCAAAAGGAGCTGCATATGAGGTTTAGAAGCACATACCATGATAAAGATTTTGTGATTGTAAAAACAAGCGAAGCCCATGCCGGTTATCCAGAACAAATCAAAAAAATTGAAATCCGCATGGCAAGACTTTTGAAGCTTTGCAAGCTCAGCACTGACCTATCTCCGCATTCTCTTCGACATACTCATACTTCACTGCTTGCTGAGGCAGGTGTATCACTAGAAGCGATAATGGAACGCCTAGGTCATCAAGATGACCAAACGACAAGAAATGTTTATCTACATGTCACTAAAACGAAAAAGAAAGAGGCTGCACATAAGTTTTCACAACTCATGCAGAGCCTCCCTCATTAATCTCCCACGGAAAATATGGGATGAATATGGGATGTACAAGCATTAAATCGTATAATTCCTTGCAGTACAAGGGATTATTAACGATTTTACATCATGCCGCCCATTCCTTACGCATTACACCTATGTTTCCCATGATTAGATCCTATTTGCCACAAACCCTTGATACAAAAGGGTTTGTGGCTATTCTTGTTTAAATTAGTGCCCTTGTGTTTTTCGTAGTTTCCCATAATCAAATAACGTTCATATGGGATGAGTATGGGATGAGATGTGGGATGACTCTTCTTGATCCTACTTTCCCAACTCAACGACAGTCCTAGTTTGAAGTACCTTAAATGGAGTATCGATGTTGTAGGCGGTTTCAGATAAGATCCATATGAACGGGAATATCTTTTTGTCAGTCGGTTGCCATGACTCCAGCTTCCATTCCTCACCGTTAAAGTACCGCTCGTATCGGTTCATCTTCTCGGTCATGACTTTATGGCTGTATACACTTCTCTGTATCTCCACATAAAACGGTGTGCGTCTCCAAATCATAAACACATCAGGTTCGGGATTGCCTTTTCCGTACTTCGGTTCAACGATGAATATTCTTGGCTTTTCAATCACGCTCGCTTCTTTATAGAACTTTGCGATCGCTTGGAAATGGGCTATCTTTGCACTGTCCTTTTTGATGCTTGGCTTGGGAAAGTACATATACATTCTACGTTCAGTGCTGCAGTCAATATATCCATCACGTCTAAGACGTTTCAGTACCTTATTAGCCCGATCTACACCGTTCTTTATGCCTTTGAAGTGTAGATCAACAATGTCATCCCTTTGCAAACATCTGAACCGCTCTAGATCGCTTATAATCGCTCGGTCACGTTCATTCATCTAAAACACCCCATGTGTCTATGTTCTTGTCAGTCGGTTCTTCCTTTGGTGCTTTACGTTTCTTGAACGGCTCTAGCAGTTTCTTTGCGTCTTCCAGTTCCAAGTGTGGTGCTTGCACTAGTTTGAGCCCATCCATTTTGAGATACATCCTGCCGCTGTCTGACTGCCGTATGTCAGCTGCTTCATCAGTGCCAATGGTAATACGGCTGTTGATTGCATCAGCATGCTTAAACGCCATACGGACCGTTAGATTCTGCTTTAACTTACCGTCCAGCACTTCTGCATCAGGTCGTAAACAGGAGAGGATCAGGAAGACACCAAGCGCACGACCGATTGAGGATATTTCCTCTACGATCTCCATGATGTCTTTTTCCTTTTTCAGCAACGCAAATTCATCAATGCACACAACCATGTATGGTAACTTATCGTCTAGATCATCAACATGTGCAACCTCAGCTTCATGCAGCAGATCCCCTCGCCGTTTCATTTCCTTACTTATCTGCAGCAAGGTTCGGTAAAGTGCTTTGGCATCCACCACGTTCGCTTTCACATGCTCGACACGATCAAACAGAAAGAACTCACTGCGCTTTAAGTCTCCAAGATATAGTTCCAGTTGTTCGGGCTCGTAGCCGTGAATTAACGTGGTTAGAATCGATCTCAGTTGTGTAGACTTCCCGCTGCCTGTTTCTCCTGCAATAAGGAGATGCGGGCGTTTAGTCATGTCGTATGATTCAAATTTGTCTCTGCTTTCTCCGACCACGATGCCAAGCCTGTGTTTCTTAAGTTGCTGCATCATTAAAGGCAGGTCATAGTAAAACGGTTTTATTCCCTCGTTATATATGTTTAGAACAAATGTTTTAGCATCTCCCTTAAGATTGATCTCGTTACCAAAGGTTTGTTTAAACAACCAATCATGTTTATATATCTCTTTCGGGTCCAATCCTGTCGGTATCGAAAAGACCATTTCAATACATGAAGCCTTTTCCGTGACTCGTTGGATAATCGGGAATTTCTTGATCTCCTTACCCTTGTGCGGTTTCCGCTTAAAGCATATATCCCCCAGTCTAAACATTTGATTCAGCTTGATTCGAGCTGCTGGCGCTGGCAACGTCCGATACACCGCAAACGCTCCGCCGAAGCAAGCAGCCGTTGCTATGCTCAATCCTATTAGCATCGAGCCACCTCTTTTTAAACAGATTTCAAAACCCAGTCAGATTCTATTGTCCACCTTGTACTAGTGACTTAGAGATACGCTCCTATCTAATGACCTAATTAGTAGCCCAGATGAAGTTAGCATGAAAGAAACCTAGTAGCTTAATTAGGAGCGTAATTATAGCCTGACTCCGAACATCGTACTCACATAATGGACGAGATCAAACCAAACGTCCCAAGCAACATAAGCGCATATGCAGTAACCAGCGATCTTAACAAAAACAACTTTATCGCCATGCCCGAATCTCTCCAACAAATGTTCTGTCAGTGCGCTAACCCCTGCTACTCCTGCCACTGTAAATAAAGATGCCATTCCGATCATTGAACATCATCCTTTCGTTTTGGGATAAACACCGCTGGCTTAGATGGGATGGTTTTAGGCTGCAATATAGGTTGCTCTGTAATAATGGACTTTCTTGTTGTGCAGATGCCTAGCATTAACCTTAATCCGTCTTTACATAGTTGATTCAGATCGCCCTTGTTCAGATGTGAAGTAGCTCGGATCAGATCGGCATCTAGTTCCTTTCTTAATCGGAAGTCTACTTTTGTATGCAAGGTGTATACCTCCTGTCGCACCGTGTATACCTAACTCTATTGGCTATGGCTTGGTCATTATTCTTCAACTAATGATTAAAATTTTCATAGATTGTCCACCCTCTTGAATAGGGGGGATGGATATGCGTGGATTGGGAAAGAATAGATCGCCATTAGGAATGTTTTTAGATGCCAATGGAATCAGTCAAGAAACGATAGTTAAACAGAGTGGATTAAGTCGGAATGTTCTAACTAGACTTTGTGATGGTACAAGGGATAGTTCTAAAGCGCAGATTGAATCGAAACAGAAGATAATCTCTATATTGAGGAAACACGGCTATGACGTACAGGCAAGCGACTTCTGGTGATAATTACAGTTGATTAAACAAACTGACCTGCATATAATAGGAACAAATGTTCTTATTGAGGTGAACAATATGAGCGCATTAGTTACGGAAGAAGAAATTCAACTTGTGAAATCTTATATCATGCTGCCGATGATTTTAAGCGCATTTGAACGGGATATTAAGAAGATCGAAGAGACAATGAAGACTCCTGATCCATACACAGAAGCAATTAAGCTGGCGATGGATAAAGCTACAAAGGTTTTAACCGAGGTTAGGCGTTCGATGTTTAAGACTGGATTGAAGGTATTTGAAACTGTGAAGAACGATAACGGAGTTAAGGCGAAGTATATGTTTAGAGGTTATACCGGGGAAATGGTATTGCTTAATGACTTTCTTAAGGCTGAATGCATGATGCGTATGAAAACTTACATGGGAGTAGATACAACATCATATTTCACTCAAAAGACAACTTAAAGAATTATCTACTTTACACATAATTAACCACTAATGATATAATCTCCTATATCCATATTTTAGGGGGTTTATCAATGTCTATTAAGAAGAAATTATTCGTCTCAACTATCGCAACCATTGTAGTTGCAGGATCTATGTCCATTGGCGCTTATGCAGCAACTAACTGGAAACTATTTATCAATGGTAAAGAGGCCAAGTCCGAGATCATTATTAAGAACGGAACAACATACGTACCTCTTCGATTGGTGTCAGAATCACTTGGAGCGAAGGTTTCACTTCAAGGTAAGAACATCTATGTTGATATGGGTAAGCCAGTAGAGGGAACAACACAGCCTTCAACTAACAGCAGAAGTAATCCAGCTGCTATAGGCGCATCGCTTTCTTATAAGAAAAAGGATGTATTCGGGGAATATGACGGGAAACTTTCGATTGTTGAAGTTATCCGCGGTTCAGAAGCAAACCAAATGATTGCTGATGCAAACATGTTCAATGAAGAGCCAAAAGAAGGTTATGAATACATGTTGGTTAAGGCTAAAATTTCAGTCGTGAATAGCAAAGAAGATAGCGCAATTAGCCTATCTCCTTCTGACTATACATTAATCTCGAGTGCTGGAGTTGAATACGAGCGCGTTGTTGTGGTGACGCCTGATCCTGATTACCGCACAAGTATTTACAAAGGCGCTGAGCACACTGGATGGTTCGCATTTGAAGTTAAGAAGGATGATGCCAACCCACTGATTGTGTATGATCGTAGCTTTAATGGCGCAGGTGGCTTGTGGTTTAAAACAACGAAGTAAAACACTTGGGGACTGTTGGTGTATCCAGCAGTCTTTTTATGTACGAGAAAAACTAAAGAGCCACAGGGGAACACCTGCGGCTCGAGAGGGCGCTGGTAGGAATGGAATGTAACCACCAGCACGCCAAGATAATAGCATTACTTCGCCGCTGTGTCTAGGACTACTTCGCAACACGAGAAAATATGATCGTATTAAGCCAAGTAAGTTCAGATACGGTCAATGTCCCCTTCTCCGCCTTTTCGATCCACGTCTTATCCGAGATAACGCCACGCTTAACAAGATCCTGTAATGTGACTACAAGCATATCACGTTGATTTTTTGTGAGTTCCAATGAGTCGTTCTCCTTCCGTTCCAGTCCAAGAAACTTTACTATGCCGTTCAAATGACCGATGATGAACGCTTCTATCACGTCCGCTTGTTTCAATCGGCTTGCATCAGCTGCCACATCGATAAACAGGCATTCCGTGAGTACAGATGGCATATTGCTTTCACGTACCATATGGAGGTTCTTCTTCTTCTGTCCCCGATCAATCACACTGAACTTTTTAAGCTGTGCCATGATCTCGGTATGCAGTACGTTCTGATAGGCAGCTGTTTTCGGATCGTAGTTACCGTTATAGGTAAAGGATTCGAAGCCACCAGCACCACCGCCAGCGTTGACATGAATACTTAGCAGAAGATCAGCTTTAGCCTTATTAGCCATGTCTGTACGTTCTTCTAACTCAAGGTGTAAATCAGTCGATCTTGTGAGCAAACAACGCACGCCTTCGTATTCCCCATTCAGTCGTCTAGCTATCTCGGTTGATATTTTTAGCGTGATATCCTTTTCCTTTAAGTCATTACCAACGGCTCCTGGATCTTTGCCGCCGTGCCCAGCGTCAATTTCGACAACTTTCATTAAGCATCCCCGCTCTTTTTAGCCTGTGTAACTAACTGATGCCCATAGACCGCTACAGCACCGCACAGGATGCCTTGTAACACTGCTTCGACCGATAACCCCTGTAACAATAACACCGCCGTTATAGCGAACGCAGACACGATATAAACGATGCTCCAGTTTGGTACGTTTGGTGTTTGCTTAATGATAAAACCCAACACCCAACACACAGCCACGACCACTAACAAAGATGGATCAATAAGATTTACGATTAACTCCCATTCCATAATTAATCCCCCCTACGTCAATTTAATTACTGCTACTATTGCAGAAATTACAATTCCGATAAATCCACTGCTTATAGCACGCCACAGCCATTTGTTGTTGTCTTCGATTTTATCTAATCTGTGATGGGCTGACTTAGCGCTCTGCATGGCTTCACGAGCGATGTCGTCCGATTGTTCTAGCTTGTTGACTAGCCTGTTCAAGTTGTCAGCTATGTCGCCTATTGACTTTGTGTTATTCGCTTGCATGACTTCCATTTGCCCTACTTTCACGGCTATGTCGTTCAATATCTTTGTTTCGGCAGCGCTCATTCCTTCACCCACTCCCAATGTTGTCATGACCTTATCCCCTTTTAAATGCAAATAGCCCCGATCGGCTCGGGGCATGCTGATATGCGGGCATAAAAATAGCGCTAACCTATTGGCTGCGCTTTAGACTACTGTTTCGTTAACGACTTCTGTTACTACTTCTTTTAAGTTGAAAAGCGGTGGCACTTGATCCAAAGTGTATGTGCCGTTCAAGATTAAACCAACCCATACTCTTACTAACCCACTGTTTCTTGTGAATACCATAATTATCACCTCCTTTCTAAAGTTGCGGTGTCAGAAGCAACATGGTTAACTCTGCTATCGCTATATCTGATGCTTGTTGTTTAGCCTGTAATGCTTCAATCTGCAGTTGTTCTGGTGTCTTCGGGATATCCATTAACATGACCTCGTGCTGTTCTCCTGATACGTCAACTCTTTCGACGTATTTCCCTGCTGGCACTTCGACCCAAACAAACGGAATGCCCACTGGCTCCCGAACGTTGCCGGACATTACCTGTATGAGATAACCAGTTACATCATAAATAACTAATGTTCGCATATTTCAACCTCCTTATTTGTAAGCAATGTACGTACATGTACCCGATGCTGGAATCCCCATGCCGTAAGCGTCATTAAATATTGTAGCTGTAAACCCATCAGCGAACATCGTTGGTGTTTGTGTGTAGACTGTTACCATACCAGCCGAGTTAACAGCCCCGAAAGAACAGTTGAAACCATCCGTACTATTGGGAATTTTATTGATATAGGAGTAACCGCCCATTGCTGCGAAACTATGATAGATGGTCACAACTGAAGGTCTGAAGGATAAACCACGAACCGTTAACGATACGCTTTGACCGACTTTTGTCCAAGTACCTGTACCTTGGATAAAGCCTAAAGTCTGTATTGCTCTTATATTTGTTGCCATAGTTGCAAATTCAGCTGTAGCTGCCGTTGAGACACCCATGTCAGTAATAGCGGCTGCTACGGTTGCTTTCCCATTACTGACAGATTGCTTTAAACTTGTCATTGTTGTGCCATCTGCTGCCCTGAAATCATTTGCCCACAAGGTAACAGGGACAGATTGGTTTGCGGTATTTCTCCCGTTAATACTCCAACGCTGGTTGTTTGCGTCATAGAATGTCTCTAGTCTGCCTGTACCGTATTCTGCTATGCTGTATGAGTCTAGGGTAAAGTAGCCGCTAGTAACTCTTAGGTTTTGACCTTGCAGATTTCCGTTGACCGTCAAAGCACCTGTAAGCGTACCGCCAGTCCGTGGTAAACTTGCGTTTTTAGCGTTGGTTTCTGCTTGGTTTGCTTTGGCTTGCGCTCCTGCAGGAGTTTCAGCTGCTTCTGCAAGTGCCAGTGCATCAGCAATACCCTGTTCAATCTTATTCATGTTAGCTGCTGAAATAGGTGTTCCCTGTCGCAGCACATTCCCTGGGCTTGGAGTTAACACAACTTCTGTAGAGTTCTCAGACGACTTATTATATCGATTCGGATGCTCTACTTGTCTGTCTTGCCATGTTGTTTTGGTATAAGGCATTAACTTGTCACCTCCAGCACTTCTATTTCAAAACTTAATGTAAGGCTCTGACTTGATGTTTTCGTGAAATCAGCCGAGAATGACGAGAACAACTTTCCGCTATTAACAGCCGATGTTGCGCCAGTTCCAAACAAACCGATTTCCGTGATGTTTCCGTTCGCCTGAGATTCATCAAGGTATAGTTCTTTACCTAGTACCAACCCATCTGTAAATGTCTCGCTAACCGAGTTTCGGAATGTTTCGGCGCTGAGTTTATCCGCAATGTATGTCGGCGTTGTACCATTACCAACTGCGATATGAGTGAGATCGGCGCTTAACAATGCTATAACTCGATCAAAACCACTTTTGTTAATCAATTACGCCGCCCCCTTTAAAGATAAGTATCCGCACCGCAAGTTGCAGAATAAAGCGGTTGTGTGTCTCCACATATCCGCAAGTCATGGAGATATGCAATCATACGAACTCTGATGCCTAGCCGTGGGTACATTTTGAAAACCTGTGTAACTGTTTGATCGCTGTCCGCATCCTCTTGTTCAAGTGCTGTGACACGTCCAAACAGGTTAGATAGATCGTTCATACCCGACATTATACAAACACCTCCGTAGCACTTATATCAGCCACAATGTCCTGAGGAGTGAATTGTACACTGATACTATCGATTCGGCATGCTGCGAGAAACGAGAACGACTCTACTTTTACACTAACAAGTTGTCCTATGTTAATCTTCCAGTCACGCGTTGAAAATGATGGTACGCGCACAAGTGACTTGTTCCGCTTTAATTCAGACCGACCTCTTTTTCGAGCTGCCGTTTTATCTGTAATTTTCTTATCTCGTATGGCTTTCTCGTAAAGTCCATACTTTGCAACACTGTTCGGATCTTCAAAGTAGTCTATAACTTGAATGGTTGGTTTGTATCTCATTCGGAGTAACACACCGCTAGGAAGGTTGCCGCCGACTCGCTTTAATACTTTGTTTTTCTTGTCATACGTATAGTCTTTTTCGCTGTCGGTTCCTTTTTCGACCTCCACAGTCTTAGGAGTGCCGTTTTCCCAAATATCAACGTAGTTCGGGACATAGGCTAGGGAAAATACAGCGTTGTTTCCGTCACCCGTCCAGTATTGATTGATATAGTTTGCCGCTGCAGATTTTGCACCGATAACCCACACCCGATTGCAAAGGTCTGCAGCTTCTGTGGCTAAATTAAACGTGTCCTTAAGTATGTTTTTTGTTGAATCATATGTCTTAGAGGAAACAGAATCATAGTTTTCAAAGAAGTGAAGTTTGTTGTTCGGGTCTAGATACCAGTACGCACCTGATAGATCAGCCAGCTTTTGAATAGCGGCTGATAACGTGTCGTAATTGAAAAACATCGATTCAACCTGACCGCCAAGATCCTGTACTAGTGATGTATCCACCCACGGAGCGTATCTCGTAATCAAATCGTTAAGCATCTCTTTAGGTGTTTTGTTTTCATACACTTGTGCAACAAGAAGACGTTGTAGCTTATCAGTGTTATCAACTGCAGACAATCTGCTCACCTTTGTTAATCCGTTTTTTGTATCTTCCTGCCCTTTGATTTTTCCTGTAAAACAAAGAACACCGTCCACAATGAGTGAAACGGTGTCCATGACATGGTTATTGGCTATGTTGTAACAATCAATCTCCAATGTGGCTGATGATTCTCCTAGCGCTCGTTCCCAAGAAGCGGATCGCACTCTTGAAGTTATGTCTGTCGTTCCTGAACTGTTGCTGCAGACTAAGCTATAAGTGGTCATGTAACCGCCCCTCTCGTTCGGAACATACCGCCCATACGGTTGATTGTGCTCTGCGCAATAACCTTACCATCCAATTCTAGAATAACAGTGGTTGGAGCAGCAGAAGCGCCAACATTAGCTACATTTGGGAGTGTCGGAGATTGAATCGACTCAGGTGTAGTAATCATGGATGTAGTCGCATTAGCTACCATTCTTTCGCTATCCTCCAAGCCGATCGCAAAACCTTCACCAGTCCATTCACCAAACTGCATAAATAGCTTGGATGGCGAGTTGATACCCAAGAAATTCTTTGCAGCATCAACGGCTGACTGTACGGCTGCTTTAGCTTGATCCGCGAGTCTGGAGACCATCGATTTAATACCGTTGACCATGCCTTCCATGATGTTCTTCCCGATGTTGTACGCTTGAGTACCAAAGTTACTCATGAACTTTTTAACGGCTTCCCAACCATTCGAAAAGGCGGTTTTAATGTTCTTCCATCCTTCACTAGCGGATTGTGTGACCTTGGTAAATCCACCAGAGAATATCTCCTTCAACTTCTCCCATAACCCAGAAACAATACCTCTTAATTTTTCTCCTGCTGTACGAAAAAGTTCTCCAATTTTATTCCATTGTCCTGTAACAAGATAGTATATCGCCAGAAAGACGGTTGAGAATATCGTCTTAATAGCTTCCCAAGATGAAGAAACAATGGCTTTAACTGCTCCAAAGTACGTTGTAAATAGTGCCTTGATCGCTTCCCATCCAGTCGAAACAATGGGCTTAATCGTTTCCCACACTTTTGTGAACAAACCAACGATCCAATCCCAAGCCGTTTGTAATGCTTGTTTAATCGTTTCCCAAGTGCTGGTCGTGAAAGCTTTGATCTCTTCCCAGTTCTTAACGATGATCACTGTCAGGGCTACTACTGCGGCAATTACAGCGGTAATGATTGCAATGATTCCTGCTATCGGCGCGATTACAGCCCAACTGACTGTCATTAGCGTACCGATTGCTGCAGCAAGAAAACCGACAACCCCGACCAGTACCAATAAGCCCGCTGTTAATGCAGCTGCAATTGCAATGTTCCTCTGTGTAGCAGGTGACAACTGATTGAACCAGTTAACAACTCCTGTCACTGCTTCCGTTACGGCTCTAATAGCTGGCGCTAATGCTGATCCCAAGCTTATTTGAAGCGTCTCCACGGCTCCTCCTAGTTCTTCCATAGACCCAGCCAAGTTATCTTTCATTAGCGCTGCTGTCTCGGCTGACGCCCCGCCAGAGTTAATCAGTCCTTCCGTGAGGGCATTAAACTTCTCTGGTCCTGCTTCAACCAGTGAAAGCATGCCCGTCATCGCTTCTGTGCCGAATATTGTTGACAAAGCCGCTGCCTTTTGAGAATTGCTCATATTATCCGTTGATGTTCTTAATTGACCTATGATCTGATCGAACGGCAAGAACTTGCCACTTGCATCTGTGACGGAAACACCAAGTTCTCTCAACTGGTTCGCCGCTTCCTTTGGTGGGTCGGTCAAACGTAGTAGGGCAGCCCTCAAAGTAGTACCTGCTTGTTCGCCACGCATGCCGTTATCAGCCATAATGCCCGTAGCAGCGGCTAGCTGTTCCATCGATATATCCAACGCTTTAGCGACTGGTGCTGCGTATTTAAACGCATACTGCAGATCGGTGATTCCTGCAGCAGAAGTATTAGCGGACATCGCTAGTACATCTGCAACCCTAGAAGCGTCTTTAGCTTCCATTTGAAAGGCGTTCAATGCGCTCGCCACAGTGTCAGCTGTCAAAGCCATATCTTCACCAGATGCTTCCGCTGCAGCAATAACACCTGGCATTGCAGCCATTACCTGATTCGCGTCATATCCTTTCGTCGCCATCAATTCCATTCCCTTTGCTACTTCTGACGCTGATTTAGAAGTTGACGCGCCTAGATTCAACGCAGTTTGTCTCATAGACTCGAATTCGGTTTCTGTTGCCCCTGCAATCGCTCCAACTCTGCTCATGTCCTTATCGAAGTCCATTGCAGCTTTTACCGATACACCCAAACCAGCCGTTATTGCAGCGCCAGCAGCAGTAAATGCCGTTCCAATCTGTGAGCCTACTTGCTGCACCTGACTTCCTACTCTGCTCCAAGTCTTTCTAAACTCGTCCATATCCTTGGTGAATCCTTTAAGGTCTACACCGATACGGACAGCCATAGATGCTATTGTTTCAGCCAATCAAAACACCCCTTTCGGGCATTAATACAAAAAGGGAGCCTAACGGCCCCCTGTCAACTTCCTTAGCTTTTCAATTCCTGCTGAACGTTCCTCTTGTGTCATTGACTTTCGTTTGTTTTTGCCTAGAAGTTGATCAACGCTTACTCTGCTGTTCTTCTTCAAGTGGACGTTCATCAAGTTAGCTGCATGCCATGCAATCCGTTCCATTTCCACTTCTGAACGGTGTTTATAACCTTCGTACATGTCTAGGAACTCATCGTATGTCAGCAGCCAAAACTCGCTTGGTTTGAGTCCGAGCAGCCCGTAAGAGACTTTTTTCAGATCTCCCCATGGGAGTCTACCGTCTCCTGACTGCTCACTGAGTTTTTTTCCTGTTCTTCCGTCTCTGCTTCACGCAGAATCTTAGCCTTTTTCAAGGCAACCATGATCGGTTGAATGTAATCCATTGGTTGTTTACCGTGTTCAGCTTCTTGTTGTAACCACTGTCCTACTTGTTGCGGTTGCAGTCCTGGTATCTTCCATTTCAACCCCGCCCAAAGAAGCAAACGGACCGTATTAAAACCCACTTGCGATTCAGAGAAGATCGCGCCTATGCCTTTACCTGTCCGTTCCTCTACGTCACACACAGCGTTGAAGTCAAAGCGCAGCAAGCGCTCCTTCCCCCCAATTTCTAACTCAACGTATTGTTGGCTCAATGACTATTCCTCCTAGGCTTTCGTTGTTGTTGCCAATGCGCCCGATCCAGTCAATGTAACCGACATTGTAACCGCATCATCGACTGGCACACCGAGTTCAAAGCTAGTAATATAAGCGGTTCCTTTATATCCCTTTGCGCTTGCAACATCTTTCGGATATAACACAACCTCAACTGGTGTATTCGCCATTAGAGCATCTTCTAAGCCCTCTTGGGACTCATCATCTGGTACATAAAGCAATTCCGCTTCAACGCTCCATGACTTGAAAGAAGGGATGTTTTCAGCCCAACCATTTGTGTCGAAGTTAGTTGTATCAATTGTCTCCGCTTCGATAGAAAGCGTTGCTTCTCTTACCTTTGCGATTGGAGTTTGCGTGCTTGCTTCGGCTAAGTACAATCCACCCTCAAATCCTGCTGTTGCTCCCATTCAACTCACTCCTTTGTTAATTTGACCCTGTATCTTACAGGGATGTGTCTTGTTATTCCGTCTGGATCTCGAAGAGTCTCGCTAAAATCGTAATAGCAACCCTCCACCTGCCACCCAGACACTGAAAAAAACTCATCCGCTAATAGGCGATTGAGGTCGTTTAATATCTCTGCAGCTTCTTTGAACCCGTTGTATCGGCTCCATATGTGTAATGTAATCGTGCATTCTTCGCCAAACTTATCAAGCGTTCGGTTTGGAACACTCGTTACATCGCCAATCGTTACATAAGGGAATGTCTGATTGTCGGGTACGGCATCAAAAATGCCTTTAACTTTCGCCATTAGCGTCTGGTCAGCAATAAGGCGACTGCGTACAGCGACTTGAAGCGCCCAAAAAGCGCTACCACTCATGGTATCGCCCCCTTAATCGCGCCTTTAATGTCTTTTTCATACTTTGGTTTTTGTTCCTCTGCTGATGGTGTGATGAATGGTTGCGCTGGCATTTTTACTGTCCCGAACTCAATCAAGTGAGCGTGTGAACCTTTTCCACTAACAGGTCCGACATCAGCCCCAAAACCATCTTTTTCATACTTGGCTTTTATCGAACTTTTGAGATTCCCCGAATCGACTGGAGCGCGGGATTGTATGGCTTTTCTGAGTGCATTGGCATTTGATCTAACCGCTTTACGGAGATTGACGCGACCCTCTTGGTCGAAGCGACTGAATTTGTTGAGTATATCATCAATGCCTTCAACATCGATTTTAATTCTAGCCTTCGTCATTAGACCTCAACTCCCGAGCAAACAAGTTCAATGATCTCACCATTTTTAGAGTAAGTTCTCATGATACGCCGTTTCTTGCCGTTCTCAACAAGCCATTCCTCGTCTGCATAGTCGATCAACCTGATCTCAAACATCATTTCGGGTTTCAATCCTGCTGCATGCGCTTGGTAAAACTCTGACTGTCTGATTGATCTCCGATTGGCGAACACTTCTCGCCGTGTCTCTGTCTCGATGATCCCACCGCCACCGTCATCTGCTTCAGTGATTCCGACAAGCTGAATAACGTCCCTCCACATCATGACGATGCACCATATTCCATTGAAAGCGACAAATGCATTTTGAGCATGTTGTAGCTTTGTTGCAATTTCTCTGCATCGGGATTATCCCAACCAAAGTGAGCCTTGACGTATGTTGTTATGGCTCTTTTAATGAGTGAGTCAGCTTCATCGTCAACCTTAACACCAGTGATCTGCAGATCCGCCTTAGCAGCATTTATTAAGTCTGTAATCTCACCATCAAACGCTGTTGTCGCTCGGCTAATGCGTAAAGCCGTTTTAATGTCGTTTAGCATCGCTCCACCCCCAAGAGGAAAAGGGCGCCATGATGACGCCCTAGTTCATTGTTACGTTGTAGCTTTGGTGAGTTTAACGAATGCTTCGTTCAGTGCTGGCTTGCCATCGGCAACTGCCAAACCACGGTATACAACTTTACCACTCATGAAGCCAGCTGCAGCGCTAGACTCAATTGCAGGTGCTTGTGAGAAGTTGAAGTAGTAGTAGCCAAGATCACCAAGCAAGATTGTATCGTCTGGAGCCATGTCATCGAGAACGATCGGATAACCCAGAATCGTCATTGCTGTACGATCTTGCGGATTGTATGCAAAGATCGGTGTGCCGTCAGTCGATTTAATCTTACGGATCTGACCGAACAATGTTTTACGGTTCATTACGAAGTGCGCACGATCATGGTACATCGTTGGCAGCAACGCCAGCATATCAACCAAGTTGTCATAGCTTACTGATGCATTGTTAGCGAAAGTTGCGCTGTTTGTTGCATCCCATGTTACGCCAGTAAGAATACCAGTCGGCTGATTAGTACCTGTACCGTTCAAGATCGCATTTTCGATAGCGATAGCCATCTGACGACCAATCTCGGCAGCGATGTAAGACTCAAAAGCATCAATTGCCATTGCTTGGGCAGCAGCTGAGATCTCAACCAGTTTAATCAATTCGAATCCTGTCAGGTTTACCGCTACAAGAGTATCATCTGCAGCAGTTCCGTTTGATCCTTCTGCCTTCCAAGACGAAGCATTTTTAGCGTTAGCCACAGCCAAACGCAGGTTGCCTGGAACATACGAAACGTTAATCAGTGGGAACAAAGCGCTTGTTTGACGCAGTTTGTCGATGATCATGTTAAGCGTTGTTGTAGGAACAGCAGCGCCAGCAGATGCGGCAGCAGTAGTCAAGGCACGCTTTTCAGTCTCATTAAGTTCGCGATCTTGCAGACGCTTCAAGTAAGCGGAGCGATACTCAGGAGAAGCAAGCAGCTCTTCCTTGTTCATCTCTTCAAAGTTGCGTTTTTCTGCGGCTGGCTTAACCAACACGTTTGCAGGAATCGCGCCTGTTGTGATAGATGCTGCTGTCTTCGTGCGCTCTTCAATTTGTGCCTTTTCGTCTTGAAGCTTGCGCAATTCTGCCTGTACATCTTGCAAGTTAACCTCTTGTTCACCTTCAAGTAATGCTCTCAATTCTGCCTTGCGTGCTTCGATTTCCATAATGCGTTTATTCATTTCTCATCTCTCCTTAAAAGTAAGTTTGAATTATTAACTTCTTCCGCAATTCAGCACTCTCCAGCGCCTTTTGTTCCTTCTCCCTCTCCAGTTCGAAGAAACTCCTTGCAGAAATTGAAGTAGTATCGTAAGCTGGGATATCCACAGCGGACACGTCATACAGTTTTTTTAGCTTTCGGATGGTGCGCGTGTGACTCTCGCGGTCATAGGAGTCTTCCTGAGTCTTAAAGGAAAAACTCATTCGGTCGATGTACCCACCGCGAATCTCTTCATACAGCTTGCGACCTTCCTCTGTACCGCCTAAATGAGCGGTAACAAAAAGACCCTTGTCATCCACTCGGAGATCAAGGGTCTTATTTCGTGTTCTTGCCATGACTTTACCACCATGATTGTAGTTGAATATGACATCTGATAGGTCTGCGCCTGTTAATGCGCTTCGCGCGATCTTTTCCTTGTATTGCACACCATCGTATTCGTAAAGCACTGTGGGTTCATCAAAGGTTAGCGCGTACCCTTCAACAATCATGTCATCGTCAGCTGTTCTGATTTCAAAGTCAAATTTGCGATAATCACGATCCTTCATCTTCGCTTGGATCTTGTCCATTCTCATCACCGCCTTTCCCAACCTGATATTGATCTGCTAGATCGGCGCTAACAAAATTGAGACTAACTATACGCTTCTCTCCATCCTCAATAGGAGCAAGGTTGAATACCTCGCGCGCTTCGTTCATTGACATCAATCCGCGATCCATTAGCGTTTCGATCACACTGATCTTTGTTTGGTTGCTAGCGTATTGAAGTCTGTTGGCTTCGAAAATGATTTCGTTTCCGTGATTTCTTTCTGTTTCAGTGAACAGTTTTTGCGTAAATTCGAGTGACATCTGCAGTGCTAAAGGTTCTAATATCGACTCGTAAAAACTGTTCCAGTCATCTTCGCTGTACTTGCTCATGACGATCTGCTCATTTACCCCAAAGTATTTGTATACCTTGTTCTCGATGAGAGACATTTGCTTTTCATCAACCATCTTCGGTTCATTCTTTAGTTCCTGGTATTCAGCTTTGGAATCTAAAGCAGCTATACCGCCATTGTTCGAAACGCTCATGTAGTCACGAACAAATATTTCTTTGTTCTTCCTGATGTCCTCGTCTTTCAGCATGGTTGTATATTTCAATAAACCTCGAAGATTAGCAGACGTTTTGATTGCGTTCTGTATGCCCTCATTTGTCGTATGGATCAATTCAAGAGTAGGGTTAAGAGCCGCGTCTGATGTCTCACCGTACATGTCATTTTTATAAAAGAACCGTCTTAGGTGAATGACATCGTTATAGGGAACCACAGCTTGCTGACCAGACATGAAGTTAAAGCGCACATATATTTCGCCGTTGTTCTCCAATAATTCGGTGGACGCTGAGTTAACTGGGTACAACTCTCTCAAGGTCCCATTCTCGTTCCAAGCTACGAATATGAAACTATTGTTTTTGAGATATAACTGAGTTATGACCTTGTAAAGAAAGCTGTATGTGTCCATGTATGGGTTAGGTCTGATCTGCAGCAATCTCTCCAACCTAGAATTAGAAGGCTCTAGCTTCCCATCTCTGCGCCGTATATGTCTTGGCTTTAACTTAGCTGCGTTACGCGCAATGGCATCAATAGCAGCCCTCACAACGTCCGAGTCATACGCTTCATTGCCAAACGTTGTAAACGTTGGAGCAAATCCGTTTAACATTTGGAGTTGTGTCGTTTCTCCGCTTGGTCTTAGCGGTTGTCTACCGAATATCTTGTAAAATAAAGATCGCTTTTGCAGTTTCCTCACCTCCTTAAATAAGAGCCTTATAGTCACTCAACTTTTGGAACATGACTGTATAGGCAATCAACAAAGAGACAGCGCCGTCTATACGCTGCCTTTGGTTTTGCCCCTTGATCGGGCGAATATTATCATTCTCATCTCGCTTGACGCTTGTGTTAGTCAAACACCACTTAAGAATAGGATTGTTGTTATAGTTGATTCGTTTGGCGGCGAGATCTGCACCCATCTCTTTCATTGGTTGGGATAGTGTTTGTGCCCCTTGACGAACCTTCTCGAGCGTGTAGCCGTGATCCTTCATTTCCTCAACCCAATAGTCTGAGTTCCAAGGGTCATAGCCAATCCAAACTGGAATGATCTCATATTGCTCGTACATCTTTTGAAACCATACCGTTACATCTGAGTATCGAACCTTATTCCCTTCACACAGCGTCAACAAGCCACGTTCTGCCCATTTGTCGTAAGGGATCTTATCTTCATTCACCCTACGCTCTATAAGTTCTTCTGGGAGGAAATACTGCTGTAGTGCATACGTCTTGCCATCAGGCTTCTGCATAAGCAATGTTGCGCAGCTTAAGTCTGTCGTGCTTGATAAGTCAACACCGCCAACCGCATAGCTACCGCGTAAGTATTCAATGTCAAATGGCTCTGTGTTATTGATTTCTTCAAACGTCAGCCACGATTCGTTACTGCTTCCACGAATGTTGAAGTCCTTAACTAAAAGGTTTGTGACGAGCATCGGATTGGCTTTGGCTTTATTGACTTTGGTCTGCAGCTGATCTTCTTTTTTGATTGTGCCAAGACCAGGATTAGCTTTCTTCCACTTGGTCGGATCTGTCCATTCGTTTCGGTCATCAAGTTCATACACGATTGGCAAGAACCGATCATCTTTGTACCCGTCAACATCCCAATAACCGTTTAACACTCGTTCGGCTTCATCGTACTTCATGTCATATACGGCTTCACGCACCGTTCCAGCAGTTGTTATCATGACGATCAACGGCTGCTCTCGTGCGCTCGTACCGTCAACGATAACGTCATACAGATTCTTGTCTTTCCAAGCGTGTATTTCATCAAGCATAGCGCCATGTACGTTAAGACCATCCAATGTGTCGCTATCTGATCCGAGCGGTTTAAAGCTGCTGTCGTTCCAGTCACAGACCAATTCAGATACAAGCGGTTTGATACGTTTCAACAAAGCTGGCGACTTCTTAACCATCCGCTTTGATTCAATCCATACCAACTTAGCTTGATCTTTCTTTGTCGCTACTGCGTACACTTCTGCACCCGCTTCACCGTCAGCAACTTGAAGGTATAAGCCAATGCCTGATGCAATTGTTGACTTGCCGTTTTTACGAGCGACAACTAGGAACACTTCACGATACTTACGAGTACCATCAATCTTATGAACAAAGCCGAATGTTGCTGCTAAGAAAGCATGCTGCCACAGTTCCAACTCGATCGGTTTTCCGCCCCATTTACCTTTGGAGTGTTTGCAATAGTTCTCAATGAACTCTATTGCATGATTGGCTCGGCGCGGATCGTATTCATATATACCGCTTGTGTCGTGAACATCCTCGGCTAGCTTCTTATAAACCCTTCGAACCTTGTCGCTGACTAACTCAGTTCCTGCATCGATCTTGTTCCAGTAGTCGATGATAGGGTTATATGTGAGTGGGTACTGTTTTCTCAACGATCCATCACGAACGATTCGAATCCATCGTCCTGTTCCTTTTGAACCTCTTCTTTAGGAAGTAGGTCCGTGAGCTGTTTCATGATCGTCATGTGGTTTTTAATCATGGTGTTATATATTTCAACCTCTGGGGACTTCTTCGTTCCCCATTGGTTTTCACCGTTTTGATACTCGCTCACTACTCCATTGAGGTTAATCGAATCCTGCAGATCCTCGAGTGTAATAATCATGAAGGCTGCATTCTTGATTAGTGAAGTAACAACCTTTTTATGACCCTTGTCCAGCTTAGAAAATTGTTTTGTGAGTTCGGCTCTTTTTTGTTCAATTCGTTCTTCTTTCTCTGTTTTTAGATCGTTTTTCACTATTTATGCACCTTCTTTCTTACTACACCCCCTCATAGGAGTGACTTGTGTGTTATTTGAATGGGCGGCATCGGTCCCCTATTTGCTTCATCCCTCTAAAGTGATGGGGGGTTGCCTCCTGCTTTTTCGCCTTTCGACATCTGCACAAGGTCGCCGTTCTCATCGAACCTCAAACCATATTCGACTATCTCATTTGCATGATGCTCTTTGTTGTGGCAGTCCTGACAAAGTAATTCCAACTTGCCATGATTGAGAGATATGTTTGGGTCGCTGATATTCTCAGGCGTTAGGTAAACAGTGTGATGCACTATCTTACCTGATGAATGACATCTCTCACACAGCCCATGTCTCAATGTAAAATAAGCGTCACGGCATTTGCGCCACGCTTTCCCTTTATAGAATGATCTTGCCCATGGTTTCATTTCTGTTTCCTATTTCTCTTTGGTGTCTCATCTTCAATCAGTTCCCATTCAACCTCTGGAGCAAAGTATTTACCAAATGGCGCTTGCACATGGACTGTACCGTCTTCTTCTATCTCTGTGACGGGTCCCTCTACACCGACCATGCCATAGTGCTTTACGATGTCTCCTACTTTCATGTAAACGCTCCTTTCTAGACAAAATAAAAAGCCACTCGGTTAGAGTGACTGTGTTTAGACGCTATGCGCGGTATCCGCTCTTTGGCTTAGTTGTCCGCGCCTTTCCCTTATTCGTCTATATTAGTATCTTACATGGATTATTGCCTAATGACCTGCAAGAAAACTGCAAAAAGTCTGCAATGATTTTAAGTTACTTCCTCATACGCTTCTAATCGTAACGCATACGCCAGTCTGTACATTGCCTTAGCTTTGGCATAGTAATATGATCGCTCACTCATGTGCATGTTTACGTATACGTTTATGTCTATTACATCTTCATCCCCTAAGTAACGTTCCTCAATGATTCTACGCTGTATCTTACTTAGTCTGCCTACTGCTCTCATGACTTGATCGTACTGTTGTTGGAGTAGTTCTTCCCGATCTACGTTGTAAATAGATATGTCTGCTGTTTGATCGCTTGTGCCGCCTGAGCGTGGCATGTCACTGTATACGGCTGTAATCTTTGCTTCTCGACGGATAAACCCGAAACGTTTATAGAGTCTTGCTGATTCTAACCTTTCCTCGACTCTTCTCCACGTCTCACGTTCATTGAGTTTGAATAGACAACTTTGTTCCATGTTATCCCTCCAATGCTGAGAATAGATCCGTTTGTCCTGTGTATTCTGTGCTGTCTATGATATATCCGCTGTTTATCATGTCTACAGGTGCGTTATGTGTATAAGGCTCGTATACTGGTTCGCCCGAAACTTTGTTGTATGCATTAGCTCCTTGTTGTGTCCATACCCAATGTGTCTTTGCTTTTATTTTCATGGCTTGTCCTCCATTTTCATTCCGTTATCCTCCTTAGAGGGCATAGCCCTCATATTACCTTTCCGCCGTGTTTGTGTGATCTCGTTGCGTTATATGCCATCTTTTCAGCTATTGCTTTTTCTAGGTCAATGCCGTACCGTCCGCATGTGTCAAAGATTCGTATCACTACGTCTGCCAGTTCGGATGGGATTCCACATGGCTTTTGACATTTATCATCTTTAATGTAGCTCCACACCTTCTCTCCTTCATGATTCCCCTCATACCATACTTCATCGGTGTGTTTACCTCTGCGATAGTCCTCTAAAGCTTCTGATAGTTCCGAATGTATAAGTGCGATTAGTTCACCGAAGCTACGATCTTCTTCCCACCAACCTTTTGAGATTGCGTTCTCGTGTGCTTCTTGTACCAGTTCGTTAATTGATTTCATTCGTATATCCCTCCTGTGCTTTGGCTTCTGCAGCTAGTCCCACATATGCTGCCATATCTTCATAACTGTCCGCATGATAGGCTGTGCGTTGATTGGCTCTTACAGCCTTTAATAGCGCCATGAACGTCCATCCTTGGGACTCGGTTAGGTCTATGCCTGTAACTGCCTTGAACGCTTCTACAGTTGCGCTCATACTGCGTTCTCCGCCTTCCTTGTCGTAGGTCTTGCCTCGGTCTATCATGTGCTGACTTGCTGATAACAGAATGTTGTGTGCCGTTACCTGATCTGTGGTCGGCTCTTCAATTGGTTCTAACCAATCCTCATGCCAACTCCACAGGTACTCGTCATCATCTAAATTTAATGTGTAGGATCCTACAAGTTTACCGTCTCTCAAATACACAGGTCTTACTTTTGTTATTTGTGACTCTCTCCCATCGTAACCTCGCATCATTGGATTAAGGCAAGTCTCCTTGTAAGCCCCGTCAGCCACTTCACTAATATTGACCCTTACTTTATCCCCGACCTTAAACTTTGTCATCGTTACCCCTCCGCTCTATTATTGAACATCGAAAAAGTGTGCCGTCCAAGGTTCGCACTCTTGCACCAGTTGCCGCATTTTCTCGGCCAATTCAGCTATCTCAGCTTGTGCGCCTCGTCCTTCCTGACGCTTGCCGTAAAACTCTAATATCGCTCGTAGATTTCCGCTCATAACAATATGAGTTGTCGCTGCATTAGGTAACACATTCCGTGCGTCTTCTGCTGGTATTCCTGCCTCTCGTAAGCGGTCATATGTTTCTTGTGCTATGTGCATGAAGTCGTCATATATCTCATGTGCTTTACCGCCTGTTACGCTTGCTGGTGTTACATAATCAAAACCACCTGACTTGTCACCACTACCATATTTCACATAGCGTTGTGACTTAACACTGAATCCAAAGTGACGATGCCTTGTTAACTGTGCTAATGCTGCTCGGCTGATGTCCTCAACACTGAATGCAAAGTGTATATGTTCCATGGTGGATGTGTGCTTACTGTTTGCGATCTGTTTGAATAGGCGCTCTCCGTTCGCTTTGTCACCAAAATATCGTTCAGATTCAGCGTGTAATATTTCGCTTGGCTTTAGTGGGCTGTAACAATTTCGAATAGCGATTAGTGCTAACTTTTCATTGTCCGATGCTGGTACGTTTGGTGAGTATTCGTTGATAAACTGTTCTGTTAATTGCGTCTTAGCCATTAATATAACTTTCATGTTTTGTCTCCTTATGGGCTTTGCCCTTGATTATTTTCTGATCTTCGGGAATAACCATTTCATGTTCAATTCGTTTGCTTGCTTCGATAAACGTCCGCATTCACTTGCACTCATTACTGGTGTTGTTGCGGCTTTCATCATGTCCCAACCGTTGTAAATCCTCTGTTGGAATGTGCGATACTTGATTCCGTTCGACTTCGCAAGTTCAACAATCTCCCTCGGGTACTTAATCCGTTTTTGAATCATACTAGCCATCTGCTTTTTCCTATCTTGTAGCGGTTGTGTAGCTGCTCTTTCCATATCCCAGCCATGAACGTTCACTCGGTTTGCAAATGTGCAGTAACCAATACCATTGGACGCTGCGATCTTTGCCCAATATTTCCGATCTGTCTTTCTTTGGAGTTCTTGGTTAAGTGCCTTTTCTTTGTTCCACCCTAGTTCCCTTATTCTCGCTTCGAGCGTCTTGGGCTTTATGTTGTTTTCAGCGGCTTTTTCGTAGTCTGTTGGAGTTATATAAAAGTCATATACTTGCATCTTTCAACCTCCATTTATTGGTTTTATAAGTACATATGTTCTGTTCTTGGGTTGTAAAAAGTCACTACCAGTTGTGTTTACTGGATTATTTAACTTTGCGTTTTAGTTGTGATCTGATCCGTTCGCATTCGGCAGCTGTTTCTTCTCCGAACCGATGGAGATAAGTTTCTTTGAATCGCTCAATCCTCGTTGATCCGAAGCCGAATACCTCTCTCAAGGTTGTCTCCATCGATGCGACCGAACACTTTTCGATGAAGTCATATGCCTTGTGCACTTCATTCATGGTTTGGTTGATGGTCATTCTTTTGTCTTTCATCTGTTCACCGCTTTCTTAACAGTGATTTCTATGCGTGGACGATTGCTGTACCTCTTTCTCATGAGCACATCAGTTATGCAATTGTCATCTCGCCAAATGATACCGCTGAGAGCGTCCTTTACTCCTTTGAGATAGTTATCTATATCTGGCTTACTTGTCGGTAGTATTTCTCCATTCTCTGCTTCCGTCGTTTTCTTCTTGCTGAAACTCTTTGGGATCGGTCGATAAAATGTCACTTCAAGATTAAGCGGTTCGTCCAAGAGTTGATCAGGAGCATGTTCACTAGCTGCTAGTCTTACATAGTCCTTGAAATCTCGTGATTTCTGAGGATCATATGCTTTAACGAATCCTCCACGGTTAGAGAACCTTGGTCTACCTTGTGCTACAGGATCGCCATAGACCGTAAATTGAATCACTTTATCATCTCCTTACTTTCCTTGCTTATGTTGGTTTGGATGTTCAAGCACATACCGCAATCCCCGAATGATTAGCACACTTTCAACGCCGTTTTTCATCTTTGACACCGTGGCAATCGGTCGGTAACTATCTCCTATTTCCCTGTGAGATTTCGTCGGCTTTTTAGATGGTGTTATTTTCCTTTCTGTGACGTTTTTGGTGTCGGTGGTATGATTGATCGTTTTTGCTTTTGAAACGGCTGTATTAGGCTCACGATTGGCGTATGGGCTTAATTCCTTGCTGACACACTTGTGTTTATCAAAATATCGTCTCGCATATCGTTTACGGCATACTTTACAGATCCTAAAGTGTTTTCTCGCTTCTGTGTGTGGCATTTGTTTTCACCTTCCTTCTCCGATCCGTGAGAATAGTTCCTGTCCTGCAGCTCGCTTCTCTTCTTCCGTCCAGTTCATTGTTTATCCCCCTTAAGCGTTTACTTCGTGGTAAGGTACAAACTTGCAATATTGTTTCAAGTTCACCATTTCCACCGTACCGACTTGTCCATTTCGATTTTTAGTAATGATTAACTCTATAACGTTCTTGCTTTCCGACTCTCTGTTGTAATAGTCATCTCGGTACAGGAAGGTGATTGTATCTGCGTCCTGTTCGATGTTGCCTGACTCTCGAAGGTCTGACATCATCGGGCGTTTATCTTGACGGCTTTCTAGGCTTCGGCTTAATTGTGCGAGTGCGATTACTGGACAATCATTCTCTCGTGCCATTTGTTTCAACATACCGCTGATGTACCCGACTTCTTCGTTTCGACTTCGGCTGTTGAATTTGCTACCACCGTTAATGAGTTGCAAGTAATCGATATACACAATCAAGTTTTCATGTTGCTTTTTTAATTTCCGTACCTGGGATCTGATTTCGTGTATCGTTTTCGCATTACTCTCATCGATGTAGATATCTAACTCTCCGAGTCTCCCAAGCCCTAGTGTGTACTTTTCCCATTCGTCTTCTTGGAGTGTTGCGTTCTTGATCCGTAGCCCGTCTATCATGCATTCCGCTGCTAACATTCGGTCATAGAGTAGAAACCTAGACATTTCAAGGCTGAATATCGCTACTGTGTCGCCTTGTTTGGCATTTGCCAGTGCATTGCATAGGAGATATGCCGTCTTTCCCATTGATGGACGAGCTGCAATAATGTTCAACGTCTGTTTCTGCCATTTGCCGAGTAGCTTGTCCATGTCACCGCATATTGTGCTGTGTCCTAATCCCTTTCCCTGAGATGCCTTGTCACAAAGTGCGTCATAGTGATTGATGATGTCTTTACTGATGTGGATGAAATCATCACTGGTGTTCGATCCGACTTCTACGGTCTCAGCAATGCCCATGATCTCAGCTGCGAATGTCTTAGGATCGCTGTACTCACTTGTCATCACTTGCCGTAGTAAGTTCATGCCGGTACGGAGTACATGCTTTTCTTTGACTATCTTTTCGTATTCTCCGAATGCTGATGTGGCTGGGACCGTGTTTGACAGGTTCAACAGATACCCTACACCACCATGCCTTTCTAACTCCGATCCCATCTCCTGAGCCATATGGACAATGTCTACTGGTTGGTTATTGTCTCTGAGTGATAACATTGCTCCGAATAGTGCGCGGTGGGTTTCCGATGAAAACTCATCGCCTGTCAAGCTTGTTTCATGGACCAACTCAGGTTTCAAGAGTATTGAACCTAATACCGAACGCTCAGCTTCTAGATTGTGATAACTCATGAGCGTCCACCCATAACCTTACGCATCCACTCTTCACGGCTTATGCCTTCTCGTATCCAAGGTGGTGCAACATATTCTTCTTTGCGGTCGATCATCTGTCTAGTGGATTCAATTTGTCGTTGTGCATCTATGCGTGGGTTGTTCTTGATGATGTCAGAAAGACTAGGTGGGAATTTATTTGAGCGGATGTATTCGTCTGCGTTAGCATTCACGTGCTCGTGTTCAGCTTTCATCAGTTCTTCGATCCATACTTTTGCTATACCCTCGTTCACGTTCCAGTTAGGGTAACATGCAGCTAGTTTGAAAAGAACCTTCTTGGCACTGTCCTTCTCCAAGACATTCACTCCTTACAGGTCATTTATAAAGTCCAGCCGATCTTCTTGTTTTGGTTTGGTGCTGTTCATCTTGATCGCCAAGTCTTGAAACTTCTCTCTTAGTTTCGAAGCACTGAGGATATTTGATTTCCAAAAGCTATGAGAAGTTGCCCAATCGATTACATCTCTGATTAGTGCCTTGTCTATCTTGTCGATCTCTAGTAGCTTTCTACAATCGTCAGCCCATTTCTGCAGATTAGCCTTTTCAACCAAGTGAGCTACTCCTGATTCATTCGCATGTTCCATTATTTTGGTATGAAGGTATAATGCCATTTTGTATTCAACTGAGTCCTCGGAATAATTCTTGTTCCGAGAAGATGGTTTTATATTTTTATCTTTATTATCCTTCTTATCTTTATTATCTTTATTATTATTGTTCTCACGCCGTTCTTTCTCCGTTCTCACGCCGTTCTCACACTGTTCTTTCTCCGTTCTTTCTCCGTTCTCACTTTCTTTTCTATAGCGTTGAAAACCTTGATACTCCGCATAGTTTACTACCGTAAACAGTGTTCCAAGTTCGGTCTCTTCGATTTTCAATCGTTCTTCGTTCACAAGTTGATCGATTTTTTTCGAAATTACTGAAAGTGAGTATTTTTTGATAGAACGGTTCTCGATATAGTGCAGGTCATTAGCGAGATTTCTATATGATCTTAAGTACTGACCACGCTCGATTTTGATACCATGTACCGTCACACCTTCATCTAGATAAACCGCATTACCTACGATGTAAAAGAAGATTCTAAACTTCACGATATCTTGCCAAATGGGATTCTCAAATATCTCCCTACTTGTTTGAAAAGCCCCTTTCAACACTTGCTTCACCTACTTTGATTCCGTCTCAACTCGTAGTTCAACACTGTTGCCATCATGCGTCGTGTTTGTATGCCCTCTGGTGTCTCATCTAGCCAGTCATGGCATGCTGTGCAAAGGTGTAGTAGATCGGCTGCTGTGGTCTTCCATTCCAACTGCTTACGTCCAGTTAGATGCGCTCTCTCGGTCGCTCTAGCCTTTCCACAACGCTCACACAGACCATGAGACCTTACCTTTAGTTCAGCGTCCACAGACGGGCTGATATCGCCCATCTGCTTCTGCGTTTGCTTTATACGAACATTTCTAAGCGCCTTCGTCTTTGGTTGAGGATGAAAAGGCATTGTCATGTCCCATCACCTCAGAACGGCAAATCAT
>Ga0233366_1000101_pt1 | contig 38268 bp, 43 predicted proteins | sample ElkDunMinimDraft_23_FD_191536 | JGI IMG/M metagenome (GOLD analysis project Ga0233366, IMG submission 191536) | Fecal eukaryotic communites from dung pellets of Tule Elk in California, USA - Elk Dung C4 | ecosystem: Host-associated > Mammals > Digestive system > Large intestine > Fecal | place...
TCGAACGCGAGCTTGCCGCGGCCTGCGCCCAATTGCCGGGCTTGCGTCTGGAGAACAAGCGAGTGGCCTTTGCCCTGCATTTTCGTCTTGCGCCCGAACTGGAAGCGAGCGCCCGCGCACTGGCCGAAGACTTCGCTGCGCGTCACGCCGATGTGCTTGTGCTGCAGCCAGGCAAATGCGTGTTCGAACTCAAGCCGCGCGGCGCGAGCAAGGGCGAAGTCATCCGCGCTTTCATGCAGGAGGCTCCTTTCCATGGGCGGGTGCCGGTATTCATTGGAGACGATTTGACCGACGAGGCCGGCTTCGAGGTGGTCAACGCCCTGGGTGGAGTTTCGATCAAGGTGGGGCCGGGGCAGACCAAAGCATCTAAGCGCCTGGAATCCGTAGGGCAGGTCGGCACTTGGCTGGCCGGATTGCTGAAGGGGCTACCCTGAAGAGAGCGACACCCCCAATAACTCGAATAAGCGAGAACTTCCCATGAGCCGTCTTGTAGTGGTTTCTAACCGCGTAGCGCCAATAAAAGGTGGCAAGGTCGCTGCGGGCGGTCTGGCTGTCGGTGTATATGATGCGCTGCGCCAGTCCGGTGGTATTTGGTTCGGCTGGAGCGGCGAAGTGAGCGCCAGCCCCGATATCGGCAGCGAGACCATAGGCAACATCACCTATGCCACCCTGGCATTGAACAAACGCGATTACGATCAGTACTACCGTGGCTTCTCCAATGCCACCCTATGGCCCATATTCCATTACCGTATCGACCTGGCGCGCTACAGTCGCGAGGAGTACGAGGGATATCGGCGCGTCAACGCCATGCTTGCCACGAAACTAAAGCCACTGCTCAAGCCTGACGACATCATCTGGATTCATGATTACCATCTGATCCCGTTCGCCGAAGAGTGCCGCCGGCTGGGTATCCGCAATCGCATTGGCTTCTTCCTGCACATTCCCTTCCCGCCGCCGGAAATCCTTACCGTCATCCCGCCACACAACGAGCTGTTGCGCACGCTCTGCTATTACGACCTCATCGGCTTCCAGACCGAGACCGACAGGCTGGCCTTTCAGGACTACATGACCCGCGAAGTGCGCGGTGTCATCGAGCCGGACGGCAGCCTGACGGCCTACGGACAAAACTTTCGCGCCGGGGTCTACCCCATTGGCGTGGTACCTGAAGAGATCCGGGAGCTTGCTGAGTCCTACAAGAGCCGCCGCCGGCCCATGCGGCGCAACACCGATGTACCGCGCAAGAACATCATCAGCGTTGATCGGCTGGACTATTCCAAGGGGCTGGTGGAGCGATTCAAGGCGTACGAGGCGTTCCTGGACCGCTTTCCTGAGCACCGACGCAACGTCGAGTTCATTCAAATCGCGCCGACGTCCCGCTCTGACGTGAAAACCTACCAGGCCATCCGGCGTCAACTTGAAAGCGAGGCGGGGCATATCAACGGCCGGCTTTCCGATCTGGACTGGACACCGCTGCACTATCTCAACAAAAGCCACGACAGGCGCACGCTGATGTCGCTGTTTCGCTACGCCGCCGTCGGTTTCGTTACTCCGCTGCGTGACGGGATGAACCTGGTGGCCAAGGAATACGTCGCCTCACAGAACCCGGAGGACCCCGGCGTGCTGGTGCTGTCTCGCTTTGCCGGCGCGGCAAAGGAGCTGACTTCGGCGCTGATCGTCAATCCATATGACTGCATCGGTATGGCCGAGGCGCTGGACCGAGCACTGCGCATGCCCCTGGCTGAGCGCAAGGATCGCTACGAAAACATGATGCGGGCGATTCGCGCCGCAGACCTGGATGCGTGGCGCGATTCCTTCCTGCGGGATTTGCGAACCTTCTCTTCCCGACCCAAGACAGCGTTCAGGAGACCTCTTGAGGTAATGAGGCTGTGACCGCGTCAAAAGAAGCATTGTCAAAGGCCCGAACCCGTTCGTAAGGTGCGTGTCGGGAATGATAAGGCAAGCAAGATGAGCGACCTGGAACAGTTATTCGAGAACAACGCGCGTTGGGCTGAAGCCATCAAGGAAGAGGACCCGACCTTCTTTGCGAAACTGGCCAAGCAACAGGCGCCGGAGTACCTGTGGATCGGATGCTCCGATGCGCGGGTGCCGGCCAATGAGATCGTCGGCCTGCTGCCAGGCGATCTGTTCGTTCACCGCAATGTCGCCAACGTCGTCCTGCATACCGACCTCAACTGCCTTTCGGTCATCCAGTTCGCTGTGGACGTACTCAAGGTCAAACATATCCTGGTTACGGGGCATTACGGTTGCGGAGGCGTCCGCGCCTCCATGCGCGACGACCAGTTGGGGCTGATTGACGGCTGGCTGCGCACCATCCGCGACCTCTACTATGAGCATCGCGAGCACATCTCCACCTTTCCCACCGAGGAAGCACAGGTCGATCGCATGTGCGAGCTGAACGTCATCCAGCAGGTCGCCAACGTCAGCCACACCAGCATCGTCCAGAACGCCTGGCACCGCGGCCAGCCACTGGCGATACATGGCTGTATCTACGGTATCAAGGACGGCATCTGGAAGGATCTCAACGTTACCATCAGCGGTCCCGAGCAGCTTCCTCCCCAGTACCGCCTGCGTCCACGCAGGCCGATCTGAGTGGTTTCCCGCCAAGGATGGGCGTTTGCCGGTCTTCTGCTCGCAGTACTCTGCTGGGCCGGTAACGCACTCGTTGCCAGGGCCTTCTACGCCGATATTCCGCCGCTGGGCCTGTCGTTCTGGCGTTGGTTGCTGGCCACCTGCCTGCTGGTACCCTTCGTGGCCCCATCCATCTGGGCGCACCGGCACACGCTGCGCAAGGCTGGCTGGCGCCTGCCGGTGGTGGCGGCACTCGGCATCGCCAGCTACAACTCGCTGCTGTACACCGCCGCGCAAAGCACTGAAGCCATCAACCTCACCCTGCTGAACACCTGCCTTCCGCTGTTCACGTTCATTGGTGGCGGCATCCTGCTGGGCGAGTGGCCAGCCCGGCGTGCCTGGTTCGGCATGGCCATCGCCGCGGGCGGCTTGCTGTACCTCATCAGTCGCGGCAGTTGGGCGGTGTTCAGCAGCCTGTCGTTCCAGACCGGCGATCTGATCATGCTGGTCGCAGTGGTGTGCTGGGCGCTCTACACACTGCTGCTGAGGCGATGGGCAGGGTATCTGACGGTGCCGCCACTGACGCTGCTCGGCGTGCTGATGTTGATTGGACTGCCACTGATCACGCCGTTCTATCTGTTCGAACTCAGCCGCGTCGGCAGTTTCGCCCCTACTCCGGCCAACCTCGCGGCCATCGCCTATACCGCCATCTTCGCCTCCCTGGTCGCCTACCTCGGTTGGAACCACGGGGTGAAGAGCGTCGGCGCCGCCAAGGCCGCGATGGTGACCTATCTGATGCCGGTGTTTACCGCGATCCTCGGCTGGCTGGTGCTGGGGGAGGGGCTGCAAATGTTCCACTGGATCGGTGGTGGCTTGATCTTTGCTGGCCTGCTGTTGGCGACCCGGACCAGCACAGCGCGTTGATGTCTCGCTAGGGAAAGCGAAAGCACTATGTAGCGGTGCGCGCCTTCAACGCTTGCTGCTACCGCACACCATGTGGCCTTTCATGGCCTCTTGCTTGATGATGAACTCTCCCACCAACGGGCGGTTCTGCAGGAAGTGCTCGGTGGTCTTGTGGTGCGCCAAGGCAGCTTCGTCGCGGTACACCTCGTAGAGATAGACGAGGTCAGGATCGGCTTCGTCCCGGATAACGTCGAAAGTCAGGCAGTCCGGCTCGTTCTGCACCGAGGCGGAGGCGTTGACGCGCATGGCCTCCATGAACCGGTCGAACGAGCTTGGGGCGAGCTGGATTTTCAGCATCAGGCAGTACATGGTCGCGCTCCATTTTTGTTTAAACAAGATGTCGCAGAGCCCAGGTGGCCTTAACGGCTTGCACCATAGGCGCTCACTGTAGCGAATCGGGAAGAGTTTGAGCGCTTCTACGTAGATGTATTGGCGTGGAAGACCCAATCGCGCCTGCAAGAACCTCGCCTATCTGGATATAACCGGCGGCACGCTGCCTTAGCGCGTAGCGAATTGGAATCCGCCCAATAGCAATTGCATCGTAATCATCCATACCACCGCCCCGATCAAGCCCAGCGAAAGGTGCCCGACTACAATCCCTAATGCGATCTGTTTCCAGAGGCCTTCGTGTTTGTTGGATGAGGTGGCGGCGGAGCGGTAGGGCGTTTCGCGTTCGGCGCGGATATTGTCGAAGTCGTCTCTCATGGCGGTACTCGATGCTGTTTGGTTAAACGGCAGGCATAAAAAAAGGGTTCAGCTTTCGCTGAACCCTTTCTGAATTTGGTGGCTACGCAGGGACTTGAACCCCGGACCCCAGCATTATGAATCACCCGCAGAACCCCATAGTCTGTCTCAGTGCTGCATAAACGGGCGGCTGCAATGGTTTTGTCCCCTATCGCTGCTCGTTGTTACACAGATTGAGTCGTAGGTAGTCACTCATTTTTGTAGCGCAGCGCCCTGTGAGGTGATGTCAAATTGGCATTGCGATTCTGAGCCAAAAGATTTAACGTGCGTCTTGCGTGGGCGTATCGCCTATTTGCATGCAGTCGATAATGTAGCGCCGTTGATTTGCTCGAAAGAGCGTCCTTATGGACCCGCGGGGAGGCCCCAGGCACTCTCTGACTCCTGCCGGAGTACTTCAAGGTGGGCCTAACCAAGAGAATGGTGGCAGTTCTCAACGGCTAAAATCGATGAAAGCATCTCCATTCTCTTGCCCCTTTGTTCTGGGGTGGTTAGGCCTACATTTATCATGGATTGAGGACAATGGCTCTATCAAATCCTAGAAAGGTTTCTAGTGGTGCCATTGCAGACATTGCCTCCCTCTGTCGCGCACTGAGATGTTCTGAAGAAGACCTCAGCTACGTTCTCGCTATCCCGGCAGAACAACGATATGTTCCGATAGAAGTTAAAAAAGGCGCTGGGAAGCCGCGTCCTGTATTCAATCCTCATCATCGCCTTCGCCGAATTCAGCGTAAGATCAATACCCAGATATTTTCGGATCCACAAATTATAGAATGGCCTAGCTATCTTTATGGTTCAGTGCCGAATCAAAAAGGTCCTGACGGTGAGAAGATAAGTAAGGACTACATTTCATGTGCCGCCCGGCATTGCGGTGCGCGAAGTTTGCTGAAGTTGGATATACAAAGTTTTTTTGATAATGTGCACTCCGATATCGTCTATCAGATATTTAGTGATTTCCTAAAGTGTGGTGATGTGGTTGCCGAAACTCTTACGGATATCTGCTGCCAAAACGGTCATCTCGTTCAAGGAGCGTTAACCTCCAGCTATCTGGCATCTCTGTGCTTGTACGATGTGGAAGGGCGGATAGCTGAAAGATTAAGCAATAAAGGCTTAATTTATACACGACTGGTTGACGATATAACGGTTTCGTCAAAATTTCATAAAATGGATTATTCATACGCAACTAGAATAATCACCCAGATGCTTGTCTCGAAGGATTTGCCGGTCAACGAGGGGAAATCCAAGGTGCTTCGGTCAGGCTCTGTTCCACTTACAGTGCATGGTCTTAGAGTTTGCTTCGAAAACCCTAGGCTTCCATCAGATGAAGTTTCAAGAATTCGAGCCGCCGTCAGAAACGTTGAGTCCCTAGCTCAAGAGTCGAACTATCGTACGACACATTCGTATCGCCATGATTACAATAGATGCATGGGGAGGGTTAATAAACTTCAACGGGTCGGCCATAGTCAGCACAGCCCCTTACTGAAGCGACTTAAAGCTGTAAGGCCGCTCCCCTCACCCCGGGATATTGGACGCGCTCGAGATATGATAAAAAGGCTAGTGGCAGACTTTTCGGCAAAGCGGCACACCTATTGGTATAGAAATCGTTACTATCGTGTCCAAGAACGATTGAATGTCCTCAAAGAAACATATGAACATATTTCTTTAGACATGCGTTTGGAACTGCGCAATCTAAAGCCTTTGAGGCCGCATGACCCAGTTTAATTCAAGCTCATTAATTAGATTGCTTGTTTGGGTTGGTTGCATAGGAGGCCTGATTTCTTTCGCGATATTTATTATTACAGCATTCGCTGATAATTTGTTTTGGATGCCATTCTGTTTCAAAGATAGCTGTTTCCAATATCTTTTTAATTCGACAAAAACGGCATTGGATTCCTTCAGGCTTACTGTTAGTCTTCTGGCTCTTATAGGCACAGTCGGAGTCTTTCTAGTTGCGCTGATGAGTTATCGCGCAAACTCGGATACCGCAAGATTTACTAATCATATCGCGTACCTAAAGCTGTTCCAAGACTATCTGTCTGGCGAAGTTCAGAAAAGAGATTCTCTTTCACTTAGCTCTTTCGATGCCCAGCGGCTTTATTCGTTTATTTTTAACGGATCTCGCGATGGAGTAATGGATGTGTCTGCTGACTTTAAGGAGTTCATTGCGGGGCTTAATCGAGAGATAAATAAATCAAACCTCATGGCAAGCAATGCTCAAGATGGTTCATTTCGATATTTAGAGCATCAAGCTAGGATGAAGAACTTATTCGCTAAAGTCGGATTTAATCTCCCGCTGCAACCAAAGAAAGAATTTTACGAGATAGAAAGCGATTTGTTGCTTTTATTGAAAAACATGAATGATTCATTTTGCCTACTTGGTGAGGAGGGGACGATTGCAAAAAGAACTTACCGCTGATATTCGTCAATGACCTCTTTTTGTCGCCTTTCGACTTCCTTCAATCGAAGAGATTCGATGTAATTTTCGGCTTGTTCTTTCTTCTCCCGCTCCATTTGCTGCGCTTGGGCTTCTTGGTGGGCTTTCTCAGAGCGGTGCTTGGCGTACTCTTGCATCCCTTGCGCGCCTTGGTAGATGGCAAACATCGCAGCCACGGTCACGCCCGCTTTCAGCACAGCTCGTTCAACGTCCATGTTCCGTCTCTCCTCCGATCCTTCGGGCATACCAGCGCCTAGCTACTTTCTGTGTGATCGCTATCCCGCGTTTGGATTGGCCAAGTTTCGGTTGGCTTCGTCGTATTCCGGGCTTGTCTGTCCATTTTCGGGCAGCACATCACCAGTCATTAACCACCAGCGATAGCGCGGAAAGACCCGACCGAGGATCTCGATCTCGTTCGCCCCGATCCGTGCCTTTCCTCTTTTGATGTTCTGCCACCGGACATAGTCCGTGCTGCCGGCTTCGGCCAAGGCTTTGAGGCTCGCGATGCCTAGCAATCGATAGCCCCTATCGGTAATCCCTTCGCTCATTGAAAAATGCCATAAGTGTTGTATGTACATTTGTGGATGCTGGTGTACTATGGACACATGTATTAGATACACAATTCATAGTGCTGGCAGTGAATCGGATTATAGGGGCAAACACATGGAGCAGTCTGGTGTAGTGGGGTTAACCATCGAAGGCCAAGCCGAACGGATCGTCAGCTTCCGAGAAGCACCGTTCTGCACGCAGCTAGTGCTGGCCGAAATGATGGGCGTCGAGCAGATAACCGAAGACGTGGTTCGGGGCTGGGTGGAAACCAACACGCTCCCAACCGTGAAGATCGGTCGCCGCCGCGTCATCAACCTGCACCGCATCCGCCGTGATATCGAGCGGGGCAAGTCGGTGTTCTGCCAGGGGGATTACGCCGATGAATGAGGCCATCGACCATGAGCGCCTACAACCGGCTCCCCCACGCCTCGGACTGCGCCTGCTCTGTCTGCTGGTCCCGACGCGAAATGGCGAAACCCGCTCGCTCCCGGTCTACACTCTGCGCCCAATGCCGCCCCGCGTCTGCGGTGCCGATTCGCACCCTACAAATGGGCTGTGTCGGTGGGATCTGGAAGCCTCTGCTTTCGCAATGGAAGGTGGAACCGGCTTATATCTGCGAGAAACACACGCGACCCGACCGACCGCCGAAGTATTGGAGCGTTATTTACGACTCGGGCAAGTCAACGCCTTACGTTCCGATTCACGAACCGTTCGATCTGGTGGGGTGAACCGTGGCTAATCAAGCGCAACAAGCCGACTTCTTCTGGCGCGTCTATCTGCCCATCGTTTTGCTGGCGACGGTGCTGTTCGGCTTCCCCTGGCTGGCGATGAAGATAAGCGACCACCAAACCGCCCCCGCCGAAGCCGAACAGGTCCAGGGCCGCGCTCCCGGCTCGTCGGATCACGCTTCACCGATCCGGCGAACGGAAGCACGGGCGCAGCGCACCCTTGACCCGGCACGAACCGAAACAGCCTCCGCTCGGGAGTGTGGGGAGTGCTTTTCTCCCCGCGCTCCTGAGCCCTCGGCGGCAAGAGTGGGATGACAAGGGCAAAGCCCTTGGTGTTAACCAACCAGAGCACACGCACAACGCGACGTTTTAACCAGTAGGCCAAGTAACAGATCACCTCGGCGAACTTGCGAGTTCACCGGTTCGGGATCGCTCGGCCTGCGAAAAGCAAAGCAGCGCAATAAAGCGCAACTAGAGAGAGGAAACACAAATGGCACGTTCGATCATGGAAGTTGCATTTCTCAGCGCTGAGAAAGTTGAGTTCGACAACGTAAAGCTGGTGAAGCTGTTTGTCGGTGACGAGCCGGACGGCAAGCGTGACCTGGGCATTTCCATCCTGTCGATGAATGTGGCCGAAGAAGCCCTGGACGAAGTGTGGGCCGCCTGCGAAGGCCTCGATGTACTGGAGCCGATCCGCGTCACCACTGAAATCGAACGCGGCTCCAAGAACACCGGCAAGTTCATCGTCCTGCACGTCGAGCCGGTTAAAGCCGCTACCGCTCAAGCACCCAAGCCAACCCAGCAATCCGCCCAACAACCCGCTAAGCCTGCCGGCACTCAGCCGGAGCCGGCCAAAGCCAACTAAGGGGAGGGGCGGCCATGTTGATCAGTGACCGAGTGATTTGCGACTGCTGCGGCAATGACATGGGCAAGCTCATGGCGCTGCCTGCGCCGCAAAGTGATCTGCTGCCGGATCTCAGCCTGCCGCCCCATTTCGCCGTCTGCCCCGACTGCGAACCGCTCGAACAAGCCGCCGACCTCATCGAGGCCGGTGCATGAATTTTCTCGCCTGTGACGGTGACTGGCTGCAAGGCGCCGATGGTTCGCCCATCTGCTCCGGCTCGCTGGTCGCTCTCACGGTCGAGGAAATGCAAAGCCTCTACGGCTCTGCACTGACCTGGGACCAAGTCTCCGAGCTGCAAGGCGAAGCGATTGTTCTGTTCGCCACCGTGTTCGGTTTCCTGGTCCTGAAAAAAGCCCTGAAACAGTGAGGTATCACCCATGCAACTGAACAAGCACTTCATCAAGAAAATCGGCCTCGGCGCTGCCGTTGCCCTCTCGGCTGCTGCCGGTTCCGTGTACGCCGCCGTCCCGGCCGAAGCCACCGAAGCCCTCGACACCGCGGGCACCGACGTTGGGACCATCGGCTGGGCCGTCTTCGCCGTGATCATCGCCGCGATGGCGTTCAAGTACATGCGCCGCGCCCTGTAACCGGGGTTTTGCGCACTGCATGTGCCGAAGCAAACAAACCCCGCTCCGGCGGGGTTTTCTCTTCCAGGGAAACGCCAATGAGCTACGAACTGTACGTCCTGATTCTCACCACCCTGGCGTTTTACCTCGTGTTTTTTGGGCGGGTGTGAATATGGCTAGGTTTGTATTTGCGGTGCTGGCGTTGATGGTTTGGCATTCTTCCGCTGGTGCGCAGGATTATTACTGGACAATAAGTCTGGGCCCTGGCCAAGGCAGTCGATTCTCGTCTGCTACGTCAGCTTGTTTATCCGCTTCACCTATTGCGCCTGGGCCATTTCTCCGGCTTAGCCCAAACGGTAAGAACTTCAACTGTGTATGGTTTCTTGATCGCGCGCCCGGCTATACAAGCCAGGGTGTTGCTGTCACGAATGGCACGTCTTGTCCGCCTGGCTCGCAATACAACGCCGAAACAGGCGAATGCACCCCACCCGAAGAAGATAAATGCCTTCCCACTCGCGGCGATGCCACCTTCCACCGCCACAAGCTCGGCGACATCCTGCTCGGTACCATCGCCACCACACCGCCGCCGTCTTCCGTCTGCCACGCGGATTGTCGCTACTCCGACCCTGAGCTGGAGGGCAAGCCCTACCGCTTCGTCAGTGGCGACCCCGCGGGCGCCTGGGCCACCTTTCGCTATTTCGGCGATGGTGTGACCTGTACCGATGGTGACCGGGATGTCGACGCCCCCAGCGACACCAGGCCCTCGACCGACAAGGAAGAAAAGTGCACGAACAAGGTCTGCCTGACCGCGGATGAGTCCGGCAACTGCCAGCAGTACACCTATTCCTGTACCGCGACCGAAAAGCACACCGACCCCGGTGAGATGGATTGCGACTTCGGGGAGTTCAACGGCAAGTCCGTCTGCGTGCCGAACAGCCCGCCGCCGAAGATGACCGAAAAGGAAGTGAAGTCAGACGTCGAGGTTACCGAGAACAGCGACGGGTCCAAGGACACCAAAACCACCACCACAACCACGACCACCAACTGCACGGGCGTCGGCGCCTGCTCCACGACGACCACCACCAGCGTCACCCATAACCACACCAATGCCGATGGCACCCCCGGCGCGGAGACCTCCACCTGCACCGGGCCGGATTGCAAGGACTCCAAAGGCAAGTCGCAGAACGATAAAAAAGACGAAGAGGAGGAGAACAAGTCGAAGGTGACCGGCGACGGTGCCTGCGATGCGTCCCTCAGCTGCGAGGCGGATGCCGTCCAGTGCGCCATCCTCAAGCAGCAAAAAGAGCTGCGCTGCCACGCCGAAGAACAGGCCGATTTCGAAGAACAGCAGTCAGCCATTGAAGGCGCCGTCCAAGGCGATCAGTTCGAACTCAGCGAAGGCGGCAGTCCCATCGATGTGCCGTCCTTCATCAACGAAGGCACCCGCTTTCTCCCGTCCAGTTGTCCCGCTGCCGAGAGCTTCAGCCTGCGCAGCCAGGGTGGGCGCACCTTCCAAATCAGCTATGAGCCGCTATGCCGGGCCGCCAGTGACCTGAGCGGCTTGTTTGTGGCTGTGGCTACCGTATTGGCGGCGCTCTATGTGGGCCGCTCCGTAGGAGGTCAGTAAATGCAGTTTCTCTTTCTGGTGCAAATGCTGGTCATCGTCCTCGGCCCGCTGGTGAAGATGGTGCTGCGCATCCTCGGCTTCGGCTTCGTCACTTACGTCGGCTTCAACATGATCATTGGTCAGGCGCAGGACTACCTGTTCGGCCTGATGGGCGATGTGGGGCCGGTGATCCAGGGGATGCTCGGGTTGGCCAAGTTCATGTGGTGGTGAACCTGTATTTCGCCGCGATCTCCACGCGCTTCATGCTCGCCGGTATCGACAAGGCCACCGACCGCCGTCGCTCGCAGGTCTGGCACAAGCCGGGCGGCACCTCCATCGAAGCCTAAGGAGGCGTCATGCTCGTTATCCGCACCGGCAAGCCCGGCCACGGTAAGACCCTCAACACCATCCGCGAGGTGGATCAGAAGGCCCATGCCGAAGGCCGGGTGGTCTACTACCACAACATCAACGGCCTCAAGCCTGAACAGCTGCAAGCGCAGTGGTTCGAGTTTGAAGACCCGGAGAAGTGGTTCGAGCTGCCCGGTGACTCGATCATCGTCGTGGACGAGGCCCAGGGCTGGTTCGGCGCGAGAGATCCACGGGCAAGGCCACCGGAGCACATCACCCGTTTCGAGACCATGCGTCACCAGGGCCACGAAGTGCATCTGGTCACGCAGGATCCGCGCTATCTGGATGTGCACCTGCGCCGCCTGTGCAACAGCCATATCCACTACTGGCGGGTGTTCAAGTCGGCCCAGCTGCTGCGCTTCGAATCCGAAGTGGTGGTGGAAAAGGTCGAGGTCAAAACCAGCTTCAAGGACGCAGACAAGAAATCGCTGCGCCTGGATAAGCGCTACTTCGGTGCCTACACCAGCACCAATGCCAAGCACCACTTCCAGACCAAGGTGCCGACCAAGTTCATCCTGGCGCTGTGCGTGATTCTCGGCGCGGGCATCCTCGTTTACCGCGCCTATGAGCGTTACAACGCCGAGAAGGTCGCGCCCGCATCCACCGGCGCGCCGGCTGGCAGCGTGGTCGATCAGGTCCGCGACACAGTGGGGGCGTTCATCCGGCCTGCGGCCTCGGATGGCCAACAAGGCGCTCCGCAGACCGTCGAGCAATACCTGGGCAAGCGCGTGCCACGGGTGCAAGACCTGCCCGGCTCGGCCCCGGTGTATGACGGACTAACCGCCCCGCAAAGCTTCCCGAAGCCAATCTGCATCGCCACCACCGACCGCGAGCTGATCGTCCGCAACTATGGGCGCATGCAGGTCAACATCGTGAATGGTGGCGCTATTGGCTGTCGCTGCAACACCCAGCAAGGCACGCGCCTGGATGTGTCCTTCGATTTCTGCCTGTCGGTGGTCGAGAACGGCTATTTCGACGACACCAAGCCCGACCGTGGCTCGCCTCAGGACATGCGAAGCCAGCAGCCACCGCCACCTAATCCCGCACCGATTTACCAGCCTAGCCAGCAGCAAGCGGCCAGCAACTTCACCCATGTGCCTTACGAGAAGGGGCGCTTCCTGTGGTGATGACCGTCAGCGCGTCACTGCACGCACGGCGAGGCACGAGCCGGCGTGCTCGCGCGCTGACGTCCCTGTAACACGTCAGATAAACCCGAGTGAGCAACCAGAGTAATCCAGAGTAAAGGGGAAAAAGGAATGGCGAATAAGGACTTCAAACGAATCGATATCCTGACTGGCTTGGAAGATTCTCACAGCCGGTTGTTTGTTGATTCGGGTACCGCTCGGATAGTCGACCTATCGAGCGTCCGGTTGCTCCGTTGTGGCGTCGATACGGTCCGCCAGTTGTATCGTGGGCTGATCCGCCCCGAGGTCATGGCTCTGTTTGAAAAACCGGGCGCTATGGTCGAGTTCGCCGGGGAGTTCTGGCACTCCGGTAGGGTAGGGCGGGACTCTGGCTACCAGTACAAGCTCCAGAACGCCGACCTTGGCTTCATCCTGCTCATCAAGAACTTCAACGCCAAGCTGGAGAACATCGGGCCACACCTGAAAATTGAGGTATCGCCCCACGCCATCGATGCGCTGTCGCCTGAGCGGCTGCAAGAGCGCATGGACTACTACGCCGCAGCCGTAATGACCAACCGCGAGCGCAACCAGTGTGCGGTGCACCTTGCCTTGGATCTGCAAGGCTGGAAGCCTCCGGTGGATCTGGTGGCGCGCCTGCATTGTCGTGCTCGGACGCACCGCGATATTTCGGGCATCAATGAAATCCACTGGGCCACCAAGTCCAGCGTTTACGGGCGGGGCGAAACGTCGATGTTTGGCTCAGCCAGTGGCGTTCAGCTCTGCATCTACAACAAGACCGAACAGGCACGTGCCACGGACAAGCTCGACTTCTGGGAAAGCGTCTGGCGTCGTCGTGATTCGTTCGACCCAACTGATTCCGATAACTACGACTCTGAAGCGGACGTGTGGCGGGTAGAGCTTCGCTATCACCATTCTGTCATCCAGCAGTTCGCCAGCGGCTCTATCGACGCAAAGACCGGCAAGGCCATTGAGACGGATTCCTTTGCCACCTTTGCGGGGCATCTGGACGGTCTCTGGCGCTACGGCCTTGGACAGTTCAAGTTGCTCGCTCGTCCTGGCTACTTCGAGCCGATCTGGACGCTCATTCGTGATGATGTTCGGGTTGATGTGCCTGTCGATTCCTTGGTGGATGAAACCGAATACAAGCGCTACTACAAGACCAGCCGGGGCTTCTCCGGCAAGAACGTTGAGCTCTTCCTGGGAAACTTCGTAAGCCTGCTGGCACGGGAGCGAGTGGGCGCTAAGCAGGCTTTTGACCGGCTGCGAGAATGGGAATGCTGGCCTGTCATTCGTGACCATTACGCCTCAAAGGATATGAGCGAGCGCGATCTGTACAAGCACATCAAGAACCTGCTGCAAGAGCGTCATGTTCGGTGGGGGCGTGCTGTATGACGGCAAGGAAGGACGGAAAAACCTGGACTGCTGACTTCTATGAGAATGGAAGGGCAGGGCGGAGAATCCGCAAAAAAGGCTTCCTGACAAAAGCAGCTGCGCAACGCTATGAAACCGAGTTCTTTAAGAGCCTGAAACAAACCGGGCGTCCGTTGGATGATCGGCTGTCGGATCTGATCAAGCTCTGGCACCAGTTGCATGGTTGCACGCTCAAGGACGAGAAGACCCGTCTGGCTAGAACGTTGGCAATCGCGGAAAGGCTTGGCGATCCTCTCGCCACCGAGTTCGATGCGTTGGCATGGGCTCGTTACCGGCAGCTGCGTTTGAAGGTCGCCTCGCCGCATACGGTTAACCATGAACAGCGTTACCTGTCAGCGGTGTTCTCGGAGCTGTTACGGCTTGGCGCATGGATAGGTAAAAACCCACTCGGCAGCATCCGTCAGATCAAGACCGACCAAGTAGAGCTGACATTCCTATCCTTGCCGCAGATCCGTCAGCTACTTGAAGAGTGCAAGCGATCCACCAACAACCATACGTACCCCGTCGCGCTACTTTGTTTGGCTACGGGTGCCAGATGGGATGAGGCGGAAACGCTCGCCCGATCAGCGATCTACGGGGGCAAGGCTCACTTTCACCGAACCAAGAACCGACAGTCTAGATCGGTGCCGATACCGAAAGACGTGGAAGAACTAGCGTTAAAGCTGGGAATGCCGGGAAACGGTCGGCTGTTCATGTCTTGCCGCTCCGCATTTCGAAGCGCCTACAAACGATGCGGATTCAACACGCCAGGGCAGATGACCCACATCCTGCGACACACCTTCGCCAGCCATTACATGATGGCCGGTGGCGACATCCTGAGTCTGCAACGAATCCTAGGGCACTCGTCCATCACGATGACGATGCGCTATGCACATTTGTCACCGGATCATCTGGAGTCTGCACTACGGCTATCTCCCTTGGCTCAGAGTGCTCATAGAGTCCTATGAGCTACTCCGCTCCAAAGACCTTTATCTGTAGGCGCTCCACAAAATCACCGGGTTTTGCCCAGACGTGTGCTCAGCTTGAGCTGTGATCAGGCCATTCCTCACTCGCCATACCATTAACTTCTTCCCAAATGAGTCAGTTCCGAAATTGGCTCCTGGCATCTGGTCAAGGCGTGGGAAGTCCGCAAGCTTCCTCGAAAGATAGTCTTGCAGCTGGTCAAAGCTTCCCTCTGCAAATTCGATGCGTACGTTGCTCAGCTTCTCTTGAGTAAAGAAGAACGTTACCAGTCGTGCTGGGATGTTGTCGTACGCATTGCTGATATACGCTGAGCATAGGTAGTCATTTTGAGCTGTGATGCGTTCTGCCGGGCCAAGATTGCCGTAGCATTTCAGCTTATGACCACGTGCCTGATTCTCGCTGATAAACGACGCTTGGTCTTGCGCTGAGAAATTGTCTGGTGATTGTGAATAGGTGGGCGTACCCAGACGACCATACCAGTCGATAACCCGGTGTTGGTAATGCTGCGGCAATAGTGGGAATAGGAGTTTTCCAACTCCGAAAAGAACAACTGCGAATAAGATGGGCTTTAGGAGTTTCATAAGCATCCTGCTATTGAAGGTGTAGGCATTAGGTAGTCACGCTGTAGTCACTAGCGCGCACAAAAAAGGGCTTACCTTTCGGTAAACCCTTGTTTTGTTTGGTGGCTACGCAGGGACTTGAACCCCGGACCCCAGCATTATGAATGCTATGCTCTAACCAACTGAGCTACGTAGCCAAGTGGCGCGCATTATTCGCGTCGCGCGGTTGTGTGTCAACCCTCCTGACTCGCTTTTTCTGCCTGCTTTTTCAAATGCTTATGTTGCCGCCCCAGCAGCAGGTGGTGCGCTGTTGCTCAATTTCATTTCGGCGCGAAGTCGGGGCTTGCCAAGCCTCTTTGCTGTCCAGTGTGGCGATCTGTTGCCCGCTCAGCGGCGGCTTGCAAGGCTTCCCCACGCGGAGGTTGGCGAACTATCCTCTGATCGGCCTTATCCAGCCGGGAAGCCTGAACCCCTCGCCGATACGCCATCCGCTCGGCATGAGCTTTGCCATCGTGGGCGTAAGGGGTGAGACGGTGCGGCAACTGGCGCAAGTCAGCGAGGCGCGGGCACGCGGCGGATGACCGGCACGAACGTTGGGGGCCTCGATCTGCCTAAGCTGTAGGCACACCCGCGAGGAAAGGCTCATGCTCAGTGCGACCCATATCCCCGATCAAGCATCGATACCCCCATGGCGGGCTGATGAGTCACCGCTCAACGATCTTGATGAGGCCGAGAATGATACGGAGCTGGACGACGGCGACCTGCTCCCCGATGAAGTACTTGAGCAGCTGGAAAAGGCGCCTCCGCCGCCGGCCCCGATGCCCGAGCCCGGTGTGATGTAAACGGCCGGCCTGCCACTACGGCGGAAGCGCTAGCGGTGTCGAAGGGCGTGCTTCGCGCACCGGCATGTCCTTGGCGCGCCTTCATTCTTGCTTGGGCACGTTTCCCGGAGATCTGGCATTTGAACAGGCAGGCACCGTTCGCCCTTCAGAACGCTGGGCCTTGCTCGAGCGGCAAATACAAAGTACATGCCCCAGGCGCTTCTCCTCGCTCTCAAGAGACCATTTGCATGAACCGGCGATTGTTAGTTGGAGTGCTGTTGATCGGCCTGCATGTATTCATCGGCGTAACGCTGATTCCGGATCTTGCGCTCGGGCGGTTCGGTAGCGTTGTGGCTTGGGCGTATCTGGCACTTTCGGCGGTGCTTATGCGCTACGGCGTATTGGTGCGAGGTTCGGGCAAGGCGTGGCTGGCGTGGTCCGGGTTGCTGGCGATGGGAATCTTCTCCAGCCTGGCGATTTTTTCCCTGGTGCGTGCGTTCGTGCTGGCGTTGATGTCGTTGTTGGGCTGGGAATCGCCGATCTTTGCGCATTACTCGGCGCTTGCTGTCATTGGCGCCGTGGTGGCGGTGACTCTGTTTGGATTGCTCAGCGCGCGGCGAACCGCACGGGTAGTGGAGCGCGACATAGCCCTGCGCAACCTGCCTGCAGCGCTGGACGGATTCCGCATCGTGCAGCTCAGCGATATTCATGTGGGGCCGACGATCAAGCGGGGCTATATCGAAGCGATCGTCCGGCGGGTCAATGGCCTTTCACCTGATCTCATCGTCATCACCGGCGACCTGGTAGATGGTAGCGTTGCCGATCTGGCTGAGGACATCGCCCCGCTGGCCCAGTTGAGCGCTGCTTATGGCGTCTATGTGGTGACTGGCAACCACGAGTACTACTCCGGTGCTGAGAGCTGGATTGCGGAATTCCAGCGGCTGAACATGAGGGTGCTGCTCAACCAACATGTGCTGTTGGAGCAGGGTGGGGCACGCCTGGTGCTGGCCGGCATCAGCGACTATTCCGCCGAACTCTTCAACGCCAGCCACCGCAGCGATCCAGTCGCGGCTTTCGCGGGAGCGCCGGCTGGCGCGCCTTGGGTTCTGTTGGCGCATCAGCCGCGTTCAGCGAAGGCTGTGCTGGGAATGGGTTGCCAGCTGCAATTATCCGGCCATACGCACGGCGGTCAGTTCTGGCCCTGGATGTATTTCGTGCAGTGGCAACAGCCGTGGGTGGCAGGGTTGCAGCGTATCGGTGAGATGCAGGTCTACATCAGCCGCGGCACCGGTTACTGGGGGCCGCCGCTGCGTTTCGGTGCCCCTTCGGAAATTACTCATATACGGCTCAAAACGCCCGCGGCCTGAGGTGTGCTGGAAGATGACCGACTAGCTGGCCAGCAGCTCGCGGCGTAGCACAACGTAGTCTTTGCCTTCCTGTTGACCACGGCGCAAAGGGTTGCGTGTGCAATGCGGGGCGAAACCTGCGTCGACGAAGCGGTAGGCCAGATGTTCATCGCGCCCTGGGGGTATGCCGAGACGGGTGGTCTGAATGACGTCGGGGCGCGCGCCGATATCGTCGATGCGCAGTTGGGCGGGATCCATGCGCCGCGCGTTCCATTCCTTCACTGTGAGCCCCAGTGCCTTGCACAGCAACGTCTGGCCGGAGCATAGGCGGGTGAGCGCCCGTGGCCCGCCTGCGGCTGCCGGGCTGTTGTTGCGCATGCGCTCCAGTGATTCCGCGCATGACAGCGAATCGACCCAGGGATAACCGGCCTTGATGCAAACGGCGTTGCCATCGCCCTGCACGCTGAAGTTAAGCGAGTCTCCGCCACGTGAGTAATAGAGGTAGAGATGCCCGGCAGGCATGAACATGGCGCGCCGCGACGGGCTATTGCCGAGCGAGGAGTGGCTGGCCTTCTCATCGACGTAGTAGGCCTCGGTCTCGATTATGCGGGCCGATAGCCAGAGGCCGTCGACATAATGGCGAATCACAGTTCCCAGCAGCTCGCGGGCTACGAGCTGAGCGTCCCGGTCGAAAAAGGAGTCGTCGAGATGGTGCTGGGGTGGCTCGGCAAGGCTGTTCATCACTGCTCCGTCTTGGTAGGTCTCCCTTTCCGACCGCACAAGCGGGACGAATCTCCGCACCGCCCCCGCAGAAGCCGCGCTGGACTGATGGATGGACGCTGGCCAGCGCCAAGGCGCTGGTGGCAATGGGCCGCTCGCGAGTGGCGGCGAAACAAGGGAGGCGGAATAGGCTGAACCTACAAGCAGGGGCTAGCGCCAGCGTGATACGAAGGCGCGCAAACCAAAAGTTGGCTTGAGGCGTTGCAAGGGAGGTCTATGCTCATGGTCAAGCCTCAATCCAACCCATGTTTGCTAGGCCGAAAGGTTAAGCTGAAAGGACTTATATGCTGAAGAAAGTCAAGATTGGCGACGCTGTCTACCAAGTGTCGTCAGACGACCAATACCTCGCAGCTGTAGGAGCCGAGTTTGAACCATACATGGTGCAATTATTTAGCGCGTTGGTGACTCCTGATGATGTGGTTGCTGATATCGGCGCAAACATTGGTCTAACGGCCTTATTGTTCTCCAAAATGGCTCATAAGACGTATGCATTCGAACCCAGCCCCTCCACGTACCGAATTTTGTTGGAGAACTTGGCGCGAAATCGGATTGATAATGTGTATGCCTTCAATCTCGGTCTGGGCCATAAGCAAGAAAAACTGACCATTACCTTTGCCTCCGGTAACCGTTCTGGCGGATATGTCAGTGACAAAATACGGCCTGAGGCCGGGCATGTAACCGAAGAGATTCAAATCGAAACAATCGACCGTTTTTTTGCAGTCGAAGGGATTTGTCCCTCTTTCATAAAGATAGACGTAGAAGGTTTTGAAATGAACGTCGTTCGAGGCGCAACGAGCTTTCTTGCGGACTACCGCCCTACGGTAGTCATGGAGATGAATCACTTTTGTCTTGATGTCCTGCAGCGAATCACGATTCCAGACTTTCTCGACTTCATGCGCAGTGTCTTTCCGTATCTCTATGCCGTTGATGCAGATAACCGTACTGTGGTCGACCTTCACAATGCTGATGAGGCGTACGGAGTGATGCACGAGAACGTTGTAAGACAACGGTTTCCCAACATTGTAGGTGGGTTTGATTCAGGCATTAAAGTTAAGCTGAGTAACTTGGTGGAAGCCGCCAATCTATCTGTGGGTATTCTCGCTAGGCCCAGGATCTCTAATCCAAAAGGCGGAATTGAGATCACTCAGTCACTTTCTAGAATTGCTGCCAGCAGTCAGGCCGAACTACGGGTGGCTGTCAGCAACAAAGGCGTCGATAAGTGGCATGCTGACGGTAATCACCCGGTTTTTCTCAGTTATCACTGGAAAGACTCAAGCGGTGATATTCACGTTTTTGATGGGGTTCGAACAAGGCTCCTATATCCTGAAGTCGAGCCAGAAATGAATTTTGAGCAAAGTATGACCGTTATCGCCCCCAGCCAAAAAGGCGTTTATCGACTCTTTCTTTCATTGGTTCAAGAGGGGGTTTGTTGGTTTGAGGACCGAGGCTTCCAGTGCTCCGAACTGGAGGTCGATGTAGTATGAGATGCTGGCGGTCGAGCTCATAAAGCGTATCGGGTTCCCTCATCCTAGAACCTTCCTCGCGCCGGCAGGTGGGGCAGGGTGCGCTGCGCTCGGCAGCTGAGCGCCAGACTGCAGCCTCAGCTCAACGTGCCTGACGGGCTTTGCCAGCTTCGCGGTCGGGACTTATGCCGGTGAGGTCAGGCGGAAAGCCTTGTGCGCCTAGTGTTGCCATCCCCGGCATCGGTTCGTAAACAGAGTCGATCGTTTAAAATGCAAAAGCCCCGCATGGGCGGGGCTTTGAGGGCTAACTTGTTGCCCGCCTGTCCTTGGCTGTCCGGGCAGGTTCAAGCCAGGGGCTAGACGTTGAAGCGGAAGTGCATGACGTCGCCGTCCTTGACGATGTAGTCCTTGCCCTCAAGGCGCCACTTGCCGGCTTCCTTGGCCCCGGCTTCACCCCTGTACTGGATGAAGTCGTCGTAGGCGATGACTTCGGCGCGGATGAAGCCCTTCTCGAAGTCGGTGTGAATCACGGCGGCCGCCTGCGGCGCGGTGGCGCCGACCTTGACGGTCCAGGCACGCACTTCCTTTACGCCAGCGGTGAAGTAGGTCTGCAGGTTGAGCAGCTCGTAACCGGCGCGAATTACACGGTTGAGGCCGGGCTCTTCCAGGCCGAGGGCTTCGAGGAACATGTCCTTCTCTTCGCCATCATCCAGCTCGGCGATTTCCGCCTCGATCTTGTTGCACACCGGCACAACTGGAGCGCCTTCGGCGTCCGCGATGGCGCGGACGATGTCCAGCAATGGATTGTCCTCAAAGCCGTCTTCAGCAACGTTGGCGATGTACATCACCGGCTTGCTGGTCAGCAGATGGAAGCTACGGACGATCTGCTTCTCTTCGGCGCTCATGTCGCGCAGCAGGGTCCGCGCCGGCTTGCCTTCGGTGAAGTGCGGGATCAGTTTTTCCAGCAGTGCCTTCTGCGCCAGGGCGTCCTTGTCGCCGCCCTTGGCGTTGCGGGTGACCTTCTGCAGCTGCTTCTCGCAGCTGTCGAGGTCGGCGAAAATCAGTTCAAGATCGATGATCTCGATGTCGCGTTTGGGATCGACCGAGTTGGCGACGTGAATGACGTTGTCATCCTGGAAGCAGCGCACCACATGGGCGATGGCGTCTGTCTCGCGAATGTTGGCGAGGAACTTGTTGCCCAGGCCTTCACCTTTGGAGGCGCCAGCGACCAGGCCGGCGATGTCGACGAACTCCATGGTGGTAGGCAGCACGCGCTCAGGCTTGACGATCTCCGCCAGCGCCGCGAGGCGGGCATCGGGCATCGGCACGATGCCGCTGTTCGGCTCGATGGTGCAGAAGGGGAAGTTTTCCGCTGCGATACCGGATTTGGTCAGCGCATTGAACAGGGTGGACTTGCCGACGTTGGGCAGACCAACGATGCCGCAATTGAATCCCATGAGTGATAACCCTCGCAGATGAATCGAAAAAGGGGCTGTCAGGCCTTCTGGCTGTGCAGCTTTTGCATCGCCTTGGTCCAATCGCCGGCAAGGATTTCCGGCAGGGCATCGATAGCGAAATCAATGCTAGCGTCCAGCTTCTCCCGTTCGGCCTGGGGTGCGCGGCCGAGCACGTAGCCGGTCACCTGGCTGCTGTGGCCGGGATGGCCGATACCCAGGCGCAGGCGGTAGAAGTTGTTCTGATTGGCGAGCCTGGCGATGATATCGCGCAGCCCGTTGTGCCCGCCGTGTCCGCCGCCGTGCTTGAGCTTGGCGACGCCGGGAGGCATGTCGAGTTCATCGTGGGCAACCAGGATGGCCTCGGGGGGAATTCGGAAAAATCCGGCCAGTGCCGCCACCGCTTGACCGCTGCGGTTCATATAGGTGGTGGGGATCAACAGGCGGACGTCCTCGTCCTGATGGCGAAACTTGCCGACCAGGCCGAAGTACTTGCGATCGACGCTGAGGTTGACGCCTTTGGCGGCAGCCAGACGCTCAACGAAAAGGGCCCCTGCGTTATGCCGGGTCTGGTCGTATTCAGGGCCTGGATTTCCCAGGCCGACGATCAGTTGTACGGCAGTCACGACAGAGGCCCTTCCTTCAGCAAGCGGCGAGTGGATTACTCAGCAGCGCCTTCTTCTTTGTCGGCGTCTTCCTTGCTCACGCGCGGGGCGTGAATGTTGACGACCGGGAGATCACTGCCGTGCTGCAGAGCAACGAAGGAAACGCCTTGCGGCAGTTTCACGTCGCTCATGTGCAGAACCTGGCCAACTTCCATCTTGGCGATGTCCACTTCGATGAAGTCCGGCAGGTCCTGTGGCAGGCAGGTAACTTCGGCATCCTGCAGGTTCAGGGAGACTTCGCCACCCTGCTGCTTCACGCCGATGGAGCTTTCCTGGTTGATCAGGTGTACCGGAACGGTAGCGGTCAGCTTCTGGCCAGCAACAACGCGCTGGAAGTCAGCATGCAGCACGAAACCTTTGGCCGGATGACGCTGCAGCGCCTTGATCACCACGTCCTGGCTCTTGCCGTCGACGTTCAGCTTGATGATGTTGCTGAAGGCAGTTTCGTTTTCCAGCATCTTGGCCAGTTCTTTGGCAAGGATGCTGATCGATTGCGGCGCAGCTTCACCACCGTAGATCACGGCCGGTACGAGGTTGGCGTTACGACGCAGGCGGCGGCTCGCACCTTTCCCCAGGTCGGAACGCTCTTGGGCATTCAGATTGAAGTCAGTCATTGTGTTTCTCCAGGATAGCAACGCGCCCGATGTGCTTGCGACCAGCACAATCGGGCGGTTGGACAAAAGTCCCACACTACGGTGGGACACATTTTCGCTCGACGCGAAGGGCTAGGCTTTGGGCCTAGCGAAACATCGCGCTGATCGATTCAGCATTGCTGATGCGGCGAACCGCCTCAGCCACCATTGGCGCAATGTCCAGCTGGCGAATACGGTTGCAAGACTGGGCCGCTGCCGACAGCGGAATGGTATTGGTCACAACCAGCTCGTCAAGTATCGAACCTTCGATGTTCTCGATGGCGCGACCGGACAGGATCGGGTGAGTGCAATACGCATAGACCTTGGCTGCGCCATGATCCTTCAAAGCACTTGCGGCGTGGCACAGCGTCCCGGCGGTATCGACCATGTCATCGACGAGGATGCAGGTACGGCCTTCGACATCACCGATGATGTGCATGACTTCGGACACGTTGGCCTTGGGGCGACGTTTGTCGATGATCGCCAGATCCACACCCAACGACTTCGCCACAGCACGGGCGCGAACCACGCCGCCGATGTCGGGGGAAACGATCATCAGGTTCTCGAAGCGCTGCGCCTGGATGTCATCGACCAGGACCGGCGAGCCGTAGATGTTGTCTACGGGCATGTCGAAGAAACCCTGGATCTGATCAGCATGCAGATCGACAGTGAGGACGCGGTTGACGCCCACCACATCGAGCATGTCGGCCACGACCTTGGCGCTGATAGGCACACGTGCGGAGCGCGGACGGCGATCCTGACGGGCATAGCCAAAGTAGGGCACAACGGCAGTGATACGGGTGGCTGAGGAGCGGCGGAAGGCGTCGGCCATCACTACCAGTTCCATCAGGTTGTCATTGGTGGGTGCACAGGTCGGTTGAATCAGGAAGACGTCCTTGCCGCGAACATTCTCATTGATTTCGACACTGATCTCGCCGTCGGAAAATTTTCCAACGTAGGCATCACCGAGGGGGATGTGCAGCTGACGTACGACACGCCGGGCCAGATCGGGGTTGGCATTCCCCGTGAAGACCATCATCTTGGACACGCGCAGTACCTGCCTGAGGGTGGATCCGATGAAATAAAAAGCTGTTCAAAAGGCCAGGCTTTTTGAACAGCTCTCAAGTGTATGGCAGGGGCGGCTGGATTCGAACCAACGCATGCCAGGATCAAAACCTGGTGCCTTACCGCTTGGCGACGCCCCTGTAGATTCAAACTGAATGTGCCTGCGACTATACGAGCCTTGAAAGGTTATGGCAGGGGCGGCTGGATTCGAACCAACGCATGCCAGGATCAAAACCTGGTGCCTTACCGCTTGGCGACGCCCCTGTATCGTACAACCGAATGCTAGGCATTCACTTCCTGCGCCATTTGCGCAAGCTTGCGGTGCAACATCGAAACGTTGCGACCTTGGGCCACGAACCCTGGCATATGGGTTGGAAGTTGGCGGCAGACTTTATCAGCCTCGCCCTTGTTTGGAAAGCTCCCAAACACACAAGCTCCAGTACCGGTCATTCTTGCTGGAACAAAATTATTCAACAAGCTCAAAGCGTTACGCACTTCTGGATAACGCTTCTCAACGACCGGCTGGCAGTCATTACGACCACCCCCTGCAAGAAGGCTGCGAACTGTAATGGCCGGGGTATTGCGTGTCAACTCTGGGTCGGAAAATATTTCCGCTGTACTAACAGAGACTTGCGGGGCGATGACGAGGAACCAGGGCTCGCTCAGTTCCACTGCTTGCAACTGCTCCCCCACGCCCTCGGCGAAGGCCGCGCGGCCGCGTACGAAAACCGGTACATCGGCGCCCAGGTTCAGACCGATCCGGGCCAGGCGGTCCTCGCCCAAATGGGTTTGCCAGAGATGATCGAGGCCGACGAGGGCGGTGGCAGCGTCGGAGCTTCCACCTCCGATCCCGCCACCCATGGGCAGGCGCTTGAGCAGACGAATATCCGCGCCCAGCTCCGTTCCGCTTTCTGCTTGCAGGCGTCGGGCTGCGCGCACGATCAGGTTGCTGTCGTGGTCGACCCCCGGCAATTCGGTGTGCAGGCGAATCTGACCGTCGGCGCGCAGGGTGAAGGTCAGCTCATCGCCGTAATCGAGAAACTGAAACAGGGTTTGCAGTTCGTGATAGCCATCGGCGCGACGGCCGAGGATGTGCAGCATCAGGTTCAGTTTGGCGGGTGCGGGTAATGTCAGGCTTTGCATCAGTGCCCCAGTTGCCTCGGTTGCCAGTCCTTGATGACCAGTGTGATCTGCAGGTCGCGTCCGGTCAGCTTGATACGGTCGGGCAGGGCGAAGCCGCTTTCCTCCGTATAGCTCAGGTATTCCACGTCCCAACCGTCCTGCTGCAGCATGGCCAGGCGGCTCTGACCGTCGAGCGAGACCCGGCTGCGAATGTCTGGCGCCGGCAAGCCGCGCACCCACCAGAGCAGGTTGGACACTGGGAACTGCCAGCCGAGCTGGCTTTGCACCAGGGCTTCTGGCGAGTCCGCCTCGAAACGTCCCTGTCCGGCTACCTCGAGTGAAACCGCGTCGGGGCGACCGGTCAGGCGCGTGGCGCCGCGACCCAGAGGCCCGGAAAGCCGAATGTCGAAATAATCCTGGCGCTGCAGCCAGAACAGCGTGCCGCTGCCGGATTCCTGCGGGGCGCGGATGCCGATCTTGCCGCTGATCTGCCAGCCGTCGATCTTGCTGACCCGCTCCTTGTGGGCCGTCCAGTGTTGCGTATTGCCTGAGCCTTCGACGGATTCGCGAGGGCCGAGTCCGGCACAACCGGCGAGCAGCAGCATCAGGCAGGGGATAAGCAGGTTTCGCATCAGCATGGGTCAGGGTTTCTCCGAGCCGGTGAGGCGTTTCAGGGTGCTGCGCAGGAGCTGGCTGTCAGGTTCGCTCTTCAGCGCTTCGGCCCAGATGGCCCGTGCTTCGGTCTGCTTGCCGGAAACCCAGAGGACTTCGCCCAGGTGGGCCGCAACTTCGTGATCGGGGAAGCGCGCAAGGGCTTTGCGCAGGTAGGTTTCGGCTTCCTGCAGCTTGCCGAGGCGGTAGTTGACCCAGCCGAGGCTGTCGAGGATGGCAGGGTCGTCGGGGTTGAGCTGGTAAGCCTGCTCAATGAGTACGTGCGCTTCGGTGTAGCGGTCGGTGCGGTCGGCGAGGGTATATCCCAGCGCGTTGAGCGCCATGGCGTTGTCCGGATCACGTTCGATGATGAACCGCAGGTCGCGTTCCAGTTGCTTCAGATCGCCCCGCTTCTCGGCCAGTATTGCCCGCGTGTAAAGGAGGTTAAGGTCGTCGGGAAATTCCTGCAGCGCCTGCTTTGTCAATTGCCAGGCCGGGGCCAGTCGCTGTTGCGCCGTAAGCGCCTCGATCTCCATCAGGTACAGCTGGATGGCGTAGTCGGGCTGTTGGTCTCGCGCCTGCGCCAGTAGCCTGGAGGCTTCGCTGCGGCGGCCGAGCTCGAACAGAATCTCGCTTTGCATGAGCTTTGCCGGCAGATATTCACTTCCACTGCCCACGTTCTCGAAGGCTGCAAGTGCCTGCTCGGGCTCGCCCAGCGCGCGATAGGCTCGGCCAAGGTTGAAGTATGCGGCGTCGAGGCGGCTGCCGCGATCGATCAGCTCTTGGAGGTAGACGATGGCTTCGCGCCAGGCTTCGGCTTCCATGCAGACCAGTGCCATGGAAAAGCGCAGGTCGTCGTCGCCGGGATATTGCTGTACGAGCGTGGCGAACTCGGCCATGGCATCTTCCAGGCGCTCGTTCTCTACCAGCAGGCGTGCGTAGGTGAGGCGCAGCCGTTTGTCGTCGGGGTTCTGCCGCAGGCTTTTTTCCAGCAAGGGGAGGGCTTCGTCGCCGCGATCGAGCCCTTGTAGCAGGCGCGCTTGAAGCAGGGTAGAAGGGATCTGCTGTGGCTGATCCTGCGCTTCGAGTAAATCCAGAGCCTCCTGCGGGCGATCATCCTGTTGCAGTAGCACAGCCTTGCCGAAGGTCAGCTGCGGATTGCGAGGATACCTCACCAGTAACTGATCGAAGCTCTGCAGCAGGCCGGCGCGGGTGTCGGGGTCGGTCTGCGCTGCCGATAGGGCCAGGAAGTCGAAATGGGTATCTCCCTGGGCCTGCAGGACCTTTTCCATGAAGGTCAGCGATTCGTCATAGCGTCCGGCGCGTGCCAGCTGCACCGCGGCGGCACGCTGGGCGTCAAGGTTGTCTGGCGCATTCCTGGCCCAGATCAGAGCAGTGTCCAGCGCAGCCTGTTCGGCGCCGAGGTAGTCAGCAATCCGAAATCCGCGCTCGGCCACGCCAGGGTCCTGCGTCGCATTGGCTTGCTGCACGTAGTTGCCAAGGGCGATATCGAAGCGATTGCGTTGCCCGGCAAGCTCCGCGACCAACAGCGCATAAAGCGTCTCGCGGCTGAACGAGCCGTATGTTGTCGGTGCTTCAGTAGTAGCTTCGGGAGTGGCTTCTTCTACCGGCGGACTGCTCTGGGGCGTACCATGCATAAGGCTTTGGCAGCCACCGAGAAGCAGTAGGGCGGTGAGAGCGACGAGTTTGTTCATGGGAATCTGCGGCGGGTGTGCGGTCTGGGGATGATGACACAAGCCATCCGGCAAGCCCATGGGCGGTCGGAGTCGCGTTTTGGCTATGTCGATGCATTCAGACAATGGCGGCCAATGGTTGTTCTGAAGCAGCCGAAGTAGGAGAATCCCGCGCTCCGTTTTCGAATCAGCGATCCTGCATGGCATTCCTCGCGCTTGGCATTAATCACAAGACCGCATCGGTGGATGTGCGCGAGCGGGTGGCCTTCACGCCCGAGCAGATGGTCGAAGCGCTGCAGCAGCTTTGCCGGGTCACGCCGACCCGCGAGGCGGCAATACTTTCGACCTGCAATCGCAGCGAACTTTACCTGCAGCAGGATCAGGTCGAAGCCGAGGCGGTACTGGCGTGGCTGGCCAATTACCACGGGCTGAGTCTGGATGAGGTGAGGGCTTGCGCCTACGTGCATGTCGACGAGCAGGCCGTACGACACATGATGCGGGTGGCTTCGGGGCTTGATTCCCTGGTGCTGGGCGAGCCGCAAATTCTCGGGCAGATGAAATCCGCCTATGCCGTAGCTCGCGAGGCCGGCAGCCTCGGGCCTTTGCTGGGTCGTTTGTTCCAGGCTACCTTCAGTACTGCGAAGACCGTGCGTACCGACACCGCCATCGGTGAGAACCCGGTGTCCGTCGCCTTTGCAGCGGTTAGCCTGGCGCGCCAGATTTTTACTAATCTCGACCGCAGTCAGGCGCTGCTTATAGGTGCAGGCGAGACCATTACCCTGGTGGCTCGTCACCTGCATGAGCAAGGTGTGAAGCGCATCGTGGTCGCCAACCGGACGCTCGAGCGGGCCAGTGCGCTGGCCGAGCAGTTTGGCGCCCAGGCGATCTTGCTCGCGGACATTCCGCAAGAACTGCACAACTGCGACATTGTTATCAGCTCTACCGCCAGCCAGTTGCCCATCCTTGGCAAAGGCGCGGTCGAGCAGGCGCTGAAAAAGCGCAAGCACAAGCCAATGTTCATGGTCGACATCGCCGTGCCCCGCGACATAGAGGCGCAGGTGGGCGAACTGGATGACGTCTATCTCTATACGGTCGACGATCTTCATGAGGTAGTGACGGAAAACCTCAAGAGCCGGCAGGGTGCTGCCATGGCCGCCGAGGAGCTGGTAGCCGCCGGCACCGCGGATTTCATGGCCCGCCTGCGCGAGCTGGCCGCGGTGGATGTACTGCGGGCCTTCCGTCAGCAGGCCGAACAGATTCGTGACGACGAACTGGCCAAGGCCCAGCGGTTGCTAAGCAACGGTGGCAACGCGGAAGAAGTGCTGGCCCAGATGGCTCGCGGCCTGACCAATAAACTGTTGCACGCGCCCAGCGTTCAGCTGAAGAAACTTTCCGCCGAGGGCCGAGTGGAAGCGCTGAGCATCGTGCAGGAAATCTTTGCCCTGCCAGACCACACGGACAAATCATGAAAGCGTCGCTGCTCAACAAACTCGACATCCTGCAGGACCGCTTCGAAGAACTGACGGCGCTGTTGGGTGACGCCGAAGTAATCAGCGATCAGACCCGCTTTCGCGCCTATTCGCGCGAATACGCCGAGGTCGAGCCGGTGATCGCCACCTACCGTGAGTTCTGCAAGTTGCAGTCGGACCTTGAAGGCGCACAGGCGCTGCTCAAGGACAACGATCCGGACGTGCGCGAGATGGCCGAGGAGGAGGTCGAACAGGCCCGTGGCCAGCTGGATGAAATCGAGGCGCGGCTGCAACGCATGCTGCTGCCCAAGGATCCCAAAGATGGTCGCAACGTCTTTCTGGAAATTCGTGCCGGCACCGGTGGTGACGAGGCGGCGATATTCTCCGGCGACCTGTTCCGCATGTACTCGCGTTATGCCGAACGGCAGGGCTGGCGGGTCGAGATTCTTTCGGAAAGCCCTGGTGAGCACGGCGGCTATAAGGAAGTGATTTCGCGGGTGGAGGGCGAAAACGTCTACGCCAAACTGAAATTCGAGTCCGGCGCACACCGCGTGCAGCGCGTGCCGGAAACCGAGTCCCAGGGTCGTATCCATACCTCCGCCTGTACCGTTGCGGTGCTGCCGGAGCCGGACGAGCAGATCGCCATTGAGATCAATCCGGCTGACTTGCGCGTCGATACGTACCGCGCTTCCGGTGCCGGCGGCCAGCACATCAACAAGACCGACTCGGCGGTGCGCATTACCCACCTGCCCAGCGGCATCGTGGTTGAATGCCAGGAAGAACGCTCGCAGCACAAGAACCGCGCGCGGGCCATGTCCTGGCTGGCTGCGAAGCTGCAGGACGTGCAGGACAGCGCTGCGCACAAGGAAATATCCGATACCCGCAAGCTGTTGGTTGGCTCGGGCGATCGCTCCGAGCGCATCCGCACCTACAACTTCCCGCAAGGACGAGTGACCGATCACCGTATCAACCTGACGCTCTATTCGCTCAATGAAGTTATTGGCGGTGCGGTGGAACAGGTGATCGAGCCTTTGCTACAGGAATACCAGGCCGATCAGCTGGCCGCGCTGGGCGACTGACCCGGCGCAACTGCCTGTCGCCTCACCGCTCGAACTGGCGAGCCGTCTGGCCGCCGAGCGCTAACGGAAATGTCGAACATGGCTACCATCGAATCCCTGTTGCGTGCCGCCGATCTGCCCGACTCGCCGAGTGCCAAGCTCGACGCCGAGTGGCTGTTGGCCGCCGCGCTGGGCAAAGCACCCAGCTATTTGCGCACCTGGCCCGAGCGTGAGGTTCCCACTGAAGACGAGGCTAGGTTCCTGGCGGACCTGGAGCGTCGCCGTCGCGGTGAACCGGTGGCCTATATTCTCGGGCGACAAGGATTCTGGAATCTGGACCTCGAGGTTGCGCCGCATACCCTGATTCCCCGGCCAGATACCGAGTTGCTGGTCGAAACCGCATTGCAACTGTTGCCCGCATCGCCCGCGCAGGTGCTCGACCTCGGCACCGGCACCGGCGCGATTGCCTTGGCGCTGGCCGCCGAGCGGCCGGCCTGGCGGGTGATGGGTGTGGATCGGGTCGCCGAAGCCGTCGCCCTCGCCACGCGCAATGCCGAGCGGCTTCGTCTGACCAACGCTCGATTTATCGAAAGTCACTGGTTTTCCGAACTTGCCGGGCAGCGCTATGAGCTCATTGTCAGTAATCCGCCTTACATTCCATCGAGCGATCCGCACCTGCAGCAAGGGGATGTGCGTTTCGAGCCCAGCAGCGCGCTGGTAGCCGGTGAAGATGGGCTGGAGGACATTCGTCAGATCATTGTCCAGGCGCAAGGGTATCTGCAGGCGGCAGGTTGGCTGCTGCTCGAGCACGGCTACGATCAGGCCGCTTCAGTTAGGGCGCTATTGGCGACCGGCGGTTTCGTCGAGGTGGAAAGCCGTCGGGATTACGGCGGGCATGAGCGCATCAGTCTGGGGCGTTTACGATGATTCAGGACTCGGAGAGTGGACTGCATGCTGAGCGATGACGAACTGCTGCGTTATAGCCGGCAGATACTGTTAAGACAGATCGATATCGACGGTCAGCTGAAGCTCAAGCAGGGCCGTGTTTTGATCGTCGGGCTGGGCGGGTTGGGTTCGCCGGTGGCGCTTTACCTGGCCGCAGCCGGCGTCGGTGAGCTGCATCTGGCAGATTTTGACGCTGTGGATACCACCAACCTGCATCGGCAGATCCTGCACGACACAAGGTCGGTGGGCTGTACCAAAGTGGATTCGGCGATCGCTCGACTCGAGGCGCTCAACCCCCTGGTCAAGGTTGTGCCTTTGCGCGCCGCGCTGGATGCCGACTCGTTGGGTGAGGCCGTCGCTCAGGTGGATCTGGTGCTGGACTGCACCGACAACTTCGCGATTCGGGAGGCGGTCAACGCTGCATGCGTGACAGCGAAGAAACCGCTGGTCAGTGGTGCGGCGATTCGCCTGGAGGGGCAGCTGTCGGTGTTCGATTCCCGAGTCGAGAGTAGCCCTTGCTATCACTGTCTATACGGTCATGGAAGCGAAGCCGAGCTGACCTGTAGCGAGGCTGGTGTGGCGGGACCGCTGGTGGGCCTGGTTGGCAGCCTGCAGGCGCTGGAAGCCCTTAAGCTGTTGGCCGGTTTCGGTGAGCCGCTGGTGGGGCGGCTGCTATTGATCGACGCGCTGACGACTCGCTTCCGGGAGTTGAAAGTCAGGCGCGACCCGGCATGTGCGGTCTGTGGTACCTGTCATGGGTAAGGCGAATGCGCCGATTGGTGTGTTTGATTCCGGCGTAGGCGGGCTGTCGGTGCTGCGCGAGATTCGTGCACGCCTGCCCCGGGAGGGATTGTTGTATCTCGCTGACAGCGGCAATGTGCCATATGGCGAAAAAAGCCCCGATTTCATTCGCGAGCGCTGCGGTTCGATCGCGTCCTTTCTGTTGGATCAGGGCGCGAAGGCGCTAGTGCTGGCCTGCAATACGGCAACCGCCGTCGCCATTGCAGAGTTGCGCGAGCGATACCCGCAGGTGCCGCTGATCGGTATGGAGCCTGCGGTAAAGCCGGCCGCTAGAGCAACCCGTAGTGGTGTTGTCGGGGTGCTGGCGACGACCGGCACGCTGAAAAGTGCGAAGTTCGCGGCGCTGCTGGATCGCTTCGCCAGCGACGTGCGGGTGGTCACCCAGCCGTGCCCGGGCCTGGTCGAGTGTGTCGAGGCTGGAGACCTGACCAGCGCGGCTACCCGTGAGCTGCTTGCTGGCTATGTGGAGGCGTTGTTAGGGCAGGGCTGCGATACGGTGATTCTGGGTTGTACCCATTACCCCTTCCTCAAACCACTGCTCGCCGAGATGCTGCCGGCTGATATCACCCTGATCGATACAGGGGCGGCAGTGGCGCGCCATCTCCAGGATGTGCTGGCTGCTCGCGGTCTGCTGGCAGATGGTCATGCAAGTGCAAGTTTTTGGAGCACCGGTGATCCGATGCGGTTGCGCAAAATCCTGTCTACGCTTTGGGGAGAGGCTGCGCCGGTGCGTTTCTATTCGGGCTAGGAACTCCCTGCCTCGGTAGCTTTCCGAAGGTAGAGCGAGTGCTCTAAGAACCAACAACATCAGGAAAGGAAGTTTCCATGAAAAAGCTGATCCCCCTTGCTGTGGTTGCGGCGGTGTCTCTTGGGCAGGCGGCGGCCGTTCAAGCGGCGGCTGTGACGGCTGCAGTTGGGCAGACAGGTGAGTCGACCATGACTTACCGGCTCGGCGTGCAATTCGATTTTGGCACCAGCTGGTTTCAGACCGACGTCGGTCGGCTGACCGGCTACTGGGACGCCGGCTATACGTACTGGGAAGGTGACAAAACCTCCGCCAACCACAGCATCTCGCTGGCCCCGGTATTCGTTTACGAGTTTGCCGGTGACTCGGTGAAGCCTTATGTCGAGCTGGGGATTGGTGTCGCGGGGTTCAGGCACACAGAGATAGAAGACAAAAAGTTGGGCTCTTCCTTCCAGTTCGAGGATCGTCTGGGTGCGGGCCTGCGCTTCGCTGGTGGGCATGAAGTGGGTATCCGCGCCATCCACTATTCAAACGCCGGCCTGAAAAACCCCAACGACGGCATCGAGAGTTATGCCGTGCATTACCGGATGGCGTTCTAGGGAGCGGAAGCTGCCTTGAGGTAGATGAAGCGCTGCGCGGGTGGTCTTTTTCTCTACCGGTAAGCCGCTTCGCTGCCCTTGCGCTCCTCGAGGCAATCCTCCGATCCAAGCTCGAATTCTCGGCAGATCAACGGCCGGTTGGTGTAGATGGTGCAGCGCATGCTGTTGCGATCGAGTGCTGCGCACCAGCCGTCGTCGAGCCGGCGCATCACCTGGCCGCCCCAGTCGTCTTCGTCGATGAAGCGCTCAGGCACGCCGGTATCCGTGAGCAGCAGTACTTCAAGTCGGCAACAGCAGGCGGCGCACGACGTGCAGCTGACGGTAGGGGTGTTGATTTGTTGATGAGCGATGAAGGAGTCAGGCATGCCGGTAGTCTACGCCTCCGTAGGAGTGATAGCTGTCAAATGACAGCTATCACTTTCGCAAACCTCACCGATCTCAGCTGTTCTCGTCGAGCTGCTTGTTTTTCCAGCCCTCGCCGCCCGGCAGCAGCAGATTAAGCAGCAAGGCGATGATGGCACACAGCGAGATGCCGGAAAGGCTGAATTCGCCGTAGCCGATCACCATGCCGCCAATACCGAATACTAGCGTTACCGAAACGATGATGAGGTTGCGGGCTTCGGAGAGATCCACCTGATGGCGGATCAGCGTGCTCAGGCCGACTACGGCGATCGAGCCGAACAGCAGGCACAGGATGCCGCCCATCACCGGAACCGGAATGCTCAGCAGCGCTGCGCCGAACTTGCCGATGAAGGCCAGCACGATCGCGAAGGCTGCCGCCCAGGTCATGATCTTCGGATTGTAGTTCTTGGTCAGCATCACCGCGCCAGTCACTTCGGCATAGGTGGTGTTGGGTGGGCCGCCGAACAAGCCGGCTGCGGACGTCGCAAGGCCATCGCCCAGCAGCGTCCGGTGAAGCCCTGGCTTCTTGATGAAATTCTTGCCTGTCACGCCGCCAATGGCGACCACACCGCCGATGTGCTCGATGGCTGGAGCGAGAGCCACTGGAACCATGAACAGAATCGCACCCAGATTGAATTCCGGGGCGACGAAGTTGGGTATCGCCAGCCAAGGCGCTGCGGCGATGCCGGCGGTATCGACCACGCCGAAGGCAAGCGACAGGCCGTAGCCCACCGTCACGCCTGCCAGAATGGGAATCAACCGGAACAGGCCTCTGCCCAGCACTGCAACCAGCAAGGTGGTCAGCAGAGCCGGCATCGAGATCAGCATGGCCGTTGCGTATGGCACCAGCTGAGCGCTGCCGTCACCAGCCTTGCCCATCGCCATGTTGACGGCTACGGGCGAAAGAGCCAGGCCGATGGAGATGATGACCGGGGCGATTACCACGGGGGGCAGCAATCGGTCGATGAATCCAGGGCCTTTCAGGCGCACGGCGAAACCGAGAAGCACATACACCAGGCCCGCCGCTACCACGCCGCCAAGCACCGCCGGCAAACCGTACTCGCCTTTAGCCGCAATGATGGGGGCGATGAAGGCGAAGCTCGAGGCCAGGAACACCGGTACCTCGCGTTTGGTTACCAGTTGAAACAGCAGCGTGCCGATCCCCGCCGTGAACAGCGCGACGTTAGGGTCCATTCCGGTGATCAGAGGCATCAGTACCAAGGCGCCGAAGGCCACGAAAAGCATTTGTGCGCCCGCCAGAATCTGGCGTCCGACTGGCTCTACCATGACTTGCGACATGCTTAGATGTCCTTCTGCTTGGTGCCGAAAATCTTGTCTCCCGCATCGCCAAGGCCCGGCACGATGTAGCCGTGCTCATCGAGGCGCTCGTCGATAGATGCCGTATAGATGATGACTTCGGGGTGCGCTTTCTCTACCGCGGCGATCCCTTCGGGAGCGGCCACCAGTACCAGCGCGCGGATTTCCTTGCAGCCGGCTTTCTTCAGCATGTCGATTGTGGCAACCATGGATCCGCCGGTTGCCAGCATGGGATCGATGATCATCGCCAGGCGCTGGTCCAGATTGTCCACCAGGCGCTCCAGATAGGTATGAGCCTGCAGTGTTTCCTCGTTGCGGGCGATGCCGACCGCGCTTACTTTTGCTCCGGGAATCAGGTTGAGTACGCCGTCGAGCATGCCGATGCCGGCCCGCAGGATCGGTACGACAGTAATCTTTTTGCCGGAAATCTTTTCGGCTTGAACGGGGCCGCACCAACCGTCAATGCTGTAATGCTCAAGTGGCAAGTCACGGGTCGCCTCATAGGTCAGGATCGACCCTACCTCTTGAGCCAGTTCGCGAAAATTCTTGGTGCTGATATCGGCTCTGCGCATCAGGCCGAGCTTGTGGCGGATCAGCGGATGGCGGATCTCTCGAATAGGCATGGATGGCTCCGGCGGGGACATAAACTGGCGTAGATTAAAGCATCGCTGGAGAAGCGGCTATTGATGTGTCGTTTCCTTACTTGCGAGGCTGGGGACGGGATCGGTATCTTCGCGCCCTTGTTTCCTACACAGCCAAAGCGGAGCTGGCGCTCCCTCTTATATTTTAAATGGAAAATCGCCCATGTCCGTCGATCTTGCTCACATTCGCCAAGTCATGGCCGAAGCTGACTGCTTGTATGCCGAAGCAGAGGTGGAGGCGGCAATCGATGCCGTAGCTAGCCAAATCAATGCGCAGTTGGCCGAGCGCAATCCGGTAGTCTTCTGCGTGATGAATGGTGGCTTGATTTTCGCAGGCAAGTTGGCGCCCAAACTCAAGTTCCCCTTGGAGCTGTCCTACCTGCATGCGACCCGTTACTGCAATCAAACCAGCGGGGGAGAGCTGTTCTGGAAAGCGAAGCCGGAGATCTCCTTCCTCGATCGAGACGTGCTGATCATCGATGACATTCTCGATGAGGGGCACACGCTCGGCGCCATCATCGATTTCTGTCGGTATGCCGGGGCGGCGGCTGTACATACGGCGGTATTGATCGATAAGGATCACCAGCGCAAGGCTCGGCCAGACCTGAAGGCCGATTACGTTGGGCTGAGCTGTGTTGATCGTTATATCTTCGGCTATGGCATGGATTACAAGGGTTACTGGCGTAATGCGCCGGGTATCTATGCTGTAAAGGGTCTTTGAGGTTTCGTTGTTGGTGCCCTGTGCGTGATTCACGGCAGGCACCTCACTCCAGGATGTGGGCTGCTTCGCTGAGCCAGATTGGGCATGCGGTCCCGGGGGCTTTTCATGCTTAGGCTCGCAATGAGCGCTCAGGGCATGGAAGCAGGCTGATAACCCCGTTTAACTGTTTCGTTTTTCCCCACCGCTGCGACCGGTAACAGTGGCAGTCGGCTGATGCGCTTTCAGGCGCGGCCGCGTTCCCGGGCTTACCCCCACTAAATCTCGAGTTGCTTCGATTCTTTCGCCAGCGAGCGGATTAGAGCTTCGACGTTTGTGACGCCTCGCTCGACGCGCTCTGAAAGCTGGCTTCGCCCGCGTGTCGATTAAGGATAAGCTCAAGCGGAACGGCGATGCGGCGGCGAATAGTTCTCCGTCAAAGCCTTGCCGCGGCCTTGGTTCAGCAAGCCTGTTCATACTTAAGGATTACAAAATAAATCAAACCTTAGTGCGCTTAACCCACTCCCACCGTCTGGTTAGGGTGAGCGTACTTCGAACCAACCAGGAGCGCCTCATGACAAAAACAACAAGGCAAGGAATCTTCCAGCCCAAGACACTGGCCCTGGCCATCGCGCTTGGCACTGCTGCACCGGCTTATGCCATCAATTTCAATATCGGGGAAATCGACGGCCAGTTCGACTCGTCCATGTCCGTTGGGGCCAGCTGGGGAACGGCTAAGCGGGACATGGATCTGGTAGGTATCAATAATGGCGGAACAGGTTATACCCAGACCGGTGATGACGGTCGGCTGAACTTCAAGAGGGGTGAAACCTTCTCCAAGATTTTCAAGGGCGTCCATGATCTAGAGCTTCGCTACGGGGATAGCGGTGCTTTTGTTCGTGGTAAGTACTGGTATGACTTTGAATTAAAGGATGAAAGTCGCCCGTTCAAGCCTGTCAGTGACAAAAATCGCAAAGAAGCTGCCAAGTCGTCAGGGGCAGAGATTCTCGATGCGTTCCTCTATCACAACTACTCCCTAGGTGACTTGCCGGGAACCGTTCGAGCTGGCCGTCAAGTTGTCAGCTGGGGCGAAAGCACCTTCATAGGTAACAGCATCAACTCGATCAATCCTCTCGATGCAGCAGCCTTTCGCCGTCCTGGCGCGGAAATCAAGGAGGGTTTGATTCCCGTTAATATGCTCTATGTTTCACAAAGTTTGAGTGATCATTTGAGCATGGAGGCGTTCTATCAGCTGGAGTGGGATCAAACGATTGTTGATAACTGCGGCACTTTTTTCTCCAGTGCGGATTTTCTTGCGGATGGATGCACCGGCTACGACATTCTGCCGGGAGCACAGCGCGACGCGTTGATTGCTAACGGTATAACCATCGAGTCTCTTAACACTGCTCTCGCGGCCTTAGCACCTAGTGGTTACTATCCCACTTACGCAGAACTTGGCCTGAACGTGGGCCGGGAGGGAGTCAGGGTTAGGAGAGGGGCTGATAACGACCCAAGAGACTCTGGACAGTACGGTTTTGCGTTTAGGTGGTTAGGCGACGCAACGGAATACGGTTTGTATTTCATGAATTATCATAGTCGCAATCCCTTTGTTAGCTACCGTAACGCAAGTCAACAAACCATCCGCCAGCTAGCAGGCCTTGCGGCGCTGCCTGCGCCTGCACCTGGCCTACCGGGGGGTGTTTTGTTCGCTAATGGTTTGACGCTTCCGGTTTTGCTAAGTAACGGTGAGTATTTTGTTGATTATCCGGAAGACATTCATCTCTACGGCACCAGTTTCTCCACCACGCTGCCGACGGGTACCGCTTGGTCAGGGGAGCTCAGTTATCGCCCGAATGCACCTGTCCAACTAAACGGAACCTACTTGACAGGTCTTTTGGCAACAGGGATTGGCGGTTCGCTTGCAGTTGGGGACGCAGCGGGCGCTTTAGGTCAGGCAGGTCAAACCCATCGAGGGTACAACCGCAAAGAGATAACCCAGATTCAAACTACGTTCACCCATTTTTTTGATCAGGTCCTTGGTGCGGGGCGTGTGACTGTGGTTGGCGAAATCGGATACACACATGTCGGTGGTCTGGAAAGCAAAAGTGATCTTCGATATGGCCGGGATTCCATCTTCGGGCTTGATACGCCTGAGTATGGCAACCACGGTTTCGTGACCGCCAACTCATGGGGCTATCGCCTGCGCGCTCTGGCTGACTACAGCAACGTCTTTGCCGGGATCAACCTGACGCCGAACATCTCCTTCTCCCATGACGTCGACGGCTACGGCCCCAACGGCCTGTTCAACGAAGGC
>Ga0233366_1000103_pt1 | contig 37390 bp, 58 predicted proteins | sample ElkDunMinimDraft_23_FD_191536 | JGI IMG/M metagenome (GOLD analysis project Ga0233366, IMG submission 191536) | Fecal eukaryotic communites from dung pellets of Tule Elk in California, USA - Elk Dung C4 | ecosystem: Host-associated > Mammals > Digestive system > Large intestine > Fecal | place...
AAAGATGCAGCTGATAAGATAATCGACTCAACGATAAGGTGGATTGATGCAGATGACGGGTACATTAAGATTTTCCGAACTCCAGATTCATACAGGCCTTATGTTATCGGTGGTGACACGGCAGGAGACGGGTCAGATAACTTTATCGGTCAAGTCATCGACAACTCTACAGGACAGCAGGTGGCTGTCTACAAGAATCAATTTGACGAAGACTTATATGCCGAGCAGATGTACTGCTTAGGTAGACATTACAACGATGCATTATTGAGCATTGAGACCAACTTCAGCACGCATCCGGTCAAAGTTCTTACTCGTCTTGGATATACGAATCAGTACATCAGAGAACGTGAGGACACCTTCACAGGATCAATCACTAAAGCTTATGGATTTGTCACTGGTAAGCTGTCCAGACCGTCTGCAATCGCTGAACTGGTCACAGTGGTGCGTGAAAACATCGAGTGGATCAATGACATTGACACGCTGAATGAGATGTTAACGTTCGTTCGTAATGAGAAAGGCAAGCCGGTAGCCAAAGAAGGTGCTCATGATGACTTGGTTATGGCGTTAGCAATAGCTTATTACAGCCGAGGGCAGCAGGATGACAAGATACTGGTTAGGGAGATTGAACAAACCGTTACACCGTTCCCATTCCGGACGGAGGAAGAACCTAGTGGAGGTGAGTATATAGCGTGGTAGACGTACAGGAACTAGGCAAGCTGCTGGAGCTTCCCAACTTGGAGCCAGAGACGATTGTTCTGATTAACGCCAAGATGCGTGATCTTATCGGTGACATTAAGCCTGTTACACCGCAGCAGAAGGAAGAAATGCAAACCATACTGGCTGAATGGTTCGGAGGAAAGGCAGGTGAATAGCAATGAAGGATAACGTAGCCATTGATAAACTGGCTGGTGAACTAGAAAAACAATATCAAGAGGGCCTGTCCTACAAACGTAGGATGGGCTTTCTTTCTAAATGGCCTGAGTATGAGAGATTCAAGGCTGGCGATCAATGGCCTGCTGCTACTCAACGTACCAAAGGGCTGCCGCGTCCGGTGTTTAATGTCATCAAGATGATCGAAGGTCACAAGGTGGCCAACGTCATGTCAGAACAGATCAAGATGGTATTTAGCCTGGAGGAAATGAGCGAGGAACAAGAGGACATTGGCGATCTTTTCAGCCGGTTCTCAGACTCAACTTGGGAGCGCATCAAGCAAGATGAATTGAATAACGAAGTCTTGGACGTTGCAGCCAACACAGGCACAGGTATCATTCACTATTACTGGGACACCTCAGTTAAAGGTGGAAACATGATCCCATACGTTGGTGAGATGGAAGGTGAAGTAATCGACCCGATCAATGTATTCTTTGGTAATCCGCAGGAACGCAGGGTGCAGAAACAACCTTATATCATCATCAGCAGCCGTGAGATGGTCCAGAACGTCCGTAAGTACGCTAGAGGCAATGGCATGAGTAAAGAAATGGTCAAGCAGATCAAGCCTGACAAGGACACGCAGGACGAGGGCTATGATGGTGCTAAGGCTGAGCTTAACGACAGTGGTAAGGTGACAGTGCTCACGCGGTACTGGAAGGATGAAAAGGGCGGTAAGATTATGTTCTGCAAGGTCGCATCTGGTCTAACGATCAAGAAGCCGACCGAAACAAACATTTCACTCTATCCTATAGCAGTCATGCAATGGGAACCGCGTAAGAAGTCCATATTTGGCGTAGGAGACACCGAGGGGTTGATACCTAATCAGAAGGCTGTTAACTCTCTAATCGCCATGCAGCTGCTGTCTGTACAACTTACAGGATGGCCTAAGCTTATTTACAGGGCTGGAGCAATTGATCCTAGCAAAGTCACGAATGCCCCGGGCGAAATGATTGAGGATCGCTTGCCTCCAGGACAGGGTGACGGTGTGAAGTACCTTAACCCACCTAACATGACTGCTGCTGCAGCTAACCTGGTCGAGCAGATTCTTACTTACACACGCCAGATGTCGGGAGCTAATGACGCTGCCACAGGTAATGCGCCATCTGCTGACCTTAACGCAACGGCAATCATGCTGCTGCAAAAGGCTGCTGCTATCCCGATCGAGTCCATTAAGCGTAGGTTCTACCGTTTCATTGAGGACATCGGACGCATATGGGAAGAGTTCTGGAAGGTCAAGTACAACATACCGCGTCAAATCACATTGAAAGATGATGAAGGCGTTGAGTATGCGGAAATGTTCCAAGGTTCTATGTACCAAGACGTACCAATGAACCTTAAAATTGACGTAGGTCCGTCATCTACCTACTCTGAGTCTCTTGTGTTGTCTAGCTTGGATAACTTCTTACAACGCGGAGACATCACGTTCGAGCAGTACCTGAGATACGCACCTAAGAACGTTGTTCCTTACCGTGACAGGCTGCTGAAGGAGATTGATGAACAGAAGGGCATTGTAGGTCAGATTGAGGAATTCATAACCAGCATGCAGCCGGAAGAACGCCAGATGTTCGATCAAATGGACCCAATACAACAGCTTGGATTGATACAACAGGTGATGATGCAAAGCGCTCCATCACAACCAGATACACTGCCAATGGGAGCACAACCAATACCAATGGGAGTGTGAGAAAATGCCATTAGTGACGGCTAGACCAGTCTCTATGAACAATGGGGATCTGGTCACTGAGTTTGTGGATACAGTGGGTACGAATGGTACAACATGGACTTATCCAGCCAGTCAAAACCATGTCCAAGTGATTAATGAAGGCACTGCAAGCGTAACGGTGGTTGTCAGTGGTAATACGAAACTCATTCCAAAAGGCGGTTCGTGGAATGCAGGCGTTACTTTCACATCGATTACTATCAATTCAGAATCAGGGGTACAAAAAATAACCGTAAGGAGTGTAAGAAAAAAAACAAACATCGTTAAAACCATTGGATTCCCCAAAATAATGAGCGATCCGCCGACTGTCACATTAGGGGTTAATTCTGAAGCATCCACTATAACTAATGCAGTAACAGTAAAATCAGTTGATCACCAAGCAAACAATGTTATAAATGAGGTATTTGTTTATGAAGGCGATGTCGCAAAAGCAGGGGAAGCATATCCTGACCGAGACTTCGTGAGGAATCGAGCAGTCACCACAACTAGCAGTTTCGGAAACCTGATTGTGAGATTTGGATATTTCGGTAGTAAATTTGAAATTTACGAAAAGGGTCAAGGCGGACGAGTGCGAATTCTTGTTGATGGCGAGTATATTGGTAAAGATGCTGAAGTTGTACAAAATTCAACAGGGGTATATTACCGATTAATCGACTTCAAATCATATGGATTTCGAGAAATTACCATTGAACTGAGTGGTGCATATTTTGGAGGGTTGAAAATTGAACCGAATGCGACGGTTACACGACCGAAAAGTAGTAAGACAAGAGCCATCTTTTTTGGTGATTCGATAACAGAAGCTGGTTCATCCGGGGCGAACATTTCATATGGATGGCCCACAATCGCTGCTCGCATGCTTGGTTGGGAATGTTGGAACAGTGGAGTTGGGGGGACGGGGTATATTAACCCAGGAGCCGCAGGTAGGGTTAAATTTATCGACAGGGTTATGCATGATGTTGTAATGTATAGCCCTGATGTAGTAGTTTCGGGCGGTGGATTTAATGATGAAACGAACTCGAAAGAAGCAGTTTATACCGCGGCGAAGCGATATTTCACAACGTTGAAGCAACACCTCCCGACAACAGAGATAATAGTTGTTAGCCCACATTCACCGACTGGGATTATACCGCAAATCAGAAAAGATATAGCTGATAAATTGAGGGGCGTAGCCTTGGAACTAAAATTTCCATATATAGATATGGTGAATGGTGCGACTTACAACAAAAATGGTGAAATTATAACACCAATGTCGGGCGGATGGATAACAGGTACAGGTCATGCAGGAAATATACAAACAACTGGCAATGCAAGTCTATTCATTTCTGCCGATGGGGTGCATCCAACACGAGAGGGTCATTTCTACATTGGGCAGAGAATTGCAACCGAAATATACAATCTTTACAAATAAAATATTATTCAGGGCATTGGCTGAAACGCTAATGCCCTTTTCTATATACAAAATTCGGGCGTTGAATCGTTATGGTCGCCGCATAACAAGGAGGAATAACCAATGAAAGACCGTTTACCAATGAATCTACAACTCTTCGCTGAAGAGGTTACGGGCGTTGAAGTGGCACCTGTCGCCGAGGTGCAGGAAGTACAAGTGCAAGATGAGCCAGTCGAGCAAGTGGATGAAACAAACTCGGGCGTTGAATCCTCTGAAGTCGCCGTTCAGAACGATGAAAAAGGATTTGCTAATGCTCTAAAGGCTCGTGAGGAACAAATACGAACCAAGCTAGAGCAAGAGTATGGCAGCAAAGCCAAGGATGCTGAGAAGTTCCAGAGCGCACTTGAGCGCACAGCTAAGCTTTACGGCTTCGGAACAACTGATGAATACTTAGCAGCCCTAGAGCAAGCCGAGCAAGACAGGCAGATCCAGGAGCAAGCTTCACGATTAGGGGTTGACGAAGAGGTTATTCGCAACCACCTGCAGCCATTGAATCAAAAGTTATCCGAATATGAGAAGCAAATGCAGGAGTTAAAAGAAGCTGAGATGATCCGTAAGGTTGAATCAGACCTGCAGCAGCTGTCCACTCAGTACCCTGATTTTGATAAGTACAAGGTTCAGGTACTGGATCTAGCCGCACAGCGCGGTTACAGCCTAGAGGACGCTTATAAGTTAGCTTCTTATGACGACCGCATGAACAACTTAAAACTCGAAACACAGCGCGAAACGCTGAAAAACTTACAACAAAACGCCGACAGCTCAACCGGTTCTCTTGGTGCTGATAGTCCGGATGTAGCGACTGGATATATGGCAATGTCGCCAGCTGAGAGAAAAGCATTCAGGGAACAAATGAAGAGTCGAGCATAAAGGAGATAATGAAAATGTCAAAATTCCGTTATAAATTGGATCTACAAACTTTCGCAACTGAGGTGCAAGGATATAACGCCACTACAGGCGTGAATGCATTGACGGCTGAGCAACACACTTATTACCAAGATGCAATGCTTGAGCGCCTTACACCTGAACTGGTATGGACAAAATTCGGTGAGAAGAAGAACATCCCAAAACGTAAGGGGGCAACAACTAATTTCCGTCGCCTGAACAGCTTGAATGTTGTTACTACGGCGCTGACCGAAGGTGTAACACCTGATGGTGTGAACTTGGACATCACACCGATTAACGCAACGGTGAAGGAATATGGTAACTGGACAAAGATTTCTGAATTCATCAACTTGAGCGGTTTCGACCCATTGATGACCGAAGTTGCTGAGCTCATGGGTGAGAACGCCGGTGAGTCCATTGACGTAATTGTTCGTGATATGCTGGCAGCAGGTACTAACGTACTCTATGCTAATAACAAAACTGGACGTGCGGATATTGGTGCTGCTGACAAAATCACGGCATTAGATATTTTGAAAGCACGTCGTGCATTGAAACGAAATAAAGTTAAAGAGATCCGTCTTCCAGGCGGTGGTACGGGATATGCAGCACTAATCCATACTGACGTGGCTACTGATCTAATGCAAACGGACGAGTGGAAGCGTGCTAACGTAGACAACGGTACAAGCGACTTTAAAAACGGAGCAATCGGTAAGCTCTACGGTATCTATTTCTACGAAGTGGACAATGGTGTGGTATTTGATGGCGCTGGAGCAACTGGTGCTGACGTATACGGAACGATTTTCCTTGGTCGCAGTGCTTACGGTATCCCGGACATTGAGGGTAGCGTGAAACCTGATATCATCGTTCACCCTGCAGGATCTGCTGGTAGTGCAGACCCATTGAACCAATTTAATACCGTTGCATGGAAATGTGCTTTCACTGTGGTTCGTCTGCAAGAGTTGGCGATCCTTCGCTATGAATCTGGCGCAACAGCATAATAAAAACAATCGGGGGCCGAAAGGCTCCCTTTTATATTCGGGAGGAATTTGAAGATGGCAAAGCAAGCAGAATTAGATCTTGGACAGGAAGCAGCAAGAGCAGAAAAAAGCGCAGCTCAACAATTGAAGGAAATGAAGAAAGAAAAGATTATCATTCCTGATGATCCGCAAAACCCTGGTGACAAGGTTGTTCCTATAGGATATAACGGTGTGGTGTACACAGTACCGCGTGGTGTTGAAACAGAAGTGCCTGCAGCTATTGCTAGTATTTGGCGCGACTCCTACGAGCGTACACGCGCAGTAAATCAGCGTATTGACGAAAGCACCAAGAAGGAAATAAAAGTAATGTGAGAAGGCCCCTCTTGGGGCTTTTTCGTTTATTAAGGGGTGATAACCGTGAACTTACAAGAAATACTCAATGAGATTGCTGAGAAGTACCCACATGGCCTGTCCAATGATAGCGTGATCCGTAAGATCAACCTGGTGCAAAATGAGCTGTTCCGAACGATATTCAAGGTGAAGACAATGGCTATTTACAACCTGCAAAAAGACGTATTTGCGTATTCACTACCGTTTCCACGTACTAACCTATCTGATGTAGTGGTGGAGGGCAGAGAGTATATCTACCAGGATAGCAAGAAAGGCTCTAATATCCCGTTTTATTATTTCGTAGGGAATGACGGACTTGGCCTATACCCGACACCTGACAAGGACGTTGTGAACGGTCTATCGCTGTTCTATTATCTCTACCCTACACAATTATCTGAGAGCGACTTGTCAGCTGTTCCAGAGCTAGACCAAGACTTTCACCTGCTGCTTGTATACGGGGCGCTGGTGCAGATCTGTGAGGCGTTTAACGATGTGGCTATGGTCAACAATTACACGAACAAATACAACGGATTAATCAAGGAGTTTCAAAAGGCAGATGACGAAACCCCGGATTACCCTGTTATTGAAGATGTCATGGGGGTGTGGTAGATGTCGCAAGCAAGTCAGAATATAGCACAGCAGTTTATTGATGGCGGTGTTGTTCCTACTCAATTGGTGGGGCAGAATGCAGTTAGTAAGACCTTTGTGGAGGGGCAACTAGCCATCAGGGATCAGAATATCTCAGCAGTAGCCGGTGCGATCGGACAGACAAAGAATGAACTTGATCAATTGGAGAATAGGGTAGATAGGATTGTTGCTAGTTCTGGCGATAGTAACACTGAAATTGTGGATGCACGAGGTGGGAACACTGTACTGCGTGATCGTTTAAATAACTCTGATAATCAGTTATCAAAGGTGGTAAACAGTTTATACCAACTTTGTATAAATGTTAAATTCCCACCAGCACCACTTGTTGGAGCTAAAGGTGACGGGGTAACAGATGACCAGCCAGCAATTCAATCAATAATAGATTACGCTAGTACAAATAACTTTAATATCTTTATCCCTGGTGGTATTTACAGGCTAAACAATACACTTAAACGCAAAGGTAAAGTATCTATACATGGGGCAGGAACGAGTCAAACAATTTTAAGTTTCTTTAAACCATCTGGCGTTGTTATTGATACAGTGAACGAACCATTACACGGAGTCATTATTGAAAATTTCACTATTACAAAAGACACATCGGTCACCGGACAAGTAACAGGAATTTTGGGTGGTAGCACCATTCAGTTATACAACTCTGCTGCTGGCGTTTTTAGAGATTTGAAATTCATGAGGTTGCAAAATGGAATACTGGGTAACGGCGAACCAACTGGGGTAGGTATTTTTGACTGTTCCTTTGAGAGATGCTGGTTCAATAGTTGTTTCAACGGATTAAATCATTTTGGCAGTGGAAATATGACTTTAGCTTGTAGGTTCGACTATAATACTGGATCAGGATTGGTTTTGGGATATCTCAACATAGAAAGCATGGCCGGAAATATTGACATCAATAGTGAATTTATCGCAAATACAGCAGACATAACTGTTCCAAGTGCTTCTGGAATTCGTCCGTGTTCATTTTATAATTCATGGTTCGAACAATCTAAGAACGGAATTATTGTAATACCTAACATGAACACCAGAGTAATGACTATGACATTTGAAAATTGCATGTTATCTACTAACTACACGGGAAATGTTATATCTTTTTTTGGTGCTGAAGGTAGTATATCAGTGAATAACTGTACTATTTATCAAACCAGTTCATCGCATGGAAAGACCATAGTTGCACCATCTACAAACGGAACTTTAAAAGTTGAGAACTGCATTGGTTATAATGCGGATGGCTCTGTATTTAAGCCACCAAAAGGTAATGTTTTCAACGGAGTTCCTCCTGTGTATTACGGAGAAAACGGTGATCATGCTATCGATGCAACTAACAATAGAGTGTATTTTAAAATCGGAGACGCTTGGACAAAGTTTATTTCATTAAGTTAGGCTGTAAATACATTCGCAGTTCGGTTACAATAAATTTCGAATAGACTAACATAGAATACGAGGTCATATGGTGGAAAATAAGAGAATCGAATGGGTCGATGTGGCAAAAGGGATTGGCATAATATTGGTAGTCCTGGGGCATAACAAAGCCCCGGGATATATTATTAATTTCATTTACGCATTTCATATGCCACTGTTTTTCTTTATGTCGGGATTACTTAACAATCCCACTCGCTACACAAACGCATTTCACTTTTTTAGGAGCAAGTTTGTCAAACTGATCATCCCTTATATGGTATTCAATGCAGTAACATATTTGTATTGGGTATTCATTGATAAACCGCCAAGAACCTACGAAAACATAATCATTCCACTTAAAGGGATGTTATATGGGGTTGGTACAGACGGTTGGCTGCTACACAATAATGCGTTATGGTTTCTAACATGTTTGTTTTTGATCGAAGTCATTTTCTATATTATTACCAGAATAAGCAAGAACTACTGGATCATTTTTTTGTTATTGCTAATATCGGGTGTTATCGGTGCATATATAGTTGATTTCAATCCTAGATTACCTTGGGGGCTCGATGTGGCTTTTACAGGAGTAGTTTTTTATGGGATTGGTTATTTGTTTAAAACCATAAGAGACGGAAAATTAATGCAGTTCCGGCCTCAAAGCGTATTGTTGGCTCTTGTGCCATTAACATATATTCTTGTGTTTAGTTTTTTTAACCACGGGAATTCATTTATAGTTGACATGAATTCAGGCAACTATGGAAAAATACCATTCTTCTATTTAGCGGCATTTTCGGGCATAGTTTTAGTTGTAGTGGTTTCGAAATTCCTAACTAATTCGGCGACTTTAACGTACTTGGGGAAAAACTCATTAATAATTTTCGGATTGCATATTTTGGCGATAAAGATCTTTAAAAACCAATTAGGCATAGGCTTGGACATTTCCTTAATTGAAAGTTTAATATGTACAGTTGGAGAAATAGCTTTGTTAATACCAGTGGTTTTTGTAGTTGGGAAACTAAAAAGATTTCAAATCAATCATTTAATTAACAAAAACAAGTTATTTACAAACAAAAAGAAGTACGGAAATATTGAAAAAAAGACCCTCCTATAGAGCGGTCCTTTTTATTTGGAGGTGAAATATGAATCCTTGGACAGCATCACCCGAAAAAACAAAGCCAGTCATAGTAACGCTGGCTGATGGTATAAACCAATCAGTGGAATCCATAGAGATCAAGGACGGACAAAACACGTCCTCCGTCAATGTGGATTCTTTTATTTATCCCACGCTGCAGGTTACAGAGGGGTACGCACTGCACAGCCAGCACACGGGCTATATTAACCGCATATTCAAGTTCCTAGGTGTTTGGTACTGCGGCAATGCAAAAGGGCTATACAAGTTCAATGGTTCGTCCTACACGCCAGTATATGAGTACGCAGACACCAACAACAACCGCCTGTGGGATGCAGCTATGTTTTTTGATGGCAGCAAGCTATATTTCTTGGATGGTTCCCTGCAGCTGAGGCAGTATGACGGAACGACACTGACCACGTTGAGCTCAGCGCCTGCCAATAGTTCATTCCTGACGACACATGCCAACAGGTTCTATCTGGCCAATCGTAACGATAACCTTTTATCCTATTCGGGGTTGAGGCTTGCAGACGACTGGACCAGCACGAATAAATATACTGGCACAGGGAAAATCACAGTTGAGACACCGGACGGTGAAAAGCCAACAGGGCTGACGGCCTTCTCTAACCATGTGCTGCTGTTTAAAAAAAACTCCATGCACAAATTATTCGGTGAGGATTCAACAAATTTTATTATGACGCAGCCTTACGGTGTCGGGTGTATCTCTGATCGGTCGATCGTTGCAACAAGAGATTCTTTGCTGTGGCTGGGGCCTGATGGGTTCTACGACTACATGGGCGGATCAACTCCAATGAAGGTGTCTGACCCGGTTAAAAATTATATCTCACAGATTAATATGGATCACGCTCATCACTGTGTCGCTGGCACGGATGGGCGTTTTGTTTATCTATCTTTGGTGACCGGGGCTAATTCCATCCCTAACGTAACACTTAAGTACGATACCAAAGGTGGCAGATGGTGGGTGATGTCTTATGTCGCTACAGCATATTACCTTGATGGACAGTCCCTGTACTTTGGCACAGCTGATGGCAAGATCATGAGAATGGGTGGAACAACCTTTAACGGTACACCAATCAACTGGCATATTGAAACCAAGCCATTCAGTGACGCTGACGAGACCACTAGAAAGGCAATACACCGCATTTGGTTGACAGCAGATATAGAGGCAGGGTCATCACTCAGCGTGGCTTATGCAGGCGGTACAGAGGGCACAGCGTGGCAGCAGGTGTACACTACATCCAACGGTACCGGGCAGATACAGAGCATTAAAATCCCTGTGGTGGTCCGTACACCTGAGACGTGGTGGAGGCTGCGGTTATCCGGTACAGGTAAGGCTAAAATACATCGAATTATCAGGGAAGTGTCAAGGAGGGGTAATTAATGGCTAATGTTACGCTGCCGACTATCAATTCTGCTGGAGATGATCTAAACACTCTGGTAAAGAAACTATTAAATGCTTATGTCATGCTTACGGAAGAGTTAACTTTCCTACTCAACAACCTGGACACACGTAATATCAACGAGCTTAATGCTGAGCTTATCAATGCTGGTACAATCAATGCTAACCTGGTACAGATCAAAAGTGACCTCATGGCCGGAGGGTACATTAAAATTGATGGTGAGGGCATGAAGATTAATGATGGTACCACTGATACCATGGTTGTGGGGCTTGATGGTAAGCCGAAGATGACAGGGGCTGAGATACGCAGTAAGGCTGGTTATCCAGCAGTTGTGATGGACCCTGACAGTAATCTGTTCGGGGCATATAAAGACTTAAATAACTTAATTAAGATTGAGGCGGATTTCGGCGGTGCACCTGGATTGAGGTTTATACAAGGAGGGGCGATCAGAGGCAATATTCATACCCTCTATGGTGATCTAACCATGGAAGGATTGAACGGTCTGTCTCTTCAAAGTGCGGCTGGTCGAGATGTGAATATAGATGTTTTTAATGGAGGGAAGATATATGTCTCTGACTTTGATGATGTATACGATAGGCAATCAAATATAAGCCTAGGATATCTTCTAGGAGAAGCAGCGACCGCTGGAGCATCTACAACTCCTTCTGGCGGGCATAACCATGGCATACCTGATGGTACGCAATTGCGTACAGCAGACGGTGGAGTAGTTACTTTTTATAATGCACCACAACATACACATGCACAGACTAACATCTGATGTGGTATAATGTTGGAAAAAGATGCTAATGAGGTGTGAAAATGAAAAGAATTAGAAATCTACCAACATTATTGGCAGGTATTATCATAGGTTTAGGCTTATCTTTTTCACCGCAAATCTACGCAGCAACATCCCAATTGCTCGGGAAAGAGGTTGATAAAGTAATGGAAGTAGAATTGAATAGTAAAACCATTGGACAAGCTGCTGTTATGGAAGGTACTAGTTACCTACCTGTTCGGGCGTTAGCTGACGGTCTTGAATTAAAAATAGAAGTAACAAAGGAAAAAATCATTCTTTCATCTCCAACTGGAGAAGAGTTAAAACAAAAGGCTGATGAAGAACAAGCAGCGACTGATAAATTAGCTGAATCGAGTGCTCAGATACTGGTTGAAATAGGTAAGACAAAGAATTCAATTAAAAAACAACAGTCCATTCAGAATAACGGAGAAGCAATAAAGTCGCTAACTGGTAGGCTAGAGACATTAAAGTCATTAGACAAGGAATATCCAGGGGTGCATACAGAAGGGATCAAGAATCTGCAGAATGAGTTAGCTCGTTTGAACTCTGCTTCCGAAAAAGCAGCTGAGGAAGTGAAAATATTAGAAGCAAAGCTCACTGACCTCGAAGCTCAACTAGCAGCCCTTGAGGAATAAAATCCATTGTGCTAGGATAATGATAAATAAGGAGCAGCCGGCCAGGGCTACTCCCGATACAGCATTGTGGTGGGCAACCTCCGCAAATTGAGCAAAGAATAACCCGTCAGGCCGTCAACCTGTGGCGGGTTATTTCTTTTTTCTATCAATGTAAGTCAACAGCGTGATAACGAAAGCTGCAAACATGATCACATCAGAAAAAGAGAAATTCATAGGCATCCCTCCTCCCTGGAGGTTGGCCTATACCCACCACAAATTGTGCTGTACAAGTTAAATTATACCATACAAGGACTCTCATTCGAGGGTCCTTTTTCTATTGGAGGAATGGCCATGGCGACTATTAAGCCGCAAACAGCAGTCAATTACGGCAACGGCGGCGCAGATTACAACACCGCTGAAGCAGCATTAAAGAAACAGATCGCTCAGAATCAGTTGAAGATCAAGACCAGCCCTGATTATAACCAAAGTGAGATACAACGCACCTTGGAAGTGATCAAAAACCGTGAGTCAGCTGGGATGGATACCGCAGCGCAACAGAAGTATTTAACAACAAACCTAGGCTACAAAGCGCCGACAACAACCAGCCAAGCTGCAGCACAACCTAGCTTAGCATCAACAGCAGCCAAGTCTAACAATGCCCAGAGCAGCGAGCTTATGGATCTCATGAGACAGTACGTGAATAAACAGCCGGAAGCATTCTCCTATGATCCCAATAATGATCCATCTTATCAATCTGCTCTTCAGAGAGCCCGAGCTAATATAGATACTGGTAACTCTCAAGCACAGGCAGAGATGAACCGCAGAGGCATTTTAAACAGCACAATCACATCAGATCGTATGGGTGAGATCGCAAGCAATGAAATGGGTCGCGTAGAGTATGAAGTAGTGCCGCAGCTGCAGCAGCAAGCATATCAACAATACCTCAACCGACTGAACCAAGATCAACAGCAGTTCTCTAATATGGGTGCGCTGGCTGGCATGTATCAATCTGAGGATCAGCGAGGATTTGACAACAACGTAACTGAGGCAGGCTTGACAGGCAACTATATGCCTAATGGAGCCAAAGGGATTATTGATAATATCCTAAGCCTTAAACAGCAAGCTGAGGCCCCTGGAATAACTGCTGCTGATCGTGCTAAATTGAGCGCGCAGGCTGACGGCTTTAGAGCGCAACTGTTATCAATGGGTGTTGATCCATCGGCATACGGATCTAATGTTAATTATAATACGGCCAGAACTGGCAACCTGGGTATTCGGACCCTTCAAGGGCAGCAGTTGGATATGCAGAGACAATCTCAAGACTTCACGCAGAATATGCAGACGCGGCAGCAAGATACATCTGAATCACAGTGGAAAGCAGCATTTGATTACCAGAAGGCTCGTGATGCTATCACCGATCAACAATGGCAACAGCAATTTAGCCAGGCTGCTAATCAGTTTGGTCTTAATTATGCTCTTAACATGCTGCAGGAGAACAACCAACAGGCTTATAGACAAGCTTCACTCGCTCTCTCTCAAGACGACAACGCTCGTCAATGGCTTGCATATGAGGATAGCTTAAATGCCGCAGCGCCTTCCGCCAAATACAACGGCATCAGCGCTAATCAAATATTTGATATCGTACAAAAGGAATTCGCAGTGACTGACGCTTTAGGTAATACAAAATTACCAACTGATAGCGCATCGAAGGATGCTATGTATCAACGTGTTATGTCGTCAGGCCTGCCAGATGGTCAAGATACTCAAATACTCTCGTTGCTTGGTCTAACGCCTAAAGAGATTGAGTCTTTTGATAAAAAATACGGGGTATCGTCGGGAAACTGACTAGCCCCGGTTCGTCCGGGGCATACACCAATTATTACAAAGCTTCTAAGGACGCTAAGGCAAATCCTAAAAACTTCATGGTCGCTTCGAGTGCTGTATCAAGTGCAATTAAGTCACTAGGTCTACCAGAAAGTTGGCTGCAGCCTACACTTGAATTAGTGGCCCGTGAATCCAGTTTTAACCCTAATGCGAAGAATCCTAAGTCTTCTGCAGCAGGGTTATTTCAATTTTTGGACATGACGCGCAAGAATTACGGTGGAAACAGTGTGAATTGGAACGATCCGAACCAACAGGCACTGGCCGGAATGAAGTATATAAAAGATCGTTATGGAACACCAGAAAAAGCATTAAAGCATTGGGATGAAAAGGGGTGGTATTAGTGGCTTCACGAGCTGAACAGTTTGCAGAGCAACAAAGAAAAAGAGCTGCTGAGATACGTCAGTCAGCTATGAGTGGAAACTTAAATAAAACTGCATCTCCACCACCGAGTATAACGAGCCGATCAGATGCATTCAGGCAGAACGCTGTATCGTTCCAACCCACCCCAATAAATGAATTAAAGGCGCAGCTTCCGCCTCAATTAACCGCTACTAACCCTTTGCAGTCATCAACACTAATGAGGGCCATACAAGGCGATACGCAGGCTCAGGATACGTATAAAGCTGCAACAGGTATATCAATTGACCCAAAACCGTTGTCACAATATGAAATCGAAAAAGCAGGCATTAACAACAGTGATATGCCTGCCCCTGTAAAGGGTTTTGCTAATACAATGAACTGGGTAACTCGTGGTAATCCCGTAGGTAGATTCCTGTCACGAGCTACCACAGTACCCGGTGTATCCGTAAATCCAGTCGATTCCACTGGAAGCCCACTAGCTGATAAAGCTGCTGGGCTTTTAGGAGATTATGTTGCTCCTGTTCTAGTTCCATCAGGGGCCCCTATCGGTGGCGGTGTCATCGGTGCCCCTTACCAGGCTGCTGAGCAATTAGTTGCTACTAAAGCCGGACAGAAGGCAGTTAACACCTTGGCAAACACAATCCCTAAAGCGAGTCAACCAACAGCTCAGGCTATCGCTAAGGGTGCTGTGACTGAAGGCATTGCAGGGGTGGCCCAAGCGCCTGCAGGTATGTTGATGATGGGTGAGAGTGATACAGGGGACCTGCTGAAAGGCGCTGCCATCGGTGGTGTGGGCGGTGCATTGCTGGGCGGTGCGTTCGGTGGTGTTGGGTCTGCTATTAGCCGGTCCAGAAACAGCCGCACACTTCCGATAGAAGGCCCGATAGAGAGCCCTATTCAAGCCGCACCAAAGGATATAACAGAATTTCCAGTTCCGAGCAGACAACCAAATGATGTTATGGAACGGATCACGCGTGGCGCTGAACTTGAAAATTCCAGACAGCCTGAGGTGAAAATTCCTGAACCTGTAAAGAACCGATCAACAAAACTTGAGGATATCGTAAAAGAAAATGGATTCAATGACGTGAATCCAGAGACAATAGCACAATCATACAATAATAAAACTTGGTATCACGGAACAGGTAAAAACGACCTTACACCTGATACTTTAGATCCTTTTGTTGGATCTCATGAATCACTGTTCGGCCATGGCGTCTACTTAACTGATGATGTAAAAATAGCTGGCGGATACGCAAATAACAGAGGCAGGAGAACTTCTACTCCAACCATTTACCAAGCTCAGATAAAGGTAGATCGGGTACTTGACCTAGAAAAACCACCTACCCCTGATGTGAGCGATGTGCTTTTTAAATCCGTAAAAGAGATGGATCAGGCCTATAGTCGTGACATTGGTGAGGACTTCTTTACATCAATAGTTCGGGATTCTATTTCAAAAGGTAAAACAACAGAAGCTATAATTCTTGACATTCGTAAGGGTGTATCTGAAGTGTCCCGAGATTTAGAGATACCTACGTCTGAATTTGTTGAAGATTTCCAGAACCTGGCCATTAATTTGAAACTTGCTGGTTACGATGGATTAACGCATACAGGCGGATTAAGAACGGGGAATGATCCGCATAGAGTAATGATTGTTTTAGATCCACAGAATGCTTATGGAAACAATGGTGTGAGGCAAGTATCTAGCTTTGATAAGTATGTTGAGCCTTCTAACCAATCTGTGGACCCGATTACTGGGAAAGAGCCAATTCTCAGGCCTAATCAATTTGATGATGATCAAGGTTTGGGAATCTCTGCTTTTGGTAAACGCAAAGCATACGACTCTCTTAGCAAAGATACGCGTTCGCAGCTGGTCACCAGACTAGATAGAGAGCAGACAACACTTAAAGGCGTTACAGACCGTTTCTATACGTCCATTGTGGACGATCTGCATCCTTTAAATAAGTTCGATAAGCTCACTGAGGATGTACTTGGGCAAGCTCTCAAAGACTCTGACAGCCCTTATAAGCTTGCTCTGGGATCACGTGGATCTGATGTAATCTCTAAACAGATTGTAACTGATCAAATGGTGGACGCGGCTGGCAATGCGGTGGGCAAGTCCCTTAAGGATATCATGTCCAGAATGCCTAAGAAGGCTGGCAGATATGGATATGTTGACTTTGAGGATTACCTTTTGAACAAGCATGCTATCACTCGTGCAGAGCGTGGTGAGAAGGTCTTCAGAGACGAACTGGAATGGACCCCTCAAAAGGGAGCTCAGAAAGTGGCTGAGTTTGAGCAGATGTTCCCTGAATTCAGGGAGATGGCAGATGATCTCTATGAATTCAACCGGAACATGGTGAATCATTGGTTGGTCGATACAGGCATGATCACGCGTGAACAGGCTCAAGCATGGTTTGATGCCAACCCTTATTACGTTCCTAATAAGCGACATTTCACGGATCTTGAAAAAGGAAACATGGGCGTTGGGGGCAAATCTAAGAAAGGATTTGCGAACCAGTCTAACCCGGTCAAGCAGTATGGTAAAGGTGGTTCGCAGCGTAAGATCATCTCACCTATCGAGTCCACTATCGAGAACGTTGATGCTTACGTCAAGACGGCCAAGCGTAACCAGGTCATGCAGCAGCTTGTAAGAAACATCGAACAGGACCCGGAGGCATTCAGCGCCTTTGCTGAGATTGTAAAGAGAACCGACACTGATGATATTCTCAAACAGATGTCTGAGGAAGGTATTGATTCTGTAATTGAATCCCTTGAAACAGGGTTCAATAAAGCCAATGTAAAACTGGACAAGGATAACATTGTACGTGTGCTGATCGGTGGCAAGCCGGTACACGTGAAGATCAATGACAAGTATCTGCTTGAAGCTATCACAGCATTGGGTCCTGAAAATTCAGGGGCGGTCATGAATGCGATCGGTCGCTTAACCAACACCATGAAGGTGCTGACAACGGGGAGCAACCCTATTTTCTCATTCACTCGAAATTTATTTAGAGACATACCACAAGCCTACATTGCATCCAAAACGACCAACAACCCAGTCACATTTGCAATGGACCTGATCAGTGCGGCTGTGGACATCGGATTAAGAAGAGGTGCATACAAGGAATTCCTGTCCGTGGGCGGCGGCCACTCTTCGAGCGTGGCAGCAAACCGTAATCTATTAGGCCAGAGCAAGCGTGCTATACTGCCTAGCAAGGGACCCTTAAAGGGTGCATTGCCTAAAGCATATAATATGTATGAGAACGCCATGAATGCCGTGGAGACAGCGCCTAGACTTGCTGAATTTAAACGTACAGCCAAGGAAAGCGGGGACTTGGTAGAAGCCTTATTTGAAGCTCAAGACGTAACAACCAACTTCAAACGTCACGGAACCTTGACCAAGGAACTGGATAAGATATTCCCTTATTTCAACGCGGCCATACAAGGTATGGATCAGGTAATAAGGGTGTACAAAGACAATCCAGTCCAAGCATTAACTAAATCTGCTCTGGCCCTGTCAGTGCCGTCTATGGTGTTATACGCGGTCAATCATGATGATCCGAATTATCAAAAGCTCAACAACCGTACTAAGGATGCGTTTTTCTTGGTACCTAAAGGGGATGGAACGTTCATTAAGATCGCTAAGCCACAGGAGCAAGGGACGATCTTCGCGGATCTCCCAGAGCGCATGATGAGGCTGCTGCAGGAAGAAGACCCGGCAGCATTCCGTGACTTTGCAGATCGCCTGAGAACAACATTTTTACCGCCTATGTTATCTGGTGCTGCCAAGAGTGGCGGTCTAACGGATCGCATGCTGGGCGTGGTCGGTGATACCATTGCCGGGCCTATTGCAGACGTGGCAGCGAACAAAAACTTTGCTGATGCGCCGATTGTGCCGGGCTACCTACAGAACCTATCACCTGAGCTGCAGTATGATGCTAAGACCACAAATGTAGCCAAGTGGATAGGAGAAAAAACCAACACGTCACCGAAGCAATTGGATTACCTGGCCCGTCAGTATACAGGGGTATTGGGTCAGATTGGTCAACCATTACTAAGCCCAGGAGGTGATTTAGGCAGCGCCCTTAGCCAGCAGATGACAGCTGATCCAGTGTTCTCAAATGATATATCAACTGAGTTCTACAAATACAAAGAGAAGCTAGATCAAGCCTACACTGACCGCGATCTGAAAGAATTGCCAACATGGTATGACGACAGAGTACGTAAGGCCATGGGTAAGATCAGCAGCAATATGTCATCCGTTCGCAAGGAGATCAGAAGCGTCCAAGGGGACAAGTCATTGAGTAATGAAGAGAAACGTCAGAAGCTAAGAGAGCTGCAGGACCAAATCAATCAAATGGCCGAGGAAGGAAATTCATTAGCACGGGGGAAAGTACCATATTGACACTCATTATTTATGGTGATAAATTGATTACAAATCCGAAAGCATCGGTCATAAGAGTCCAAGGGGCAACCCTTCGGGCTCTTTTTGCATTGGGGGATGTATGGAATATATAGAGATGGATGATGATGAGTTCTTATATTCAGATTTTGACGATAAGACACTTCAATTGATACAAGCTTTTCTCGGGCCTGAGGTAAGAGATAAGCTGCTGGTGGTGAACGATGTACGACCTACTTATAGATATCATATCAACGCTGTTTAAACACGGTTTGTCCCTATCTTCGGTGGGGGCGATCGTGTTTTTGTTTTTGAAGCAAAAGAAGATGAAAGCCAGGCTAAAAAAATTCTGGCCATGGATGTTTAGTGATGATGGTGAGGTCAAAGAGTACATCGTCAACCAGCAGATTATCATGAAAAATCAAGAGCTCATTATGAGTTCGATGGGAGTAGAGCCATGTGTGTATGGGCATTCAAAGAAATTATTAGAACCGGTTCAAGTGAGCTCAGAGAAATCATTGAGCTTATTACCGCTGGCCGCGAGCCAGGAATACCAGTTGAGGAGGGAGACAATGAAAAAACTGATAGCGCTGGATGATGGTCACGGCATGACAACAGCTGGCAAGCGCACCCCTTTATTTTCCGATAAAACATACATGCCAGAGAATGATTTTAACAGGGCGGTCGTGGATAAGCTTGGGCAGCATCTGAAAAGGTGCGGCTTCGAGGTGCTGTACGTAGCTCCTGGGGATGATGACATCCCATTGAGGACAAGAACAAACCTAGCTAATAACGTCACTCCAAATGGATTTAACAGGATGGCCGACATTTATATATCTGTTCATGCTAATGCCCTGGGTGGGATATGGAATTCCAGAGCAAAAGGGATTGAGACATTTTATCATGCTGGATCGAAAGAAGGTAAACGTCTGGCTGAGATCATCCAAAAGCACATGCTGCGCGGTACCAAGATGGTTGATCGTGGGCTGAAAACAGGTAATTTGCATGTAACCCGGGAAACGAAAATGCCAGCTGTACTGGTTGAATGTGGATTCATGGACAACCCAGAAGAAGCAGAACTGCTCAAGACAGATTGGTATAGGGCTGAATGTGCTGAAGAACTGGCTAGAGGGGTGTGTGAATACTTCGGAATCGAATTTTCACCAGTAAGCAAAGAGCCTTATCCCATAATGGACTTGATCGTCCATACGTCAGAACGTCAAAGGTTCACAGGATACAACATTAAGAATAAAACGTGGATTCCTTCCAGGCCTATCGGAGATATATTGGGAGCCACTATCGAGTACAAGAATGGTAAGGTTCATATTAATGGGAATGAAGTAGAGACGATGCTTATTAATGGAATCGGGTATGTCGTGGCAAGGGATTTAACGAAACATACAGGATCCCGGATCTTCTGGGATAAGGCTAACCCTAACTTGGTAGATATTTTTAAAGGAGAGTGATTATTGTGAGTCAATCAATCATTGAGCAGATCCAGCCTTATGTCAGTACCGTGGTTATCGCAATTATCGGGCTGCTGACTACTGTTATTCTTGGTTTCATCAATAGCTTGAAAAATAAAGCCCACGAATGGTTTGAAGCTAACACCTCAGTAAAGCAGCGTGAAATTATCTATCAGATTGCCTCTGAAGCTTTCTCGCATGCTGAGGCCATCTATAAAGAACAGAATGGTAAGGCGAAGATGAATCAAGCTTTTATTTACGCATCGGACAAATTAGGCCAGACAGGGATTGCTGTATCTCCTGAAGAGATCCGTGCTGCTATCGAAAAAGCATGCTTAGAGTATAACGCGAACAAGGTTAAGGTAGTGAAAGAAGCAAGTTAACAATAAGCCTGCCCTTCGGGGTGGGCTATTTACTTAAGTACATTATAGGTATCGACTCCCCTCGCCTCCAAGAATGTACTTAAATTAAGTACATTGTTGAAGGCGGCCAGAGACTAAAGAGTCAAACCGTGAGTATTTCTTTAATACTCCAGGTCCCTGACTCTTTTTTTATTACGATTTTTCTAAACATGGATTGAATGAGTTGTTTCTGCGTATCGGGTTCTAACAATTCCCAATTATCTTTTATGTTTAGCATCATATCCTTGATCTGTTCAATATCTAGTTCATTAATGTACAATTCATCTTCATCCTGGAATTGTGTAGTAATTTCTTTCATCCTCAATTCTTCCTCTTCGATCAGATCCGCGTAATCATTTGGAGACAACTTTCCATCTCCTAAAGCCATCATCCAATTTTTTCGGCGGCGATTACTGATTTCAACTTCTTTGGCTAACATTCGCTTATCAGCCTTAGCCTTGACACTTTCCTTTTTGTCCTGAATCTTGTTACTGGTGATCATGATCTTCTCAAATACTAAGTTATTGAGCACCTTCTCTTGAATTGACTGAGCAGAACAGGTGTTGTTTGTATAGTGATTCCTGCAGCGGTAAGACTTGTACACCTTGCTTCCGCTTTTTAATTTCTGTACGGTAGATGTACCGATGTAGGTAGCTCCGCAGTCTCCACACCGCACTATGCCTCCATAAGGGTAATCATAGGACGACTTGCTCATATGTCCTGTTGACTTACGTTCCATCATGGCCTGCACCTTCTCGAATTCTTCAATGCTGATGATGGGCTCGTGAGTCCCCTGTACGATGATCCTTTTATCTTCTTCCCAGGTGTCAGGCTTGAAATGATTGTGTCCTGTATAGGTCGGATTCTGTAGGATGATCTTTATATACTTCTGATCCCATACACCACCCTCTTTCCCACGGCTGAAGCTATTCATGTGCTTGGCGATTGAAACAACACCCATCCCAGACAGGTATTTCTTAAACACTTCTTTCACTAACTCAGCTTCTTTTTCATTAATGACCAATTCATTTTTATCGTTGTAATCATATCCAAGAGCAGCGCGCGACATATGCCGGCCACCTTTAGATATTTTCTTGGTCAGACCCTTCAACGTCTCTTCTCTGAGGTTGTCGGAGTATATTTCCGCAAAAATACCGTTGAAATAAAGGAACGCCTTACCCATGGGAGACATGGTATCTATTTCTTCGGATCCGAGGGATGCAATAACCAGGCGAATGTTTAGTTTATTCACGGTACCAATAAATTCATACAGATCACCTAAGTTACGGCTCAATCTATCCAGTTTATGCACGAGTATGGCCTCGAACCGTCCGGCTTTCATATCAGTTAGCATCTGCTGTATGCCTGGGCGCTTCCTCATGGTCTTGCCGCTGATTCCTGGATCTGAATATACTCGGTATAGTTCCATGCCCTTCTTCTCTAAAAGCTCCATGAGAATATCATGTTGAGCTTCCAGTGAGAAACCTTCTTCTGACTGCCGTTCTGTACTTACACGAATGTATATGGCTGCTTTCATGACTCAACAACCTTTAATGTGATGTTCAATTCGTCCAGCTGGTCTTGAAGTTCATGGATGAGTAAAGGATTACGGAACAATCGGGCGTAGTTTAGGGTGACTATCGTTTTAAAGTTGTTATCCGATGCATCCTGTAGCATCTTTTTAAGAGATGGTCTGTCTGTATCGTGTGCGCTAAATCCTTCGTCTGTGTATATTTTATGAACCGTGCCTCCTTGCTCGACTATGAATTTCTCGCATCGTTTGATCTGTTCGGCAGTCGTTTGTTCTATAGATCCAACTCGTGCATAAATTGCTACCGTCATATTTTACGCCTCCTATTTTGTACTTAATAAGATTGTACTGGTTTGTGGTTTTAATATCCAGTTAACTTTGATTAAAAATAAAAAGACCGTCCCCGGGCGGAGGCGGTCATTAATTTGCTGGGTAAATAACATATAGGATGAATTAACTAGGCATTACCTGATATTTACATAGGAATTGGGAATTTCTGTGCTCCAAAAAACGACAATTTATGATATATTTAGCTAGAGAGACACTTACAGCGCTGTTAAGTTCACTCTAAGGTGTACTTCCTTCCGGGTCGAGAGCTTTCGCTCACGCCTTACTATCATGAAACTCGTAGAGATCATCAATGTAACAATCCACTGCTGCCGCAATAGTCTTTGCTGTGCCCAATTTCATAATCCGTCTATTATGGATGTAATCGGATATCTGGGACTTACTTATCCCTGTTTTCTCGCTTAACCATTGTTGTGTCTTTCCAATCTCTTTGAGTCTTCTTGATAGTAGGCATCGACCAGGATAGTACCCCATGGCGTGCCTCGCTAACTATTCAATAAAATTTTTTTGTTGAATAAGAACAAGCGTTCGCTTAAAATGATATTAATATAAGTGATCGCAACGAGAGAACGGAGCTGTGACTATGTCTAACAACGAATTAGAGAAATTCATCCTCCAGGCAAGTAAATGCGAACTCAAATCTTTACTTAGAGAAGTTTCTGCAGCAAAACTGTATGAGTTAGAGAATGCCATTTGTCGAATTCTAAAGTTAATGTAGTGACACAGCCGGTTCTTGCCCCGGGAAAGGGCCGGTTATTTTCCTCTTTTATCTTTTAATGCTTGAACCATATCTAGGACTAATTTTTTCTCATTCTCTGGGAGATTCAATATTGCATCTGCTAATTTAAGTTTTTCCTCAATAATGATTTTTTCATTCGAATTTGTAGAGTAAACAGCTTGATTTTGTTTTACGACCATCCCTGTTAGATAGTCTACTGATACATCGTAAAGCTCAGCTAGTCTTTTTAAAGTTTCTGTATCTGGATCTCTGTAATTTCTTTCATATCCTGAAATAGCTCCGTTAGATACTCCTAGTAAATCTGCAACCTGCTGTTGTGTAAGCCTCTTGTTCTCTCTGGCCTTTTTCAACTTATTCCCTAGATCCAACTTAAACCCTCCCTTCCACTTTACTAATATATCAGTATTAAGCGTTCCGCATAATAAATTAAGCGAAAAGCAAAAAAAAGTATTGACTAAGCGTAATGCTTAGTTTATATTTAGATTACAAGTTAAGCGTAACGCTTAGAAAAGAACATAGAAATGGCGGTGAGCATATGGAATATGTAGTAAAGAACATTGAAGCCCTTCGCAAAAGAAAAGGCATAACAAAAACCCATATCGGCACTTACTGTGGTAAGACTGGCGCATGGTATGGAGACATAGTAAAGGGCCGTAGACGAGTCTATCTAAATGATGTCTTCTTGATCGCTGATGCAATGGATGAAGATGTGAAGCTTTTTTTTAATCAAAAACTAAGCGATTCGCTTAATAAGAACAAATCAGCTTAAAGGAGAGAGTTCTATGAACAAATTACAAACCTTCAAAAATTCAATGTTTGGCGAGTTACCCGTGATTGTTGTTGACGGCTCGGAATGGTTTGGAGCAACTGAAGCAGCCACAGCGTTATCATTCTCCAACCCATACAAAGCTATAGATAATCACGTGGATCAAGAGGACCTAACGGTCCATACAGTCCTTACTAACGGAGGACAACAAAACAAAAAATTCATTAACGAATCAGGGTTGTACGCTTTAATCTTTGGCGCAGCTAAACAAGGAAATAACCAAGAAATTAAAGAGAAGGCCAAGGCATATAAAGGGTGGGTCACTAGGGAAGTCCTGCCTACGATTCGTAAACACGGTGCTTACCTTACACCAGATACATTAGAACAAACGATGCAAGATCCAGATTTCTTAATCGGTATTTTAAATGGACTCAAGAAAGAACAAGAAGAACGTAAAAGGTTAGAGCAAAAGGTTATCCAGGATCAACCTAAGGTCTTGTTTGCAGAAGCCGTGGAAGGTTCATCAAATTCTATCTTGATTGGTCAACTGGCGATGCTGCTTAAACAGAATGGGATTAACATCGGCCAGAATCGTCTCTACGATCGACTGCGTGAAGAAGGCTTCTTATGTAAATCAGGCGACAGAAAGAACCTGCCTACACAACGATCCATGGAAATGAACCTTTTCGAGGTCCAAGAACGAACTATTAGCGCCTCAACGGAAACCAAGACGCGCTTTACAACTAGAGTTACCGGACGCGGACAAATCTACTTCCTAAATAAGTTCAAGAATAAGGGTGCGTAAGTATTTTTAAAAAACATCATATGTAAAAAACTTCACTACTCTACATTATACCCTAATTCCAATAAATGTATATGAAAGGAGTTCCCATGGACACTAATAAAAAAATTGTTATCGACACAGGAATATTCCCTAGAGAGCTGCTAGAAAAAGTGTGCCGTGAAATTCAACAAAAGAAAGAGAGCGAGAAAAAACCAGCATAGGAGGAAATTAAAATGGCTAAACGACTTGATGATAAAACCAAATTGACACACATTTACTCATTCCCTGCACGCTGCGGATGCGGTAGACCAGCAGAGTACGAGGTACACAGTGACAGCCAGCCACACTGCCGCAGCTGCATGCTAGAGGCTGTAGATTGCTCAGTATTCACACCAGTGAGACGTATAGGGGGATACTACGATGACGCCAGTTGAGTACCTTGTAATAACAAAATGCGGTAGGCGATTTGGTTGGGCTGCTCTGGATATGAACCAACTTTTCAGGGATCTACATGAAAGGGGTTACGTTGCCACATCAGTGCAGCCAATGACGGAATACGAAGCTGAAATATTTGCTAGAGAGGAACAAGAAATACTGGTTGGGGAGTTGAAAGAATCTGCTTAGTAAAACATTCAAAAGCATTGATGATGTACTAGCCTACTACGGCTGGGGAGGTGATAAAAAGGGGGATAAGAAGGATGTTAACCAATCCGAATTACCGCAGGACATACCTGGAGCTCGTGAAGATCTCGAAGGAAAGAGGCACATTGGACCTCATGAGGAAAGTGTACCTGGCAAATCTGCTACGTGAGCGTAAAAAGGAAAAAGCTGCCGAAGCAACGGCAGCCCTAGAAAGACGCTTTTCAAATTAAGTTACGTCAATAATATCAGAAAGGTTTGGTGTTATGCAAGTAAAATATCGCTTCATTCCGCAGCATAAAGACGGTCATTTCATAGATGTATATTCCCAGCCAGTAGAGGATTTCATGAAAGCTGTTCGCTTTAATCGTGAGGATGATCTAGAAGTATTTCTGCTCGGTAGATACGGTCCAGATGATCCGCAGAACTTCAGAGCTGTTCCGGTGAAAGTAACTTATGAATTGGAGGGAAAAGCAAATGAGTGAAGAGATAAAATTGAACCTTTACCAAAAAATCAGAGCCGTTATGCAAGATGTAGAGTATCTCTCGAAGGATGACGCAATCGAATTTAAATCGACCAAATATAAGGCAATATCAGAGGAAAAGGTTACTTCAACGGTCAGAGCAAGCCTTATAAAGCATGGGCTAGTAATCCTACCGATCGAACAGGTACACAAGCGTGTAGACACTCTCACTACAGTTGATGTGAGGTACAAAATCATTGATATTGACACTGGAGAATTCGAGATACTGGCAAGCTCTGGAACAGGCGCTGATACCCAAGATAAGGGCGTTGGTAAAGCGATGACATATAGCTATAAATATTTGTTACTTCGTTCCTTCGCAATTCCTACTGGTGAAGATCCTGACAAGGTAAGTAGCGCGGAACTAGACGAGAAGCAACGTATCGAACAAGAAAAACGAGCTAAGGAAGAAGAACAAATATTGAAGCAGATGGCTCAGAAATGGAAAATACTTGCTGGATCAGATGAAGGCTTCGATAAATGGGTGGATGACATGAAGACCAGAGGAGTCAAGCCACAGCAGATGCATGAACTGTTAGCTCAAAAACTACTTAAAAAGAATAAGGAGAGTGCTTAACCCATGTTAAACCGCGTTATCCTAATTGGTCGCCTTACGAAAGATCCTGAACTAAGATACACACCGAACGGAACGGCTACAGCCACTTTTACCCTAGCGGTAGATCGTCCATTTAGCTCACAAAATGGCGAACGTGAAGCAGATTTCATCCCAGTAGCAACCTGGAGACAACTGGCCGAAACATGCGCAGAGTACCTGCGCAAAGGTCGCCTGACAGCGGTAGAAGGTCGCATTCAGGTGAGGAACTATGAGAACAACGAAGGAAAGCGAGTCTATGTAACCGAGGTCATAGCTGATAACGTTCGCTTCCTGGAGAGTAACCGCAGCAGCCAGCCAGAGGACAGGCCGGAGCGTAGCGACAACCGAGATCCTTTTAGCGATGAAGGCAAGCCAATAGATATCTCTGACGATGATCTGCCATTTTAACCGGAGGTGCCCCCTATGCCAGCCTATAGCAAAGAACAACAACTGCGTAAAACAAGCCATAAACGCAAACGAGGCGACATAACCAAGGTAACACCACAAGTACGGAATGAAGTAAATCGTCGCTCTATGGAGCTCCTGGACGTGGATGTCCCAGTCTGTGAACGATGCGGAACCGTGAAGAATCTCAGCAAGGCACACATATTAGAGGCAGCTCACATGGGCCCTGGCGATATCCCTTGGAACATTATGAACCTGTGCGGCACCCACGGCTGGAAAGGTACATGTCATGACTGGGCAGACAATACAAAGGAAGGACGAGCCTATAAGAAGCAATATGGGGCTATGTTGAGGCTCTATTATTCAGAGGGTAACGGTAAATATTTTTGGAAGTATGCTGCTTAACCAAAAAGGAGGAAAACACATGGAAGAATGGGTCCAATATGAATGTGAAGCGTGTAAACGTAAATTTGCGGTAATGGATGATCTGGAAGAGCCATCTTGTCCAGAATGCCATGAGAGCAACTGCGCTGAAATAGGCTGAAAGTATGGAAAGAGACAGAAGAGTTGATCTTGAATTCTTGTTGTTCCACGCTCGCGCATCTGTTCAAGTTTACACAGAAGAAATCGAAGATCTAAATCGAATGATCGAGAACATAGAAAGAGAGTCCAGGTCAAGCAAAAAGCTAGCCAAGCATCACGAAGGCCGGATCGAATATATACGCGGACACATTCTCCAACTAACCGAAGAGAGTTTGGAGAGTGCAAAAGGTTTTGTTGACAAGTATGAAAGCGAGCTTGAACAGTTGGTCTATCAAGAGAGTGAGGGGCAGCTCGAATTCATTTTTTAAGGTAGTACCGGCTATTAACCAATAACCCATAAGGGAGAGAACGAACAATGAGTAAATATGTGCTTGTTAAAAAATGGGATAACAATAATGTCGATTTTGTACATGTGACAACTGATGATTATACAAATGACTTGAACGATGCACTTATTTTCGAATCGGAATACGAAGCGCAAAGAGAACGAATAGATGACGAGCAGGTTGCTAAGTTAATCACGAATGAAGATGGCTTTAAGTACGAGATCATTCAGGCTTAACCCATACCCCATATAAGGAGAGATAACGAATGTACGGAATATACGCCACTAAAGATGATGAAATGTACGTGATGTCTCAAGAAGAGGTGTTTGACTTTTTGAGAGATGCTTCACTGTTAAGGTTTTCGGTGCATACGGATGGGCATACGGTGTCGATCTGGGAACCGTCCGCTGGAGCAAATGGAAAGCTTGATGAAGTGAGTGTAAATGAATTCTTCCATAGCTTTGAAGAGGATGGATACGTTATAAGACCAATTTCAGCCCATAAGGAGAGATAACAATGAGGGCACCATTCGAAATAAGACCGACATGCTCATGCGGTGTGAAAATGAAGCTCATTAAGTACAAAGGTTACTACGACACATTTCAATACTGGTCATGTGAAAACTGCGAGCTTGAAACTAAGCTCGATAAATACAAGTCGGATGAAGAATTTAGGGGCGCATACGCCTAGGGGAGAGATAACAATGAACAAGATAGACGAGATAAAAGAAGACTTGAATCCTGTAGCAGATGAGATGTGGGCACTCGATGCGTTTGATGTAATTGTTGATCAAGACGGAAGTATCATTGCCGAGGTATTTGATAAAGACGCTGCTCAGCTTTTAGGGAAGGCAAATAAGCACATCACATACCTACTAGCAGAGATAGAACGCAAGGATGAAGCGCTGAGGTTTTATGCTGATACGAAACAATACGAGCAAGAAAAATGCTTGTTTGACGGAAACGAAAATGATGTGTATTACGAAGCACCTGAAATCATGCAAGACCTTGGAGAACGTGCCAGAGCAGCCCTATAAACCAGGGATAAACAGCATAGGAGGGATAAAGGATGAAAGAAGAAACGGTAAAACTGCAGCAAGCCGAGATCGACCGCCTGAAAGAAGAAACCAAAGACTACGCTGCTCTGATCGTAAGATACCACGCCGAGGAAGCTAGATTCCTACAAATGCGTCATGAGGCTGCTGCACTACGTGTGGCACTACTGGAAGCACACAGTTGTCTTGAGCAAGAAAGATACATGACTGCTACAGATGTGATCGAGAAAGCATTGAACATTACCCCATCCCTTTAGAGAGGAAGAAGAGAAGATGAAACGAGAAATCAAATTTAGAGGTAAACGAATAGATAACGGTGAGTGGGTAGAAGGTTCCTTAATCCAAAGAGACACTACCAAAATCGGTTATGTTAGCCCACTATATGGCACATGGTCGGAGGTCGCTGTATCCCAATCAACAGTAGGTCAATACACCGGACTAAAAGACCGTAACAGTAAAGAGATATATGAAGGGGATATCCTGAAAGATCATTCGGGAGTTGGAGAAGTTGAATGGGTACAGGAACATTGTGCTTTCAGGGTATTCGTAAAAGACCCCGACTTTGGAAATATGTATATGGCTTTGGAGTCTGATGGCCAGATGAAATACACGGAAGTCATCGGCAATATATACGAGTTGGAGGGGTAGATATGAATAACCAAGTAAAGCCGAAACATACTTTCAAGTTCGGGGACATCATTGAGAACCACTACGCCAGTGAAGACAATCCAAGACGAAAAGCGATCTTCATTAAGAAGAACAGTAAGGGTCTTTTAGAGATGACGGACGGTAAAGGGTCATTCTGGTTCTCAGCAGCAGACAATGAAAAGCTCGTTAAAATTGGTAGCGTCATTAAGGAGGTTAGTAAGGTATGAGTAAAGTTGTTAAATACACCTATCTCGAAGCCGAACAAATAGCAAGAGATTATGATGAACAGGTTCCTTTAAAAGTTATTGCCGAGCAGGCAAATACAGACTTTCACGGAGGCAACAATGTGAGAACCACCAGCGCCGTAAGTTACGTGGTAAACCGCTGGAACAATGATGATGAATGGGTTGCCAAGCTTGAATCTGAATGGCATGCCAGTTCGGAGGAAGCCTATGAATAACCAAGTAAAGCCAACAGATACAAGGAAACTGCTGGATTGGATCGAAGGAAATTGGGAAATGGAACGAACGGCAGGTACTAAGGAATCCAGTGTTCGTGCTGAAATGTGGCACGAGTTCTATCACAAAGTAGTGTCCGGTGATTTCGCTCCCGACACCCCATCATTACCCACCATTAAGCCAGATGGTAAAGGATTTAGATGCGACGCATGCAAAGAGACATTTTCCGCTTATGAGTGGAACCGCGCAACAAAGATGTACTGCGGAACAGATAACATATCACCCATCGAGACAACCAGTTGCGGTGATGCTTTCTTCGTGTGTCCCGAATGTGATTCTGAGAGGAAGCTATCTGGTTTGGAGGTAGTGGAATGAAAACATGTAGCGAATGCCTTGAAGATACAGACTGGTACGCAGATGAGGTTGGAGAGCTTTGTGAACATTGCGTAGACGAACAATACCAGAGAGAACAAGGGGAGGTAGTGGAATGAGTAGAGACTGGAAGCAGATCGCTCAAACAGAAAAGAAGCTTGCAGAACATTGGGAAGCCCAATACGCAACAGAAAAAGAACGAGCTGATAGAGCAATACAAGAACGAAAACAGTTTAATCAGGTGTATGAAATGCTTCTGAAGAAATTCAAAGAAACGGATGCTCGAGAACTGAAGCTAAAAGAAGCATTAAACAAAGTGTATTTTGATGACTTCCAAAGCCCTCAAGAAAGAAGGGACTATATTGACAAGGTTGTCATATCCCTTTACCCAAAGGAGGAAGAAGCAAAATGACACTGGAATCCGTGGCAAACACAATGAAAGAAATGGCTGATTTATTTAATTGCTCCTATGAAACCGTATGGAACCGATGTATGCACCCAGCTATTACAGACTATTTTACGTATGAGGAAGTAATGAAGTACATCGAGGGCAAGGAGGAAGAAGCATGAAAAAGTACCGTGTACACACTGAATCGGATTGTTCGCAAGAATTTGATGTACTAGCCCAAGCTGAACAAACATTTGAAAGATGGAAAGATAACTCGATGGAAGACGGTGTAATAGTTGGTGAATCGTATGTGGAAATCGCAGAATCTGAGGATAACTTCGAGGATTACAGAGTGATAAAAAAGGTTGTTGCTGCTATTGACAATGACACAGGCTTAGGAAGCCCACGAGAAGAGGGTATGGATTGGGATTATTGGGCGAAGTGGGAAGATGTCGTTATCAACCTTCCAGAGGAGGGAACAACAGAATGAGCACAACCGACTTAAAGGAACTAGCCAGGAATCAACTAGCAATGTGGGAAAACGATCTAGCCCAGTCAGTTGTTGATCTCGAGACATCTAAGAGATTCGGGGATCGCGGCGGCGAGGAATGGTATAAAGAGAAAATATCATTTGCTCAGAGAAAAATACTAGAGCTAACAGAGTATTTGGACCAATCAAGGAAAGGGGCATAAGAACATGGCCAGAAAGGTTTATGTATCGAGCGACATGTCCGCTGATGAAACATTAATAGATATAGCTGAGATTGATCCATTGGCCAACCTTCTCTGGCCGTGGTTCATCACAGCCTTTGATGATTGGGGCAGGGCGCAGGCAGCACCTAAACGGATCAAGAATACTATATTCCCGGCTAATGACATGGTGACCGTAGAGATCGTAACAAAAGCATTATCTTTGTATCATGACCACAATTTAATCCAACTTTATTCAGTGGATGGCAAGGAATACATGAGCATCAACTCAGATAAATGGTTCAAGTGGCAGACGCACATAAGGAAGGAGAAACGTGAAACTGACGGATCAAAGTACCCACCGCCAGCAGATGACGACAACAGCGCGCAACAGCGCGCAAGTGCGCGAGATATCGCGGAGAGTAGCGAGATTGCAATCAACCGAGCGTCCCTTACCACACAAGGCGCGCGCGATAGCGCGGAATTGCGCGCAAATCTCACAGATTGCACACCTTCACCTTCTCTTTCACCTTCACCTTCACCTTCTATAAAACAAAGTAGTAGTAGTAGTCGCGAGAATCCGTTCTCTCTTTATGAATCTCATAAATTTGGAAAAATAGATGATTTAACAAGTGACTTCATATGCGAAACCATAGAAGAGTACACAGAAGCCTTTGTTACTAAAGCTATGAAAGAAGCAGTCATTCAGAACAAAATAGCCTGGAGTTATGTACAAGGGATTCTTAAAAGATGGAAAGCAACTGGACATCCAGAACCATGGACACTTGAAAAGACGCCAGAACCTAAAAAGACAATTCCTTTTAACCGTAGATCGGACAAGCCGGCACTACCAGTTCCACAAAGTGAGCCAACCAGTACGGTGAGTGATGATGAGTTCGAAGAAATGATGAGACTGGCCAAAGAGATGCAAGCGAATAAAAAGAATCCAGCATAGGAGTGAATGAAATGGGAGCAAGAATTAAAAAGCCAAGTAGCAAACGTCATACACAGGTGGTTACTGCACCACAGACACCGCATTTACCACTAGGAGAGATTATGGACGATGAAGAAAGACAGCGGATGGCAGCATCCTACAGGGAGTACATGTTAACCGAAGAGGAACGCCTGGCAATCATTGAGAAGTACGGCCCGCCTAAAATGCCGCTGGGAAGTTACAGCAGCATTACGATGCATACGCGGAAAAGGGCGGTGTAACATTGATCGAGTTCACCGTAAACATTAACCCAATGGGTGCGGTTAGGATGACCCAGCGCAGCAAGTGGAAGAACGAAGCTGCATCCAGGTACATGACTTTTAAAAAAGTGGTTGGATACGAAGCCATGAAGCACGTAGCACAGCCGATCGAGAAACCGATCATAGCAGCTATATACTTCTTCCATCCGATACCGGCCAGTTGGAGCAAAAAGAAACAACGAGAAGCGAAGGAAGGGAAGATATTACCAGCAGTTAAACCGGATCTTGATAATTGTGTAAAAGCCATATTCGATTCACTTAATAAAGTGATCTGGAAAGATGATAACCAGGTAGTTGGTCTAACAACGAGAAAATATTACTCGGACACTCCAAAAATCGTGATAAGGATAGGTGAGGTTGAATGAAATATTCATACTGGTACAACCTTGGACGAGATATGGCACTTGTGGACGAACGTGGGGCGGTTGTAGGTCTGTTACAGCCCTTGGACGAGCAAATAGTAAGACGGACTAAAAGAGCGCTCTACAAGGCTCCTGGAAGGCTTAAAGCAGAGTTAAGAAAAAGGGCTAGAGACCCAACGCGATAACATGAGGAAATTAAAGATATTTAAAGTAAATAGGAGAAAAAGTATATATTATCTTCATAAAATGTGGTAAAATGGAACTATATGATTCATAAATACGGAAAATGAGGTGTTTGTTGTGGGGGAAAACGAAATTCAACGAAAAATTGATGAAGTCCAAAACGAATTGCATGCCGAGAACCAGCGTGGAGCCCTGCGAGATTCCGCAAAGGTTGAAAGGCTGCAAGAACAACTGAATGGACTACTGGTACAGCTAGAAGAGACACAATATAAGGCTAATGTAGTGGAGAGTCAGTCCGAAATTGCCTACATACTGGACAACCTGCAGGTTGAAGGTATAAGCATGAGGGAGTTGTTCCGCAATGAAACGCTCGAAGGGGCAGAATCAGCTTATAACCTGCTGCGGACGGTAATCCAAAGCGCCTGGATGGAACGCGAAGAAAAACTATTATCAGATGCCAAGGATGCCAGAGAGCAACTTGCACTCATCAAGACCGATCGGGACCAACTGCAAACCAGATATGACGAACTATACGAAACAAGCGCCAGCCAACGTAATGAGATCCACGCACTCAGAGCAGAGGTAGAAGATCTGCAGCATAAACGTGATTCCGCGGCCAGAGAGCTTATGGAATCCGAAGAACGGGTAAGACAATTAGAGAGTCAAGTTGACGATCTGCGGAAAGAAATTGCTGTAGGTGCTGTGAATGCGGTCAAAGTCATTGATGTTGGTGACGCTTATGACAACTACATCAAGCAAAAGAAGAAAGAAGAAGAATCCAAGCCGGCTATTTATGACGTAACTCCAACTGATAATAAGCGTTCTCGATACACTGCAAAACTGGCAGAAACAGATGAGTTAATCAACTTTTCCTATCTCGAAAAAGGTCGATACAGGGAGGTAACTGCCCAGGAGGCGGAAACGTTTCGAAGAGCCTACCAAGAAAAATGTAATCATGAGGATATTCCACAACCTGGGATTGTGGAGGAAGTCGTCGTAACCCCACAGTTTCAAGAGGAGCCTGGACTGGATGAAGGGAACCTACACGGAGAGGTGGCAACTAAAACAGTTGAGGAACGCCTTCAAGCGCTTGAGATAGCTGTGTTTGGTAAAGCAGAGGTGGCGGCTTAATTGTCGCCTTATTTCTAACAGAGGAGGGATAGCATGAACCAGGATAAGCTCATAGAGTCTCTTGAGAACTACCGCAGCTATAAATTCGCCATCAAGAACGGTGTAGCTCCTTATGATCCATACGACCGAACAGGCATGCCATTTGCATCCGAGTACGGCAGCAGAGCGCCAAGACTCAGCGGTGGAAGTACACTCCAGAGTGAACTTGATCTACAGCGATACACACGCATTGTACACGCCATAGATGGTGCGGTAGCCGAGGTACTGGACGATGACCAAGCAACGGTAATTAAACGCAAGTACCTGGACCGCAACAAGCGTACACTGGATCAGATAGCCCGTGAACGCGGATGCGACCCATCAAGTGTTAGCAGATGGCACCGCAAGGCATTGAAGCAGCTGGCTATCGCTCTAGAGTTCGTGGATGCTCCTGAAATCATTAACCTGGATCATATGAAGATCAGTGCATGATTTAATCATGTTTTTGCAAGAAAATGCCCGAGAAACCGTGATATGATTGTATCATAGGAACAAGTGATGAACGCCAATAGCTGAATGCGCAGTTGCCGTTCACACCGATTCTTAAAAGTAACTCTACCAGGCGCTGCGCTTGCGGCGCCAAAATAAATCAAAGTGACGGAAAATACAAAACAGAGAGCTGGTAACACGTCCTGATTTCGTAAGTATCACCCATAACTTTTTACATTTGTAGGAATGATATCCCATATGAGATACTAGTATGGGAGGTGAGAATATGCTTGATAAGTTGATAGAAGAAGGAAAACAGTTGGAAAGTGCAGTTAAACTTTCAACGTATAGCGGAAAGATGATTTCTGGTATAGAATTCGAAACGTGGGCAGCTAAGGTTATACTATATCTTGAAAAGCATCACGCAGAAAGTTCTTTGACAGAAAAGGCTATTGAGGTTAACAAGAGATTAGGTGCAAGCAGTTATAACAACTATGAATTCTTGTTAGGGACACTTTACGCTGCTAAAGATTTTGAATGATCCAGAGAGCACCTACGGGTGCTTTTTTCTATTGAAGGAAACAACTTCCATGTGAGATACTGGCATGGGAGGTGATAAAAGATGGATGATGAAAAGAAAATACGCGAAGCTTTAGAGTTGTGGAAAACTGAGTTAAAGCACCAGGAGAAAGATTTGAGAGATGAAATCAAAAAGTATGAACTAAGAATAGAAGTACTGAATGCAAAAGCTCATGTGCTGTTGGGAGCTGCTCAGAGATTCAACCAAGAAGATTCCGCTAAGTTTCTGGAAGAACATAATCTTCAAGGGATACAGGCGGAAATTCAGGTAACACACCAAATGTTAGAAAACGTCAGACAAAAATTACGTATTAAATCAGCATATAACAGAGCCATCATTGAATCTATAAATAACCAATGATATAAGAAGTCGCTGCATAAACAGCGGCTTTTTATATTTTTTTGAAAGAGGTGAACACTATGGCATTGACGGCCAAGCAACAACGATTTGTTGATGAATACATGATCGACCTCAATGCCACTCAGGCGGCGTTAAGGGCAGGTTACAGTGAAAAAACATCTTACAGTATAGGTCAAGAAAACCTGAAGAAACCTGAAATAGCTAAAGAGATCGAGAAAAGGCAGCATAAACACGCTGAGAAGGCTGAAATGACCGTTGAATGGGTCTTACAACAGTATCGAGATATAATCCTTGGCACAAAGGAAACGGAGCCTAATACAGCCCGTGGAGCGCTTGATAGTGTGGCGAAGCATTTAGGAATGTTTAAAGAGAGACTTGAACACAGCGGAGAACTAAGCTTCAAAGTATCACTGCCGAAAGGGTTTGGTGACGATGCCGACAGTTAACATCGATTTAACCGAGTTGCCGAACCTGACAAATGACAAGTTCTATCCACTCTACACCAATAAAGATAGATACCTTGTCCTCATGGGCGGCGGCGGTTCGGGTAAGTCGGTGTTCACGGCTCAAAAGATCATTGTAAGAATGCTGACTGAGCAGAAACACCGCATACTTGTATTGCGTAAGGTTGCCAAGACATTACGTGAATCTGTATTCATGGAATTGAAGAACGCAATATACCGATGGGGACTAGAGAAGCTATTCAAGATACCAAAGGGAACGAGTTCAGAACTTCATATCAGCTGCGTCAACGGTAATGAGATCCTGTTCGCTGGACTGGATGACGTTGAGAAGCTAAAGTCCATATCAGGCATCACCAGTGTATGGATGGAGGAAGCTAGTGAATGTTCACCTGAGGACTTCAGGCAGCTTGATATTCGTCTTCGGGGTAAGACAATGAATTACAAGCAGATGATGATCACCTTCAACCCGATTGATATTAATCACTGGCTGAAGAAAGAGTTCTTCGATAACCCGAAACCCAACGCGACTACTGTACACTCTACGTACAAGAACAATAAGTTCCTGGACAAAGAGGCTATAGCAGTGCTTGAGGCTTTCAAAGAGACAGACCCTTACTTCTATCAGGTGTATGCCTTGGGAGAATGGGGTGTCCTTGGTAAAACTATCTTCAACGCTCAGAAAGTCAACGAGCGCATATCATACCTTCGCATCCACGATCCAGTGGTTAAGCGAGGGTATTTTGTTTATGAGAAAGATGCAGCTGATAAGATTATCGACTCAACGATAAGGTGGATTGATGCAGATGACGGGTACATTAAGATTTTCCGAACTCCAGATTCATACAGGCCTTATGTTATCGGTGGTGACACGGCAGGAGACGGGTCAGATAACTTTATC
>Ga0233366_1000104_pt1 | contig 37360 bp, 34 predicted proteins | sample ElkDunMinimDraft_23_FD_191536 | JGI IMG/M metagenome (GOLD analysis project Ga0233366, IMG submission 191536) | Fecal eukaryotic communites from dung pellets of Tule Elk in California, USA - Elk Dung C4 | ecosystem: Host-associated > Mammals > Digestive system > Large intestine > Fecal | place...
CAGCGCAGCATTCTTCACATATTGCGAGAATGGCGTTACGAGACATGGGGTACCGAGCATAGGCCAGATACGTTGTACTTCGTCAAAGAGTTCTACAAGGAGTTCGTCCTCGCTGAGTGCAGTTTGTCCGCGTTTCACGAGGTTGGCGTTGATAGCCGCATGCATACCCTTGAGGTCAGCCATGAGTGAACCCATCATACCGCCTGGCAAACCACAACCTACGAGCAGTGATGTCATCTTCGAGTTGCGAGGATCGATCCAGTAACCGAGGAAGTCGTCAATAAACTCTTGAGTGAGCGAACGCGCCTCCATGTATGCCTTCATGTTGATGTCCTTTACCAAGAAACCAGCATCTTTGAGCATGGATTGAATGGTAATCACGTCAGGATGCACCATACCCCAACTGAGTGGCTCCATAGCTACATCGAGGACGTCGCCACCTGCTTTAGCCACCTCCAGCATACTGGCTACGGAGAATCCAGGGCCTGAGTGACCATGGTATTGGATAATGATATCAGGGTGTTTCTCCTTGATAGCAGCAACGATGGTACCAAGCATTGCTGGACGACCGATACCTGCCATATCCTTGAGGCAGATCTCTTGTGCGCCATTGGCGATGAGTTCCTCAGCGAGGTTGATATAATACTCAGCATTATGCACTTGCGAGTAGGTGATACACATGGTCGCTTGCGCGGTCATGCCAGCCTCTTTAGCCCATTTGATGGAAGGTATGATATTGCGAGGGTCGTTCAAGCCGCAGAAGATACGAGTGATATCCACGCCTTGGGCATGCTTCACTTTATACATCAGTTTGCGTACATCTGCAGGCACAGGATTCATGCGCAACGCGTTGAGACCGCGGTCGAGCATGTGGGTCTTAATACCTACCTCATTGAAAGGCTTGGTGAAGGTGCGTACTGCTATATTGGGATTCTCGCCATAGAGTAGATTTACTTGTTCGCTAGCACCGCCATTGGTTTCTACGCGGTCGAAACAGCCCATGTCAATAATCACAGGAGCAATCTTTGCCAACTGATCTTTGCGTGGCACATACTTGCCACTACTCTGCCACATGTCGCGATAAACAAGGGAGAATTGAATTTCTTTTTTAGCCATATTGTATTTAGTTTTAAGGGTTCAAATAATTAAAGTTTTATCTTCAAAGATTTCAAAAACGCAAAGTTTTATCCATTTCTAACAATTATCGTGCAAAGATAGTGCTTTTTTTCGACATATGCAAGCAATTAATAAAAAATCACCAATTTAGCTGTCTCAAATAGAATCTGAAAGCGTATGGAAAGTATTATTAATTTCCTTACCGATATGCAGAATCATATACGCAGGTTTCTCATCCTCCTCTTTCATACTGTCCACAATAATGTATTTGACATTTCCATGCGTAAACTCCTCACGGCTGTGATCATGTCCAGCCCAAAATTGTTTGACCTTATACTTCGTAAACAGCGACATCAGTTCGTATGTTTCTTCTAGTGAAACGGTAGAAATATCCGCATAGGTATTATCACGACGGAAAATATTGATATGTGAATAAACAAAAACATGCCTAAAATCCTGTGTGTCACCCCATTCCAATATCCATTTGAGCCATCCAAGTTGCTTCTTACCTAAGGTTCCTTGCGCCGTATCAAGACAAATAAACAAATCTTTCGCCCGATTCTTACCATTTGTTTCCACAACAAAATAGTAGGTAGAAGTGGGCCAATATTGCGTGTAATTATGCCATTGATTGTAGAATACGTCGTGGTTACCAATAGTCACAAACATCGTATCGGGCTTAGATGGATTGGTTTTTATATGCTTGAATGCATCCACAAACCACCAATATGAATGATCTGCTTCAATTAAATCCCCTAGACATATAGCTACTGGGCACATACGGTCCTCACGATAACGCTGGATAAATGCTTGGAATTTCGTATTTACCGTAGCCACGTGCGTATCTGTACATACATATACATTGTATTCATCGTCATGTGTTTGAATAGTGACATATCCATTCACATCGTTGTATTGCATTGAAAGAATAAATCTTTCATCAACAGAAGGTGCTGTACTTCTAAACAATGCTGCAGAATTTTCATCGCATCCTACAAACGCCAGCATAACACCAAGTAGCAGTATGTATATTATTCTTTTCATAATTGTCAAAATTTATACAATCCCCCAACAGTTACCTCCGCTCCAAAAAATGATGCAGCTTGATTGGCAATACCAACTGGTTTGCATTGCCCACTAAAGCACAAACGCCAATGTTCTGCTATATCCACATAACTCTTTAGCATAAATATTGGTGTGAACATTCGTTCCATCTGAAAATCTGTCATATCCGTGATGCATGCAGAGATATTCCATGGAGAAGTATGTGGGCGTGCAAAAATTTCCAAATAGTACACCAAGTTATGTGGTTCGAAAACACTATTTTCCGTAGAATGTTGCGACATAACTGTCGTAGCAGCCATACTTAGACCATACCCCGCCTTAAAATAAATATACTCCCAACGATACCCCGCAGAAAAAGCTATTGATAGTCCGTGTATTTGGTTTCGCTCGTATCGGTTGTACAGCATACGCGTTTCCAACACAACTTCTCCATAGTCTTTTCCATTCTTTCGAATAGGGAATTTAGGCTGTGCGCGGAAACCTATTGCATATGTGTTCGCCGTGGTTGCACGCGCAGCTACTTCTCCTTCGAAATGAGGATTAATAGGCAAATTTGCTTCCACATCAAACGCGCCATGATGCCCATAAACTATATTGTAAGCATAAGTCATATCGGCGCGCAGAGAATAGCATGTGTCACGATAGATGCTCTCTGCTCGCACTGAAGCACTCAACAATATTATTACAATGGATAATGCTAGTGCACGTGTGCGAATGATAGTTCTATTTATTGTGGTCATTATTATATCTAACTACCAATGGGTTTTGCATTGTATTTTGAGTGCAAAGATACGACTTTTTTTGCATACATGCAATAGTGGTATAAAAAAAACACACAATGGATAGCTAAATACAACGTAAAAGTAACAAATTAAGGGAATAAATTAAGGAAGTGCGTATATTTTTTAGAAAAAATTTGTGTATGTCAAAAAAAAGCAGTACTTTTGCAGCCGAATTAGGGTAAGTCCTACACGACCAGCTCCCTCTGAACTCCCCCAGGTCCTGACCGAAGCAAGGGTAAGAGGTTGTAGCGGTGCGATGTAGTCAGCTTACCCTTTTTTTGTAACATAGCGAGAAAAAGGATAAGAAGTTTTTAAAGTTTAAAAGTCTTAATAGGGATATTACGAAGTGCTGGAGCAGTTTATCAAAAATAGAATTATAGCGAGTCTTTCATTTATGCCCAATGAAGGACAAAATGCGTTGTTGGATAAATTGAGTCGCTTTATTATTTCTCCTGTTGAGCGTAAGGCATTTATCCTATTGGGCTATGCAGGAACAGGTAAGACGAGTATGATGGCAGCACTGGTGCAAGCATACAAGGAATTGCAACAAAAAGTAGTGCTTTTGGCTCCCACTGGACGTGCTGCAAAAGTACTTTCGCGCTACGCGCATACGCCGGCGTACACTATACATAAGTTCATTTACCGTCAGAAAAAGTTGGGCGAGGAAGTATTTAGTCTAAACGACAACTTATACAAACACACACTGTTTATAGTGGACGAATCCTCAATGATTAGTGGCATCCGCGATAATCAGACTTTTGGTTCTGGGATCTTATTGGATGATTTAGTAAAATATGTGTATAGCGGTGATGGTTGTAGTCTATTGCTACTGGGAGATAATGCGCAGTTACCTCCTATAGGCACAGAATTGTCCCCTGCGCTACGCGAGGAATATATGGCGAAGTATAGTTTGAACATCACTACTCACACACTTACTGAGGTAGCTCGTCAGGCACTTGACAGTGGTATTCTGAGCAACGCAACCACCTTGCGTCATGTAGCATTGAATCCTCATAATTCAGCAGGAAAAGACATGTGGGGGTATTTGCAACAAAGCGCTGATTTAGAAATGATTAGTGGAAGCGATTTTATCGAAAAGATTGAAGAATCATATCGCGATATAGGGGCAGAGCAAACAATCATCTTGACCCGCACAAATAAGCGTACCAACATTTACAACCAAGGCATTCGCGCACGAATTCTTTGGCGTGAAGAAGAGATTGAGAATGGGGATAGATTAATGGTGAGCAAAAATAACTATTTTTGGACAGAGAAGTATGAGAATTTGCCTTTCTTAGCGAATGGCGATATGCTGGAAATCAGCCGTTTGCGCAATATACGCGAGATGTATGGTTTTCACTTTGCAGACGCCCAATTGCGCGCGCTGGATTACGATTGGGAGATAGATGCTGTGATTTGGCTTGACACGTTGCATAGCGACTCTCCAGAGATGAATAATGGCTTGCATCGAGAACTGTTTGGGCGAATCGCAGAGGATTATCCCGAGTTGGCTCACAACAGGAAGAAACTGATCGAAACTATCTATCAATCACCTTATTATAATGCCCTGCAAGTACGTTTTGCATATGCCGTAACGGGACACAAATCGCAAGGTGGGCAGTGGAAACATGTATATATAGACCCTTACAAAGGCGGCGAATTGCATGCAGACGAAGAAGGTTTTTATCGTTGGCTGTACACTGCTGTCACACGTGCCAGCGAAAAAGTTTATTTCATAAAAAATGAACAAACACTTGCATAATTCAAAAAAAAGTTGTAATTTTGCAGATCGTTATCTATTTGCGCAAAGATATTAAAAAATACAATATAAATCTTATGAAACGAATATGTACATTTTTACCATTGATAAGTGCGATATGCCTTGCGATGGTTATGTTTGGTTGTAAAGCAGATGTGGATTTAAATAACATTGATACAACCACTTCAATTAAAGCCAATTTGGCACTGCCAATAGGATCTGTAAATGCGACCCTAGGCGATTTTGTAGGCGATGGGACATGGGGGCTCTATGTAGACTCATTAGAAAATCGTGGTGTATTAACGTTTAAGGATACATTTATTTGGGAACGTCCTTTCCACGACATTAATTTGAGTCAATACATCAGTCATCAAACATTATCAATGAAAGTGTATGACAAGTTAAGTCATGACCCTTACTTTCAAGGTTATGTAATGGGCAATGATAATGCAACCATTCTACTAGAATTTCCTTTGGTTCTTCATCTAAATGGAATTAACAACAATGAAGCTTACGAACGCTTGGATAGTGTCCAAATCAAAAATGCAAGTTTTGTGAGTTCTATCTCTACATCTAATCTGCCTTTGGAATGGGAATGGATAGATAAAGTAACCATAAAAATGGGTGATGTTTTTTCTCGCAAAGCAGGAAATATTGTAACAATTTACGAAAAAGGAGTAAGCGAACCATATGGATACGACCAAGAAATTCCTATCAACATCGATGAATTTACAATGAATTTGATGAAGAATGATAAACTTGACCCAACTAATCGTGACCATGCCAATTTGTACACAAACGACAATGTGGTTGATACATGCGACTTTCTTATTACTATGTACATTAAAATACCTTCTTCAGCTGGTTTAATTGAAATCCCTAAAAATGCCTTATTTAACTATAATCTAGGTGTCCAATTCATTGACTATCATGCTATTTGGGGTATGTTTAAACCATCTAAGGATATGCAAGATGAAAATGAGATCATTCTTTCTGAGGCTTGGAGCGGTTATAAAACCTTGAATAATCTACACTTACCCCTTGCTGATCCTCGTATCGATTTGAATATCACTACCAAAATCGCAGGTGCATTGATGTTGCATGGTGAATATTTGTATGTAATAGGGGAAAATGGAGAAAAAGTTAATGCCACTTTTGATGGCTCCAATCATTTGTATAAAACTTTTACTCCAGATGAATATTTGTCATTAAAGAGTACTCCTGGTGATTCTGTTACGATGCATGTTTTGTTTGACAGAGACAAATCTCGTGGCCAAATTGATAAATTATTCACAGTTCATCCAGAGCGTTTTGGATATAAATACTCTGTCGATTTTAATAGTACGAGTCAAGGAACACCCCAAATCCGTATCACAGAAAACACTAGTATTCGTTTGGATGCAGCATGTACTGTTCCATTTATTTTCAACGAAGGTATTTCTCTCAATTATGCAGATACTATTAGTGGTTTTAATTTGAATTCAATTACTTTGGATTCTCTTCTAGCTAATGTACCAATTATTGACACATTGGAAGAGACAACGCTCAAACTTGGTCTTTCTATCGAAAATAGCATTCCTTTGCAATTCAAAGGTGTGCTAACATGTTTAGATTCGCTAGGTAGTGTTGTCATGGATCCAAAGGACAATACAAAACCATTCAAACTTACTAGTCAAGACACTATCTTGATTAAATCCCCGATCTATGAATACAACAAGGAGTTTGCTACATGGACATCAACTCCTGATACGACTGCAAAACATATCATTACGATTGAAGAAGATATGTTGAGTACCATTTCTCAAATCAAGAGTATTGCTATTGATATTTCATTGGATGATGAAGCATTGCAATATGCCTATAAACAAGGCTATTTTAATGTTAAACTTACCGAGCACCAAGGTCTGCGTCTGCGAATAGGTATAGGTGCAGATATAAAAGCACTCTTGAACCTTGATGAATTGAATCAAAGTACAGACTCTGTAGAAAATCAACTCTAAATAATAGGAGGACAAGAACATGAAAACAACCTTTCGTAATTTATTTGTAGCGGTTCTCCTTATGAGTACCTCTATTGTTAGTGCTCAACAAGTGAACACTTTGTATTTTCTGGAAAATGCACCGATGCGTCATATTATCAACCCAGCATTTCAACCGGTAAGTAAAGTGTATGTAACTCTCCCTGTAATTGGTTACACAAGCTTATGGGCTGGCAACAATGCCTTTACTATGCAAGATATCATCTTTAGAGATGCTATTACTGGTAATACAATTACCCCACTTCATCCAAATGCTAATCCGGATTGGTTAAATAAAAAACCAAGTACAGCACTTTTTGATACCGATACATATCTCAATCTTTTAGGCTTTGGTTTTCGCATCAAGGATTTTGGATACGTACATGTGAATATATCTGAACATTTCATTGGAGGTATAGGGATAAGCAAGTCGTTGTTTGGTTTGAATAATTTGCCCTCTGGCACGATTGGTCCGCTCTCACTCAGAGCCAATGCCACAGCATATACAGACATAGCATTGGGTTACTCACACAAGATTAACGCTCAATGGACAGTGGGTGGAAAATTCAAATTCTTGGTTGGACAAGCATATTTAGGTGCAAACATCAATGATTTGTCAATAGAAACTGGCTATGAAGCATTGATAGCAAAAGGTCATGGTGAACTTATTACAGCTGCACCATTAATGTGGGATCAATTACCAGAAAATGCAGAGAATTTATCCGAAATGGAATTTTCTTCATTGGTTAGTAAAAATGTTGGTGACTTGTTTAAGCCCGCTGGTTTAGGTGCTGCATTCGATTTAGGTGTAACTTACAAACCTATTGAACAATTACAAATCACAGCATCTATAACCGACCTTGGTTTTATCCGCTGGACAAATCTTGCTCATGGCTCACTTTCAGTAGACACAAACTTTGTCGGTGTTGAGTTGGAAGTAAAAGATTACATACAAGATAATCAATTCCAAATAGACAGTCTAACTGCAGACTTGACCAATGAACTAATGGGATACACCAATTCGCTGAAAATCAACAACTTCCAGAAGTCTAATCCACTCGCACGCATGCTAACAACTAATCTGAATATTGGTGTGGACGCTAATTTCTGGAATAATCGTGTTGGTGTCGGTTTGTATTCACGCACACGTTTCAACAATAACGCTGTGACAGAAGAACTTACATTAGGTGCTGCTTTCCGACCATTCAATTGGGTTAACATCGCAGCTTCTTATTCCTTTATCAATGGTCATTGGAGCAACATTGGTGCAGCATTATCTATAGCGCCATATGATGGCTTGATGCTGACATTGGCAACTGATTATATTCCATTGACTTATGCCGAAGTTGCAGCGGAAAGCGCAAATTATTCACTTCCCTATAAGACATCAGGTATAAATCTTTCTTTTGGTTTGGCAATCGTTGTTGGTACCAATCCTAAAAAGAATAAAGATGCTGACAAAGATGGTATTTTTGATGTACTTGACGCATGTCCAAGCACACCTACCAACGTGCGCGTAGACGAGGTAGGCTGTCCACTGGATGCCGACGGCGATGGTATTCCAGATTACATGGACGAGTGTCCATTCACTCCATCTGCTGCATATGGATTTATAGATACAGTAGGTTGTCCGTTGGATACTGATGGCGATGATGTACCTGATTATATTGATGTCTGCGCGAACACTCCTGCTGCTGCATATGGCTATGTAGATTCTATGGGTTGCCCAATTGACAGTGATGGTGACGGTGTGTTTGACTATATGGACGAATGTCCTGATACTCCTGAGGAGGCATACGGATATATTGATTCAGTAGGTTGTCCATTGGACACCGATGGTGATGGTGTATTTGATTACATCGACCAATGTCCTAACACACCTGCTGCAGCATATGGCATGGTTGATTCCTTGGGTTGCCCCGTCGATAGCGATCTTGATGGAGTGCCTGATTATTTGGACGAATGTCCTGATACTCCAGAGGAAGGACGTCATGCAATTGATGCAAAGGGTTGTCTCTTAGACACGGATGGTGATGGTGTATATGACTACCTTGATGAGTGTCCATTGGTAGTAGGTTTGAAAGAGAATAAGGGGTGTCCAGAGGTAAAACGTGAAATACGCAATCTGCTCAAGAAAGCGATGTCAGGTATCCAATTCGAAAACGGAAAAGCAACCATCAAGAAAAATTCGTATAAAATTTTGAATGATATCGCTAAGATATTCATTGACAATACCAACTATCTCATTGAGGTACAAGGTCATACCGACAACGTAGGTAAATACGACTATAATATTGATCTCTCTGAGCGTCGTGCATATGCTGTTCGTACTTACCTCATTGAGCAAGGTGTACCTGCTGAGCGCTTGACTGCACATGGCTATGGTCCTGATAAACCGATTGAAGACAACAAGACCAAAGCTGGTCGTGCTAAGAACCGTCGTGTAGAGTTCAACATCACATTCGAAGAAGTAAAAGTAGAAATCATATACGACCGCGTACAACAAGATACTACAGCTGCACAACCTGCAGCTGATAGTATCCAAGCACCTGTAGCGGCCGTACAGAGTGACTCTATCAAGGTTCAACAAACAACAGTAGCTGAATAATTTAACAAAAATATCAATAATCAATATGGGAAGAGCTTTTGAATATCGCAAAGCGACTAAAATGAAACGTTGGGGTCACATGGCCCGTGTATTTACTAAATTGGGAAAAGAAATCACTATGGCAGCGCGCGATGGTGGTCCAGATCCAGACAGCAACCCTCGTCTTCGTACACTGATGCAACAGTGTAAAAAGGAGAACATGCCAAAGGACAATATCGAGCGCGCTATCAAGAAAGCAACTGACAAGTCTTCAGAGGGTTACAAAGAGATTTGCTACGAAGGATATGGCCCTCACGGTGTGGCTATCTTCGTAGAGACAGCTACTGATAACAATATGCGTACTGTAGCTAATATCCGCAGTTATTTTACCAAGCATGGTGGTAGCCTCGGTACACAAGGCTGTCTCCAATTCCTCTTCGACCGTAAAGCTTGCTTTACCGTATCAGCTAAAGAGGGTATTGACTTGGACGAACTCGAATTGGAGTTGATTGACTTTGGTGTAGAGGAGCTCGGTCATGATGAGGAAGAAGGTACCATCGTTATTTATGGCGATTTCAATCAATACTCACAAATGCAAAAGTATCTTGAGGACAACGGCTTTGAGATCCAATCATGTGAGTTCGTACGTATTCCTAACGACACCAAGACCCTCAGCGACGAGGAGATGGAGAGCGTACAAAAACTCATCGACCGCATTGAGGAAGATGAGGACGTACAAAACGTATTCACAAACTTGGGATAATCTAAGCGCATGGCTGAAATGATCAACCAATTGGATATTGCTGGTGTAGAGTGCATCAGGGAGCATTTCTCCCTGACGCCTCTACAAGAGCAACAATTCACAGCATTAGGCGAACTCTATCGTGATTGGAATGCGAAGATCAATGTAATCTCACGCAAGGATATAGACAACCTCTATCCGCACCATATCATCCACTCGCTTGCGATAGCCAAAGTGCTTAACTTTCAGCCAGGTACTACCCTACTCGATGTCGGGACTGGTGGAGGTTTCCCTGGTATTCCATTGGCGATTCTATTCCCAGAATGTCAATTCACTTTGATTGACAGTATCGGCAAGAAGATTCGCGTGGCTACCGAGATTGCCAATGCCATTGGACTAAAGAATGTTACCTGCATCCAAGAACGTGCAGAGATGGAGAAGGGGAAGTTCGATTTCGTGATTAGTCGTGCCGTGATGCCTCTGGGCGACTTGGTCAAACTTATCCGCAAGAATGTTAGTAGCAAACATCAGAACGCCATGCCTAATGGTCTGATGGTGCTCAAAGGCGGTAACCTCGAAGGCGAGATTCATCCATATCGCAAGTACGTGGAAACCACCGATATATCTAAAATCTTTGCAGGCGATTGGTATAAAGAGAAGTTTGTGCTTTACCTACCACTCTGATTGATCAAATGGTACATATCAAGACATTTTATTTCAATCCTTACCGCGAGTGCACCTATGTACTCACAGATGATGCCAATCATGCCATCATCATTGATGCGGGTATGTATGAGGAGCATGAACAGCAACGTTTTGCAGCGTATATCCAACAAGAGCAACTCACGCCGATTGCTTTGCTCATCACTCATGCACACCCAGACCATGTTTGTGGTCAAACATTCGTAGAACAAACCTACAACCTAAACGCAATTATCCAACCTGATGAAGGTCAGCTGGACATCCCATATTTTAACATTCATGTAATTGCTACTCCTGGACACAAGGAGGATGCGGTATGCTATCACCTACCCGATGACAATATCTTGTTTACAGGTGATACATTGTTTCAAGAATCAATTGGTCGTACCGACCTCCCAGGTGGGGACATGCACACATTGATTTGCTCACTCAAGAAACTGGTACTTCTCCCCGAGAACACCCAAGTGTATCCTGGGCACGGCTATCCAACCACCATTGCCCACGAGAAGCTATATAATCCTTATTTGTAAATCGTATACCCTTAGTATATCTTTGGTATAGGAATAGCCCAATCAATATAGACTTATTCCTCTGATTGTGCGTACTTATCGCAGCAATTTTCTATCAGCAGGGAAAATGTCGGAAAGATTTATCACACCATCCTCAATAAATGGTTTAATATGCTTGATTACGGTTTTTAGCGTTATACCACGCATCTTAGCTATCTCATTAAGGCGATAACCTTGGTGGAGGAGTGCCATAGACTGGAAGACAGTACCCGTAGTTCGCAGTTTGCGCTGAGCCGTGTAGATTGTGATGTTAGGCTCTTGCAAGCGGAATGAATCGCGCGCTTTGAAATACCCTTCCACAGTAGGTACCATCGACACTTGCGCTTGCAAGTATGCTATGCGAGCAATAGCGGCATAGACATCTATCAACGCTTGTTTTAGAGCAGAAGCATCGCTCTTGTCATTGCTGCGAAGTGGGCAGTTAGAGATGGTCTTGAGCACCTCATGCAAACGAGGTGCAAAGTACGGAATAGAGGCTTTCAAACGCTCTTGCAAGCGCTCCATATCACCTATATAAACGATTTGGCGCACTTGTTGCTGAAAACGCTCCCCCACCCCTTGCAGTTCCTCTAATAGAGCAATGATATCAGGGAAATAGTCATCCGAAGTATTTTGCACCGAATTCATTTTCTTACTCATCTGCGCGAGCGCATAGCAGCGCCCCATTAGTTCACGAAAATCGTACAGCGCACAAAGTAAGATAGTTAGATACTCACGTTGCGCAAGTGGGAGTTGCTGACGAATGGTGTCAATCTCCTGCTGCTGGTTGGTAAAATCCAAGACTTCGCGAGCATTGGTCAGTGCACGGCTAGGTATAGGAGTCAAAAGCACAATGCCCTCTAAACTGCGGCAACGCGACAGGGCTACATACACTTGCCCCGCAGCAAATGCATCCGCTGCATCAATCACCACACGGTCAAAAGTAAGTCCCTGCGCTTTGTGAATAGTGATTGCCCATGCGAGGCGCAAAGGATAGTGGCTAAAAGTGCCAATTACCTCTGGTTGTACCACTTCGCTACCCACCTCCGAAGTATAGCGGATATTCTCCCATGTCTCGCGATGGACATCTATCGGTTCCTCGCCCTCGCAGGTAACAGTGATGGTCTTGTCTGTGAGGTGAGAAATGATGCCTAGTTTGCCGTTGTAATAGCGTTTCTCAGATGAGGAGTCATTCTTAGTGAACATCACGCGTGCGCCTAATTTTAGGGTTAGCGTTTCATCCATGGGGTACATCGATTCTGGAAAAGTGTCCTTAATCGTGGCAGAATAATGATACACTCTACCTGGCAATGCATCCATTTCACGCTGGTTGATAGCATCTACTTTGCGATTATGCGTAGAGAGCACAATGTAATACTCCTTTTGTTCATCTGCTTTGAATTCAGGCAGATAGCGTGTGTTGAGCATTTGCAACGATTGAGGCGTGAGGGTATTATTGCGCACCTGATTGAGTATCTCCACGAAATCTATATTGCTTTGGCGGAAAACATGGTCTAGTTCGATATACACTGGATTCAACTGCTGAAACACATGCGCTTGAAAGAAGTAAGGTCCTCGATAATAGTCTTGTAGCATGCGCCATTCCTCCTCGCGTGCGACAGGCGAGAGTTGGAAAAGGTCGCCAATAACCAACACCTGTACGCCAGCAAAAGGATGATTAGGCTGGTGCTTAATATGACGTAGTACCGCATCAATGGTATCTAGCAAATCGCTACGTACCATACTCACTTCATCAATAACTAGGAGTTCTAGGTTGCGCAGTACGCGCTGTTTTTGTGCGCGCATCTGCATCTCGGAGAAGAGTTGCTTGCGTGCTTCTGGCGTAGGGAGAAATAGTTGTGGAGGCAACTGAAAAAGGGAGTGAATCGTCACTCCCTCTGCATTGATTGCAGCTACTCCCGTAGGAGCTACTACCGCCATTTGCTTTGAACATTCCTGTTTAAGGCGACGCAGGAACGTGGTTTTCCCCGTTCCTGCTTTGCCTGTTAAAAAGATGCAGCGATTGGTATGCTGCACATATTCATATGCTAGTTCGTATGCGTTCATCAATCCTCGCCGACATGGAGTTGGCGGATGGACTTAGCCACATTCAAGAAGTGGTCTGCAATACGCTCTGTATCTGATGCAAACTCTTGATATACTTGACCTACACTAGCTGGATAAATACCATCCATCAAGCGTTGCAAGTGAATCTTCTCAATACGAGCCACCATTTCATCTACTTGATCTTCGTAACGATTTACCTCAATCAAGGCATCGAAATCGTGGTCCATATAGGTCTTCATCGTTGCTTGATACAACGCACCCATCGTCTCACGCAATTGCTCTACCTCAAAGAGAAGATCCTTAGAGAAAGTCTCCTTGAAGTTTTGCAGCAACTCCGCATACTCGGTCAAGTTAACCGCATAATCACCTACTCGCTCCAAGTCACCAATCGTGCGGATAGCCGTCGCCAAATAACGGTTATCTTCCTCGCTAATAGGTAGATTATTGAGATGTACTATATAAGGAATAAGATTGCGGTTGAGGAAATTGAGTTGCTTCTCATTCTCATTAAACTCATCCATCTTATCAAAGTTCACTGTTGAGATGATATCCATTGCTAAATTGAAGTTATGGATAGCCACAGCTGCCATGTTCTCAATCTCCAATTTCACTTGATTCACAGCAATAGCTGGAGTACGGAGCATTTGCTCGTCCACAAAGTGGAAATGAGGTTGTCCCTCTTGCGATGCCTCATCCACGCGATTCTTCTCTGGGAGAATCTTCACTACCAGATTAACTAGATAATCCGTCAATGGCAAAATGATACATACCGTGATACAGTTGAAGATAGTATGGAACATCGCCAATTGCAATTGTGGTGCACCAGGGAACATGCGCTCAAAGATGATACCATAATTCAGACCACCCGCAGTAACAAGGTGCATTACCCACGCTGCAATGAGGAAGATGCAGACACCAAAGCAGTTAAACAGCAAGTGAATAAGAGCCGTACGCTTGGCGTTGAGACCAGAGGTCAAACCTGCGATGATAGCCACCACGCACGAACCGATATTTGAACCCATCGTGAGGTAGATACCTTGGTTGAGCGAGATGAGTCCAGTCACCGCCATGGTAAGCGCAATAGAGGTTACCACAGAAGATGATTGCACTATTGCTGTCAATATCGCGCCAAAGAGCACAAGCATCAAAGGATGTTCAACAGAAGCAAGGAAGTCCTTGATCTCTTGCAGTTTAGCCAATGCGTCCATAGACTTGCTCATCAAGCTAAGACCGACGAAGAGCATACCAAAGCCAGTGATGATACCGCCCCATGTTTTCCAATTATCTTTTTTAGAGAAGAGTTCAATAAAAGCACCCAAACCTGCGAAAGCAGCAAAAATAACGGTAGTAGAGATACCGCCACCGCCACTAAGACCGAGGGCAACAATTTGTGCGGTAACGGTAGTACCGATGTTCGCACCATAAATGATAGTAGCCGCTTGCGCCAATGACATGATGCCCACATTCACGAAACCGATGACCATCACGGTCGTGGCACCCGAAGACTGGATAGCAGCTGTGGCTACTGTACCAATACCCACGCCCAACATGCGAGAGTTGGACATGCGGGAAAACAGACTTTTGAGGCGGGCACTGCTGGCTGTCTCCAAGTTGGAAGACATCATCTGGCATGCCACCAAGAAAATACCAATACCTGCAATAAGTTGCAAGATGGCTTGAAGGAGTATAGTTATATCCATATACAAAGTAAAAAGGACTTGCGCACGTTGGTGCACAAGTCCTTAAATAGTTGATTAGAAGTTGTTTTGTTGCAATTGGAAGTATGCTTGTGGGTGTTTGCAAACAGGGCAAACCACAGGAGCATCTTGACCAATATACAAGTGACCACAGTTGCGGCATTGCCAGATAGCATCACCATCGCGGCTGAACACAAGCTTATCCTCGATGTTCTTGAGGAGCTTGAGGTAGCGCTCTTCGTGTGCTTTCTCTACAGCAGCCACACCTTCCATCATGATAGCGATCTCCTCGAAACCTTCTTCGCGAGCCTCAGCTGCCATGCGTGGATACATGTCTGTCCACTCTTCGTTCTCGCCCATAGCACCGTCTTTGAGGTTCTCAAGGGTAGAGCCAATACCGTGGATAAGTTTGAACCAGAGCTTAGCGTGCTCTTTCTCTTGTGCAGCGGTCTCCTCAAAGAGAGCTGCTATTTGCTCATAACCATCCTTCTTTGCTTTGCTTGCATAGTAAGTGTACTTGTTGCGAGCTTTAGATTCGCCTGCGAATGCCTCCCATAGGTTGGCTTCGGTCTTTGTGCCTTTAAGATCTTTCATATTCGTAGTTATTTAAAAAGTTGTTTACATTATCGGATATTATATCGGGTGCAAAGGTAATGTTTTTTTTTGATATGTGCAAGAAATATGCCAATTTTATAAGAAATACGTAGCAAAAGTACAACCATATTTCAAGCACCTAGGAGTGAATGAGATTGGAGAATTTGGAGCGAAAAGTGGTATAAATGGCATGCGGAAGTGCTGTATTATAACAACTTCCGTATGGGTGTATTTTTTTGAAAAAAGTTTTCGCGTGCCAATAGGTGAGCGGTCATGATAGTTATATCACAACCAAATATGCAAAATATTTATATACCAAATCACGAAGGGTGCGTTCCTCTTGTTGGAGACTTTGCAAATCGCCTTCCGTTAGCTGTTCGCGATATGCTTTGCCTTGATACATCATGCTTATAAAAGTATGATTATCTTCTTCAATCAGTTGTATATCTTCGAATGGTATGCCATCGTTTGCCTCGAAACAAGGTAGGTATGCCACATTACGTACTTTCCCTTGTACAGCCCTCAGCAACCCTTTTTGTACTAAATCTGAGATGTCGCGATTGGCAGTATCTAATGATACTTCTGCCAATTTTGCCCAATTTTTAGCAGTCAGTTTGCCATCATAACCACTGAGGTAAATGTTCAATATGTCTTTTTGGCGTTTGGAACAGGGGGCCTCCGCATGTAACTGCCAAAAATAGGTCTTTTGCAGCACATTGCCAATCACACTATCGGACGACTGAACGGCTTTTAACAACGCGGATAGAAACCAAAGTATCCAATCAGTAATATCGCCATTACCTCGTTGGGCACGCTCCAGTTCGCGATAATATGTATCGCGGTCTGCTAATATCTGGTGCGACATACTGTAATAACGCAACTGACTACCTTCGAAACGCGCCAATAGGCTATCTGATAGCGCGCGTGCTAAACGGCCATTGCCATCATCAAAGGGGTGGATACATACAAACCAAAAATGCGCAATGGCTGCTTTGAGAGGTGAGGCGGCAATGGTGTCATCGTTGTACCACTGGAGGAAAAGCTCCATCTCTTGCGGTACACGCTGCGCTTCAGGTGCTTGATAATGCACACGCTCACGTCCCATGTTACCCGATACGACCTGCATGCCATGTGTGCGGTATTGCCCAATATCTATCTGATAATGTTTTCTACGGTCAAGAGGAAACAGATCGTTGTGCCATTGGAATAGTCGCTCGTGCGTTAAAGGTTGTTTGTAGTTGTGCGTCGCATCCAACTCTACACTCACGATACCTTCCACATCATGCGAAATACTTTCAGCGACGCCTTCTGCTGGGACACCCAACCGCCTCGCTACAGATGAACGAACGGAGTTGGTCTTGAGTGTAATACCCTCTATTTGTGAGGTGGATACGATCTCAGCGGTGATACTTTCGGCTGTGGCTTTCAGTTGCTCTTCAAATCCGAGCATGCTCAATCGCCCATGCATATAGCCTAAAGCCTGCATCACTTGCATGAGTTTGTCTGAGACTTTATCCTTGTCCCAAACAAAATTTGTCCAATTATCAGCCTGATGAATAAACATTGTTGTATATGTATCAATAATTGCCTGCAAAATTACAATTTTTGTGAGATATATGCAAGCATTTTATGTGAAAATATCATTTTTGCGGTTAAAAAGATTAAGTTTAGCCGCAAAATCTGCTGTTTATTACCATTTTTAAGCCGCATCATAGTATTTTGAGGTTGCCAAGATTGTACTAGAACTCTCTTTTCGTGGGAAGGGAATAGGTGTGCTGCAAGTTTCGGGAGCACCATAGGAGATCTGTGGGATATCTATGGGCTTTCTGTGGCTGTATTAGATCGCTCTTTTAATCACTCTCAAGTTGACTGCGGGCTACGCGAGCACTTCGCGACCACTGTATCATATCTATGGGCTAGTTGTGCCCTATCTGTGTGTATCTAATTTTTATGCCTCTATTAGTAATGCCGTATCTTCGGCATTTTGGTGCTTTTGTGCCGAAAAATCGCTAGAGGGCAGTTACTATCTCTTTCCATAAAAAAGAATGCTACCTTCATACAAATTGCATAAAGGTAGCACACAAAGAAGAATAATCAAGCATTATTCTGGAACAAAATCAAAAGTATCAACTACCTTTAATTTTGCTATCACTTCTTCAAATTTTTCTAATTTCTTAACTCCAAACCAACTGACTGTTAATTGGATAAAATAATCTCCTTTTTTGAAACAATATGCCCTAATCCGAACGCCTTTGGGTTTTTCTATATCAATAAATTTACATGGATAGTTACCTACTATGCCATCTTGTATATCTGAAATAGACTTAACTCTCAGTTTCTTCGGCATATTAGAAGACTCTTCCCAAGTTTTATCAATAATCTCAGTTAAAACTTTTTCGGGATTACTGTTTTTGTTCTTAGTACAAGAAATAGAAAGCAAACTATTATTAAGCAATACAACTGGATTATTGGGAGAATTCTTAACTAGACTTAAAAACACCCAATGAGTATCCTCTGCATCGCATCCTTTTGGATATAGTTTAACTCCACCTCCCATTCTATTTTGATATTCAAAACTAATACCCTCGTAATAGAAGTCTTTAGCTTGGCATAATATACTAGAACACAAGAACAAAGCTACTAATAACTTTTTCATAACTAGATCATTATCTTATAGCATTAAACAAATCTTGGATAGCTTGATTATAGGTTTTAAGGACGCGATCCCATTGTTGGTAGCACTCATCGCCACCACCACAATCGTGCCAAGCATACTCAGATTGCAATTTGACACGATAGCGGAGGTCGTCTTGTCCAATCATTTCTTTGACTTCGATACGAGTTCTGATTGTAGCATATGCAAAATCTTGTTTCATCCATGCACTACGCAACCAGCCTGCGCTTTTGTCCATAATCTCCATATCAGGGAATACATCTGTTAAGTACAACACAAGGCGCTTCCAAACCTCATCTGATGACATACCTTCACGAACAACGATTGTCATAGATTTGTTTGCAAGATCACTACTTGCTTCTGAATTTGCGTATGCTTCATCTACCTCTAATTGATAGGTAAATGTATTTTGTTTGTTCGCCTTATAAACTTTAATAGTTTTATCAATATAACCAGGTGCTTTCAATTTGAAAAGCATGTAGTCCTCACGTCCCATTTGGAAAGTATAAGAACCTTGCCCAACTTCCGCACCTTTGTGAAAGATTTTTGCATTATCAGGAATAACATTAATTGTTTTTGTTCTACCAAATTGTGCATTTGCACTGATTGTTGCACAAATGAGCAACACAAATAACAAGATTTTCTTCATGTTTCAATTTATTTTTCTTGAGCCTACTCACTTATTTGGCTTTTCGGCATACTCCATTGTACCGATTACAGACATACGCACATAAAAAGAGCGCGGTACTTTTAGTGTATCTCGCTCTCTAAGGTGTTTGGCGTAACCATGACTCACAAGATAGCATAAAAGCCCACGCCAATACGTGAACATTTTATCCATATCCTTTCGAGTCTTTAGAGTCGCCAAACTTTTAGAGAGAAAGAATAAGCTAAAACGCTTTTTTCTATATTTCATGATGTGCGTACAATAATACGCTAATGTTTCATAGGCAAATTATTTTGTCAATTATTTTATGGTTAATCTATATTTCCGCTGCAAAGGTAATAATTTATTTTGAATTGAGCAAGAAAAAATGCATTTTGGGGCGATTTTTAGTTTAGAGGACTAGTTGATAGTATAAAGTTTTTTTAGGAATGGAGTAAACAATTTTAGGATTTTAGTCAACCTTTTCAGTAACAGAGTCAACCTTTTCAGGAATGAAGTCAACTTTTTTAGGAAAGCAATATTAAGAAACAGCACTTTTTAGTCGCGGGGAGTTGAGTCGGAGTTCTCTCGGTCGTCGGTCGGTGTTCTCTCGGTGGAATTAGGCAAGGTATAAGAGAGGTAAAAGAGACGGCAATCTTAAGAAAAAGCCTTTTTTGTATTTCGGAGTTCTTTGGTCGTTCCTTGGTTTCTCCTTGGTTCGTCGTTGGTCTTTTACCCGAGAGAATTTGGGTAGGTACAATGGAAGGCAATCTTAATAAACAGCACATAAATAATCCATCGCACCCCAAATGAGATGCGATGGATTATTACTAGTTATTCTAGATTGGCTAGTAATGCTAGTTTTGCTAGATTATCTAGATTATTTTTACAAAGTCTTTGCTACCTCGATTTGTTCGAAGGTTTCGATGAGGTCGCCTTCTACGATGTCGTTGTAGCTCTTGATGCTCAAACCGCACTCCATATTGAGACCTGCTTCCTTGATATCATCCTTACCATGCTTGAGCGAAGACAACTCGCCAGTATGGATAACGATACCGTCACGGATTACGCGGCATTTGTTAGCACGCTTGGCTTTACCCTCACGCACGATACAACCTGCGATAGTACCCACCTTGGAGATACGGAAAGTTTGCAATACTTCGAGCGTAGCAGTAACCTCCTCCTTGATATCTGGAGAAAGCATACCAGCCATAGCCGACTTGATCTCTTCGATAGCATCGTAGATGATAGAATAGATACGGATATCCACCTCTTCGTTCTCCGCCATCTTACGCGCTGTGCTGGTAGGACGGACATTAAAGCCGACGATAATTGCATCCGAAGCTGCAGCCAACAGCACATCAGAGTCGGAGATTGCACCCACAGCACCGTGGATAACATTGACTTGGATATTCTCGGTAGAGAGTTTGATGAGCGAGTCTTTGAGCGCCTCCACAGAGCCGTCCACATCACCCTTGACGATGATATTGAGCTCTTTGAAGTCACCAATAGCCAAGCGACGACCAATCTCGTCCAATCCAACGTGTTTCTTGGTGCGGAGCGACATCTCGCGTTGCAATTGCTCCCGTTTGTTAGCAATATCGCGTGCCTCTTGCTCGGTAGCCATCACATTGAACTCATCACCCGCCTGTGGTGCACCGTTGAGACCAAGGATAAGGCATGGCTCGCCAGGGAGAGCCTGTTGGATGCGTTGTCCACGCTCGTTGAACATGGCCTTAATCTTACCATGATATACACCTGCAAGGACAATATCTCCGTGATGGAGTGTACCATCTTGCACCAAGATAGTAGCCACATAGCCACGACCCTTGTCAAGCGAAGACTCAATGATAGAACCTTTGGCACGACGTTTAGGGTTCGCCTTGAGTTCAAGCATTTCAGCTTCGAGAAGCACTTTCTCGAGGAGTTCGAAGACACCCTCACCCTTCTTAGCAGAGATATGTTGGCATTGGTAGCTACCACCCCAATCCTCTACAAGGATATTCATACCAGAGAGTTGCTCTTTGATCTTCTCTGGGTTAGCAGTAGGCTTATCGCACTTGTTAATAGCGAAGATCATAGGTACGCCCGCTGCTTGTGCGTGGTTGATAGCCTCAATGGTTTGAGGCATGACCGCATCATCGGCAGCGACAATGATAATCGCAATATCCGTCACCTTCGCACCACGGGCACGCATGGCGGTAAACGCCTCGTGACCAGGAGTATCGAGGAAAGTGATGTGCTGACCATTCTTCAGCTGCACGTTGTATGCACCAATGTGCTGGGTAATACCACCTGCCTCACCAGCAATCACGTTGGCATTACGGATATGGTCGAGGAGCGATGTTTTACCGTGGTCCACGTGACCCATGACTGTCACGATTGGGCAGCGTTCGGTAATATCCTCGTCATTGATTACTTCGTCGGCATTGATTTCCTCTACCACCTCGGCAGAAACGAACTCGGTTGAGAAGCCAAACTCCTCGGCTACGAGGTTGATGGTTTCGGCATCTAGACGCTGGTTGATACTAACCATGACGCCAAGCATCATACATGTACCTATGACCTTGGTCACAGGCACGTTCATCATTACTGCGAGGTCGTTGGCAGTCACAAACTCAGTGAGTTTGAGCACCTTACTTTGTTCTTGCTCCGCAGCGCGCTCTTGCGCCATCTTCTCGCGCTCTAACTCGCGACGCTCGCGTTTGTGCTTGCTGGTAGTACTCTTACCCTTGTTGCCTTGGAGGCGTTGGATAGTCTCCTTGATTTGGCGTTGTACCTCCTCGTCATCGACCTCCACTTTGAAGCCCTTGGCTTTGTTGTTCTTCTTTTGAGGTTTTTGATTGCGTGCATCATTTACGTCCACCTTATTTTGTTTGATGCGTTCGCGTTTGCGTTTCTCTCCGTCCTTAGGCGCGTTAGCGGCATTAGCAGCATTGCCAGCATTGCCGCCGTTGTTGGCAGCAGGTTTATTAGCTTTGCGCTGTTGCTCACGTGCTTCACGCTCTTTGCGCTTCTCCTCTTTCGTTTTCTTGGTTGGATGCGTAGCGGTATTGATACTGCTCAAATCGATTTTACCCAACACCTTAGGTGCATTTTTGAGCACAGGGTTACCCAAGCGGAAGATTTCTTCTTCCTCTTTCTTCTCTTCTTGCGCAGGTTCCTCTACTTTTTCTACAACCTTTGCTGCCTCTGCAGCTTTTTTTGCCTCTGCTTCTGCTTTTGCTTTAGCCTCTGCCTCTGCTTTAGCCTTTGCAGCAGCTTCTTTCTCCGCAGCAAGACGTGATTCCTCTGCCTTTTGAGCCTCTTCAGCAGCTTTGCGAGCAGCTTCTTCCTCCGCTTTACGCTTCTTGTCTGCATCAAGGTCAATAGATCCAACTACCTTTGGCTTAGGCACTTCGGTAGGGATATGCTCCACTTGAGGCTTCTCTACAGCCACGGATTTAGGGATCTCGCGTTCATGACGTTCTTGTGCCTGACGCTCTGCTTCTAACTTCAACGCCATATCCTTGTTGAATTCTTTAGCAAGCAGTAGGTACAAGTCGTCTTCGATACGGGTATTCGGGTCCGTAGCGATTTCCTTACCCTGCTTTTTACAGAATTCCACGGCGGTGGACATGCCGATGTTTAATTCTTTACAAGCTTTGATAAGTTTTATAGCCATATCGTCGGAATTGGCTTGTCGCAAAGAATCCGCTTTGCGAATTAGGCGACCGCCATTCCTCCTCTTAACTCGAGCCCACGCGGCTCTCGTTAGTTAGCGGCTTTCGCCGCCATGGGACGGTTTCCCGCCTGTCAGGGGACTTCGTGGACTTTAGAGCGAGGAGGCCCTCCATTCCGGGAGGGGGTTTATTATTTATATTTAATTAGTCTTCAAATTCGGCTGCGAGGATAGCGATTACCTCATCGATGGTTTCTTCCTCGAGGTCAACACGTTGGATAAGCTCTGCTTTATCTACGCCCAACACAGCTTTGGCTGTATCCAAACCGATAGCTTTGAAGGCATCGAGTACCCATTGATCGATCTCATCATTGAATTCGTCCAAATAGATATCTTCATTATCAGCATCGTCCATCTCACGGTAAACATCAATTTGGTAGCCAGTCAGCATGCTTGCTAACTTGATATTGTAACCACCTTTACCAATAGCCAATGAAACCTCATCTGGTTGCAAATATACATCTACTTTCTTCTCCTCCTCATTAATTGTCATAGAAGATATCTTAGCAGGTGCCAATGCACGTTGTACATAGAGATTAATATTAGATGTATAGTGTATCACGTCAATATTCTCGTTGCGCAATTCACGCACGATACCATGAATACGTGCACCTTTTATACCCACGCACGCGCCCACGGGATCAATGCGGTCGTCAAATGACTCTACTGCCACTTTAGCGCGCTCACCTGGGATACGAGCAATATTCTTGATAGCAATCAATCCGTCGTGCACCTCAGGTACCTCTTGCTCAAAAAGACGTTGAAGGAAGAGAGGAGAAGTACGCGAGAGAATGATCTTAGGATTCTGGTTCTTATTATCTACTTGCACCACTACCGCACGTACAGTATCGCCCTTGCGATAGAAATCGGATGGGATTTGGTTTTGCTTTGGCAAATAGAGTTCGTTGCCATCGTCATCAAGAAGCAACATCTCTTTCTTCCAAACTTGGTACAATTCGCCACTTACCACCTGCCCCAACATCTCGCTGTAGCGCAAATAGAGATTCTCCTTTTGGAGGTCCAAGATACGGCTTGCAAGTGTTTGGCGGAGGTTAAGAATCATACGACGTCCAAACGAGGTAAACTCTACTTTATCAGTCACTTCCTCTCCGATTTCCGCTTCATCGTCAAGTAACAATGCCTCAGTAATACCTACCTGTGTATCTGGGTTTGCCACGTCATCATCTTCCATCACGAGGCGGTTACGATAGATTTCCAAATCACCTTTGTCTGGGTTGATAATCACATCGTAGTTCGCATCTGTACCATACATTTTGGTAATCACATTGCGGAACGAATCCTCCAACACGTTAATAAACGTTTGTCGGTCAATGTTTTTGAGTTCTTTGAACTCTGAAAAAATGTCAATCAAATTGATTGAATCTTGTTTTTTTACTGCCATTTCTTATTTTGTTTTAATTTTATTCAAGTAAAGACTTTAAGGACATCAAGGTCCTTAAAATTTCAAGTCATATTTGGTGTATTTCACCGCGTTGTATGCGAAGGTAAGCGTCTGAATCTCTTTTTGTTTGCGCTTTTTACCCTCTACAGCGACCATCACTTCGGTGTCAATAGCAAAGCTATCCTCATCCACGCTAACCAATGCACCGCGATATTTCTTGCCGTCAATAGCCAGCACTTCGACATCGTGTCCAAGGTGCTTTTGATATTGCATTTTAGTCACAAACGGAGCGGTCAAACTCACGCTCCCCACCTCTAGAGCATAATCCTCTATTCCTTGCGCATCCAATTGCTCCACCAGATAGTGATTCAATGCTGCACAAAAATCCACATCTACACCTTCCATCTTATCCACCTCAACAAGGATTTCATTTTGCGCGTTTACCTTCAGCGTAATCAACTCATAGCCAGTGCCTTGCAACTTTTCTGCCACGAGAGTTTGTATTTGTAGTTTGTCTATCATAGTCCTATTTCTATAAAATTGAGGGAACCTTTTCGGGTCCCCTCGTTCATTTCCGCTGCAAAGGTAATACTTTTTTTTGATATCAGCAAATATTTTCCTAAAAAAATTAGTCTCGATTGATATTTTCGTATGTATCCTGTCGCGTAGGATCAATATCCATCAATAGTTCATACACCATCTTTTTCTCATCTGTAGTACCACTCTTAAAGATATTAACCAATTCGTCCGATTTCGCATCCAAGAATGTACCCACCAGATAAGTAGCAGGTCTAGCGTTGTATGCCTCTTTGAGCACTTTGATATCTTTAGCTATTCGTGCACGACCATTAGCCACATTATTAACCATCTCATCTAAGCCATGGCGGTGATAGTCGTAATAATATGCGCGATATTTCTTAAACGCTTCGTCCATCAGATTATTGGTCAAGGCATAGCGATTACGATTGCTCTCAAAGGCTTTCCAGCCCACCATCTCAGCATTATCAAGCGATGCTGATTGCGCTGAAGTGACAATATCCTCGCATACTTGAAAATATGGCGTACCACCCAGTTTAGCAAATGAATCCATATCATGTCCAATGATCAGATAGCAATAATACGCCACCAGCGCGGTCAGATTGCTAGTAAATGTATTGGGTTGAAACTCCATTCGGTCATACTCCTGATAAGTAAAGGTAAAATTAGCATCCTTAATATTCAGGGTCGGTGTAGTATAAGTAGTTCCAAATACTGGTCGGCGACTTTGACATATAAACTCGCACACGAACATATTATCCTGTACGCTTTTTACTACAATCATCATGCTACATTCAATTCTTTCCTTTTCTTGGAATGTCATATTGGTCCATCGTTGCGTATTCACAAACTCCTCCATGCTCTGCTGGAGCGTAGTAAATACCGCTTTGTTGGATCCTTGCACTTGCTCTGAATTGATGCTGATGGTGCATTTCAGTTCTTGTGCCGTCATTGCTATGCTCATAGCTATGAGCGCTAATATAGCTACTATGTGTCTCATTATTGAATGGATAATATATTCCCTGTTTTCTGATTAAAATGAATTACTGGTTCTGGTTTATTCCCGAATATTTCTTGTGCCAATGGAACTGCTACTCCAAATTGTGCCACCAGATATTGCGCGTTGCATAGTTCTTGATTTTGATATTCAATGCTCACTTGTGCCCTTCCTGGTAGATTGTAGTATATTTGCGATGGCAATGGTGCTTTGCTATTTTGCTCCACTACCTCTTGCAAGGCTTGTTTTGTTGCCTTCAGCGTGAGATAGATAGGCTCGCCGCTCAAGTCATCTTTGCCCACCACCCCGCTATGTTGCGACAAACGACAGATCACTTCGCGCTCTATGCTCTGTGTAGGAGTGTAAATGAATGTATGCGTCAGATGCTCCACCTCACTTTTCCCCACAAAGAGTTCCACCAAGCGTTGCTCTTGTTCTGCTAGTTGGTCCAATACCAACCGCATGGCATCACCATCAGCGGGCGCATGTTCCACATCACCCGCCAAGATATTGAGGCGTGTTTCGCGGATGCGATAGATCATCTTCGCAGCTCCCTCTGCCATCTTTGCAGTGGATCCAGCCATGAACTGTTCTTCCAACAAAGGCATCAACGTGCTTGAATTTTTAATTTTAAGTTTGGAGTTATGAATTTTGTTTTTTGAATTAGGGATACTATCCGCTCCTATATTATACCCCAACAATCTGCCATCTTCGCTCAAAGTAAGTTTTTGTGTTTGCACACCTTTTTGTGGCGTTACTTTGTAAGCACGCTCGGTGTCTGCTGTGGTATATTGCTCAACGGTGAGATCTGTCAATTGGTAGTTGATTCGCTCTTCCACCACCACATCCTGTGCGCCCAGATAGCGTTCTGCGTATTGGTAGAACACGCCTGGAGTGTATTTCACCATATCGTAGTTCAACGTAATGGTTAAGGCAGTTTTGGGCATGTAATACACCACTGCCGTTTCATTCTCTTGCAACACCTGTGCCATAGTTACATGACATAGGACAGCGAGCAATATGCTCAATAAACTCTTTCTCATCATATTTCTTATTACTTGTCTCGGCTTACGCCTCAAACGATTATTTTTTTTAATTCTTAATTCATAATTCACTCCATATCTCCCATGCTCTATCGGCTTGGATATGCAACATTTCCAATCCGTTTTTCACCCTACACCCTTGTTTTTGCCCCATGCGCAAGAAGCGCGTCATTTCGGGGTTGTAGATACAGTCATAGAGCAAATGCTCTGGGGTAAGTAGGTGATATGGTATGGCAGGCATTTTATCCTCGTAGGGATGCATTCCCAACGGTGTACAGTTGACGATGATTGTATGCTGCTTGATAATCGCTTCCGTCAAATCCTCATACCCTATCGCATTGGTATTGGGATTGCGGCTTACCAACGTATACCCTATTCCCATTTGCTTGAGTGCATAGGCAACTGCCTTGCTCACGCCTCCTGTCCCAAGTAGCAATGCACGTTTGTCGCCTCCGTGTAACAGCGGCAGCAAACTATCTCTAAACCCTATCCAATCGGTGTTGTATCCTTTGCCATGATGCACCACATTCACCGCCCCTATCGCACGTGCCGTTTCGTCCAATGCGGTTAGATATGGTATGATTTCCTCCTTATAGGGATAGGTTACGTTCATCCCATCTAGTATCTGCAACAATGGTAGTACTTCCTCTATCGCATCTATCTGTAACGCCTGATACGTCGCAGGCACATGTTCCAAGGCAAACTTATCCGTGAAGTATTGCTCCGAAAAGGAATGTCCTAACGGCTTACCGATTATACCATATTGTGATTTACAATCTGACAATTTACAAACTATAATTTGATACTTTCTTATCTCAACCTTCGCCTCGAACGATTATCTCAAATTTTCCTTTCTTAAGCACAGCTTTATGCGAATGTGAGTAGAATGTTTTTCCTCCAACCCCTTTGGTTTGTGCATCATACATCTTACCCACTTCTGCAAAGCCATAATCTTTCAGTTCTTCATACAATTTTGCTTTACCAGCTGCTTTGGTATCCTGCCCGTCCAGCCAATCCACATACCCCTGCATATGCTCGGCAGTGGCTGCTATATGTTCTATCTCCGATTGGCTGTAGCCACACAACGACTCACGCACGGCATTACGCGTAAAGTCCGTATCGCTATTGCTCGAATCCTCCACCCATGCCTTTCCGCGAATATCGTGTAGATAATGCAGAATGTATGCGCGTGTCGTGCACAATAGCGGGCGCACGATAGGTATCTCATTGGGTGCATAGGCATTTCTGCTTTTCGCACGCATGCCACATAGTCCGCGTATCCCACACCCACGTTTGAGATTCATAATTACTGTTTCCGCTTGGTCGTTTTGATGATGTGCTACAGCTATCGCCTCGCAGTGCTCCTGCATAGCCAACTCTGCAAACCATTGATATCGCAATTCACGTGCTGCCAATTCAATACTTACCCCTTTCTCATGGGCATATGATGTCGTATCAAAATCCCTCACATACAAGGGCAATGAGGACGCTAATTGCCTTACAAATACCTCATCGCGTTCGCTCTCTGCTCCACGAAGATGAAAATTGCAATGTGCCACCACACAATCATAACCTCCGCGTTGCAATACGTCCAACAACGCCACACTATCGGCGCCTCCGCTCACTCCCACCAACACACGACCGCCTTCCGTTAGCAAGCCATTATCACGTATATATTTTTTTACTCTCCGTAGCAAAGTTGGCTATTATTTACAAAATTAATATGCACCTAAACCCAACAAAATCATATAAATACACTGCTTGCATGTGCGTTACAGTTGGGTTGCTTTTGTAGGAAAATAGTTTCTACTAAATACCACACAAAAGCACTATTTTACTTGTTCATTAAAGACCTACCACTCCAGCAACACTTTGCCACATTGTCCGCTGACCATCACATCGAACCCCTTTTGGAAGTCATCGAAGTGGAAGCGGTGGGTAATCACTGGACTCAAGTCCAATCCGCCCAACAACATCTGCTCCATCTGATACCATGTCTCCCACATACGGCGACCTGTAATACCCTTGATAGTCAGCGCATTGAAGATAATATCCGACCAATTGACCTTTGTCGTGCTTGGCAATATACCCAGCTGGGCAATGTTCGCACCCTTGTACATATGCGCGATCATATCGTTGAACGCCGCAGGTGCACCAGACATCTCCAAACCGATATCAAAACCACGGATGCCCAATTGCTTCATTGCACCCTCTACCGTCTCACCCTTCGAGCCATTCACGGTGATGGTCGCACCCATCTTCTTCGCTATCTCAAGGCGTTGCTCGTTGAGGTCAGTCACGACGATGTTCTTTGCTCCCGCATAGCGGCATATACCTGCAGCCATCGTACCAATCAAGCCTGCACCTGTGATCAGCACATCCTCCCCCAAGAGAGGGAATGCCAGTGCTGTATGTGTCGCATTGCCAAATGGATCCATGATAGCTGCAAAGTCATCTGGTATCTCAGGACGGATATGTACGATATTGCTCTCTGGGATAGTCACATACTCCGCAAAGGCGCCGTCCTTGCCGAAGATACCTACGGAGAGGCTATTCTCACACACGTGCCCCATACCACGGCGGCAGTTGCGGCATGTTCCGCAGACGATATGTCCCTCAGCGGTCACGCGGTCGCCCACCTTCACATGAGTTACGCCAGGACCTACTTCCACTGCCACTCCCACAAACTCGTGACCCATAATATATGGCGGTGTGCAGTGACTTTGCGACCACTCGTCCCACTTGTACATATGCAAGTCCGTACCGCATATAGCGGCTTTCGTCACCTTGATGAGTACATCATTCACGCCCACTTTGGGCATCGGTACTTCTTCCATCCAGAGCCCTGGCTCTGCATATCGTTTTACTAAAGCTTTCATATTGTTGTATTGTTCGATGTAGTTCACTTATTGCAATTTGGGCGCAAAGGTAGTGAAAAATCGCGAAATATGCAAGAGTTTGTTGTATTTTATGACAACACTTCCTAATAATATGTTGCAAAAATCTTCGGCTTGCTCCTTTTTTTTCTAAAACAATGAAGCATCTAAAACAAAAAAGGAGCAAGCTATAGATGAGGTGAAGAGAGAAAAGGAAATAGGTGTAGTCAAAATATGAAGAAAAGCAGCACCGTGTGAGGGTGCTGCGGGGGAGAGATGGGGAATACAATAGTATTATTGAAATGGGGTTGCTATTTATTATATCTTAACTTGATAAGATAAATATCCCAATAGCTTTTGGGGGCGTCAGGATAGAGTTGTGGAATTAACACCTTGATGCGTATGCGATTTTTGCGGATATCTGCATAGGTAGGATAACCCAACAGATTGCTGCCGTGAATAAGTTCATCCAGCAGTTGCTGTTTCTCCTGCTCAGAGTGCGCTATTAGATAATAATAGTTACGTTTGTAACGACTTTTGTCCATCTTTTGCATAGTGTATTATGTGTTTACGTTTGTTATATAATGATTGTGAAGTCCTCGGTTATTTCACCTTGGCATTATTGAGATATTGTGTCATCAATAGGTATATACCTGACAATCGTCGTTTTGGCATCTACTTTGATAAATTCTCGGCGGAGTTTACCTTCTGCGATGAGGCGCTGTTTTTCTTGATGGTAACGCTCAGCAGCGGCTTTGGCACTCTCGTGCATGCTTATTTGTTCTTCACGCTTGATGACACGTTTGGTTTTCTTAAATTGGCGCATGGGCATAGTAGTAATCTCTATTTTTGTAATAAACTCTTTTAAATCAATAATTATCACTTAATATAAACTCGGCAGTGATGTTCGAACAGATCGATCAGCAAACTTATGCCAAACCACATGCCAAAGAAAATGAGTGTCGCCACCAGCCAACTAAAGCCATACTGTGATTCTACCTGATATTGAATATTATGGAGGAAAATACCAACAGGTATACTGACCACAACCGAGATGAGTAATATCCATAGCAATCGGAGTGAGAATTTCATTTTCTTAGGACCGAAGCACTCATCTTTTATTTCACTCATCCAATTGGGTTTTATTTTAAAGTGGGGCGCATTTATTAGCACTTTAGCTTGCTCTAAGGTCATCTTGGGGCGGCTAGCTTCATCCGCAGCTTCTCGTTGAGGATTACACAATTCAAGTGAAGAAGCCACATCTGCCAAATAACGCTGCTTAGTCCAGAGCTTGGATTGTATATCCTTGATAGGCAGATGAGGAAGCATATCAAAGAACTCATCCGCATGATAGTGCGTAATGATTGTTGAGCAATAGCGTTCGCCTACTGTTCTGCCAACGGGTGATGGGAATATATTCTCGAAGAAAGTATCCTCAAACAGATCGTACTTATGTTTGCTGATACGCTCTTCGAGTTCGAATAGCAACTCTCCGTTTTTTAGAAATACTCGTGTCCATTCGTATGTATGTTGGTAGCCACCGAGGAAAGGCCAGAATAGCAGGTGCCAGCCCTCTGGGCGATCGTATCTACAGCCGAAATAGCCAGGAAATAGATCCGTGCGAAATTCGGTGATGCCTTTGCGCTGCATGGTGAAAATGATATACTCTATTAGGGTGTTCTCGCTCCATGTCTCTAGTTGCTGCAGTTCATAGTGCAAGCGGCCTGAGAACTGCTGATGGTGTATGTTTTCGGATTGCATGGATTAGTTCTTTTTGTAATTGTCAATCAAAAATTTCACAACAAAGATTAGAAATACGCCGAAATAGATGATGGCGGGCAGCTTGCTGGCAAAACTATCATCTATGATCACGATTACTACCCATCCGATGAAGATAAAGAATATATTCCATAGAATGAATTTTAGCAGAAACATCAGATTGCTCCACTCAAAAGAAATAAGCAAATTGCCTTTGCCATCGTGGTCATATCTCTCATCCATTCGCTCCGGGGTATAACAGATAACAAAATCACAGAAGACGAATCCTACAAATGTGCCAATAAAGAGGGTTATCATCATGGGCCAGAAATCCTCTAGATCGGTGTGATATGCAATAAAAGCACCTATTGCCACATTGTTTAGCAAGGAGATTAAGAATTCCCAAAGCACTCTACGTGCAAATTTTTGTTTGGCTGTTTTTGACATGATTGTTCTATTTTTAGTGCATTATTTACTCTTCGATTATCTCTATGCGGATATTGCTAAAGCATTGGCTGATGGCATATTGCATGGCTTCGGTTTTTCGCACTTCGGCTTGGATGTGTAGGGTTTGTTCATCCATATAGGTCATGCTTAGTATATTGCCTCTATATTCGTAGGCATCTGATCCTACTAGCACTTTCATCAGTCCTTGTACATTCACTTCGCCATTTGGCGTTCCGTAGAATTTAGCCAACGAATGGATTATCTGCTCAATGGCTTTGAGGTCATCTGCGTTGCCCGATAGCTGGTAGGTCACGATGGCTGGTTCTGACTCTGGCATCATGTCCTCTTCTGAGAGGCCATCCATTGGGTTATAACCTAACATATCGTAGTACGATTGTGCACGCGCTTTGTCGATATAGATGCCATATTGCTCGTTGCCCAGCTCATAGAGCATGCCCAGGTGCTCTGCAGCAGAGATATTGTCGTGTGATAGTTCTTGCAATAGCGTTTCTACATCTCCGAACCAGTATGCCGTTCCTATTTTGTCGCGGCGGTACATTTCTTGGATGATGGGTCGATCGGCAGGATTGTCCTTGCAAGCATATATACTGCGTAGCATAAATTCTCCAACTTCCATATTGTGCAGATCAGTGGCTGAGTTAGGTGGATTTGCTTTCTCTTGAAATAATTTTACTTGTACCATAATGTGTAAATTTTATTGTTAAACATTTAATTATTGCTCAGTTGCAATTTACACATATAATATAGTTCAAAAATAAAAAATTTCAAAAATGAGTGCACATATATTTATTTTGCAAAGTGGAGTTTGCAAAAAATACTCTATAATCAAGTGCTTTCTTACACCAAGATAGCATTTTTACTACTTGATAAATATCTCTTTGTGGGCTATTCGGCATTGACGTTCGCTTATTCCACATGGCGCAGGATTGGCATAGCAGCCAGCAAATGAGGACAATATCTTGTAGAATTGTATATAATTCCTAGATTGGGTAAACTCTAGAGGTTCGCCCCCTAACATATGATTATACAATCTCGCAAAGTAGGAAGAAGTGACAAGTCGTCCGTCAATGATATCCTCTAAGCAACTCTTATCTATTAAATTGCCGTTCTGATCAATCGCTTGTAATTGTTGGAAAGGAGTTTTATACAAAAACTCCCTTTGGTGGAATTGTTTTGCCAATTCTATCCCCAAATCTAGTAGGTTCTTCAAAGTTTCTGCTGTACCCGGCCGTTTGATTTGGCATCCAGTTTTCCAATCATGTCCATGATTATAATTGAAGATAACAATCGCTTTGACATACACATGTTCTTCGTGGTAAATATCTGCATCTTTGATAAAACGAGCATATACGGGCATGTAGGAATACTTTGTTTGTCGAATACTATCAATCATTGTACGAATGTGAGGAATCGCATCTGCATCATCCATACTGCTGCAGGGGCTAATGATGATATAGCCATGTTGTGCATAGTTGCCAAATACTAAAGCTGGGCGCCCATCACGCATGCTGACCAAATTATCATTGTTGAATATCCCTGAGATGTAATCATCCAAAAAGTTTTTCTTAGTCATTACAATATAATAAGTGAGTTATGGAGTATCTTAGTACCATTCAGCAGCTTCGGGACCGAACATGCGTTCTTCGGCTTGGTGCAATCCGTTCACCATCTCTATGAGGGCTTTCACGACTGCAATGTGGTTGGTTTTGCCCTTTAGGGTGGCTATTGGTAATGGGCTATTGGCGATAGGAATAAGGGACAGGGTGCCGTGATTACTGTGGATGTTTTGGCAGGTGATGGTTTTGCCCGATAGGCGGATGGTGTATTCGCCTGTTCGTACGGTGTCGAACACGGGTTTTGTTGTATCATCGTCAAAATCATCTATATAGTATTCGCCGTATTTAAATAGCAGATACCTACAAAGTTTTTCGATGCTATCTTTCAACTCCTGCTCGCTCATCAGGTGAAGCACCTGAGTTATCTCTTGTACATATTGTCGCATATAAATTTGTTATTTAAGACAATTCTGGTCAATTACATATTGTCAATTATCGTCAATTCGAGGTTTGTTTAGTTTAACAAAAATACGCTTTGCTACAAAAATATTCAAAAATCTAGGAGAATATCTTTTGGTTGGGGACAGAAGAATGCATACTGCATTAGTGTCCCCACTCAAAAAGATTATTTGTGGCATTGGCAACCCAAACAAAATGAAGAAGTTTACCTTAGTTTCTCTTTATTTGTTTTTTTTAGCTTTTAGTTCTTCGGCTTTATCTTTTAAGAATTGCGCAACTGTTCGACCATCTGCTACGAACATTTTCTCCATTTCCTCTTGTGTGACGCGACGTCCCCTTACCATATAAGTAGATGCCTGTAATAGGATGCGTGTGCCTTCATAGTTAACAAAACACACCTCTTCTCCTGTAGTGGGATTGGTGAGTACTTTAGCTGTTAGTGTTATTTTGTTATATCTGTTCCCCAGATGATGGATATAGAAGGTCAACTGATTACCTTCTCGCTTTGTAAGGTAAAACATCCCATCTCGAGCAACTGATTGTGGAACCCCTACATGGGCTAAGTGAGGAGGTAGTTCACCAAAATAAATACGATTGCTTGCAACAAATTTTTTCTCTGTGGTTTTCCAATGATTAAAGCGTGACATATTGTTATAAATTTAAAATGACATGCATAATATAGAAAACAAATGCAAAAAATTCAAAAATGAATGCATATTTATTTATTTTGCAAAGTCGAGTTTGCAAAAATCCCCAATATTTAGCAGCTTATATTTCATTTTGTTAATCGAAGTCATACTCCAAATATGAGATAGCATCATTTCTATTAGAATCAATTTTGATTTTCAATATAATTTCTTGCTTCTGGGTTCCATATTTTTTCCAACATTGTTTAGGGAGCCAAATAGAGGTTGTTATTTCGCCATTCTCCATTATCTTTGAATCTTGGTCCAAGATTTTGAAGACTATACCGTTGTCTTTGGCTTGATAATACGCTGGGGTGAACTCTGCTTGTGGATTGCCATCGGCATTGATTTTAGCATAAGGCAATACTGCCCATTTGATAAAATCTTGGTCCGTGGCAAAGGTATAATATTGTCCTCTTAGAAACTTTGTGTTTTTATTTATTACCAATTTACGCATAATCTTAGCAATTTGAAATTTCTTTACTATTATTTTTTTGATTCTTTGCCCATTCCCCAATGAGCTCTTTATTGCGTTGGTGCAGGCCCTCCCAGTTTGGGGTGCCTTGTACATACGCCATCCACTCTTCAGCAAAGTTCACAGGTACTCCCATATATTTGGTTTCTAACACACTGTCAAAATCCAAATCCTCAAAGTTCTCCAACAATACACCCAATGCATACCTATCTGGCTGATGAAGCATAAACTCTTTCGCATATGCATAGAATGCAGTATCATCGAACTCACGAATTATCCGCAACGTCATCGCATTAGCCATGGACTCCTCACGCCATTTGCCAAATTCGGTAGAATACTTAACCTTCTCTTCGATATACTTTCCATTTTCCAGGTTATAGACATCCAATGCAGCGTGTGCCAATTCGTGAATCAACACTTTAGTCAGGAGCCATTTATAGTGCAGCTCATTTGCTTTAGCAGCATCCCATATATCCTGCATATACAACTCGATATACGGATTGTTTTTATCAGGATGGTATGTGCCTAATAGGTCGCAGTCATCATCTCTTTTATTTTTTTCTCTAAGATAAACAGGTATCGTATGCAGCAGGGACACGATATTTCTATAAGATGCTCGCGTGAATTTCTGGATGGGCATTGGGTTTAAGCATTGGTCAAAAGAAATAGGGGTGAATATTTCCAACGAACATTCAGTAAGTGGTCTCTCCTCTACCTCGCCCTGCTCGTAACGTTGTAGCGGGCAAAGCATCTGCAAATAGAATTCATTACCATGATAGAAAGCCGCTTCTTGCTTTCGTATCACCTCCAGAATAAAGTCTGGAATTGCTAGTTCAAGCACTTTAATCACCAATCTTTCTGGTGCATCGTAATTAAGAAATTTCATGATAAACTATCTTTTCAGGAACTATATATAAAGTTAAACATAAAGCTTGCATTTTTGAAGTTACATGCATAATATAGAACATACATGCAAAAAATTCAAAAACACAAGCAAATTTATTTATTTTGCAAAGTCGAGTTTGCAAAACATGATTAGTTGCAGTGCCCCTATGGATTGTTCCTGCGAGAGAGTTCGTCTTGGAAACCGCTATCATCATATTGCGCGTATTGCGCGCATTGCAACAGCAGCTGAAGTTCATGGTTGGTCAAAGTAGCTACAATGCGGCTGTAGGTATCCAGTCTGCATGTAGATGCAATACGATTAACCATCTTTTTCGCGCTATCCGAATGGAACTTACCACCAAAAACGGCGCCCTCTGCCTCTTCAAACCGTGCTACGGATAAGGTGCTACCTTGTTCGTTAGCAGCGAGCTCTTCGTTGCGAGCTGTGGCATGATGGTTAAGTCCCCATACCACGCAGCAGGTAGCATATACATCGCCCTCTGCGGAGAGTTGATCCAGCCATTCATAGTCACTGCCACGCATGAGGCATACTTGTTCAATGGCTCCCAGCTCTACGATAGCACGCAGGTAGGCTTGTCGCTTGGTAGCATCATCTCGAACGACTGATTGAATAGCCATGATTTCTTCGACGCAGAAGGTCCGGAGCTTGTTTAGTTTTTCAGCAAAATGCAAATTGCAGAGTTCTTCCTCTGAGCGTATAATCTGTTCCACTTGCGGAATAAGGCTGCGCAGGATGCGAAGAAGATAGGTGTTATGGAGGTCAGTAAGCGCAATAGGTAGCGGGTCATTTTTACCCTGAATATACAAAGTACCCGCTTCGTAGCGCAGAGCATAAGAATCTGCCATGATGGTTTTGATGGCAGACTCTTCGCTCTTAATGACCACATACTTGCATAACCTTTCAACGCTCTGTTGCAACTCTTGTTCACTCTTTTGATGAAGTGATGACGATAGGTTATTGATGTATTGTTTCATAAATAGGGAGGAATTGATGGCTTAATTACACATGCTTTCGTATCACCTCTAGAATAAAGTCTGGAATTGCTTGCTCAAGCACTTTAATCACCAGTTCTTCTGGTGCGTCGTAATTAAGTATTTTCATCATTACCAACATTCTTCAATCTTCACATTGCCATCAGTGCAACGGACTATTTGAGCTGGGATCTCGCAGTTCCATTCATCTCCTAATTCAATACTATTCCATTGCATTTTCGTACCGTTGAATGTGATGGATTTAAGAGAGTCGCAACCCATGAAAGCAGCCTCCCCAATACTCGTCACACCATTTCCAATAACAATAGAGGTAAGGGAGTCGCAACCATAGAAAGCCCCCTCTCCAATACTCGTCACACCATCAGGGATAATGGTGTTCTGGCAACCGCGGATAAGTGTATTGGTCGCTGTGTGGATAATCGCGTTGCATTGCTCTCGACTATCATACACCGTATTACCTTCTGCTACTACAATGGAGGTAATGGA